>Ga0190272_10001277_pt1 | contig 12129 bp, 11 predicted proteins | sample Popmic504T_FD_133746 | JGI IMG/M metagenome (GOLD analysis project Ga0190272, IMG submission 133746) | Populus adjacent soil microbial communities from riparian zone of Shoshone River, Wyoming, USA - 504 T | ecosystem: Environmental > Terrestrial > Soil > Riparian zone | place: USA: Wyoming...
GACCATCTCGACGAGGCAGCCTTCCTCACCGCCGAGGAGCTGGCCCGGAGAGCGAGCACCTCGTCATCGACGGTGGTGCGCTTCTCCCAGGCCCTCGGCTTCGAGGGTTATCCGGAGCTGCAGCAAGCGGCGATCGAGGAGTACCGCAACGGGATCGCCACCAGCGCTGGTGCCAAAGCCAGCGGCGGGGCGCTCTTCTCCTTCGACCACAGCGAGCTAGAGGGCTCGCTGGGCGCCGACTACGCCAACCTCGAGGAAACCGCGCGCAACCTGACCCGCGAGCAGGTCGACGGCGCGGTCGTGGCTCTGGCTGAGGCGCAGCGCATCGTCATCGTCGGGGTCGACCAGATGGCCTTCTTCGCCAGCTACCTGCGCCACACCCTCAGCCTGCTCGACATTCGTGCCGAGATCGTCGCCAGTACCGGCGGCGAGTCGCTACAGCGACTGGGCCGGATCGACGACGAGACACTTGTCATCATCCTCTCCAGCGGCCGCGCTCACCCGCTGCTGCTGCGGGCGATGAAACTCGCACTGCACCGCCGCGCCAAAACCCTGGCGATCTCCGACGCCTCGATGTCGGAGGTCGGCGAGCACGCTGAGCTGACGCTCTACTTCTCCTCCAACAGCCCCTCATTCGCGCGCTCCAACACCGCCTTGATGGCTCTCGTCCAAGCGCTGGCCCACGGCTTGTACGCACGGGACGAAGCGGCCCACCGCGATCGCATCCGCGCCTACAAGCTGAAGTAAGCGCGCTGCGTCGGCGTCGTAGTATTCGGCTCGATGACCGAGAGAGCCACCTGGCGCGTCAAGACCGGCCTTGCCGAGATGCTGAAGGGCGGCGTGATCATGGACGTGGTCACGCCCGAGCAGGCGCGGATCGCTGAGGAGGCCGGCGCCTGCGCGGTTATGGCGCTGGAGCGAGTCCCGGCGGACATCCGCAAGGACGGCGGCGTGGCGCGCATGTCGGACCCGACGATGATCAAGGGGATCCAGGAGGCGGTGACGATCCCGGTGATGGCGAAGGCGCGGATCGGCCACATCGCCGAGGCCCAGGTGCTGCAGGCGCTGGAGGTCGACTATGTCGACGAGTCCGAGGTGCTCACTCCCGCCGACGAGAGCAACCACATCGACAAGCTTGCCTTCGAGGTCCCCTTCGTCTGCGGCGCGACCAACCTTGGCGAGGCGCTGCGGCGGATCGGCGAGGGGGCGGCGATGATCCGCTCCAAGGGCGAGGCCGGGACCGGCAACGTGGTTGAGGCGGTGCGCCACATGCGCGAAATCACCTCGGGCATCAAGCGCCTCTCACATCTCCGCCCGGAGGAGCTGGCAAGCGCCGCTAAGGAGCACCAGGCGCCGCTCGAAGTCGTGCGCGAGGTGGCCGAGGCCGGCCGCCTGCCGGTGCCGCTCTTCTGTGCCGGTGGGATCGCCACGCCGGCTGATGCGGCGCTGATGATGCAGCTGGGCGCCGAGGGCAACTTTGTCGGCTCCGGCATCTTCAAGAGCGCCGACCCGGAGCGCCGCGGCCGGGCGATCGTCGAGGCGACCACGCACTTCAACGACCCCGAGCGTGTCGCGGCGGCCTCGGCAGGACTGGGGGAGGCGATGCCGGGGCTGGAGATCTCCGAGCTGGCGGCTGCAGACGCGCTTCTCCAGGACCGCGGTGCCTGAGAGCGCGCCCGGAGAGAGACTCTCGATCGGCGTCCTGGCGATCCAGGGCGGTTTCGAAGCGCACGTTGGGATGCTGCGCGGGCTTGGGGCGGAGGCGCGCGAGGTGAGGACCGCTGAGGACCTCAAGGGCCTGGATGGTCTGGTCATTCCCGGCGGGGAGAGCACGACGATCTCGATGGGTATCGAGGCTGGTGAGCTGGAGGAGCCGATCCGAGCCCACTGGCAGGGCGGCGGCACGGTGCTCGGCACCTGCGCCGGGATGATTGTCTGCGACGACGAGCACCTGGGCCTGATCGACGCCACCGCGAGGCGCAACGCCTTCGGCCGCCAGCTGCAGAGCTTCGAGGCGGATCTCACGGTGCAGGGGACGGGCGACGAGCCACTGCGTGCCGTCTTCATCCGCGCTCCCTGGGTAGAGCGCCACGGCCCCCGGGTTGAGGTGCTCGCCCAGCACGAAGAGCACCCGGTCGCGATCCGCGAGGGGGGCGTGCTGGCCTGCGCCTTCCACCCCGAGCTGACCGACGACCCGCGGCTGCATGCACTGTTCATGGCGATGACGACCAGCTCCCGGGAACGGGAGCGAGAGGAGGCTGAGCGGTGAAAGACTCCAGAGTGGAGGGATTGGCGAGCATCCTGGTCGGCTACTCGACCCAGGTGAAGAAGGGCGAGACGGTCGCGATCGAAGGCTCGAGCATGGCCGAGCCGCTGCTGCTCGCGGTCTACGAGCGGGTGCTGAAGGCGGGCGCCCACCCGATCCTCAACGTTGGCCTCGAGGGCCAGTCGGTCGCCTATTACAAGCACGCCAGCGACGAGCAACTTAACTGGATCTCACCGGTGAGCGAGTGGATGGCCGACAACGTCGACGTCCGCATCGCGATCGCCGCCAGCGCCAACACGCGCGAGCTCTCGGCGATCCCGCCGGAGCGCCAGACGCGCCGCCAGGCCGCGACCGGCGATCTGCTGGGGAAAATGATGGAGCGCAGCGCCGCCGGCGACTTCCGCTGGGTCGTCACCCTCTTCCCGACCAACGCCTTCGCCTCGGAGGCCGAGATGAGCTTGGTCGACTACGAAGACTTCTACTACGGCGCCTGCCTCGCCGACGACGCCGATCCGCTGACCGCGTGGAAGCGGACCTCGGCGGAGACGGAGCGGCTGGCGGAGTGGATCCAAGGCCACGAGGAGGTGCGGGTCCTCGCGCCCGGCACCGACATCAAGCTCGGCATCGCCGGTCGCACCTTCATCCCCTGCACCGGCCGTCACAACATGCCGGACGGCGAGTTCTTCACCGGCCCGATTGAGGACTCGGTCGAGGGCGAGGTCACCTTCCACCTGCCGGCGGTGATCGGCGGGCGCGAGGTTTCCGGGGTGAAGCTGCGCTTTGAGTCGGGCAAGGTCGTCGACGCCAGCGCCGAGCGTGGCGAGGAGTTCCTGATCGAGCTGCTCGACACCGATGAGGGCGCCCGGCGCCTCGGCGAGCTTGGGATCGGCACCAACTACGCGATCGACCGCGGCACCCGCGAGGTCTTGCTCGACGAGAAGCTGGGCGGCACCGTCCACATGGCGGTCGGGCGCAGCTACCCGGAGTCGGGCGGCGTCAACGAGTCGGCCGTCCACACCGACCTGGTCTGCGACCTGCGCGGCGGCGGCAAGATCGTCGTCGACGGCGAGGACTTCCAGGTCGACGGCAAGTTCGTCGTCTAGCGGTTCTCAGGTGTTCGGGATCGGCGATCCCGCCAGGAAGAAGAACCAGAAGGTGAGGGCGACCCCGGCGAGCAGGACCGAGCCCATCAGCACCGCCTCGACCACCGTGGTGGTGCCGGCGGGCGCCGAGCTGTCGCGCATGCTCTTCATCCAGGCGGGCCGCATTGGCGTCAGGCGGTTGGTGCCGGTAACGCGCACATAGAGCTGGTTGAGCTGGGTCAGCAGCCAGGCGGTGAGCAGGATCGAGAGGATGATCCCGACCGCGACGATGATGTAGGGGCCGGTGGCGGGGAACTGGGTCTCGGAGACCTTGGAGCCGATCCAGATCCAGCTCAGCGGGATCGCCGTCCACAGCGAGAGCGCCGCGAACAGCATCACGATGAAGATGGCCGTGGCCGCGAGCGCCCTGCCCACAGAGTGCGTGTGAGGTTCGACTGCCATCTCCCTACTCATAGAATGTAACTCGATGTCAGGTCACTCCAAGTGGTCTTCCATAAAGCATAAGAAGGGCGCCGCCGACGCCAAACGCGGCAAGCTCTTCACCAAGCTGGCGCGGGCGATAACGGTCGCCTCGCGCGATGGCGGCTCCGACCCGGACGGCAACGCGGCGCTGGCGACCGCGATCCAGAAGGCGCGCGACGCCTCGATGCCGAAGGACAACATCCAGCGGGCGATCGACCGCGGCAGCGGCGTTGGCGCCGACGCTGGCTCGATCGAGCGGATCCTCTTCGAGGGCTACGGGCCGGGTGGCGCGGCGATCCTGGTCGAGGCGCTGACCGACAACCGCAATCGCGCCAGCGCCGATGTCCGCCACGCCTTCACCAAGCATCACGGCAGCCTCGGCGAGCCAGGCTCGGTCGCCTGGATCTTCGAGAAGTGCGGTGTAGTCGTCGTCGACGCGGACCGCTACGGCGAGGACGACCTGATCGCGGCGATCGACGCCGGTGCTGAGGACGTGCGCGAAGACGGCGACTCGCTACGGGTGATCGCTGCCTCGGCGGATCTCGGCGCCGTGCGCTCGGCGCTCGAGGAGGCCGGAATCGAGATCCAGTCGGCCGATCTGACGATGGAGCCGAAAAGCACGGTCGAGGTGAAGGGGACCGATGCGGAATGGTTGCTGCGCCTGGTCGACGCGCTCGAGGAGCACGACGACGTCAATGAGGTCCACGCCAACTTCGACGTGCCTGCCGAGATAATCGAGAAACTCGCGGCGCAGGCAGCCTGACGAAGGCATCCGAGCGCCTTTCCAGAATCAATCCCCATGCAAGTAGTGATGGGGATTGACCCCGGCGCCGCCAACCTCGGCTTCGGCGTCGTCAGGATCGAGGGCAACCGCATGGTCGCCCTCGACGGCGGCGTGGTCGATACTTCCCCCGACCGACCGCTCGAGCAGCGCCTCGAGCACATCCACGAGAAGCTCTCCGAGCTGATCGCCTGGCACGAGCCGAAGGCGATGGCGCTCGAGGATCTCTACTTCGGCAAGAACGCGCACTCGGCGATGAACGTCGGGCGGGCCAGCGGGGTGGCAATGCTGGTTGCGGCCCAGCGCGGGGTGCGCTGTTTCACCTACACGCCGCAGGCGATCAAGAAGGCCGTCTGCGGCTCCGGCGCCGCCGGCAAGGCACAGGTCCAGCGCATGGTCGGGACCCTGCTTGGACTGCCCGAGCCGCCGACCCCTGACCACGCCGCCGACGCCCTCGCGGTGGCGATCTGCCACGGCGGCTTCGCCCCGCGCGAAGCGGTCGAGGCGGCGGGTGCGGCGACGATGGGGAGGCTGGCGGGATGATCGCCGCGGTTCGCGGCGAGGTGATGGTGCGCCGTCCCGATCACGTCGTGATCGACGCCGGCGGTGTCGGCTACCGGCTCACCGTCTCCGCTGAGACGCTGAAGGCAGTTCCGGCGGCCGGCAGCGAGAGCTTCCTGCACGCCGAGCTGATCTCCCGCGAGGACTCACTTGCTCTCTTCGGCTTCGCCTCTGAGGAGGAGCGCGACCTCTTCCGCGAGCTGGTCTCGGTCAGCGGCGTCGGCCCCAAGGTCGCGGTCGCGGCGCTCTCCGGCGGGCCTGCACGGGAACTGCTGCGGGCGATCGCTGCCGGCGACGCCAAACGGTTCCAGGCGGTGCCGGGGATCGGCAAGCGGACCGCGGAGAGGATCATCGTCGAGCTGCGCGAGAAGGTGGCGGGCGCGCTCGAGGAGGAGGTTGTAGCCGCGATCGAAGAGAGCGGCGACGCCCGCGCCCTGGCCAGGGACGGCCTCGTCAACCTCGGCTACGCGCCGCTCGAGGCGGAGCAACTGCTCGATGGGATCGAGAGCGACGATCCCCAGGAGCTGATCGCGACCGCCCTGCGGCGGGCGAGGACGGGCGCCACATGAGCGAGAAGCGGATCAGGACACCGGGGATCGACGAGCCGACGGGGATCGACGAGGTCCGCATCCACGATGCGCGCGCCGACGCCCCTGACGAGGACCTGGACCGCTCACTGCGGCCGCGCACGCTCGAGGACTTCGTCAACCAGGAGCAAGTCACCGGCCAGCTGGCGATCTTCATCGAGGCCGCCCGCGGGCGCGGCGAGCCGCTCGACCACGTACTGCTGGCCGGGCCACCGGGGCTCGGCAAGACCTCGCTCGCCCACATCGTCGCCGCCGAGCTCGAGGTGCCGATGGTGCAGACCGCCGGCCCGGCGCTGGAGCGCAAGGCCGACGTGGCCTCCTTCCTCACCGCGTTGGAGCCCGGCAGCGTCTTCTTCGTCGATGAGATCCACCGGCTCGGCCGCGCGGTCGAGGAGACGCTTTACCCGGCGATGGAGGACGGCGAGCTGCCGGTTGTGCTCGGCCAGGGCGCCGGCGCCCGCACCGTCACCCTGCCGCTGCCCCCGTTCACCCTGATCGGGGCGACCACCCGTGCCGGCCTGCTGACCACGCCGCTGCGCGACCGCTTCGGGGTCTGCCACCGGCTCGAGCACTACGAACCCGCCCACCTGGCCGAGATCGTGATCCGCTCGGCCGAGATCCTCGGGGTTGAGATCGACGCCGAGGGAGCGGCGACGATCGCCGCTCGCTCGCGCGGCACGCCGCGGGTCGCCAACCGGCTGCTGAAGCGGGTTCGCGACTACACCCAGGTCAAGGACTCGGGCGCGATTGACGCCGTCGTCGCCGGCGCCGCGCTGGAGATGCTCGAGGTCGATGCCGGTGGGCTCGACCGCAGCGACCGTGCCCTACTCGACGTCGTCGCGACCAAGTTCTCTGGCGGCCCGGTCGGCCTCTCGACGCTGGCGATCGCGGTCGGCGAGGAGGCCGAAACAATCGAGGACGTGATCGAGCCCTACCTGCTCCAGCAGGGCATGCTGAAGCGGACCCCCCGTGGCCGCGTGCTTACGCCACGGGCCTACGACCACCTCGGTCTACCGGCGCCCGAAGGAGCGAAAAGTCTGTTCTGAGTAACCTGGCGGGGGATGCCGTTCTTCATCTGCCCCAACTGCGGCAACAGGGAAGCCAGCACGGACCGCACCGCCGGTTTCAGCACCCGTCCCAAGGGCTGCTCGAAATGCGGTTTTGGCTTCGTCTTCGAGCTGCTCGACGACTACTACCCGGCGCCTAACGCAGCCTTCTTCGTCTGCGATCGCGAGGCCCGGGTGATCGACGCCGGCCGCGGCAGCTTCGAGCTGACCGGCCTCACCGACGAGGACGTCATCGGCCGCCCGGTGCAGGAGGTCCTCGGCCTCCAGTGGCGAGAGAAGGGGAACGGCGGCGAGACCGCGGACAGCAACGGCGACGGCCTTACCGATCCGATCGAGACCTCGCTTGAGTGGGGGGTGCGCTCGCTCGGCAAGCGCGTCTCGGTCAACGCCGAGGGGGACATCCCGGCCGAGGCGGTCGCCGATGTCTTCCCCGCCTACGACGAGGACGGCGGTCTGCTGATCGTCCTCACGCCTAACGGATAGGCGCGCGAGATGGGGAGGAGGCGCCGACATCTATTCGTTCTGGTCTTCGTTCTCGGGCTGATCACCGCCTCCGCGGTGGTCATCGCGACGATGTCGACCAAGCTCGGCCTCGACCTCAAGGGCGGGGTCGAACTGATCTATCAGGGCACGCCGACGAGCCAGGTGGAGGAGGTCAGCAGCGAAGACATCGAGCGCTCGATCGAAATCATCCGCGAGCGGGTCGACGAGCTCGGCGTCGCCGAGCCCGAGGTCTCGCGCCTCGGTATCGATCAGATCTCGGTCAGCCTGCCCGACGTCACCAACGCGCAGCGGGCGATCGATCAGGTCGGTACGACCGCGCAGCTCTACTTTTACGATTGGGAGCCCAATCTGATCGGTCGCGAGCGGGCGATCGGCGGCCGCCCTGGCCAGCAGCCCTCGCCGGAAGCGCTCAAAGAAGCGACAGACGAATGGAAAGAGGCCGGGCGCAGCATCAGCAAGCTGGAGAACCAGCAGCTGCTCTACACGGGCGCCTACCCGACCGCCTATGGCGCCGTGCAGTTGGCGGCGGAACAGAAACCGGTCGAGGACTGCTCTAACTGCTCGACGGATCGGACGCGCTTCTACCTCTTCACCAAAGGCGGGCAGCCCAAACTGATCGCCGGCCCCGAGTTCGCCCGGGAGGACCTCTACATCAAGCCGACCGGTGAGAAACGCGCCGCGGACGGCACCGTGGTCCAAGTTCCGGTGGGGACGATCGTCGTCTCCGAGCAGCCCGTCGACTCGGGCGGCAGGGTGGTCGAGGACGCCGAACCGGGTTGGTACGCACTGAAAGACAACCCGGCGCTGTCAGGCACCGACATCACGGATCCGAAGCAGGAAACCAACGAATTCGGCCAGCCGAACGTCACCTTCAACTTCACCGACGACGGTCAGGACTCCTTCCAGGAGGTGACGCGGACGATCGCCCAGCGCGGCCAGGCCACGGCGATCGGGGTCGTCGACGACCAAACCGCCGAACAGAGCTCCGGCCACTTCGCCGTCGTCCTCGACAACGAGGTGACGACGCGGCCGATCATCAACTTCAAGGAAAACCCCGATGGGATCGACGGGAGGACCGGGGCGCAGATCTCCGGCGGGTTCTCCAGCGTGCAGGAGGCCCAGGATCTGGCGACGATCCTCCAGATCGGCGCCCTGCCGATCAATCTGAAGCTGATCAGCCAGACCCAGGTCTCGGCGACTCTCGGTGAAGAGGCGCTCGACCAGGGACTAACAGCAGGCCTGATCGGCCTGTTCCTGGTGGTCCTCTTTCTGATCGCGTACTACCGCCTTCTCGGCGTGGTGGCCGCGCTCGGGCTCGTCGTCTACGGAATCTTCTTCTTCGCCCTGATCAAGCTGATTCCGATCACGATGACCCTGCCTGGGATCGCCGGTCTGATCCTCACCATCGGCGTCGCGGCGGACTCCAACATCATCATCTTCGAGCGGATCAAGGAGGAAGTGCGCGCCGGGCGCAGTCTCTCCTCGGCGATCGCGGTCGGCTACCGGCGCGGGATCGGCACGATCATCGACGCCAACGTCATCACCTTCTTCACCGCCTTCATCCTCTTCGTGCTGGCGACGGCCAGCGTCAAGGGCTTCGCCTTCACGCTCGGCGTCGGCACGCTTGTCTCGCTGTTCACCGCCGTGGTCTTCACCCAGGCCCTGCTTGCGATCTTCGGCCGCGGTCGTCTGCTCTCGTCGCCACGGCTACTGGGCGCCTCGCCGGAGTCGAAGTCCCGCTGGCGCTTCGACTTCGTCGGCGCCAGCCGCTGGTTCTTCTCGATCTCGGGCGTGATCCTCGTAGTCGGTGCGCTCTCTCTCGCCGGCAGCCAGCTCAACTTCGGTATCGACTTCGAGTCCGGGACGCGAATCAACTTCGCCCCCGAGCAGAGCGTCAGCGTCGAAGACGTGCGCTCGGCGATCGAGGAGGAGGGGCTGGGGGAGGCCGAGATCCAGGAGACGAGCGACGAGCAGTTCGGGGACGGCTTCCAGATCCAGTCGGAGGAGCTGCAGCCAGGCGGCGTGGCGAATGTCGAGGAGCTGCTGGCCGAGGAATTCGGGATCCAGCCGGGGAGCTTCGAGAACACCAGCGTCGGGCCCACCTTCGGTGAGCAGGTGGCCCGCAGCGCGGTCCTCGCGATCATCTTCTCGCTGTTGCTGATCTCCGCCTACATGGCCTTCCGCTTCGAAGCGAAGTACGCCGTGCCGGTCCTGATCGCGGTCGCCCACGACATCCTGATCACCGCCGGGGTCTACTCGCTCGTCGGCGAGGAAGTCTCGAGCGCGACCGTCGCCGCCTTCCTCACCATCCTCGGCTACTCGCTGTACGACACCGTGATCGTCTTCGATCGGATTCGCGAGAACGTGCCGCGCATGCCGAGGGCTGCCTTCTCGCAGATCGTCAACCGCTCGATGAGCGAGGTGCTGACCCGATCGCTGATCACCGGCCTCTCCTCCGTCTTCCTCGTCACCGTGCTGCTGATCTTCGGCGGCGCCACGCTGAAAGCCTTTGCCTTCGCGATGATGGTCGGCATCTTCTCCGGGACCTACTCCTCGATCTTCATCGCCGCGCCGGTGCTGAACGCCTGGAAGGAACGCGAGCCGAGCTTCCAGCAGCGCCGCGAGCGGATCGCCGCGGCGCATGGCAGCGTTCCCGCCTTCGCCGACGAGATCGAAGTGGCGCGGCTCGATGACGACGACGAGGCGATTGAGATGGGCGAGGTCGAGGCGCCGCCGGCCGCCGAGCTCGAGCCGGAGCCGCGGGCGAGCGCGGTGGCAACCGCCGAGGCGCCGGTCGACGGCGACGGGTCCGATCCCGCGTCGCAGGGCGAGCCCGCCGCCGACCCCGCCTCCGCTGAGCGGCGCGAACGCAACCAGCGCCGCCGCGAGCGGCGCCAGCAGCGCCGCAAACACGGGAGGAAGAGGTAATGGCCCTGGTCGTCTGGTTCACGATGGGCCTCGCCCTCTGGCACTTCACCGTGTTCCTGCCCGACCGCTTCTGGCAGGGCATCGTTGGGGCCCTGCTTGGCTCCACAATCGGCGCCGTGATCTTCGGCGCGATCGTCGCCATCGCCACGGACAAAAGCCTCGGCGACACCGACCTTGGGACAGCGCTCGTTGCCATCCCCGGCACGGCGATCGGCCTCGCCGTGGTCTGGTTCATCGGCATCCGTGCCGAAGAACAGCAGCAGGCCCAGACCTAGCCGACCTTTTACCTGCAAGCTCGGCATTCCGAGGGGCAGAAATCTGTCCGGCCGTAGGGCCAAGTTGCAGGGGTGGCGGAGATCGCTCACACCTACGAGGCCGAGCCCTACGACTACGCCGAGGCGCGGGCACTCGTCGATGCGCTGGGCCTGAGCGAGCCGGTTGCGATCACGCTGGTCCGGCGCGGCCACCGCACCCCCGATTCGGCCCGCGCCTTCCTCGCCGCGGATGAGTCGCACGACCCCGACGAGTTCAAATCGATGGCGGCAGTGGTCGCCCGCATTCAGGCTGCGATCGGCGACAGCCACCAAATCACCGTTCACGGCGACTTCGACGTCGACGGCGTCTGCGCCACGACGATCTTGGTCGGTGTGCTGCGCGAGCTAGGCGCCGAGTGCGATTGGCTGATTCCGGATCGTCTCAGCGATGGTTACGGGCTCAGTCCAGCGAACGTTGAGAAGCTGGCTGAGCGCGGCACAAAGCTTTTGATCACCGCCGACTGCGGCATCACAGCGGTGGACGAGGTCAAAACTGCGCAGGAGCTGGGGATGGACGTGATCGTCACGGATCACCACCAGCCAGGGGAGCAGTTGCCTGACTGCCAGATCCTTCACCCTGCGATCGACGGCTACCCGTTCGAGAGTCTTTGCGGAACGGCAGTGGCTTGGAAGCTGGCGACGGCTTTGCGGGGTGACTCCCGCGATCTGGACCTCGTCGCTCTGGCAACCGTCGCCGACCTCGTGCCGCTGGTCGGCGAGAACCGGTCGCTCGTACGTCGTGGACTGGAGGAGCTGCGTCGCGCGCAGCGTCCGGGGATTCGGGCGCTGATCGAGGCATCCAAATGCGAGCCGACGCAACTCGATGAGAGTGATCTGGGGTTCAGGCTCGCGCCGAGGATCAATGCCGCCGGCCGGCTCTACAGAGCCGACGCCGGGGTGGAGCTTTTCCTGACGGAGGATGAGGGCCGAGCAGCCGAGATCGCGGCTGAGCTGAACCGGGCCAACGGCGAGAGGCGAGCCACTGAGCGGGAGGTGGACGGTGCCGCCGAGACGGCTTGGCGCGAGCTGCCGGAGCGCTTGCAGGCGGCGCACGGGCTGGTGGTTGCCGGCAAGGGGTGGCATCCCGGTGTGATCGGGATCGTCGCCTCGCGCATGGTCGAGCGCCATAACCGCCCAACCGTGGTGATCTCGCTCGACGAGGAGGGGAATGGGCGCGGCAGCGGGCGCAGCATTCCCGGCTTCGACCTGCTGGCCGCGCTGGAGGCTTGCGCGGCGCATCTGACCGGCTTTGGCGGGCACCGCGCCGCCGCCGGCCTGCAATTGCGCGCCGAGGGCGTCGCCGCCTTCCAGGACGCTTTCGCCGCCCACGCCGACGCGGTCCTCGCGCCCGAGGACCTGGGGCGGAGGGAACGGATCGATGCGATGGTCGGCGGCCCGGGCCTCGGCCTCGAGCTTGCCGAGGAGCTCGGCAAGCTGGGACCGTTCGGGATCGGCAACCCAGGTGTGCGCCTGCTGGTGCCCTCCGCCCAAATCCGCGACGTGCGTCCGATGGGGGAAGGGAAGCACGCGCGCTTCAGCCTGCACAGCGGCTCCCA
>Ga0190272_10001278_pt1 | contig 12124 bp, 16 predicted proteins | sample Popmic504T_FD_133746 | JGI IMG/M metagenome (GOLD analysis project Ga0190272, IMG submission 133746) | Populus adjacent soil microbial communities from riparian zone of Shoshone River, Wyoming, USA - 504 T | ecosystem: Environmental > Terrestrial > Soil > Riparian zone | place: USA: Wyoming...
CCGTCGTCGTCTTGCCGGCCCCGTTGGGACCGAGCAGGCCGAACACCTCGCCGCGCTGGACCTCGAAGGAGAGTCCGCGGACGGCGTCGACGTCGCCATAGCTCTTGCGGAGGTCGGAGACCTCGATCGCCGGTGCGCTCACGGCCGCGCACTCTAGACGCCCGCGCGGTCCAGCTCTGCTGCCAGTGCCAGGACGCGTCGGTCGATCTCGTCACGGATGTCGCGTACCTCGTCGAGCCCGCGACCGTGTGGATCGGTCAGCTCCCAGTCGATATAGCGCTTGCCGGGGATGTAGGGGCACTGGTCGCCGCAGCCCATCGTCACGACGACGTCCGCCCACCGAGCGAACTCGTCGGTGAGCCGTTGCGGGATGCGGTCCGCGACGTCGATTCCGAGCTCCGCCAGCACCTCGGCGACCTCGAGATGAACGCGGTCCGCGGGCGTCGTCCCGGCCGAGCGTGCTTCGTGGCGGCCCTTGACCGCGCGCTCGAACAGCGCCTCGCTCATCTGCGAGCGGCCGGCGTTCTGGAGGCAGACGAACAGGACGCGCGCCATCAGCCGCGGGCCTCGGATTGCGGGATGGCGGGCGTCGCGGATTCGCGGGTCGCCGGGCCTCTGATCGTCTGGTAGGCGAACGCGGCCAGCATCGCGCCGGCGACTGGACCCACGACGTAGACCCAGAAGTCGCGCCACTCCCAGGCGGCGATCGCCGGGCCGAGCGAGCGCGCCGGGTTCATCGACGCGCCGGTCACCGGGCCGCCGAACAGCGCGTCGAGGCCGACGGCTCCGCCGATCGCGATCGCCGCCGCCGCTCCGACCGCCCGCGTGTCGGTCGCGACCGCGATGATCGTGAACATCAGGATCGCGGTCAGCAAGAGCTCGTAGACGAGCGCGCTGCCGGCGCCGATCCCGGCGGCGGGGACCGTCGCGCCGAGCTGCGCCGGCTGGTCGGGCCAGACGGCGAGCAGCGCCAGCGCGCCGGCGATCGCGCCGGCGCACTGCGCGGCGACGTAGGCGGCCGCCTCGCGCGCCGGGAAGTGGCGGGTGAGCGTGAACGCGAGCGTGACGGCGGGGTTGATGTGCGCGCCGGAGAGGTGGCCGGTCGCGTAGATCATCGCCATGACCACGAGGCCGAAGGTCAGCGCGACGCCGACCTGGCCGAGCGTGCCGTCGTAGACGGAGTCCGAGACCGCCGCGCCACAGCCGGCGAAGACGAGCGCGAAGGCGGCGATCGCCTCAGCGGCGCTGCGGCGTGCGAGGTTGGGACGATCCATCGGCGGCGATCTTATTCCATTGATGTTCTTCAGTTCAATTGATATAAGTAGATAGATGAGCGTCGATCTGGCCCTGTCTCCGAAGCAGAAGCGCCCCGCGGGCGAGCCCTGCTGCCAGCCGGTCGTCTACCCCGACGTCGACCGCGCCGAGGCCGAGCGGATGGCGGCGGTCGCCAAGGCGCTCGCCGACCCGGTCCGCCTCCAGCTCGTCGACGTGCTGCGCAAGCACGCGGGCAAGGTCTGCGTCTGCGAGCTGGTGCCGCTGTTCGACCTCTCCCAGCCGACCGTCTCCCACCACCTCGGCGTTTTGCGCAAGGCCGGCATCGTCGCCTCCGAGCGCCAGGGCCTGTGGGCGTACTACTACGTCAACAACGATGCTTTGGAGGAGGTGAGCACATGGTTGACACGCACATGACCCGCGGCCGCACCGACGGCGGTGGCTGCTGCGACGACGGAGGCTGCTGCTGATGCAGGCCAGCAGGGGGTGGACACTCGCCGTCGTCTGCGCGTCGACGGCGCTGCTGCTGCTCGACGTGACGGTCGTCAACGTCGCGCTGCCGGCGATCGAGGACGACCTCGGCGCCAGCTTCTCCGAGCTGCAGTGGGTGATCGACGCCTACGCGCTGACGCTTGCGGTCACGCTGCTCAGCGCCGGCTCGCTCGCCGACCGGATCGGCCGGCGGCGCGTCTTCGTCGCCGGCGTCGCGGTCTTCACCGCGGCGTCGGCGGCCTGCGCCGCCGCCTGGTCGCCGGTAGCGCTCGATCTCGCCCGCGGCCTCCAGGGCATCGGCGCCGCCGCGATGTTCGCCACCTCGCTGGCGCTGCTCGCCGAGGAGTACCGCGGCGCCGACCGCGGCCGGGCGTTCGGCGTCTGGGGCGCCGTCAGCGGCGCCGCGCTGGCGATCGGTCCGCTCGTCGGCGGGGCGCTCGTCGACGGTTTCGGCTGGCGCTGGATCTTCTGGCTCAACCTGCCCGCCGGGATCGCGCTGGCGCTGCTCGCCGCGCGCCGGCTGCGCGAGTCGCGCGACCCGGCCGCCGGCCACGTCGACCTCCCCGGCGCCGCCGCCTTCTCCGCCGGCGTATTCCTGGTCGTGCTCGCGCTGATCCGCGGCAACCCCGACGGCTGGGGCAGCCCGCTGGTGCTCTGCGGCCTGATCGCCGGCCCGCTCGCCCTCGCCGCCTTCGTCGCTATCGAGCTGCGCGCCGCCCACCCGATGCTCGACGTCCGGCTGTTCGGCCAGCGCGCCTTCAGCGGCACCGCGATCGTCGCCTTCGTCCAGTCGGTCGCGCTCTACCCGATGTTCCTCTTCCTGGCGATCTACTTCCAGGACGTGCTCGGCTACTCCCCGCTCGAGACGGGGTTGCGACTGCTGCCGGTGACCGTGACGCTGTTCGTCTTCGCCCCGCTGTCCGGTCGCCTGACCGCCCACGTCTCGCTGCGCACCCTGCTGACTGCCGGTCTCCTCCTGATCGGCACGGGCCTGCTGCTGATGCACGGCCTGCGCGACGGCGACGACTGGACCGCGCTGCTGCCCGGCCTCCTGGTCGGCGGCGCCGGCATCGGCACGATCAGCCCAGCGCTCGCGGCCGCGATGGTCGGAGTACTGCCGGTCGAGCGCAGCGGCCTCTCGTCCGGCATCAACAACACCTTTCGCCAGGTGGGCATCGCGGCCGGCATCGCCGCCCTCGGCGCGATCTTCCAGCACCGCCTCGCCACGGACGGCTTCGTCGCCGGACTCAACGAGATCTTCCTCGTCGCCGGCCTGCTCGCCCTCGCCGGCGCCGTCCTCACGCTGCTCCTCCTCCGCGCCGGCGACTTCCGTCAGGCCGACGCCACCGGCGAAGTTTCGTAGGGGCGCCAGCACCCACAAGGCTTCGCTCGCGCCGATCTTGGGATCAGGCGCCGGCGCCCGCACCGCCGCGGCCCTCGCCCCCGGCGAACCGAGCTGCACCCTCCCGGGCATCCGCGAAGGTGGCGAAGCCGGACCCGGCCTCGAGCGCGAGGCCGTCGGCGAGCGGGAGCCCGAGGCCGTCGATCGCCGCGCGGCGATCGGCGAGCATCGTCTGCTGGGGGAAGGCGGCGAGCGCCTCCGCCATCTCCAGCGCGCGGTCGAGCGGCGTCCCGCTCGTGACGATCTCGGTCAGCATCCCGATCTCCAGCGCCTCGTCGGCCTCGAAGATGCGGCCGGTCAGGATGATGTCGAGCGCCCGGCCGAGGCCGACGATCCGCGGCAGCCGCTGGGTTCCGCCGTCGATCAGCGGTACGCCGAAGCGGCGCTCGGTGAAGCCGAAGCGCGATCCGGCCGCCGCGACTCGCAGGTCGCACCAGAGCGCGAGCTCGAGGCCGCCGGCCAGGCACCAGCCGGAGATCGCGGCGATCGTCGGCTTCGACGGCGTGAGACGCGTGAAGCCGAGCGGTCCATCGGGAGAGTCGAGCCGCGGCCCGAGCGTGTCGATCGCCTTCAGGTCGGCGCCGGCGCAGAAAGCCTCGTCGCCAGCGCCGGTCAGGACCATCACGCGAGCGTCGTCGTCCTGCTCGAAGCGGACGAACGCGTCATGGAGCAGGTCCGCCGTCGGCCCATCGACAGCATTGCGGCGCTCCTGCCGGTCGATCGTCACGACCGCCGACGCACCACGCCGCTCGTAGATCACCTGATCGGCATCCAGCCCCATACCCGCTCGCACTCTAGCCCCGAAATAGCAGCGGCCCCGTGCGGGGAAGCCGGGGCCGCGTGCCGTGGGGGAGACTGCACCACGGATAGTCGCGCCTCCGCGGGCCCCTCATGTGAACCTTCTGAAAAGACCGCGGAATCCGGTTCGAGGGCCAAGCCTGGCAAGGAAGCAGGCCCCGCAGGTTTGGCTCTGCCAAATCAAGTGGGCCGATGACGCCGCCAGGCGCCGGTCATCGGGCCGGATTTACCAGCCGACGATGTCGCGCACCTTGGTCCCCTTGCGCTGCTCCTTGCGCTTGTCCAGCGTCGACTGGAGCCAGGAGAGCAGGGTGACCAGCAGCGCGAAGAAGACGACCACGCCGAGCGAGAAGAAGGTGATGATCTTGTCGTCGGTCTCGCCGACCAGGCCCTCGCCATTGTCGTGCGCGAGGGCGGGGACGGCGTAGAGCAGCCATGCCGTGAGGGCGAGGCTGGCGAGGAGGGTGATTCGAGCCTTCATTCGGTGCGCGAGTTTACCGGCTGCGGCGGCGCCCGGGCTTCTCACTAGGCTCCGGCGGCCGTGTCGCTGATCGAGGCCATCGTGCTGGGCATCCTGCAGGGGCTCACAGAGTTCCTGCCGGTCTCATCCAGTGCTCACCAACTGATAGTTCCGGCGATGCTCGGCTGGGAGGATCCGGGCGCGGCTTTCACCGCCGTGACGCAGCTCGGCACCGAGGCCGCGGTGCTGATCTACTTCCGCAACGACATCTGGTCGATCGCGACGGTCTGGCTGCGCTCGCTCTACCGGCCGGTGCTGCGCTCGACCGCTCACGCGCGGATGGGCTGGTACCTGATCGTCGCGACGATCCCGATCGGCCTGCTCGGCCTGACGTTCGAGGATCAGATCGAGAACGGCGCGCGCGACCTCTATCTGGTCGGGACGGTGCTGATCGTCTTCGGCCTGGTGCTCGGCTACGCCGACCACGTCGGGAAGCACGAGCGCGAGCTGGGCCAGATCTCGACCCGCGACGGCATCCTGGTCGGACTGGCGCAGTCGCTGGCGCTGATCCCGGGCGTGTCGCGCTCGGGCGCGACGATGAGCGCGGGCCTGCTGCTCGGCCTCGAGCGGGCGGCGGCGGCGCGCTTCTCGTTCCTGCTCGCGGTTCCGGCCGTCGTGCTGAGCGGCCTGTTCCAGCTCGCGAGCGTCCTGTCCGGCGAGGAGGGAAACGGCGAGCCGCTCGGCTACATCCTGCTCGCGACGGTGATCGCGTTCTTCGTCGGCTACGCGGCGATCGCCTGGCTGCTGCGCTACCTGACGACCCACTCGGTGCGGCTGTTCGTCGGCTACCGGCTGGTGCTCGGCGTCGTGGTGATCGCGCTGACGGCCACCGGCGCGATCCACTCTCCGGGCTAGGATCGGGGCCGTGAGCCTGCTCTGGAAGTTCGGCCTGATCGCCCTGGCAGCGCTCGTGCTCACCGGGCTGCCGGGCGGCGACAACGCGCTCAACCTCGTGTTGACGGCGCTCTCGATCGCCTTCTTCCTCGCGATCGCCCTATTCGGCTACCGCCTGTTCCGCCAGTTCAGGATGGATCTGGAGGGGCTGCCGGACGCCAACCGCGCGATTCTCTACGGCTCGATCGGGCTGGCGTTCCTGACCTTCTGCGCGACCAGCAGGCTGTTCGACGTCGGCGGGGCTGGCGTCGTGGTCTGGCTGGCGCTGCTTGGCGCCTGCTCGTACGGCGTCTACTGGGTCTGGACTCAGTACCGCGCGTACGACTGAGTGGACGTCCGCGGGAACATCGACGCGGCGACCGAGTACCTCCGCGACGAGACCACGGGCGGGATCGCGCTGCTCGCCGCGACCGCGGTGGCGCTGGTCTGGGCGAACCTCGGCGGGAGCTACCTGTCGTTCTGGCACACCGAGCTGACGCTCGGGGTCGGCTCGCTGTCGATCACCGAGGACTTCCAGCACTGGGTCAACGACGGTCTGATGGCGCTGTTCTTCTTCGTCGTCGCGCTCGAGGTCAAGCGCGAGTTCGTGACCGGCGATCTGCGCGATCGCCGGACGGCGACGGTTCCGGTGCTGGCGGCGCTCGGCGGGGTGGCGTTGCCGGCGATCATCTTCGCCCTGTTGACGCTTGGCAGCGACGGCGCGAGCGGCTGGGCGATCCCGACGGCGACCGACATCGCGTTCGCCGTCGGCGTCCTGGCGCTGCTCGGCGACCGCGTTCCAGCCGGCGTGAAGCTGCTGTTGCTGACGATCGCGGTCGTCGACGACGTGGTCGCGATCGCGGTGATCGCGCTCTTCTACAGCTCGGGGATCTCGCTCGCCTGGCTGGGTGCGGTCGTCGCGGGCCTGGCGGCGATCGTCGCGCTGCGGGCGTTCGGGGTGCGACGCGTGATCGCCTACGTGCCGCTCGGCGTCTTCGTCTGGGTCGCGATGCTGGAGTCGGGCGTCCACGCGACGATCGCCGGTGTCGCGGTGGGGCTGCTGATGCCGGCTCATCCCGTAGGGGGCCGGCAGGTGCTCGAGGAGGTCGAGGACCGGCTGCACCCGTTCAGCAGCCTGCTGGTCATACCGCTGTTCGCGCTCGCCAACGCCGGCATCGTGCTCGACGGCGCGACGATCTCGGCGGCCGCCGAGAGCCGGATCGCCTGGGCGATCGCGGTCGGCCTGGTGGTCGGCAAGCTGCTCGGGATCGCGGGCATGATCCTGCTCGTCGCTCGGCTCGGCATCGGCAGGCTCCCCGAAGGGGTCCGCGCTCAGCACGTCTGGGGGATCGCCGCGCTCGGCGGGATCGGCTTCACCGTCTCGCTGTTCATCGCCCAGCTCGCCTACAGCGACCCGCTGACGATCGACACCGCCAAGTTCGGCATCTTCGCCGGCTCGATCGTCAGCGCGCTGCTGGGTGTGGCGATCCTGCTCAAGGGGCGCCGAGCCGTAACACGCCTGTAGCGCTGCTGTAACAGAGCGGGGTTTTCCCGTGTCACGGCCGCTGGGACGGTCGCCGACATGGAATTTCTACGCCGCGTCAGGCACGCCGAGCAGGGACAGTCGAGCGTCGAGCTGGTGGCCGCGCTGCCTTTCGTGCTGCTGCTCGGCGCGTTGGTCTGGCAGTGCGCGCTCGCCGGGCATACGGCGTGGCTGGTCGCCCACGCGGCGCGCGCCGGAGCTCGGGCCGAGGTGGTCGACGGCGACGTGCGGGCGGCGGTCCGCTCCGTGCTGCCGGAGGGGCTGGAGCACGGGCTCGCGGTCGAGCGTCGCGACGGGAGGGTGCACGTCGGCGTGCAGCTGCCGCTGCTCCTTCACCGCTGGCGGTTGCCGGTCGCGGTCGGGGCGACGGCGTCGCTGGGGGACGGGTTGTGAAGGGCGAGCTGATCTCCGAGCGCGGACAGGCGCTGGTCGAGGTGGTGGCGGCCCTGCCGGCGCTGCTGATCGTCGGGCTGGTGCTGCTGCAACTGTTGGCCGTCGGCTGCTCGGCGGTGCTCGCCGGCAGCGCGGCCGAGGCGGGCGCGCTCGCGCTGGCGGCCGGGGGAGACGCGCGGACGGCTGTCAAGCACGCGCTGCCTGGGTGGTCTCGGGCGCGGGCGCGGGTCGATGTGAGCGGCGGGACGGTGCGCGTGCGGCTGCGTCCGCCGTCGCCGCTGATGCTGGTCGCGCGCAAGCTCGAGGTCAGCGCCGAGGCGGCGGTGGAGCTTCCGTGAGGGCCGGATTGCTGTCGACGGTCGCCGACTTCCTCGTCGAGCCCCTGGAGCCCGCGGCGCCATCGAGCGCCGAGGCCGAGCTGGGCTGGACGCGGATGGCGCGCCCGGTGGTCGCCGTTGCGGGCTTGGCGCCACGCTGCGGGACCACGACCGTCGCCCGTGGACTGGCGGCGGAGCTGGCGCTGCGCGACGACGGAGGAGCGGCGATCGTCAGCGCCGAGGCGGTCGCGGGCGGCGGGATACCGCTCGGGACTCCGGCGGCCGGTCGTCTCGGCCGGGCGGTCCAGCGCTTGCTGCCGTCGCAGACGCGCGCCGTCGGGCGGATCTGCCTGACGGTCGCCGGGCCGGACCAGGCGACGTTGGTAGATGCGGCCCGCGACCTCGCGCCGCTCGTCCTCGACGTCGCCGATCCCGCGCAGACGTCGCTCGCCGCGTCGCTCGTCGACGCCGTCGTGCTCGTCGGCGGGCCTGGCACAGAGCCGTCGCTGGCCGCCGTTCTCGGGGAGTCCCTACGCCGCGTCGGTCCCGAGCCGGTGGTCGTCCTCAACCGCGAGCGCGACGCCGACGAGCGCTGGGATGGCCGCTGCGCCCTGCGCCTGCCCGAAGCCCGGATGGGCGCGCAGCTCGCGCTCGCCGGTCGCGAGGCCCGTGGCGATCTGGGCCGCGCAGTCGCCCAGCTCGCCGACCTCGTGGCGGCGATGCCGTGAGGAGCGAGCGCGGCCAGGCGCTGCTGCTGATGCTCGGCGTCGTCGCGGCGGTGCTGGTCGGCGCGCTCGTCCTGGTCGCCCTCGGTCAGGCGCTCGGCGGCAAGTCCCGCCACCAGCGTGCCGCCGACCTGGCGGCGATCTCCGCCGCCCACCGCATGAGCGACGACTACTTCCGGCTCTTCGAGCCGATCGCGCTCCCCAACGGGCTGCCGAATCCTCGCCACCTATCGACGCTCGAGTACCTCGCTCGCGCCCGCTCCGTCGCGGTCCGCGCCGGTGGGCGCAACGGCGTTCGCATCGGTCTGGCCGACGTCACGTTCCCGGATGGCGGCTTCGCGCCGACGCGTGTGCGGGTTCGGGCGCGCGGAACCATCGAAGTGCGCGTGAAGGACGGGCCCGGGCGCCGGCGGGTCGCAGTCGAGGCCAGCGCGACCGCCGAGCTGGCGCCGCTGGGGATCGGACCGGCGATGCCGGCGATGGCCAGCGGCGGGGGCTACTCGGGGCCGCTGGCGTATCGCGGAGGCAAGCCGATGCGTCCCGATGTGGCAATGGCCTTCGACCGTCTGGCAGCGGCCGCCGCCGCTGACGGCATCTCGCTGACGGTCGTCAGCGGCTTCCGCTCCGACGCCGAGCAAGCGGCCTTGTTCGCCGCGAACCCGGACCCACGGTGGGTCGCCCCACCCGGCAAGAGCCTCCATCGGCTCGGCACGGAGCTGGACCTCGGTCCGAACGCCGCGTACGGCTGGCTTGCCGCGAACGCCCGGCGGTTCGGCTTCCTGCAGAGATACAGCTGGGAGCCGTGGCACTACGGGTTCGTTCGCGGCGCCGGCTCGTCCTCGCTCGGGTACGGGGCCGCGATCCGCGATGGCCGCGGCGCGATCCCGTCGTTCGTCCCGCCCCGGTTCGCCGACGTCATCTCGCGCGCCTCGCAGCGCTGGAACGTCGGCGCGGCCGTCCTCGCCGCTCAGCTCTACGCCGAGTCGAACTTCAACCCCTTTGCCAGCTCGCCGGTCGGCGCTCAGGGGATCGCCCAGTTCATGCCTGGCACGGCGGCCAGCTACGGCCTGACCAACCCCTTCGACCCGGAGGCCGCGATCGATGCGCAGGCCCATCTGATGCACGACCTGCTGCGCCAGTTCGCATCCGTGCCGCTCGCCCTCGCCGCCTACAACGCCGGTCCCGCCCCCGTCCAAGCCTGCGGCTGCATCCCCGACTATCCCGAGACCCGAGCCTACGTCGCCAAGATCCTCGGCCTGCTCGACGGGGCGGGCGACCTCGTCGGCTCCGCCTTCGAAGTGCGGTTGGTCGAGTGATGGCGAGTGTGCAAAGCTATGCACATGCGGTTGCACATCAATCTCGACGAGGAGACCGTCAAGGCGATCGACGACCTCGCCGGCAAGGGCGGACGCAGCGCCTTCATCCGCGAGACGCTGACCACCGAGGTCGAGCGCCAGCGCAAGATGAAGCTCTTCTGGTCGGCCTTCGGGGCGCTCCCCGACTTCATGCCCGGCGTCACGGCGGAGACGATTCGTGAGGAACGGCGCCGTGAGACCGAGGCTCAGGATCGCAAGCTCGCGGAGCACTGGGGCTATGACCCTGCTCGACTCCACAGTCCTGATTGACTTCCTGCGCGGCGCGGAGCACATCCGCGCGCGCCTGGTGTCACGCCCGGGTGCGTTCCTGACCTCGGCGATCGTGGTGGATCAGGTGCTTCGCGGAATCCGTCCAGGGGAGGCGACCGCGACCCACCGTCTGATCGACGGCCTCGAGGTCGTCTCCGTCAACAAGATGGAGGCCGTCCTGGCCGCGCGCTGGCGCCGCGAGTTCGCCCAAAGCGGCGTGACGCTTCAGCAGGCCGACTGCCTGATCGCCGCCTGCGCCGTTACCCACGGCGTCACGCTCGCCACAGCCAACGTCAAGGACTTCCCGATGGCTGAGCTGACCGTGGAGCACTGGCCGAGCGGCGGCTGAGCCGCGACGGTCCGCCTTCGATGGCAGCGGCGGCGAGATCGGCCCGCGCTAGCTGCGGGCTGACGCGCACCAGCTTGGTCGCCGTCCCGCGGTTGCCGTCGAGATCGGTCGCGCGCACCCGCACGCGGGCGACGAATCGACGCGGCTCGCTGAGCGCCCGGTGCCGTGGCTTGAGCCGCACGAGGCGCGAGCCGTCGGCTGCCGCGAGGCTCTTCTTCGCCACCGCTGCGTAACGGATACGGCCACCGCTTCCGCTGCGCAAGCGGATGAGCACCTCGATCTTCAGGGAGCTGCGCTCGCTCGGCCGCACGCGGAGGGCAAAGCCGTCGATGAAGTCGGCGTAGGCCATCCTGCCCGGAAGGCGGTCGATAGTCGGCGTCGGCGGGGTGCGGTCGGGTGTCGGGACAGTGCAGACGCCCGGGAACAGGCAGCCCGCGCTGGGCGGGGTCGCGGCCGCGCTGGACGATGGCGCCGGCGAGACAGGCGGATCGGCTGGCGGCGGCGCGGGGGAGCGCGGTGTGACCGGCTGGCAGGCGGGGTGGTCGAGGTCGCCATGGGACATCGCGCACCAGGTGTGCCACGCCATCCGCACGCTGCCGTCGACGGTCGTCAGGCCGGTGTCCCAGGCGGCCTGGGGGTTCCCGCGCATGTGGTAGTAGTGGATTCGCTCGATCTGGGGCAGCTCCGCCAGGGTCGTCGCGAGCCACCAGACGGTGTCGTTCTGGGAGGTCTCGCTGGCCTCGATCCCGCGCTGGCTCCTGCCGAAGGCGCCGACCTCGGTGATCCAGACGCTCGCCCCGGGTGGGGCCAGGCCGATCACGTCGAGCGTCGTCTGGGTGGTCTCGTTGTACGCCCCCGAGTACGGGTGGAAGGCGACGTGGTCGCCCCAGCCGCCGCCGGCGTTCTCGTAGGCGTTGACGTAGGCGGCGATCGTTCCCAGGTCGGCGCGGTCGACGAAGTCGGGCGAGGTGATCTCGGCCGTTGGGTCCCATGTGGCGATCGCGTCCTGCAGGCCCGCGTAGTAGCCCGCCAGCAGCTGCGCTCCCGAGACGCCCGGGAGCCACATCTCGCCGCGATTCGGCTCGTTCGCCGGTCCCCAGACGTCGACGTCGTCGGCGAGCAGGCGCACGACCTCGCCGACGTGCTCGGCGTAGCCCTCCGCTGTGGGCTTCCCACCGTAGACGGGGTCGAGGTCCGGGGTGACGCTCTTCTTGAACGTCACGACGATCTGCTCTACGCCGTGGCTCCTGGCGCGAGCGATCATTCCGCGTGCTCGGTCGATGTGCCACGGAAGGTCGGCCGCGTTCCAGATCATCTGGAAGCGAAAGGCCTTCGGCTCGAGGGCGGCGAACTCGTCCTCCAGCGACGGGAGATAACCGGGGTTGTCCCACTCCCAGTCGTCGTCGGCGACCGCGAACCCCCAGCCGTCGTGGGTGGCGGCGCCGAGGGCGGGCGTCGCGGCGATCGCCAGCGCCGCCACGACGGCGATCGCGAACGCGCTGACCTTGCCGCGTGCATGCACCCCTCCAAGATAGGCGCTGCCACTACGCTCAGTGACATGTGTCGAAACATCCGAACCCTGCATAACTTCGAGCCACCCGCGAGCGAGGACGAGGTCCAGGACGCGGCGTTGCAGTACGTCCGCAAGATCAGCGGCTCGACGAAGCCGTCGAAGGCCAACCGGGAGGCGTTCGACCGTGCCGTCGAGGAGGTCACCACCGCGACCCGAACGCTGCTCGACGGACTGGTCAGCAACGCCCCGCCGAAGGATCGCGAGGAGGAGGCCGCGAAGCGTCGCGAGCGCTTCGCCCGCCG
>Ga0190272_10001279_pt1 | contig 12122 bp, 11 predicted proteins | sample Popmic504T_FD_133746 | JGI IMG/M metagenome (GOLD analysis project Ga0190272, IMG submission 133746) | Populus adjacent soil microbial communities from riparian zone of Shoshone River, Wyoming, USA - 504 T | ecosystem: Environmental > Terrestrial > Soil > Riparian zone | place: USA: Wyoming...
CGATGATCGCGCGGGCGCGCTTGCGGTCGAGGATGCCGAGCGACTGATTGACCTCGGCGGCGGCGCGCTTGACGATCGCCAATGCGCGGATCAGCGGCAGCGGCATGCGCTCCTCGCCGATGCGGAAATTCTGCAGCGAGCGCTGCGTCTGGGCGCCCCAGTATTTGTCCGCCGGCACCTCGATCGGGCCGAATGTGTCTGTCTCAATGCGGGTTTTCGCCATGATCGATCCTTCGGTCGCCGGCCGCAGCGCCGCCTCATATAATAGCGCATGGACCTGACGACCACGCAGCCGCCGCTTCGTCCGCCCGCCCCCGAGCCGCGCCAGCATCCACTCGGGCCGCTCGGGCTCTATCGCGCGCTGCGCACCAACGCGATCACGGCCTGGCGGGCGGAGGCCTTCGAGGAGCCGTATATCGCCGACCGCAACATGCTCGGCGGCTACATCCTGCTCAACGATCCCGACCTGATCCGGCGCGTGCTGGTCGACAATGCGGCCAACTATCCGAAGGACCGCCTGCAGCTCGAAAAGCTCACCCCGGCGGTCGGCCGCGGGCTGCTCACGGCGGAACCGGAATCCTGGCGCTTGCAGCGCAGAACCGTCGCGCCGCTGTTTCAACCGCTCGCCGTGACCAGCTATCTTGCGGCGATGGCGGCCTCGCTCGACGAGATGCTGGTGCGCTGGGAGCGCCACGCGGCGGCGGGCACGGTCATCGACGTGGCGCGCGAGATGACCACGCTCACCTATGACATCATCTCGCGCACGGTGTTCAGCCACGAAATCGAGACGCCGGCCGACGTGATGGCCGAGGCGCTCACCGCGTATTTCGAGGCGTTCGGCCGCATCGATTTGTGGGATGTGCTGCCGCTGCCACGATGGTTGCCGCGCCCTGCATCCATCCGCGCCAGGCCCGCGCAAAAGATCTTCCGCGAGGAGGTGCGCCGGCTGGTGGACCGCAGGCGGGCCCGAATGACGGCGGGCCAGAGCGTGCCTGACGATCTCGTGACGCGGTTGATGAATGCGCGCGATCCGGAGACCGATGAGCCGCTGACCGACGCGGTGATCCACGACAATCTCGTGACCTTCATCGGTGCCGGCCACGAGACCACCGCGAACGCACTCGCCTGGACGCTGTTCCTGCTGTCGGAATTTCCCGGCGCCGATGCGCGGCTGGCGGCGGAAGCAAAAAGCGTCGGCGACGCCCCCACGGCCGAGGAGCTTGCGCGGCTCGACCACACGCGCATGATTTTCGAGGAGGCGATGCGGCTTTATCCGCCGATACCCTTCCTGAGCCGCGGGGTCGCGGCGCCCGACCGGCTCGGCGACATCGAGGTCACGCCGGACACCCGCGTCATCATCACGCCGTGGGTGCTGCACCGGCACCGCAAGCTGTGGTCGGACGCCGACCTGTTCATCCCGGAGCGCTTCGCGCCGGAGAACCGCGGAAAAATCCCGCGCTTTGCCTATCTGCCGTTCGGCGCGGGCGCGCGCATCTGCGTCGGGGCGACGTTCGCCATGCAGGAGGCGCTGCTGGCGCTGGCGATGATCGCGCGGCGTTTCCGCGCGACGCTGGTCGAGGGTTCGCCCGTGATGCCGCTCGCCCGCATGACGCTGCGGCCGATGCACGGACTGCCGATGCGGATCACCCGACGCTAGCTATTTCTTACGGAATCGATCCAGCCGCACGACCTCGGCGCCGCCGGAAGGCTTGTCCGGGTCGCCCTTGTCGGTGCCGGCAACGATGAGCGGCGGCGCGGGCTTGGCGGGCGCAGGCTTGCCCGGCTCGGCCGGGCCGACCGCGGCCGGCGCCTCTGGCTCGCCCTTGCGGCGCGGCTTTCCCTTGGGCTCCTCGGCGACCGGCGCGAGCGCGGGCTTTTCGGCCGGCTTTGCCTCCGCGCCGGTCTCGCTCAGCGTCTCGAACTGCAGCCCGAACTGCACGGAAGGATCGAAGAAGCCCTTGATGGCGTCGAGCGGCACGGAGAGCTTTTCCGACACGCCGTTGAACGACAGCGCGACCTCGAAATGCGCATCGCTCACCGCGAGATCCCAGAACTGGTGCTGCAGCACGACGGTCATCTCTTCCGGGTACTGCTCGCGCATGCGCGCCGACAGCTTCACGCCGGGCGCGCGCGTATCGAACGTGACGTAGAAATGATGCTCGCCCGGCAGCGCGCCGGTCTTCGCCACGTCGGACAGCACGCGACGCACCACCGCGCGCAGCGCCTGCTGGGTCAGGAGATCGTAGCGGATGTGGTCGACGGACATGGATCTCACGGTCACGAGCGGCGGAACCACAAGCCTACCCGATTCCGCCTTTGTTTGTCCCCGCCTCAAAGAGAAGTGGAGGCTTCTGTTGCCAGGTGCCTCCGAACCCCGCCTGCCGGAGCTTATCCCGTCAGGACTTTAAGTATCGGTATTACAAACCGCTTACGCGGCCTGCGCTACCGGAGCATAGTTGTCGTTGGCAACTATGGATTGGTCCATCACGGCGGTACCATACCGGGCAAAAGCACGTCCTTTACGCCCTCGTCGATCCTGTTTCGGCCCCGCCGGTGCAGCCCTCAGGTCCAACCTTACGGAAAGGACCGGTCCCACCGCGATGGGACTTGAGACGCAAGAGCTGCACCGGTGGAGCCGCCGGGTACTGCCCCCGGGTCCGATAGGTTTATTACGACGTCCGTTTATCGCCATATCCGGCCCTTGCGAGCCGGCAGGCTCAATATAGGCGGGCAGGGGTTAAGAAGAAAGGGCGGGGTTGTCCGCTGAGCGTGGAGGCGAAGGGCGCTTGCCCGCCGAAGGCCACAAGCCGAAGGCGGGGACTGTTTCACGTGAAACGTTCCTAGATATGGATTATGATCACAAATGTGTTTCGACGGGGCCGCATGGCGGGGATAACCTGCTCGTACAAGGGCCGATGCTCGGCGGTGAGCACGCATCGAGGAGCGACGTTCGGGCGGGTTCGCATGCGATGAACGATGTCGAGCATAACGTACGGCGCGATTGCGCGGCGGCGCGGTCAGCGACCGTTCATTCTTTGAGAGCGACCGGGGCGGAGCCACCTATCCCCGCGCTCAGGTCGACTCCCTCCCGGCTTGCGGGGGGAGGGTCGGGAGGGGGCGAGCTTCCCCGGTGTTGACCCCTCCGAATCCCTGCTAACTGTCGCGCGATGACGCCGGAACAATTCATCGACAAGTGGAGCCGCGCGGACCGCACGGAGCGGCAGGCCGCGCAGGAGCATTTCGGCGATCTGTGCCGCGTGCTCGGCGAGCCGACGCCGAACGATCCCGGGATCGATCCCGCCGGCTATACTTTCGAGAAAGGCGTCTCGAAGACCGACGGCTCGGGCGGTTTCGCCGATGTGTGGAAGCGCGGACATTTCGGCTGGGAATACAAGAAGGACCGCGCCAACCTCGATCGCGCCTACCAGCAATTGCAGCTCTATTCGGTGGCGCTGGAGAATCCGCCGCTGCTCGTCGTCTCCGACACCAAGCGGTTTCGCGTCTATACCAACTGGACCAACACGGTTCAGGAGAAGCACGACTTCACGCTCGAAGACCTCGCCCACACGGAAACGCGCGATCTCTTGCGCAATGTCTTCCGCCACCCCGAACGCCTCCAGCCGAAAAAGACCCGCGAGCAGGTCACCAAGGACGTCGCGAAGGATTTCTCCACCATCGCCGAGCGGCTGCGCATGGCGGGCCATGCGCCCGAGAAGGTCGCGCATTTTCTCAATCGCATCGTGTTCTGCCTGTTCGCCGAGGACGTGAACCTGTTGCAGGACGATCTGTTCAAGCGCCTGCTCGACACGCTGGCCAAGCGCCGCGAACAAATCCCCGAGCGCTCGCAGCGCATGCTGTCCGAGTTGTTCGCAGAGATGCGCACGGGCGGCGAATACGGCCTCGAACACATTCTTCACTTCAACGGCGGGCTGTTCGACGACGACGAGGCACTGCCCCTTGATGCGGACTCGCTCGATATTCTTCGCAACATCTCAAAGCAGGATTGGTCGTCGATCGATCCGTCGATCTTCGGCACGCTGTTCGAACGCTTCCTCGATCCGGACAAGCGCGCGCAGATTGGCGCGCACTATACCGATCCGGAAAAGATCATGATGATCGTAGAGCCTGTCATCATGCGTCCGCTCAACGCCGAGTGGGAGGCGGTGAAGGCCGAGCTAAACGAAATCCTTTCAAGGAGTCGCGGGAAGCCGAGCAAGGCCGTTCTCGACAGGGCGGAGGCCCAACTCGATGTTTTTCTCAAGCGTCTCGCCGACGTGCGCGTGCTCGATCCGGCCTGCGGCTCCGGCAATTTCCTTTATCTCGCGCTGCAATCGCTAAAGGACCTTGAGCACCGCATCACGATTGAGGCAGTGGACATGGGGCTCGCGCTGCGGGTGATCCATTGCGGGCCGCAGAACGTCAAAGGCATCGAGATCAATCAGTATGCCGCCGAACTGGCGCGTACCTCGATCTGGATCGGCAATATCCAGTGGATGCGGCGTAATGGCTTCGAGGCGCGCAAAGAGCCGGTGCTGGAAGAGCTCGACGCGATCGAATGCAGGGACGCGCTGGTGACGAAGAAAGAGGACGGGAGTTACGATGAGGCGCTATGGCCGGCGGCGGAGTTCATCGTGGGCAATCCGCCGTTTCTCGGCGATCGGATGCTTATTGGCGGACTTGGGGAGGAATATTCCGAGACTATACGTCGCATGTATCTTGGCCGTGTTCCCCGCGGAGCCGATCTCGTCTGTTACTGGTTGAAAAGGCACGAGCAGCGACGGTTTCACGGAAAACAGACCGCTTCGGATTGGTTGCGACGAACAGTATACGAGGTGGCAAGAATCGGAAAGTCCTAGAGCGCATTTCAAATGAAATGCAGATATTCGAAGCGTGGTCGGACGAAGAATGGACCATTGACGGCGCCGCCGTCCGAGTGTCGCTTATTTCCGTATCGCGGAATCAAAACAATGAGCTTCGTTTGGATGGCCAAACTGCCTCTAAAATATTTCCCGACCTCACGGCTGGAGCATCTAATCTCACTGTCGCAAGGAAATTGCCGAGCAACATTGATCTATGCTTTCACGGCATCAAGAAAATAGGCAGCTTCGATGTTGATGGGCCTCTTGCGAGGGAATGGCTTCGTGCGCCAAGTAATGCCAACGGCAGGCCCAATTCGGATGTTCTGCACCCTGTTTGGAATGGGGCAGATGTAGCGCGTCGATCAAGCGACAGATGGATTGTTGATTTTGGAATGGGGGTTTCAGAACGCGAAGCGGCTTTGTTCGAAATGCCGTTTGAATATGTAAAGGCGAACGTGTGGCCAGAGCGAAAAAATAACCGAAATCCGAATCTCGTTCGCGAATGGTGGTTGCTGGGTGGGCCTCGGCCAGGATTGAGGCGCTTGTTGCCTGGATTAAATCGCGTGATAGCAACCCCGGCGGTTACTAAGCATCGCATATTTGTTTGGGTCCCCAAGAACATAATTCCCGATGCACAATTGATGGTAACAGCGCGCGATGACGATGCGACTTTCGGCATCCTTCATTCCCGCTTTCATGAGTATTGGGCATTGCGGCTTGGCACATCTCTCGGGGCCGGGAATGATCCTCGCTACACTCCTTCCACCACCTTCGAAACCTTCCCCTTCCCCGAAGGCCTGACGCCGAATATTCCGGCCAAGGACTATGCGGACGATCCGCGCGCCATCGCCGTCGCTAAGGCCGCCAAATATCTCGACGAGAAACGCACCGCCTGGCTCAATCCATCTGACCTGATCGACGTCGTGCCCGAGGTGGTGCCCGGCTATCCCGACCGCATCCTGCCGAAAAACGAGGCGGCGGCGGTCGAACTGAAGAAGCGTACGCTGACCAATCTCTACAACGCGCGCCCGCAATGGCTCGCCGACGCGCACCGCGATCTCGATGCGGCCGTCGCGGCTGCCTATGGCTGGCCTGCCGACATTTCCGAAGAGGACGCGCTCGCGAAATTGCTCGAACTTAATCTCGCGCGCGCCGGGGCAGAGGCTGCGCTCGCAATCTCCGACGATGACGAGGAATCGGAGCCAGCATGAGCGAACCGGCATGCGGGAAGGCCACGATATCGGCCCCGGATTTCGCTGCGCTCATCCGGGCTACGACATCATATTCACTGGACACCGGACCAAAAATGTGTTCTTGTTTTGTTCATAGCAGAACCTGATCCGGAGGCCGCGATGGCAACCAATCCTCCCAAGGGCGACAACCACCGCCAGGGCGCGGTGCGCGACCGCTCGCAAGCCTACAACACCAAGACCGAGCAGTGGGTGAAGCGCGACGCGGACAGCGGGCGCTTCATGGACGTGAAGCAGGACGGCGAGAAGTTCAAAGGCGTGCGCCGCGAGCATCCGGGGCGCGGCAATCGCTGAGTGCGTGTCGTGCATCTGGTCCATAACGAGCGAACGAAACTCACGGCGACGTGGATCAACACGCTCGCCGCCGCTTTCATCGCCGCAGGCTTTTTCGCGCCCGCCGCCGCGATTCTCTACGGCTTGTCGGCGCTGCCGATTCCTCCGGCTCGCATGCTCGTGCTGGCGTTCACTTGTTTGGCCTTGGGCATCGGTATACATGTGTTGGGGCGGATTTCACTGCGGAGCCTGCGCGAATGAGTTTCGAGACGATTGCGCTGATCTGGCCCGTTTTCGCCGCTGCCCTTGTGGTCGGCAGCGCGTTTGTCATCAACTGGTTCGAGGATCGCGCCCACGACCGCAAGGCGCGTTGAGCGCCGCTTCGGCTGCTACCTCCGCTCCCCGATCTCCACCTTGATCGCGCTCCCGTCCCGGTAAATCCGATAGTCGTACTCCAGCGTGCCGCCCGCGCGCAGCGCGAGGTTCGCGGTGCAGCGCACTTCGGTGTCGCTCTTCGCCGTCTGCTTGATGAAGTTGTAGGACGAGGCGTTCACCTGGGCCGCCTTGTTGAGGTCGGAGAGCGTGTCGCGCGTGCGCTTGGCGTCGCACTTCGGCAGCTCGCCGATGTTGACGATCTTGTCGATTGCGCCCGCGCCGACCGCCAGCACCGTGATGGCGAGAAAGGCATACAGCAGCCAGCGCAGCCACCCGCGCTGGCGCCCGGCCGCCTGCGCCATCGCGGCCGCGCCGATCGCCGAGGTCGCGTTGCCGCCGAAATCCGGCGCGTTGAGATTCTTCTCCGCCATTACGCTCCCCTCGGCCCGCGCCTCTCACCGCATCGTCGTGGACACCGATGGCGCGGCTAGGCGGATCGCGTGTCCCCTACGCTGCATCACGCCCACGACACAAGACCTGCCCAAAAATCCGCCACAGAAATCAACATTGACGGTGCGCGCTTTTGTCGCTTTCCTTGCGTGCGGGCACGGCGGGTGTGCTAAGCAGGAACCAACACGCATGCAAAAAAGCGTGAGTTCCAGGAATTCGGAGGGGACATGTCTCAGGGCTCGGGCGCCGCGCACGCGTCGCACAGTGTCACGCGCCATCAGAGCGATGTGATCTTCGGCGTTGTGTTCATCGTGCTGGCCCTGATCGGTCCGGTGCTCGGCCTGATCTTCGGCAAGAGTACCCCGAATGGCTCGCTCATCACGGACGCGGTCCGCGCCGGCTGGTACTCGTTGCCGCTCGCGATCTTCGGCGTCATCGCGCTTTCGGTGCGCATCCGCAGCCCGCAGGATTATTACGGCGGGGCGATCCTCTCCGCGATGGCGCTGTTCGCGCTGTGGGCCTGTAGCGACCTGCCCGGCATGCGCGGCTTCGCGTTCGGCCCGGGCACCGCGCCGCGCCTGTTCGCCTACATGCTGCTCGGGTTCGGCGTCGCGGTTGCGCTGGTCGGCCTGCTGACCGACGGTCCGCCGTCCGGGGATTATTCGTTCAGCGGCCCGCTCGGGGGGGCGGTGCTGATCGTCGCACTCATCCCGATCACCTACTATTCCAACAAGATCGGCCGCTGGATTCCGGGCGTGCCGCCCGACGTCATGGTCGCGGCGCTCGGCGCCGCGGTGGTGCTCGCGCTCGCATTCCTTCTGGTGCGCTTCGCGCCGCGCGGGCCGCTGTTCATCACCTCCGCCACCTTGATATTCGCCATCACGGTGCGGCCGATCGGCCTGGTGCTCGCGAGCTTCGTCTCGCTCATGGTTTCGGCCTACGCGACAGATGAGCACCGCTGGGTGGAAACGATCATCTGGGCGGCGGTGCTGACCTTGTTCTGCTCGCTGCTGTTCCCCTGGGGGCTCAATCTTCCACTGCAGCTCTGGCCACGGTTGTAGGAGCTGACAGATGGATCTCATCAGCAATCTCGCGCAAGGCTTCGGGGTCGTCTTCCAGTTCGTCGATCTCAAGATCGCGTTCCTGAACATCACAATCCCGTTCCCGATGAACATCTTTCTCTGTTTCGTCGGCGCCATGGTCGGCACGCTGATCGGCGTGCTGCCGGGAATCGGACCGCTCGCAACCATCGCGATGCTGCTGCCGATCACGTTCGGCCTGCCGCCGGTCGGCGCGCTGATCATGCTCGCCGGCATCTATTACGGCGCGCAGTACGGCGGCTCGACCACGTCGATCCTGATCAACATTCCGGGCGAGTCTTCCTCGGTGGTGACCGCGCTCGACGGCCACCAGATGGCGAAACAGGGCCGCGCCGGCCCGGCGCTCGCGATCGCTGCCATCGGCTCGTTCATCGCGGGCAGCTTTGCCACCGTGCTGGTCGCGGCGCTCGGCGTGCCGCTCACGGCGGTCGCGCTGAAATTCGGCCCGGCGGAATATTTCTCGCTGATGGTGCTCGGCCTCGTATTCGCGGTGGTGCTCGCGCGCGGCTCGGTGCTCAAGGCGCTCGCCATGATCATGATGGGGCTGTTGATGTCGACGGTCGGTTCCGACATCGAGACCGGGCAGTCGCGCCTGTCGTTCGATATTCCGGAGCTTGCCGACGGCATCGGCTTCGTCGTCGTCGCCATGGGCGTGTTCGGCTACGCCGAGATCATGCGCAACCTGGAAACGACCGCAAGCCGCGAGATCGTGCAGACCAAGATTACCGGTTTGATGCCCACCATGAAGGACTTCAAGGTCGCGGCGCCGGCGATCGGGCGCGGCACCATTCTCGGCTCGACCCTCGGCATTCTGCCGGGCGGCGGCGCGGTGATTGCGGCGTTCGCCGCCTATACGTTCGAGAAGAAGATGTCGAAGTATCCCGAGCGCTTCGGCCACGGCGTGATCGAGGGCGTCGCGGCGCCGGAAAGCGCCAACAACGCGGCGGCGCAGACCTCGTTCATCCCGCTGCTGACGCTGGGCATTCCGCCCAACGCCGTGATGGCGCTGATGGTCGGCGCCATGACGATCCACGGCATCGTGCCCGGCCCGCAGGTGATGACCAAGCAGCCCGAACTGTTCTGGGGACTGATCGCCTCGATGTGGGTCGGCAACCTGATGCTGGTCGTGATCAACCTGCCGCTGGTCGGCTTGTGGGTGCGGCTGTTGCGGGTGCCCTACCGCATGCTGTTCCCGGCGATCCTGATCTTCTGCGCGATCGGCGTGTACTCGATCAACAACGCGCCGGCCGACGCCATCATGGTGGCGGCGTTCGGGCTGGTCGGCTACTGGCTGGTCAAGCACGACTTCGAGCCGGCGCCGATGCTGCTCGGCTTCGTGCTCGGCCCGCTGATGGAGGAGAACCTGCGCCGCGCCATGCTGATCGCGCGCGGCGACCCCAGCACGTTCCTGACGCGGCCGATCTCCGGCGTGCTGCTCGCGCTCGCAATGCTGCTGCTGGTGCTCGCGTTCCTGCCGATGATCCGCAAGAAGCGCGACGAGGTGTTCGTCGAGGAGCCGACCTGAGCATAAAGCCGCGACGATCGGCCTATTGGTATGCGGCGGGCAGCGTGGTAGCTGCCCGTCCGTGTTTCGGGGCGTATTGAAGGAGTGATGCCATGAGATTGCTGACACGTCTGGGCCTTGCCGCAGCGTTCGCGCTTGCCGCGCTACCTGCCACCGCGCAGGACTACCCCACCAAGAACATCACGCTGATCGTGCCGTTCGCGGCCGGCGGACCGACCGATGTGATCTCGCGCATCGTCGGCGAGCACATGTCGCGGACGCTCGGCCACCAGCTCATCATCGAGAACGTGGTCGGCGCCGGCGGCACCACCGCCTCGACCCGCGCCAAGCGCGCCGCGCCGGACGGCTACACCCTGATCACCGGCCACATGGGCACGCACGCGGCCTCGGTCGCGCTCTATCCGAAGCTGCAATACGATCCGCGCACCGATTTCGAGCCGATCGGCCTGATCGCCGGCACGCCGATCCTGATCCTTGCCAAGAAGGATTTCCCCGCCAAGGACCTGAAGGAATTCGTCGCCTACGTGAAGGCGAACGAGAAGACCCTCAACAACGCGCATGCGGGTGTGGGCTCGGTGTCGTTCACCACCTGCCTGCTGCTCAACTCGATCATGCGCGTGAAGCCGACCACTATCCCGTTCAACGGCACCGGCCCGTCGATGAACGCGCTGGTCGGCGGGCAGGTCGACTACATGTGCGACCAGATCGTAAACGCGGTGCCGCAGGTGAAGGGCGGCACCATCAAGGCATATGCAATTGCGACGGCGGAGCGCAATCCCTCGCTGCCCGACGTGCCGACCACCAAGGAGGCGGGCCTGCCCGAATACGAGGCCTCGGCCTGGAACGCGCTGTTCGCCCCCAAGGGCACGCCCAAGGCCGCGCTCGACAAGCTCACCGATGCGCTCGGCAAGGCGCTCGACGACGAGGGCGTGCGCAAGCGCCTGCTCGATCTCGGCAGCGACATCCCGGGCGCCAACCGCCGCGGCCCCGCCGCGCTCGGCGCTCTGGTCAAGAGCGAGGTCGACAAGTGGGGCAAGGTGATCAAGGAGGCGGGCGCGGAGGTGAATTGAGGGGCGCAGCCCGGCTCGAGCGCGGCGAAGGCCGGGATATCCTCGCGGTTTGAGCAACCCCGGATTTCGCCTGCCGGGGAGAATGCGCAATGTCTGTTCAGTCCATGGGTACGCGGGACGTGCCGCCGCGCCTTGTGCGGTCACTCACGCTGACGCATGCGGTGCTCTACGGGCTTGGCGTCACCATCGGAGCCGGCATCTACGTTCTGGTCGGTATCGCGGCAGGGCGCAGTGGAATGCATGCGCCATTGGCCTTCATTGGCGCAGCCCTCGTCATGGCCTTCAGTGCGGCATCATTCGCCGAATTGGGGACGCGCATGCCGGTGAGCGCCAGTGAGGCGGCCTATGTGCAGGCCGCGTTCCGGCGCGAATGGCTCAGTCTCGGTGTAGGGCTCCTCGTTGTCGTGACGGCAACAATTTCGGCCGCGACGATCAGCGTTGGCAGCGCAGGCTACGTGGCGGTGTTTCTGCCGGTTTCGGCTCCATTGATAATTTCCGGGGTGGTCCTTGCGATGGGTGTCGTGGCATGTCTCGCCACGGTTCAATCGGTCACATTCGCCGGGGTCATGACGCTCATCGAAGTGGGCGGGCTCGTGCTGATCGTCGTTGCCGGCCTCGGTCACGGGACCGATGTTGTCACCCGCCTTCCCGAAATTTGGCCTTCGGCTGGCGGCACTGCTGCCTGGGTCGGGCTGGCCGGAACTTCGCTTATCGCGGTCTTTGCCTTCATTGGCTTCGAGCATCTCGTAAACGTTGCGGAAGAGCTGAAGGAACCGAGCCGGACCCTGCCTCGTGCGCTGTTCGTGACACTCGGTTTGACCGCGCTTCTCTACGCACTGGTTGTCTGGATCGCCGTTATAGCGGTATCTCCGGCGGAACTCGCTCGCTCCTCGGCGCCCCTTGCGCTCGTCTTCGAGCGGCTGACCGGCATGCCGCTCGTGACCATGAGCGCGATTGCCGTCGTCGCGACCCTTAACGGCATCATCGTGCACATGATCATGATTGCCCGCGTGATCTATGGCTTGGCTGACCAGGGCAATCTGCCGAAGGTCCTCACACAATTGAACCCGGTTACGCACACACCTCTTCTTGCAACGGCAATCGGCATCGGCGCGATACTTGTGCTCGCGCTGGCCGTCCCGCTCGCGGGCCTCGCGGATCTGACGGCGCGCTTTACGCTTGTGATTTTCGCGGTGGTGAATCTCGCGCTGATCCGAATC
>Ga0190272_10001280_pt1 | contig 12121 bp, 11 predicted proteins | sample Popmic504T_FD_133746 | JGI IMG/M metagenome (GOLD analysis project Ga0190272, IMG submission 133746) | Populus adjacent soil microbial communities from riparian zone of Shoshone River, Wyoming, USA - 504 T | ecosystem: Environmental > Terrestrial > Soil > Riparian zone | place: USA: Wyoming...
ATAGATCGATCCAATCACCACGGAGATCGTTCCGATCTCGACAGTGATCACTTCAAGACCGTCGGAGATCGACGAGCGTCATGATGGGCACACTGATCAAATGCCAGTTTTTGATCGCGCAGCGCTCATTGCGGGCGGGATGCGCGCGGTCCCAGAAAGGGTTTGAGTGATAAAGAGAACAGGGCTTACGGCCGGGACAGGCGGGCGACAATCTTCGGTACGGCATTGGGAGAAATGAGGCGTTGCCCGCGAACGATCAATCTGTTCTTGCGTCCCGGAATGACGAGTCCGCCACCCTGGTCGAGCTTCTTCAACGTCTCATTCACAACTTCTTCGTGGCCTTGTTCGCCGCCCGGCACCTTCTGCCTTTTTCCGACGTTTTCCACGTCTTCTGGGTCGGCACGCAGCCTGCCCGGGCAAACAGTAACTATCTTTACCCCGGTCGGCCTCAGTTCCTCCCGCAGAGCCATTGAGAAGGTTGTCAGAAACGACTTGGTCGCGGAATAGATGGCGGCATAGGGTACTGGTTGAAATCCAGCCATCGAAGATACGTTGATGATTCCGCCTGCTTCGATCATCGCCGGCAACAACTGATAAGTTAACTCGACCACAGCAGTGTTCTGCAGGTAGATCATCTCCAACTGTCGCTCGAGCGAGAGCGTAATGAAATCTCCGCGTTCGCTGAATCCGGCATTATTCACCAGCAAGTTGATATGGAGTTCACGCGCCTGCAGTTCCTGAGCGAGCCGTAGACCGGCGCCCGGTTGAGCCAGGTCGAAAGCCACAGGTTCGACCATAACTCCCACGGAGCTTCTCAACTCGTCGGCCAGGGATTCGAGCTTGTCCTGGGCGCGGGCGACGATGACGAGGTTGTGTTGACGCTTCGCCAGCGCCCGGGCAAAAAACCTGCCGAGGCCTCGAGAAGCTCCAGTGACGAGAGCATAAGAAGGCCCAGGCGCGCGAGGGTCATCGCGCTGGCCTGCCATTACTGGGCGGCCCGCCGGGTGTTTAGTGTTGCCGTTTCGTCGACCTGTCGGAAGCCTGCGCGGCCAAATAGTCGCGCTCGAACATGTGGTGGAAACTGCGTTCTAAAAACAACATCCCAGAACGCATTCGTGATTCCGAACCCGCGGGTGAATCCCTGTGAGCTGTGGTGATAGAGGTGAGACTTTTTGATATGGCGAAAGTAAGAGTTCTTGAAGTTGTAGTAGTGCATACAGTGGTGAATCCACTCTTCAAGGACATAGCACTGAATGACCCCGGCCAATAACATCGGGGCTGTATACACGGGAAAAATAAAGCTTGTCGGGAGCGCGACCAGAAAGATCGGCATAAGGTCCCGCAACTGGCCATTGATATGTTCGCCATCGAATGGTTTTTCGTGATGCCCGAAGTGAGTCGGGTCAAGATACTTATGAGAGAAGTAGGTGAAATACTTTTTATACTTCCTCTTCGACATTTTCCAGTGTTTGTGAAACACCCAGCGGTGGGAGGTGTACTCAGTAAAAGTCCACAAAGGAATTCCCAAAAGGTAGAAAGCCACTACGTAATAGGGGTGTCCCGTGCGGAAGCCAATTACCAGAAGGATTACAGAGCAGACAGTATAAAAAGCAGTTACCCGATAGAGCTTGCGTCGTGAAATTCCCGCTTGCACACGTTTGTAAGCACTAACAGGACCAATTTGAGAGCGACCAGTTGGGGGCATCAAGATCTCTCCATCAATGTGTGATCTGTGAGTCGTGTACCTTGAAGCAGGCGGAATGTTATCACATCTCCTGGCGGCCGGAAACGATTGACACTGATCAAATGCAGCTCTTATAGTGCGGCTATGGCGACTCCGAGATTTACGCTGCGTGGATTCAAAAGCCCCCGTGAGGTGGTGTCCCAGGCGCTGGGAAAACTTGAGCGGCAGGTATTAAACGAGGCATGGAAGCAGCGCGAAGTCAGCGTGCGTGATGTGTATCTCGCCTTTGGAGAAAGCGTCGCTTATACAACCCTCATGACCACTCTGGACCGCCTCTTCAAAAAGAAACTGCTCACGCGCCGCAAAAACGGGCGCGCGTTTGTGTATCTGCCGGCCGTATCACCCGAAGAACTCGATCAAGGTATTAGAGAAGATGTGATTGACGGACTGTTGGGCCGGGGCGCCGACGGGGTGCAACCCGTGTTGGCTTGCATAGTCGACGCAGTGAGTGAACGCGATATCGAATCGTTGGACGAGCTTGACCGGCTGATTCAGAAGAAACGGCAAGAGTTGAAACAGCGAGACTGAAGCAATGTTTTTTGTCCTCGGACTTTGCATCCTCCTGGCGTCGCTACTCGTTTTGAATAGCACCGCTTCGCTCGTTGCTTCATTGTTATGGAAGGTTTTCGGGCGGCGCATCACCCGTTGGTCGGGCCACCGTTCGGCGCAGACGCTCTTTTTGTTGATAACAGCTCCATTAGCGTTGGGTCTTATAGGGGTGTTTTTCTTTTTGGGGCCCGCCTATCTGAGGCATGAGCCGCGAGTGGGCCATGAAGACGTAAGTGTAAAGTTGGCCATCCTGTCGACCTTGTCCGCGATTGCGATTGCAGTGGCAATTGGACGTGGAATTGCCACCTGGCGTTCCACAAATCGCCTTACGGCCGATTGGCTGCTCCACGCCGAACCAATTCAAATCCCAACGATCAATGTGCCCACTTTCCAGGTCGAGCATAAGTTTCCGTTAATCGCAGTGGTCGGTGCCTTTCGCCAGCGACTCTTTATCGCGAAGCAGGTTTTCGACACGCTGACGCCAGCTGAACTCGCCGCGGCGCTTGAGCATGAAACTGGTCATATCCTGGCCCATGACAACTTGAAGCGGGCCCTGGTGCGCGCCTGTCGTGACCTGGTGTCAATTCCCGGTGCGCGCGGTTTGGATCGCGCATGGTTGGAGGCTTCTGAAGCAGCTGCCGATGAATTCGCTGTGCGAAGGAGTCGCAAGATCAGTCTTGACCTTGCGTCGGCGCTGGTAAAAATCGCTCGAATGATTCCTCCGGGCGCGCACCCAACCATGGCGGGAGCGTTTCTCGCTAACGACGAAAGTGCACTGGGATTTAGAGCCCGCGTTCGTCACCTGGTCAGCCTGGCAGACGATAGCCAGGAGCAGAAGACTCGGGCCGAATCGGTTTCCGAATTTCAGCTCGCAAGGTTTATCCCGGTTGCTTTAAGCCTCCTGCTTATCGCCCTAACTAGCCAGTCACAGGTGTTACCAACGGTCCACGCGGTCATTGAACACGCCGTCTACATCCTCGACTAATCCTTAGTAACCTTTGGCGAGACACCATTTTCTCGTTCGATGTAGGCTGATCTACGAGATCTAGTAGTAGTCTCCCTCGAAGAGTAATCTCTGCCCCGTCAAGATTTAATCTCAGCCCCGTTAATAATAAGCGGTCTCGAAGTTTTTGCCGGTGATTGCCGGCATAGAAGTTCTGCCGCACCCTCTCAAAAAAGAGAAACACCATGAATAGAACTAAATTAATCGGCAGAGCTATCCGCTATACGTCGTCAGCAGTGTTGACAGGGTTGGCAGCTGTTCTTTTGACGGCGACACCCTGCCTTGCGCAACAAGACTCTCATGGCAGAATTGTGGGGACGGTGAAGGACGCGACCCAGGCAAACGTCGCCGGGGCGGAGGTCGCGCTGATTACTTCTCAACACGCCGTGCTGCGCACTACCGTCACTGACTCCAGCGGAAACTTCACTTTGGACAACATCGCGAGCGGCAGTTACGAAGTCAAGATTACGCATGGAGGCTTCGGTGATTACCGCACCGCCGTGCAAGTGTTTGCGGGTGCGACGAAAGAAATGAGTGTGGTTCTCGATGTCAACTCGCTTTCTGGAGATGTCACCGTGACCGCGGAAGCGGGACAGGTTTCGGATGCGCGGCTCCTGGCACAGCCAGTGAATGTTATTACTGAGCTGGAGATCCTGGAACGGGGAACCGAAGTTGTCGCACAGGTGGTTGACGAAGAACAGGGTGTGAACCTGCAACGAACCAGTCCCTCGCTCAGCGCAGTGTTCGTGCGCGGGTTAACAGGGCGCAATGTGGCGGTTTATGTAGATGGAGTGCGTTACACCACCAGCGCTCAGCGCGGCGGCGTCGGCACGTTCTTCAGTCTGATTGAACCGTCGAGTCTCGAAGCTGTCGAGATTTTGCGCGGTCCTAACAGTTCGCAATATGGTTCAGACGCCCACGGCGGCGTAGTCAGTTTTCTTACACACTCGCCAAGATACGGCGACCTGGATGGTGAGTTTCACGGTAAGACAAATGCGTTCTATTCGTCACCTACCAACGGGTTCGGCGGCAGTCAATTATTAACCTACGGCACAGAGCGTTATGGCTTGCTGTTGAACGCAAATGCGCGTCGCATCAACCGGCTTCGCCCCGGCGCCGGTCTTGATACTCACGCGGCGGTGACGCGCTTTCTCGGCGTCTCGTCCGACTTTTTTGGCGAACGTTTGCCCGATACGGCCTTTACACAGTATGGCGGCTTGCTTCGAGCCAGCTTGAATCTCGACGATACAACTCAGGTTCTTTTGAGTTACGACCGCAACCAGCAGGACGGCGGCCGGCGTTACGATCAACTATTGGGCGGCGACGGTAATCTGATCGCGGACCTGCGCAATCTTATTGCGGATCTGTTTTACGTTCGGTTGGTCAAGCAAAACCTCGGCTTCTTCGACAATGCTTCATTCACCTTCTCTTACAACGGACAACGCGAAGAGAGAATAAATCAGGGCGGGAACGGCAATCCCTTCGCCGCGATAACCAATCAACGAGAGCGCACGACAGTTTTTGGTTTCAACTTTTCTGTTGATAAGCGGATTGGCGAACGCAACACAGTTCTGTTTGGCGCTGATGTTTACCGCGATAGGATTTCGGCGCCGGCGTTTACTACCGACCCGGTTTCCCTGGCGGTAACGCCTTCACGCCCGCGCGTTCCAAATGGAGCTCATTATCTTGCGTACGGGTTCTTTGCTCAGGACGTCTTCACTGCAATTCCAGATCGACTGCGAATCAGCGGCGCCCTGCGTTATAACGTGGCTTCTTACCGGGCGCGGGCAGCGGACGCTCCCGTAGTCGGCGGCCGTCCGCTTTTTCCGGATGATAGGGAACGCTTCGCCGCGTTTTCTGGACGAATCGGAGCCGTGATCACCGTCGGCGGCGGCTTTGACATCGCTGCGAAGTACGCTCGTGGCTTTCGCGCTCCTAATACTACGGATCTGGGAATCGTGGGATTGGTCGGCACTGGCTTTGAAGTCAACACGCAGACCGCAGCGAGTCTCGGCGGTTTGATTGGAACGACAGCCGGAACTGATGCAGTTTCCACCGGAATTCCGATTAGAGGGTTGAGTCCGGAAACAAGTGACGGTTTCGATCTTAGTCTGCGATATACGAGCCGGCGGTTTTCTGCGGAGTTGATCGGTTTTACGACGAAACTGAAAGAAGTTTACTTCGATCAAGCCCTCATCCTCCCTCCGGGAGCTGTCGGCCAGTTTCTCGGCAGTGAGCAGATCATTTCGCAGAACAGCAGCGGATGGGTATCGGTAGGTCTTGCTCCAACAAGCCCGGTCCTGGTGCGGGTCAATTTCGACGACGCACGCATTAACGGACTCGAATTTAATGGACAGGGAAGATTGAACGATCAGTTCACCGCCAAAGCCAACTTCACCTACCTCAGGGCACATAGCCTTCTTAACGGACTGCCTCCAAACGTTGAGGGTGGCATTCCCAGTCCCGCAGCCTTCCTGAGCTTGCGTTACCAACCGCGGTCGAGATTTTACCTCGAAGCCTATTCGATTCTAACCGGCCGTCAAAGACGCCTCTCGTCGCTCGATCTGGCCGATCGTCGGACCGGTGCTGCGCGTTCGCGAGGGGCCATTCAAAACTTCTTCCGTCGCGGCGCCTGCGTGCGCGGACTGACAACGCCTGGCTCAGGTGGCTGCAACACCGCCGGCGGGATCTTAATCCCGACCGGAGAGACACTCGCACAGGTGCAGAACAGGTTGCTGCCAATCGGCGCCACTATCAATGGCGTGACGGTCGTGGATGCAAACAGCAACGTTCCGATGTTCACTGCGGTGCCGGGTTACGGACTAGTGGGCTTGCGTGGCGCGGTGCACGTAACTGAGCGGTCGGACGTGTTGTTCGATTTTGAGAATATCGCGGACAAGCAGTATCGCGGAATCAGCTGGGGTATCGATGGCGCCGGTCGCGGCGTGACGCTTCGCTATCGTTACAAATTCTAAGAGTTCGCTGGCCGCAGGCGATCGAAAGTCTAGCCTTGGTTGAACCAGGTAGACTGTTATCTGTCGGCTGAGTTCACCTGGAAACCGGACTACTGTCGGTAACGGAGCGTTTGTTGGATTGCACTGAAGGAAGCTCCGGTAGACTAAAAGCGGCTAACGGATCATCGAACGTCATACCAGGCAGAGATTTTTGTTTCCGACCCGCCACGTAGGACCGCATCGTCAGCCACAACATTCCCAACGACAAGGTAATCCATAGGACAGCCCAGAATAGCGCCGGGATTCCCGTGGCGTTAGCCATGTTCATTGCATCGGTAGGGACAGCGGGGGCAAACGGTGACGAAAGGAAGAAGACTGTTTTCAGATCAAGCAGTGCGTTAAGGACGAGTTGCACGGCGAGAAAACTGACAAAGAAAGAGGCCAGGCGTGGACCGGCAAACTTCGCAATGGCGACCAGACCCACGGTAAGCAGCGTTCCAGCCATCAAAGTGAAGGGAATCCCTGACCATGCTCCGCCGGAGACCACTGGGGTAATAACTCCGTAGATTAGCGTCAGCGTCAACACTATTGCGGCCGATCCGATCAACACTGCGCGGGCGGCGATGCTGCGGCGAATTAAGACCAGGAGCAACGACCCATAAGCCATTGAGCCGACGTAACCGGCGCTGGAAACCAACATCTGCGAGAACATGCCGCCCTGGGTTGTGTAGGTTTCACCACTGGCGTTCGCGGCCACGCTAAGACTAGCCACTGAATTGCCGGTCAAGAGTGCGGCGATTGCATGCCCGCCCTCGTGGATGAACGTGACGAAGATCCGAAACGGATACGTCAGGATTTCGGCAAACGGAATGAACCAGAGAACGATTGAGATGACAGCTGCCGTAAGTAACAATTTTGCTTGCGGGCGGGCGTCGTAGGGAATTTGGGAAGTACGAAATTTCATGATTCCAACCTCACTTTAGATCCTGGTTTCCATCGGCCTGCTAACCAACAAGATGATAAACGCGCAGTCAATAAACGATGTTCCCTATTTGTAATTATCAGGCTTTTCTCGCGTAATCGCCCGATTTTCCGCCGGTCTTGCGCTCGAGACGCACGTCAGAAATGGTGATTCCCTTGTCGAGCGCCTTGCACATGTCGTAAATAGTCAGGGCCGCGACAGACACGGCCGTCAGCGCTTCCATCTCGACGCCCGTTTGAGCATTAGTCGAAACAGTGGATTCGAGATAGACCCCGTAGTCTTGAATCGTGGCCTGGACATCGACGTGAGTGAGGGGAAGGGGATGGCAGAGCGGAATCAGTTCGGCCGTCCGCTTGGCCCCCATAATGCCGGCTAGACGAGCCGCCTCCAGGGGATCACCTTTCGGAGTCCGATGTTCCTGAACCGCCGCTACAGTTTCCTTCGACATCAATACCCGTGCGGAGGCGGCGGCCACTCGTGTAGTCGTAGCTTTGTCACTCGTGTCTACCATTCTTACGTTACCGCGTTCATCGATATGCGAAAGTTGGCTCATCAGGAAAAGTAGAAAACTAACGTCAAGTTAGGGCAAAATAGCCGAGTCAAATTCACTATTGCTTTTCGGCCGCCGGGCAGAATAATCTTACTATAACCTTAACTGGTGGAATCCAATCAGCAGGCTGACCTCGTAAAGTAGCAGGTTCAGGTAAAACGGCTGAAACTTAATGTCGGCATTTGTGCAAAACACAGGCTCGCTTGCTTCAGAAGCTGAGTGGGAGATGACCTCGCGTAGTTTGCGGAGCACCGGCGACGCCGATGTAGATCCGCATGCTAGTGAGGTGACGTCAAACCCGAGGCCAGGTTACAGCGGCGTCGCGGAAGAAGTGTCGCAATTCCATTCTTTTCTCGAGTATGCGACGTTGGCTCTTTTCCCGGTGTTGTTTATCCCCAACGTCTATTTGTCTGTTAGTCGCCTTCACGAGCTGGAAGTGGTGTGGTTAGTGGCCGTGGCGATTCCAATCTCTCTGGTGGCGGGCGATTTCGTGTCCGGCATGGTCCACTGGGCCGCCGACACCTATTGTTCTGAAGACACTCCCATTGTGGGCCCCGGTTTTGTAAAACCATTTCGCAATCATCATATTTATCCGCGAGACATCACCACGCATCACCTCGCGGCGACTGTGGGAAACGTCTGCGTCATGGCGGTTCCTGTGCTTTTGGTGTGCCTTTATCTGGTGTGGAGCGGGGATGTTTCGAGCTGGGTTGCGTTTCTGGTCCTGTGCGTCGCGCTGATGAGTCTTGCTACAGCGGCGACCAACCAGTTTCATAAGTGGGCGCATTCAGAAAACCCTCCCGCTTATGCCAGGCCGCTGCAACGCCTGCGACTGGTGCTGGAACCCGCGCATCACGAACTCCATCACACTGAGCCGTTTGAAACGCACTACTGCATCACCAACGGCTGGCTCAATCCCCTCCTGAACAGGATCAAATTCGTTCGCCGACTGGAAAGCGCTCTAGCGTTGGTGGGAATTCAAACTGCCAAGGTCAATGACCTGAAACAAGCGCAACCCACCGCGCAATCTGCTTGCGAAGCGGAGTAGTCATCCTTAAGTTCTTTCCCCGCGCACCAGAACGTATTCCAACAATCCCATGGTGAAGCCGCGGTAGACAGCGATGTCGAGCAACAGGCTGAGTCTGGCTAGCATGAAGCCGCGGATCCGGGTTATCTCTTTTATGATCTCAGGGCGCATTTGTTCGAAGTAGTAGCCGGGGATTACCGAAGCGCCAGTCTCGTGCATTTCGACATTTACAAAGCCCGCGCTCTGCATCTTCTCTGCATAAACTTCAGCTGTGTAGACATTGGCCTTCGGGACTTGCCATAGCTTGCGGGCCATTTCGGCAACGAACTTCTCGATCAGGTTTCGCGGCGGCCGTTTCACAATAAAGTCGGCCATCGCAATCACACCGCCGGGCTGTAATACGCGTTGTGCTTCGTGGAGAAACTCTTCCCTCGTATCAAAGTGCTCGGGCCCCTCGATACTCAACACGTGGGTGAAGGACTGGTCGGGGAAGGGAATTCGAGTGGCGGTGCCGTGATGAAAACGGACTCTGTGTTCCGCCTGCGCTTCGCGCGCTCGACGATTACCATGTCCGATATGTCCCCAGGTTACATCAAGACCATCGATTGAAAGCGGCGCAAAGTTCTTGAGTAAATAGATGTCCTGGGTACCCATGCCCGGCGCGACGTCCAGCAGTTTGCTGGTTTCGTTGAGACCGAGAATCGTGCCCATTCGATGTACCAGGTTCTCGGCCGCCCTGATGTAATCAGCGATGCCGTCCTCCCAGAGTCCGAAGTTTAAATAACCATCGTGGTGGGCCAGGTAGTTTTCGATGCCACCGGAATAAAGATTCTCGACTTTGCGTTCGTGTGCGCCGGCGCTCCAGCTTTGACGGTCTGTTTCAATCATTCCACACCCCCCGAGGGTATTGTCTCATTGTCATTCCCACGATTTAAGCTGTTTGGTGCAAAGAGGCACGTCTTTGAAAGTTAAGCCATCCGGCATGGACTTCGACGTCAAACTCATCAACGAGGAATTTGAACAATCTGCACCAGCGTTCCTGCCTCCAGAGCCTGGAGACCTTTCGGCACAATGATCAACGCTCTGGCACGCGCGAACCCTACAAAATCTGATGAGCCTCCCCACTTCAATGGCGCCGCTAACAATTTGCCGTCGGCGCTGGTGCTCAATTCAGCGGGAATGTAACTTTCACGATCCTGCGTCCCATTTGTCCGTTTGGCCAGCACCGCTGTTTCTTTCAACAACTCGGTTTCTTTAGCACCTTGCATTGCCAGAATCGCAGTGCGCGCGAAGAGGTTAAAAGTGACCGACACTGACACAGGATTGCCCGGCAGGCCGAACACGAGAGTTCCATTTGGAAGTCGAGCAAATACAATGGGCTTTCCGGGACGCAACGCCACTCGTTCAAAGAAGATTTCGGCACCGAGTTCCCGCAGTGCCGCTTTCGTAAAGTCGTAGACGCCGACAGAAACACCGCCCGAACTGACTACGACGTCACTACGTTCTGACGCCTCGGCAAGCTGGCGTTTAAGCAGGTTCGTGTCGTCCCCGGCCAGGGGAAGTTGCTCGATCGTCGCCCCCGCCACCTCAGCATACGCTGCTATGGAATAGTTATTCGAATCGCGTATCTGATCCTGACCGGGCTTTTGGGTGACGGCGACGAGTTCACTGCCCGTGGCAAGGACTGAAACGCGCGGACGTCCGCCAACCTTGACCTGCGCATAGCCGAAAGATGCTAAGACAGCCATCGTCGCGGCATCGATTACTTCTCCGGCCTGCAAAACAGTCTGCCCTGCTTTTATCTCGCTACCGCGGGTGACGATAGAGCGTCCTTCTACCACGGGTTGCAATATCTCGACCACTGCTCCGCCATTCGACTCACGAGTTAGCTCTACTTGCTGCACGCTATCAGCGCCTTTGGGAACCGGCGCGCCGGTCATGATCCGCACTGCTGCACCGGCTTGCATCTCCTGATGCCAGCCGCGACCTGCGGCAGACTCGCCGACGATATTCAGGCTTACGGGAGCTTGACCGACGTCGGAAGCGCGAATTGCGTAACCATCCATCTGGGAACGGTCGAATGGCGGCAAGTCGGAATCGGCCACTACTTTTTCCGAGAGAAATCGCGTGCGTGCATCAGCCAGGGCCACGCTTTCAATTGGGAGTGGGCGAGTTTGCGCCTGAACGATTCGGATGGCTTCAGCGACGGAGATCATTTTCGAGCAGATCTGTTTGGCGGTCTCAATTTAGGCGCTAGTCTACCGCAAACTGGTAGCAAGGGTGGTGATCGGGGCCGATCGTTGGTGGCTAATTCTTTTTCACTGTTCGGCACTTGTCACATTTGCAGCCTATAGGCTTTAGGTGAATATCGAAATAATCCTTGCCATAGTCGTATGAAAGCTCTTCACCGGCCTTGATGGCCCGCTTCGACCAAATCCAAACGCGGCGACCCGTAATGATGGCTTCAGAATTTGGACGACACGAATGGTTAATATAGCGCGCCGTGTTGCTGCGGGGGGTGCCGTCGACAGACCACTTTGAATTAACCCCAAAGAAGTACTTCCCTTTATATCTCTTTTCCACGTACTCGTTTGAGACCAGCGGGCCGGTGTATTCAATAATCCGTTTTCCCTTTGGAATGGGTTCCAGTGTAAACAAACCGAGCCCATACTCGGTGCGCTTAATGGCAAACTTGTATTTTCCCTTGGTAACTGTCATTGGAATAGTTTTTTCCGGGCGAGTTATTTGAATTCAGAGCTTACTACGAAGCCATTAGAGCCTGCGACGTCTCATCAAGCTTATAACGTCACTGTCAGGCTAGGGTGAAACTCTAAGGGTGACGGTCAATTTATACGCCTGACGGTACCGTTGTAAGGTTCAACGATGCCGTCGTAAGCTTTGATGGTGCCGTCGTAAGCTTTGATGGTGCCGTCATAAGCTTTGATGGTGCCGTCATAAGCTTTAGATTCACTGTCAGGCTTTGAGATCCATTCTCAGGCTTATAGATTCACTGTCAGGCTTAGAGATCCCATTCTCAGGCTTAGAATTTCGCCGTCACGCTTACGATTTCACCACCAAAGCCTATAACGTAGCGGTCAAAAATTCAGGCTCAGCCTGGTGATATGCAATGCTCGTTTACAAAAATAGGTACAGAGCAATTCACTCTGTACCTATTCTTTGTGCCACTACAAGTGGCGGAGCCGACGGGACTCGAACCCGCGACCTCCGACGTGACAGGCCGGCGTTCTAACCAACTGAACTACGACTCCGCGGGAAAAACAGATGTCAGAAAACAGAGGTCAGATGTCAGTC
>Ga0190272_10001281_pt1 | contig 12117 bp, 11 predicted proteins | sample Popmic504T_FD_133746 | JGI IMG/M metagenome (GOLD analysis project Ga0190272, IMG submission 133746) | Populus adjacent soil microbial communities from riparian zone of Shoshone River, Wyoming, USA - 504 T | ecosystem: Environmental > Terrestrial > Soil > Riparian zone | place: USA: Wyoming...
AACAGCAAACAGCAAACAGCAAACAGCAAACAGCAAACAGTGGCGGGCTTGTAGCAATCAGGTAGTAACTCAGCCAGCGGTCGGGCTGTCTACTGTCTGCTGATTGCTGTTTACTTCTCTTGCTACTTCAACACTCCCGATAGCCAATGCATGATGTTCAACGCCAGTTGCCGGTTGTCTATACCGGGACGGTTCATGCCAAAAGGCATTCGCTGTGGACCAACGACTTGCGCTGAGAGCATTCCGGCTTCACCCATCACAATCACTCGACCCTTGCCAAACTTCATGGCAATGCCCTGGGCGCGTCCCGCGGCCGAAGCCGGATTAGTGTTTTGACCCGGCATTGCATCGAAGGCTGTGTCCGCAAGTTTGAGGAAGGCCGTGGAGCTGGCCGGTCCCTTGAGAGATTGTCCGGTGAAGGTGATGACTTTGTTGACCTGCTCACTTTGGTTGCGGCCACGCGTAATCGGATGGTCCACCAGCCGGCCACTCGCGCGGGTATACACGATGAAGCCCGGATTGCCTGATTCCGTGTCATGGTTTTGCTGGTCCACGGTGTACATCTCGCTCATGTCCACTTCAAAGCGTTTCCCTAAACTCTGGTTGGCTGAACCGATTGGGGCGTGGTCGGCAATCAACAACAGAGAGCCGCCGGCCCTGACCCAATCGCGAACGGCGTCACTCTCTGCCTCGGAAAAGGCTGCATTGCCGGCAGCCGCGTCGTTCATTCGCGCGGCGCCAATCGCATTCGAAATCACCAGAATGCGATGGCCCTTCAGGGTGGCTTTCGAAAACTTCTCTTTGTTAGGAGTGATCTGGTAACCATCGCTGGAAATCAGATCGGCGAACGGTTTGTAACGGCCGGTGGAGGTGTGAAAGTTGTTGTGAGCTTCATCAAACAGCACCCTGGGCCCGTTCTTTTTATAAGCCGGCAGGTCGACCTTCGCATTGAAGTCTGGATCGGCTGTTTGACCTCCGCCCGGTTGCTGCTGCTGCAGCGGTGGCATCTGGCCGCCAAAGGTCAGCGCAAATGTGCCGCCTCCGATTTTCCTGTTGCCCTGGAAGGCTTCGACCGTGCCCTTGAGAGTATCGCCGGCAAACTTGCCTGCAAACTTCGCGAGGTTGCGATCCAGATCTGCGGTAAAAGAAATGTCAGCGCCGGAGATCTTCAGGTCGCGAACCGCAGGAGCAGTCTCCCGTCCGTCCAGACGCAATTTCATGCTTGCGTTCCACTGGGAGGCATTGCGTTTCAGCGTGATTTCCAATCCGCCCGGGCCTGCATCGGTCGCCATCGCTCCACCCCAGGTCCCGGTGGGATCAGATTTCATCTGCGCGCTTCCAAGAGTCCACCAGAGGGTTAACAAAAGCGAAATCAGTGTGATCGACTTTTTCATGTTGTTCGCCTTGTAGTCAGAACCACCTGCGTGAGCGGGTGGTCCTGCCAGTAAAAAGCTGTACCCGGGACCACCCGCTAACGCAGTGGTTCTGACGTCACTTCAGCAAGCCCGAAAGCCAGTGCATGATGTTTAGCCCTAGCTGCCGGTTATCGACGTCGGGTGTATTCATCCCAAAAGGCCTCTTGTCGCTGCCGGTTATTTGAGCTGACAGCATCGCGGCATCACCTAAGACTACAACTCGACCCTTGCCGAGCCGGTAGGCAATGCCCTGCGCGTGACCCGCGGCAGACGAACTCTTCGCCGGCGACCCAACATTGTCTACAGCGGTGTCCGCAAGCTTTAGAAATGCTTCAGTCCCCGTCCGGCTTTTTAGGGACTGCCCCATAAACGTCATCACGACGTTTAGACGCTCGGCTTCCGTGCGCCCGTTAGTGATTGGATGGGCCAGAAGCAATTTGTTCTCCCGCGAGTAGATCAGCGCGCTGGTGTCATTTGACGTCTTGTCTGAATTTACCGGATCAGTGATGTGGCCTTTGTTCAGCTCAACCTCCAGTTTTGACGCCAGGACTTCCGCTGCCATCGCGAAGTGTCCGGGATCTACGATCAGCAGCACCGAGCCGCCGCCGTTTACCCAGTTTGCCACTGCATCGCATTCCGCAGATGTAAAAGCCGGCCCGTCGGCGCCCTCGTCGTCTATGTCTTCAGCGCCGAGCGGATTCACGATGATCAGCACTTTGAAAGTGTTGAGCGATTCTTTGGTGAAGGGTTTGCGGTTGGAAACTATGTGATAGCCGTCACTGAAGAGCAGATCGGCAAACGGTTTGTAGCGGCCGTTAACAGTTTCAGCGTTGTTATGGCCTTCATCAAAAAGCACGCGGGGAAAGTTTTTTGTGTAAGCCGGATTTTCGACCACGGGCTTGAATTGAGGATCCGCACTCTGCTGAGGATGAACGTTTGCAGCAGTCAAAACCAACAGCAGGGAACTCAACGCGATAGTAATAAGTTTAGCCATTATTAAAAACAGCGGGGGCAAGCCCGCCTTCTCTACCTGCGAGATCTCGTTAGTTCTTTGACTAGACACAGGAGCTTTCAACCCGGAATCAAGACTCAACTCCGGCCGGCTCGTGGTCGGAAAGGTGGGCTTGCCAACGTTGTTGCCGCGGAACATCAAGCACGAGACCGCAGTTTTTCCAGTCGTTCAGCCGCAAGCTGAAGCGTTTCATCCTTCTTGCAAAAACAAAATCTCACCTGCTGGCGACCACGCTCCGGCACACTGTAAAAACTCGAGCCCGGCACACAAGCCACGCCGATCTCGCGAATCAAATGCCGGGTAAACTCGACATCATCAGTGAAACCAAAGGCTGAGATATCGGTCATGATGTAGTAAGCGCCATCAGGAACAAAAGTCGCAAAGCCCGCCTTTTGCAAAACCGGCAGTAGCAGGTCGCGCCGGCGGCGATATTCCGACTGCAACTGATCGTAATATTCAGCGGGCAACGAAAGCGCATAAGCGCCCGCAGCTTGCAATGGCGCCGCCGCGCCTACAGTCAGGAAGTCGTGGACCTTGCGAATCGCTCCGGTGATTTGTGCCGGTGCGATGCAATATCCGACGCGCCAGCCGGTTACCGAATAGGTCTTCGACATCGAGTTGACGATCACCGTTCGCTCTCGCATGCCCGGAAGTTGGGCCATCGATATGTGGGCAATCTCCGCGCCCTCGCGAGGAAAGAGGATGTGTTCGTAGATTTCGTCGGTAAAACAGAGCGCATCAAACTCCTGGCAAAGCCCGGCGATGAATTCCATTTCACTACGGGTAAAAACCTTTCCGGTCGGATTATTTGGATTGCAAACAATGATCGCCTTCGTTTTGGAGCTGAAGACCGAGCGCAGTTCATCCTTATCGAAACTCCAGTCGGGCGCACGCAACGGCACGTAGCGCGGAGTCGCGTCGGAAAGGATCGCGTCTGGTGCGTAGTTTTCGTAAAACGGTTCGAAGATTACTACCTCTTCACCGGGATCAACTGTGGCCATCATCGCGGCGATCATTCCTTCGGTTGAACCGCAGGTGACGGTGATCTCTGTTTCTGGATCCACTTCCAGACCAAGATACTGTTTCGTCTTGGCCGTTATAGCATTACGGAAATCCCGCGAGCCCCAGGTGATTGCGTATTGATTGATGTCGTCTGCGATAGCCTGCATGGCGACGCGCTTGATGTCGGACGGGGCGGCGAAATCGGGAAACCCCTGGGAGAGGTTTACAGCGCCGTGTTTGAGCGCTTCGCGGGTCATTTCGCGAATCACGGACTCAGTGAAGAGGCTTGCTTTCTTTGAAACGTGTCGAGCAGTGGAAGGCGCGGGCGTAGTCATGAATAACTCCTGATGTAACGCAAACTGTTAGTTTGCGATTGGTTCGATACAGGATTTGCTGCTGGTCAATTCGGTTTAACCGTCAGCGCAAACTAACAGTTTGCGCTACAGGCTACATTGAGCGCATCTTTTGGGAGGCAAGCCGGAGCACTTCCTGAACTTGCGCGTCCCAATATTTCCAGTTATGGCTGCCGGGGAGCTGACGGTATTCGTGCGGGATTTTTAGTTCGACCAGCAATCGCACAAAATCACGATTATCCTTGAAAAGAAAATCCTCAGTGCCGCAGTCGATATACAAATAAGGAAGAGCTGGCTTCTTTTTTGCAGGGCCGCGATCATCAGGACCAGAAGGGGGAGCCTTGGGCAGAAGCGCGGCTGAAAACTCCATCGCCAGACGCGTGACATCATTGGCAACCCTGGCGGGAGAATTGGCCGGACCAAAGGTCTGCAGCAGCGACTCTCTTATCGGACCGGGAGAGAGTTCCTTCTCGCCCCAGGTTGCAGCGCTGATAGCACCGCTCAGCGATCCGGCGAAAGCAAATTTTTCAGGATGTTTTAAGCCAAACTTCAACGCGCCATAACCGCCCATTGAAAGCCCGGCAATCGCTCGCCCTTCGCGGGTTGCGTTAGCCCGAAAGCGCCGTTGCACATCGGGTATCAATTCCTCGATGAAATACGTTTCATACTTGTCAGAGGGAACGGTAGCGCTATCGAGGTACCAACCGTCATTCCCTTCCGGAGTGACTATGATCATCGAATACTGCGCAGCGTAATCGGATAATTTGGTTTTCGTGGTCCAGTTGTCATAGTGACCCGAGAACCCGTGCAGCAGGTACAGCACCGGATAGTGTTTAGCTTTTCCGTTTGGCTGTTCGTAATCAACCGGAAGCACGACGTTGTAAGGCAGCGTCTTCCCGACCAGCTTGCTTTCAAATTGAACCGTCTGTGTGCGGCTGTCCTTTTTGACCGGATTGTTTTCCTGCGCGGCTGCAGTCGTGACGATGCCCGCCACCACTCGAACGCCGTTTGGACCAGCGAGCGCCGACAACAGACCTGCCGAAAGAACCAGGATTATCAGCAGTGGGAATTTGGGATATCTAATCATTCTTGTTGACGTTTTCGAGCATGGGAATGTTGACGCCCTTGGCAACTGCGGTTTTCGAGGCTTCTTCGTATCCGGCATCGACGTGGCGCGCAACGCCAAGCCCGGGATCGTTTGTGAGCACGCGATTCAGTCGTTTTGCCGCATCCTCCGTACCATCGGCGACGGATACCTGCCCGGCGTGCAGCGAATAGCCAATGCCTACGCCACCACCGTGGTGAAAGGAGACCCAGCTGGCGCCGCTTGCAGTATTCAGCAGCGCATTCAGAATGGGCCAATCTCCGACCGCATCGGAGCCATCCATCATGCCTTCAGTTTCACGGAAGGGAGAGGCGACGGATCCTGTGTCGAGATGATCGCGTCCGATTGCCACCGGCGCTTTCAAGTCGCCGCGCTTGACGAGTTCGTTAATTGCTTCGCCCATCTCGGCGCGTTCGCCGTAGCCCAACCAGCAAATCCGAGCCGGCAACCCCTGGAACTGTACGCGCTCGCGGGCGAGGCGAATCCAGCGGTTCAATGTCTTATCGTCGGGAAAAAGTTCGAGGGCAAGATCGTCAGTCTTGTGAATGTCTGACGCGTCGCCGGAAAGCGCCACCCAACGAAATGGACCTTTGCCTTCGCAGAAGAGCGGCCGGATGTATTCAGGTACAAAACCCGGAATCTCAAAAGCATCCCCACAGCCTGCGTCGAGCGCCATCTTGCGAATGTTGTTGCCGTAGTCAAACGCCACTGCGCCGGCGCGTTTAAGGGCCAGCATCGCTTCGACATGCTCGGCCATGGACAACATCGAACGATTGATATACGAACGCGGATCGCTCCTTCGCAACTCAGCCGCTGCTTCCAGCGTCAACCCGGCCGGCACGTAACCATTCAGAGGGTCGTGCGCGCTCGTCTGATCCGTGACGACGTCCACCTTGATGCCGCGACGTACGATCTCAGATAGCACTTCCGCGCAGTTGCCGACGAGACCGACGGATAATGCGCGCTTCTGTTTGCGGGCATCATCGAGAATCTCGATTGCTTCGTCGAGCGTGGTCGCGAGCCGATCGCAATAGCCGGTGGTGACGCGCCGTTCGATGCGCGCCGGATCGACGTCAATACCAAGAAACAACGCACCGTTGAGAACCGCCGCGAGGGGCTGCGCGCCGCCCATGCCACCCATGCCACCGGAAACAACGAGCTTGCCGCTCAGGTCGCCGCCAAACTGTTTGTCAGCCATTGCCGCAAACGTTTCGAATGTCCCCTGAACGATTCCCTGCGTGCCGATGTAAATCCAACTGCCGGCCGTCATCTGGCCGTACATCATCAAACCCTTGCGCTCGAGTTCATGGAAATGGTCCCAGTTGGCCCAGTTGCCCACCAGGTTTGAATTGGCGATGAGAACTCGCGGCGCGTATTCGTGAGTGCGAAAGACCCCGACTGGTTTTCCTGATTGAACCAGCAGGGTCTCATCGTTTTCCAGCGATTGCAATTCACGCACGATGGCTTCAAACGAAGGCCAGTTTCGCGCAGCCTTGCCGGCGCCGCCATAGACGATCAGCTCGTCAGGCTTCTCAGCAACGTCGGGATCGAGATTGTTCATCAGGCAGCGCAACGCAGCTTCCTGATGCCAGCTTTTGCAGCTCAGTTTTGCCCCGCGCGGCGCGCGAATGGTTCTGGATGACATAAAAATGTGTAACGCAAACTGTTAGTTTGCGATCGAAGACATCTAGTGTGCGATCCGCAAACTAACAGCTTGCGTTACTCCGGACGGTCTGCTTTCTAGCCACCAAAGAGTTTGCCGAAAAAGCCGCCGCTGTCGTGTTTGGTTAACTGTTCAAGCTCGCCTGAATCAAGCCAAACGCCGCCGCACTTTTCACACGTATCAATCGAAACCTCGTCAACCTTGCCCTCTTTCAGATCGCCGTCGCAACGAGGGCAACGCATCGACGACGTGCCGGCAGCTTTCGCTTCCTCGCTGACCTTCATCTTCTCCCGCAGCTTTTCAATGGCTTCTTTGTTCTTGCGGTGAAAATATTCCTCTTCCAAACCCCTTCTCCTGTCATCAAATGCATCTGGCATAAACTTTCCTCCGTGTGCTCTTTCTATTTGGATAACGCAAACTAACAGTTTGCCTTACAAGTTCTCAAACTCTCCAGCTCGAATAGCCGAGGCGATTTGTTCGATATCTCCAGACATCGAGCGATCACTCTTGAGCTCTGAAACATGCGCGCGCACGATATCAAACGCGCGTTTTACGCCGAAACCCGGTAGCAAGGGGGCGCGGAAACTTAGTCCCTGGGCTGCGGTGATTAATTCGATAGCCATTACCAGTTCAGCATTCTCCACGATCGATCGCAGTTTGGTGGCTGCGGTCATCCCCATCGAAACATGATCTTCTTTGCCGCCGTCTGTGGGAACGTTGTCGACGCTCGCCGGGTGGGCCAGCACTTTCGCTTCGCAGAGCAGCGCAACGGCAGTTACCTGTAGCATCATGAAGCCGGAAGCCGTGCCGGCCTCTTTGGTCAGGAATGGCGGCAGGTCTTCGTTGGAATCAGGGTTTACCAGTCGATCAATTCGCCGCTCAGTGATGCTTATCAAATCCGTAAGCGCGATTGCAGAGTAGTCAAATGCCATGGCGAGCGGCGCGCCGTGAAAGTTTCCGCCCGATAGAACGTCACCAGTTTCCGCAAACACGAGCGGGTTGTCCGTGGCGCTACCCGTTTCGATTTCGACGATCCCGCGCGCATGGCTGAGTGCGTCGCGCACTGCACCATGTACCTGCGGCATGCAGCGCAAACTGTAAGCATCCTGTATGCGTGGATCGTTTTGCAGATGCGACTCGCGAATCTCGCTGCCTTCGAGCAGTTTGCGCAGGTGCCGCGCAACTTCTATCTGTCCCGCATGCGGACGGGCGGCATGAATCCGTTGATCGAATGCGACTGGTGTTCCTTTGAGGGCTTCGAGCGACATCGCGCCCGCCACATCTGCGAGTCGCGTCAGGCGTTCAGCGCGATAGAGCGCCAATCCGCCAACCGCACCCATCGCCTGCGTGCCATTTAGTAAAGCCAGTCCTTCCTTAGCTTCGAGTTGCAGGGGCGCGATACCAGCGCGCTTGAGCGCTTCGGCGCTGATTATTCGTTCGCCTTTGTAGAATGCTTCGCCCTCGCCAAGCGCGGTCAGGGCGAGATGAGCGAGAGGAGCCAAATCCCCGCTGGCTCCGACTGAACCTTTTTCGGGAATGACTGGAGTCACTTCGCTTTGAAGCATTGCCATCAACGTGTCTACAACGATGGGTCGCGCGCCGCTGTACCCGGCAGCCAACACATTCGCGCGCAACAAGAGCATCGCCCGAGACTCGGGGATTGAGAGTGGTTTCCCAACACCACAAGAGTGACTGCGGACCAGATTTAACTGCAACTCCGTCAGCTTGTCTGGCTCGATACGAACGTCGGATAACTTTCCAAATCCCGTATTAATCCCATAAACCGCACGGTTTTCAGCGACGATCGTCTCGACGACACGGCGAGCGGCTTCGATTCGGGCACGCGCATCCTCCGCCAGCGTCACCGTCTCGTGGCCGTCGGCAACGGCTGCGATCTGAGCGAGCGTTAGTTGTTGTCCGCGGAGTTTAAGCATGGGAACAGAAGTCAGAATCCAGAAGTCAGAACCACCTGCGTGAGCGGGTGACAATGGCTCGCACCCACCCGCTTACGCAGGTGGTTCTGACTTCTGACCCTAGGCCTTTACAGTTCGATCTGGCGTTTCTGAAATGTCGATGCGGGCGGAGTTTCGGTCCGGTGTTTCACTGATATCAATCTTGCGAAACTCTCCCGTGGTAGCGCCGCTCCGCACGCGCTGCCGGGCGCGTTTGGCACGTTGCGTCGTTCGGCCTGCGCCGGTCGCTACTTTTGTCCAACTGGTCATTCGCTTCAGTGGTCTGAGTGAAAACTCGTGCTGCGGCAAGACTTCGCCAGTGGCCTCGCGCAAACGCACCGTGCCTATAGCGAAGATCGCGATTGCTGCGTTAAAGAGCACTCCGAAAACAAAAACCGTCCATCCCGGCACAAGGCCGACCTGGGCCCGATCGATGAACGCATTGAAGTTGCGCGCCGGGAAGGGATGGAGATAAACCTTCAGGTTCCAACTTAGCGCCAGCAAGGCAAAGATCCAAAGATAGTTTCGTCGCAAGCGCCGGCCAATCGCTTCCCATTCGCTGATCGTGAAATGCGGTGTGATTAAGTCAGCTGCCAGATGTTCCGCCCATGCTTCGTCTGGCGGCACGCTCTCCGGAGCCAGCATCTGTGCGAAGTAACCTGTTTCGATTACGCGCACACGGCTCGACCATATTTCGTAGTAGCGATAACGTCGCGCCTCCATGATTAAGAAGATTGCGACTAGAATTGAGTTTATCGGAATTACAAAATGCGCGTTGGTGGCGGAACCAAAAACGAACGAAAGCGTGGCGCCGGCAGTCAGCACGGCCCAGTTAGTGGTAGTGTCCAGACGGTTGCGCCACGTGTTTGAGCGCTGTACTTCGCCGCGATAGAAATGGATCATCGCGGTGTTGAATTCAGCAGGGGCCATGCGACGCATCTGCGCAGCTGGATGACCACCGCGCTCAGTCGCGGCAGCTTCGGCCGCTTGAGCAGAGCGAAGTCGAACCGGCGCGCGTTCTCCTGAGAGAGAGCCAGTTCCTTTCTGCTGAATTTCGGTGGTCATTAAGTCGATGTTTGATGGCCGGGCGGCCAGTAGCGTCGGAGCATTCAACTCCAAAAAATAATATAGCATGCACTTAACATTCGGCCGAAGTTCCGGTGCATTTTCCCTTCAAAAAACTTTGCATCGCGAATAGTTTTTAATGAGTTCGGAATCAACCCTGAGACAACTTTAGGTGCTGAGAACACTCGCTTGACAGTGTTTGAGCACGGCCCCTATAGTTAAATTTTCCGCTGTTTGACCAGAAATCGTTCCATCATGACTGCTGCGGGGAGAATCGAAACGGACGCGTACTGGATGCGCGAGGCGCTCAGGGCAGCACATGAAGCGAATGAACGGGGCGAAGTTCCCGTGGGTGCCTGCATCGTGATCGGTGAAGCGATGTTGTCGATCGCCGGCAACAGGACGCGCACCGATCAGGATCCTACGGCCCATGCGGAGATAGTTGCTTTGCGTGAAGCGGGGCGGAAAGCCGGCAATTACCGTCTGACTGACGCCGTCGCCTATTCGACGATCGAACCATGCGCTATGTGTGCCGGCGCATTGATTCAAGCGCGAGTGAAGAGATTGGTTTATGGCGCACGTGATGAACGAGCCGGTGCGGTTGAATCACATTTTCGTATTTGTGATTCGGACTTCTTGAATCACCGCATTGAAATCACGGCTGGCGTTCTGAAAGAGGAATGCCGGGCGTTGATGCAGGAGTTTTTTCGCACGCGGCGAATGACAAAAGAATTGTCAGAACCACCTGCGTTAGCGGGTGGCGAGTAGAGCTCGGAAGTAACGCAGGTGGCTCTGACTCATCGGAGAGGTCGCATAGTGGCTTAGTGCACCGGTCTCGAAAACCGGAGTGGGGGAAACTCCACCGTGGGTTCAAATCCCACCCTCTCCGCCAAACTTCGGATTTCGAATTGCGGATTTGAAAGATCGAGGCTGAGCGTCGAGAGAGTTTCGCGCCAGACTCTTAAATCCGAATTCCGAAATTCGCAATCCGATTTCCGCACGGAGAGGTGCAAGAGTGGTTGAATTGGCAGCATTGGAAATGCTGTGAGCGGGAAACCGTTCCGTGGGTTCGAATCCCACCCTCTCCGCCAGTAATTTAGCGATCGGTACCGGTAACGCAACTAGAATGTTTAGCATGAAAAGATCGAGATTCGGGCTCGTTTCTATGGCTGCTCTTATGGCCCTCAGCTTCATCGTTGCTGCTGGACCACAAAGCACCGTTGTTGGGCAGTCGCGAGTTGCGCGTAAACCTGCCAGAAAAGGATCTGTGTGCGGCAACCCCAACATTGCCTGCAAGACGAGTGTCACTTTTCATGAATATGACTTGCCGTTTCGGATACCTGCCAACGCGGTTATCTGGGACACGGAACTCTTTTACGCGATTGTCTTGAAGAGTGTGCGTGCGGCTGAAGGCGACTGCGATACCTTCGTGCCTGAGGCGGAGCGAATTCAGGTGCAGATGTTATTTTCCGATCGGAAAGTGTTTTCTTCTCGCTGCATCGAGCCGGGAGAAATGTTCTACACCAACATTAGCGATACGCACAGAATTATGGCAGTCTACGCAGGAACCACGCTCGCTGAAGCAAAACGCACGCTCGCTACAATACGAGCGACCGGAAAGTTCCCGGGCGCAAACATCCGGCGCATGCGCACAGGCTTCAACGGCACCTAGTAACCATGACAGACATTGCTGTCTACCAATTCGCCCCCCGTTACTCACTTGTTCGCAATTGGACGTCTCTTGCCCCAGTCCGAAAGGTCTAGCCGTCCCCGAAACAAGACAGGCGCAAATCCTGTCGAACTGGAGGTAGCATGGAAGACGACAAACTGGCTTCGGAAGAAGCGCGCCGCTCAGTCCAACACGATTCGGTGAAGTCGCAGGTTGAAGGTGAGGTCAATGCGGAGATTGCCGCGAAGGCCACCCAGAGCGCGCCCAGCGACGAGCGGAGAATTGAGGACGTAGCTGGAACATTTCGTGCCAAAGCCGTAAATGAAGTAATCGATACCGAACGCGAGGTTGAGCGCGGTCGCGGCGCGGCGCGGATTTCTCAGGTTGTCGACTACATTTTTTATGTGATCTACGCACTCCTGGCGATGAGGTTTTTGCTGGCGTTGCTGGCGGCAAACAGTCGCGCTGGTTTCGTTCAGTTTATCGTCACTGTCACAAATCCTTTCTACGGACCATTCCGAGGGATTGTGGAGAGTCCGCGAACGGGCGATGGGCACACGCTGATGATCCCGATCGTAGTGGCGATAATCGCGTACGTGCTATTGCATCTGGCCATCAATGGAATCCTGCGAATGCTGGCGCATCGCAAGACGGAGATTTGATCGTTTCCGAATGCCAATTTGCGATTGCTTGCCGGATCGCCCAAAATGCTTTTGCCTTTAGTAATCAATTGTCTTCGGAAACGCGCAATTGAAAATGTTTGACAAGTTATCAGACTTCGGGCTCCGCACAACGTAACGCCGGTGAACCCCGCCAGGCCGGGAACGGAGCAACGGTAGCCAGGCGCACGTGTGTTGCGGGTAAGTCCGGAGTCTGGCCAA
>Ga0190272_10001282_pt1 | contig 12106 bp, 13 predicted proteins | sample Popmic504T_FD_133746 | JGI IMG/M metagenome (GOLD analysis project Ga0190272, IMG submission 133746) | Populus adjacent soil microbial communities from riparian zone of Shoshone River, Wyoming, USA - 504 T | ecosystem: Environmental > Terrestrial > Soil > Riparian zone | place: USA: Wyoming...
GCTGCTGGCGGTGGTGGCGACCGACGCGCTGGAGCTGGGGATCGACGTCGGCGAGCTCGACGCGGCGATCTGCGTCACCTTCCCGGGCACGGTCGCCAGTCTGCGGCAGATGTGGGGACGGGCTGGCCGGCGGCGTCGCGGGCTGGCGGTCTACGTCGCCGGCCAGGACGCGCTCGACCAGTTCTTCTGCCGCCACCCGGAGGAGTTCCTGGGGCGGCCGGTAGAGGCGGCGATCCTCGACCACGGCAACGAGCAGATCGCCGCCCGCCACCTGCTCGCCGCTGCCTACGAGATGCCGCTCAGCGACGCCGACGACGAGTTCTTCGGGCCGGAGTGGCGCGAGCGGGCGGAACGGCTGGTCGCGGCCGGGGAGCTGCGCGGCACCGGCGGCAAGCTGCTGCCGCGGCGCAGCGAGTTCGTCGCCGCCAAGGTGCCGCTGCGCTCGGCCTCGTCCGACGCGGTGGCGGTGATCGAGCGCGAGTCGGGGGAGATGCTGGGCCTGGTCGAGGCCGAGCGCGCCTTCACCACGATCCACCCCGGCGCGGTCTACCTCCACCTCGGACGCTCGTATGAGGTCGAGCGGCTCGACATCGAGGAGCGGCGGGCGATCGTCTCGGCCTTCGACGGCGACTGGTTCACGCGGCCCAAGAAGGAGACCGAGATCTACATCGAGCGGATCCGCGAGCAGCGCAAGGTGGCGGGGGTCGAGCTGAACTTCGGCGAGGTCTCGGTGACCGAGCAGGTGATCGCCTTCCAGCGGGTCTCGATCTCCGAGCAGGAGCCGATCGACATCGTCGCGCTCGAACTGCCCGAGCAGAACTTCATCACCCAGGCGCTCTGGTACGTGCTGCCGGAGCGGCTCAGCGCGGCGCTGCCGCCCGACGCGCTGCTCGGCTCCCTGCACGCGACCGAGCACGGCCAGATCGCGGTGCTGCCGCTGATCGCGATGTGCGACCGCTGGGACATCGGCGGGCTCTCCACCAACGTCCACTTCCAGACCGGCCGCTCGACGATCTTCATCTACGACGGGCACCCCGGCGGAGTTGGGATAACCCAGCGCGGCTACGAGCAGTTCGAGCGCCTGCTCGGCGACGCCGAGCGGCTGATCGCCGAGTGCCCCTGCGAGTCCGGTTGCCCCTCCTGCGTGCAGAGCCCGAAGTGCGGCAACCTCAACGAACCGCTGCACAAGGAGGGAGCCTTGGAGCTGATGCGGACGATGCAGGGGGCGGGCCCGTGAGCGACCGGGCGCGGCAGGTGGCGGTGATCGGCGCCGGCGGCTGCGGGCCGGAGTCGGAGGCCTGGGTGCTGGCCGAGGAGGTCGGGCGGCGGCGGCGGAGGCAGGCGCGGTGCTGGTCTGCGGCGGCCGCGAGGGCGTCATGGAAGCGGCCTCGCGTGGGGCGGCCGAGGCGGGTGGGACGGTGGTCGGGATCGTCCCCGGTCACTCGGTGGACGAGGCAAACCCCTACTGCACCCACGTCGTCGCCAGCGGGATCGGCCACGCCCGCAACCTCGCCGTGGTCGGCTCGGGAGAGGTCGTGATCGCGATCGGCGGCGAGTGGGGGACGCTCTCGGAGATCGGCCACGCCCGCGCGATCGGGCGCACCGTCGTCGCCCTGCGCAGCTGGACCCTGGACGGCCGCGAGCGGATGCGGGGCGCGCCGGGCATCGTCTCCGCCGAGACCCCCGAGGAGGCGGTTGCGGCCGCGCTGGCGGCGCTCTGAGTAAGTGCGAACGCACTTTTTCCCGGCATGCGGGAAGAACTGCGTTCGCACTCAGCCCCCGGGCGGCCAGAGCTCGTACAGGGCGACGATCGCAAAGGCGTGAGGCCAGGCAAGCGGGGTGGTGGAGCGGGGGACTCCGGTACGGGCGTCGACCCGCTCCGGCAGGTCGCCGGCGGGGGTGGCGGCGCGGCGCAGGGCGGCGAGCAGGCGCAGGGCGCCACGGCGGTCATGGCCAGCTTGCTCGGCGTCGCCTCGTTGTTGCGCGTCACGAGCGAGCGCGGCAAATGCCCAAGCGCTCCAGGCGGTCGGCGCGGTCCACGGGTCCGCCTCGGGCCAGTCCTCGGAGGGGACGATCCCGAAGCGGCCGCCCATGTCGAGTAACCGCTGCATTGAGGTGCGTGCCGCCGGAAAGAGCGCTGGCTGCGAGAACGGTTGCACCGCCCAAGCCGCTGCCGAGTCGACTTCGGACCCGGGTTCGCTCGGTTCACGCCCCAAGACCCAGGGCCGATGGGCCGATTTCGTCCCCCATATGGACGGTTCCGGCCCGTCGGCAGTTGCAGTGGCGGCCAGGGCGTTGCCGAGGTAGTCGCCGGGGGATTTCTCCTGGTAGTCGGCGAGGTCTTGCCACGCGTATGACTCGGAAGGGGCGGGCAGGCCGGTGGTGCGGGCGGCGACCGCGACCCAGCCGGCGGCGTCGCCCTGCGCGGCGCGGCCCTCGATCGGGGCGCCGCCGCCGTCGAAGCGCGCCGCCGCACCGAGGTCGAGGCCGAGCAGGAAGCGCGCCGCCTGGCGTGCCTCGGCGCGGTACCCGGCCACGTCGAGGGCGAGGATCGCGGCACCGGCGTCGCGCGGCCAGACGTAGGCCCAGCCGTCGCGGGCGCCCGCCGCGACGGCGCCGGTCTCGCGGTCGGTCAGGGCGCGCAGGACCAGCAGCGACCGCCGCTGCATCTGCCGCGCCCAGGCCGGTGCCCCCGCGCCCAGTTCCCGTGCCCGGCGCGCCCAGTGCCGGTCCTGGCGCGCGGCGGCCCGGAAGGCCCGCCGCGCGACCGCGTCGTCGCAGTGCACTCGTTCCCTCGCCTCGGGCGGGACGTGGAGGGCGATCCGGTTGCTGCTGGTGAGGCAGGCGAGCCCCCCGGGCGCCGCCACGAAGGCGATCGCCGCGCGGATCCCGCCGAACCGCGCCGTCGTGAACAGCACGTTGGTGCCGGACAGGTAGCTCTGGCGCACCGAGTCGGCCCGCCAGAGCGGCACGGCGCCGCCGCTGGGGAGGCGGACCCGCGGCACGATCGCGTCGTCCGCCGCCACCGTCCCGGCGGCCTGCCGCTCCGCCGTCACCGCCATTAGCGCCCGCCCCGCCGGAGCCTCCCGCAGGTCGACCACGCTCCCGTAAGCGTCGACCGCTGCGGTCGACTCCCCGCTCCCGACCACCGCCACCCCGAGGAACGGCGGCGGCAGCCCCGGCAGCCCCGGCGGCGTGCGCGGATCGCTGGGAGATCCCCCCGAGACCAGCACCGCCGCCACCGCCCCCGCGGCGACCGGTGCCACCGCTGCACGAAGCCAGGCCACGCCCCCATGCAATCAGCCCCGAACCGCCCCCGGCCGCTAGCCTTCCTCTCCGCGCAGCCCCCGGCCGCGCTCCCAGGCGAGGTAGCTCAGTTGGTAGAGCACACGACTGAAAATCGTGGTGTCGTGGGTTCGATTCCCACCCTCGCCATCGGTCGCTCCCGCCTGATCGATTAGCGTCGTGGCTTCGGATCCTCGTCGGAAGGGTGATCGATGCCGCTTCGTCTCGTTGTCTGCGCCGCTGTTGCCGTCTCCTTCGTGCTGCCGGCCGGGGCGCTCGCCAACACGATCACGGTCGACACGACCGAAGACGTCTCCGGGCCGGGGCGCTGCACGCTGCGGGACGCGGTCACCTCGGCCAATACCGGCAACCCCGGCGCCTCGAGCTGCGCGGCGGGGAGGACCCTGGCCGTCGACGGGGCCGATTCCGACACGATCGTGCTGCCGGCCGGCACCTACGTCCTGGACGGCGAGAACGCCGACGACGCCAACGTCGAGGGCGACCTCGACGTCACCAAGGCTCTCAGCATCGAAGGGGCGGGGATCGGTGTCACGACGATTCAGGCGACCGGCAGCGACCGGGCGATCGACGTCTACGACGACGGCGTCGTCACCTCGGTCGACTTCGCGGTCAGCGGCCTGACGATCTGGAACGGCAGGGCGCTCGGCAACGGCGCCGGCGGCGACGGCGGCTGCATCCGGATGCGCGACGCGAACGGCACCGTGACCGTCAAACAGGCGGTGCTGCGCGCCTGTCACGCCGACCGCTGGGGCGGGGCGCTCAGCTTCGACAACTCCACCAACGGCCAGCAGAACATGGAAGTGATCGAAAGCGAGCTGAACGAAAACGACGCCGATGGCAAAGGCGGCGCGATTTGGCTGCGGCCCGCGAGCGGGGACTCGGACGGGATCGTCAGCCGCAGCACCCTGGCCGGCAACCACAGCGACGCGGCCGGCGGCGCGATCTACCTGGCCCGCACCGGTGAGAGCGAAGGCGGCACCGGCACCGGCGCCCCGGCGCTCCAGGTCGTCAACAGCACCCTGACCCAGAACACGGCGACGGGAGGCGGCGGGGCGCTGGCGCTGGGCGCGGGGACCTCGCAGGTCTTCATCTACTTCTCGACGATCGCCGCCAACTCGTCGACCGCCGCCGAAGGGGGCGGTGGCATCCAGACCGACGACGACTCGCAGCGGGTTTTCCTCAAGAGCACGATCCTGGCCTCGAACACCCGGCTGGGGGCGCCGTCCAACTGCGGCGAGAAGGACATCGCTGCCAGCGACGGCGTGTTCGCCGCCTTCGCCAGCGAGTACTCGCTGGAGAGCGCCGACACCTGCGACCTGACCGCGACGGCGCCGAGCAACGACCTGGTCGAAACCAACCCGCTGCTCGGCCAACTCGGACTGCACGCCCCCGGCCTGACCCGGACCATGGGCCTGTACGAGGGCAGCCCGGCCCTCGACCGCGTTCCCCCCGCCTCCTGCGACCCGGTGACGCTCGGCGCCGACACCCCGGTTGATGGGATCGACCAGCGCGGCGTCGCGCGGCCGGCCGGGAGCAACTGCGATGCCGGCTCCTATGAGGGCACCCTGCCGACCGGAACGGGGACCGTGACGATCACCGAGCCGCCGACCGAATCGAAGCCGTCGACCGAATTCCGGATCACAGGGCCCCGCGCTACGGTCGGCGACGACCTGCTGATCGGCACGGCCGCCGCCGACCTGCTCTGCGGCCTCGGCGGCGACGACACGATCAAGGGCCTCGGCGGCAGCGACAACCTCTTCGGCGACGCCTGCCTCGTCGCCCGGGCCTCGCGGCCATTCGCGTCGGCGATCAGCGGCGATGACCGGCTGTACGGAGGCCCCGACGGCGACCGGCTCTCCGGCGGCCCCGGCAACGACCTGCTGAGCGGTGGCCCCGGCAACGACAAGCTCTCCGGCGGCTCGGGCAGGAACACCTATCGCGGTGGACCCGGCAAGGACTCGATCCTGGCCCGCAACGGCAAGCGGGAGACGGTCGACTGCGGCGGTGGCAGGGACAGCGCCACGGTCGACGGCTTCGACACGCTGAAGAGCTGCGAGACGGTGAAGCCGGCGCGGTCGTAGCCCCGGGCGCGTGGAGGCCTCGGGGAAGAGCGGGACGATCGAGGCCGGCGGGCGCCGGTTCGCCTGGCGCTCGCTGGGCGCCGGCCGGCCCCTGCTGCTCGTCAACGGCTACGCGGCGACCTCCGCCGACTGGGACCCGGCGATGCTGGAGGCGCTGGGCCGCTCGTTCGAGGTGATCTGCCCGGACAACCGGGGAGTGGGGGGATCGGAGCTGGGCGAGGGGAGGCTGACGGTCGACGGGATGGCGGCCGACCTGGAGGCGCTGCTGGACGACCTGGGGCTGGAGCGGGTGCCGGTGGTGGGCTGGTCGATGGGTGGGTTCGTGGCGCAGCGCCTGGCAGAGCGCTCGCCGGGCAGGGTCGAGGCACTGGCGCTGCTCTCGACGGATCCGGGTGGCGGTGAGGCCGTGCCGGCTGATCCCGAGGCGTGGACGAGGCTGGTCGACCACTCCGGCACGGCGCGCGAGCAGGCGACGCGGCTGATCTCACTGCTCTTCCCCCCGGCTCTCGCCCCCGAGATCGATCGCCGCTTCGGCGAGGTCGTCGCCGCGGCACGGGCGGAGCTCTCGCCGCGGGCGCTGCGGGCGCAGGAGGAGGCGATGGAGGCCTGGCGCGCCGAGGAGCGCGACTCGCCGCACGGCGACTCGCCTCCGGTCCTGATCGCCCACGGCAGCGAGGACGCCGTCATCCCCGCCGTCAACGCGAAGCGGCTGGCGGCGCGCTGGCCCGGCGCCCGGGTCGAGGTCTTCGCCGGAGGCGGGCACGCCTTCATGGCGCAGGAGCCGCGGCGGGTCGCCGAGCTGCTGACCGCGTTCCTGGTGCGGGGCTAGCGTGGTCCGGCGGGCCGAGCTGCTGGGGATCGCGGCGGATCTCTTCGCCGAGCGCGGCTATGCCGCGACCACGGTGAGAGACATCGCCGAGGAGGCGGGCATCCTCTCCGGCAGCCTCTACCACCACTTCGATTCCAAGGAGTCGATGGTCGACGCGATCCTCTCCGGCTTCGTCGAGCGGGAGCTCTCGATCCACGAGGCCGTCGTCGCCGAGGGCAAGGGCCCGAGGGAGACCTTCGAGAGCCTCGTGCGAGCGGCTCTTCGCGAGGCGGCCGACAACCGCTCGGCGATCCTGATCTACCGGAACGAGGTCCCTCACCTCGGCTCCCGGCCGCGTTTCTCCTACCTGCGTGAGGCCGAGCGCAGGTTCGAGCGGATCTGGGTCGGCGTGCTGGAGAGCGGTATCGAGCGCGGCGAGTTCCGCGACGACATCGACCCCGAGATCCTCTACCGCCTCGTTCGCGACGCGCTCTGGACCGTGCCCTCGTGGCACCGTTTCGGCTCGCTCGACCCCGAGCGGGTCCGCGAGCAGTACCTGGCCGTCTTCCTCGACGGCATCGTCGCCCGCCGCGACTAGGAGGGTCTAGCGGGGGCGGAGCCCGTTCACCTGATCAGCAGCCCGAACAGCTCGGCGGTTTCCTCGTCTTCGCCGTCGATGTGGGGGCGGAAGACCGGGACCCGCTCGCTGCCAAGGTGGAGGGTGCCGCCCTTGCCGGCGGTGCCTTCCGGCGCCTCGAGCCAGACCTCGCTGCGCGGCCAGGAGCCGCACTCGCCGCCGCGCAGGAAGACGCGGTAGCTGTCGCCTTCTTCGCTGCTGACCCCGAGCGCCTTGATCGCGACGACGCGGTCCGCGGTCACCGCCAGCGCGAACCGCCGCGGCAGCGCCTTCGAGCGCCGCGGCCGCAGCAGCTCGAACAGCGCCGCCCCACTCATCATCGAGGCCATCGAGGGGGCCTTGCCCTGGCGCAGCTCGCCGGCGGCCAGCACCTCCTCGCCGAGTTCGTGAGTCGCCTGCGCCTTGACCCCGCCTTCGAGCACCGCCACCGCCGCTACTTCGCCTGGGTGACCGCGACGGCGACCGAGACGGTCGAGCCGGCGGTGCAGTCGGGGTCGCCGAGCACCTTGACCGCAACCGTCTGAGAGGTGCCCGGGCTGGACAGCCCGACCGGGCCGGTGACGCCGGCGGTCGAGATCAGCCCGGCGGGCTGTTCGGCGGTGGGTTTGAAGGCGCTCAGCTGCAGGCCTTCTTTTGGAGTGCCCCAGCGGCCGCCGTTGACGAACGGGACCACGGTCACCTCGCAGGGTTCTTCGCCGGCGCGCGAGAGGTTGCCCCGCGCTTCGATGCTGAGCAGGTTGAGGGTGCCGGGCTGGGAGGCGAAGGTGGGAGCGCCGCCGGGGAAGTTGATCTGGACTTCATCTTTGCCGTTCGCCTGGGCCGGCCCGCCGAGTGCCGTTGCGACCAGGTTGGTGCCGGCGGCGAGCCTGGTGAAGTCGATCGAGCCCGGTTTGATTTTCGCCGCGGTGATCGCGTTCGGCCGGATCTTGCCGCCGGTGATCGCGTTCCGTTTGATCTTGCCGGTGGTGACCGAGTTCGCCTTCAACTTGCTCGCCCCGATCTTCCCCGACGCCCAGACGGCCCCGCCGCTGAGGGCGAGGAACAGCGCCAGCGAGGCGACGACGTTGGCGTAAGTCAGCTTCTCGGCGATGCGCTTGAGCACGGCAGTACCTCCTCGTCGACGATTCAGGGTCAGTTGAGACTCCGGCGGAAGTTACAGCAGGCAGACGTTGAGGAATTCAGGACGTTTTTCTCAACATACGCTACCTTTCTGGTATGGCAAGTGTGGTCGAGAGCAGCAGGCTGGTCGACGGCATCGTCCGCCTGCGCCGTGCCGAGCGCGTCCCCGCCGCTGCCGCGGACGTGGCTCCGGTGCGCCGGGACCTCGAGTCCCGGCTGGGCCCGACCCTCTCCCGTTCTCGTGCCGCTCACGTCCTTGGGGTCAGCCAGACCGCCCTCGATCGCTGGGTGGCCGCCGGCGAGATCCCGGTCGTCACGATGCCGAACGGGCGTCGCGAGGTGCCGCGACAGGTCGTGATCGAACTGCTCGAGTCGATCGAGGATTTGAGGCGGGCGGGCAAAGGGCGCCATCCACTGGCCGCCGCACTGGGCAACCGTCGCGAGCAGGCAAAGAGCATCGGCAGGGCCTTCGCGGGTGGAGGCGGCTCGCCGTCCGTGCCCGAAGGCCACCGGACCGCGGAGCGACGCAGCCTCGCCATCCACGCGGTGATCGCCGACCGGCTCGACGAGCAGATGGTCGAAGAGGCTCGCGAAAGGGTGGAGCGACTGGCCGCCGAACGCCACCTCCACCCGCGCTACGCGGGGAGTTGGCGCACTCTCCTCGCCCGCCCGCTCGGCGAGATCTCGAGGGCGATCGTCGCTGACGATCAGGAGGCGAGGGACCTACGGCAGAACAGCCCCTTCGCCGCGGTCCTCAACGAGCAGGAGCGGCGGCGGATCATCGAAGCGGTGCGCTGAGAAGTGCGCCGGGCCGAGTTGGAGCACGTGATCCGCGCCGCCACGAGTGTCGCCGAAGACACGGATCTCGTCATCGTCGGCAGCCAGGCGATCCTCGGCCAGTTTCCCGAGGCGCCGGAGCCGATGCTCGTCTCGCGTGAGGCGGACGTCTATCCCCGCAACAGGCCGGAGCGGGGCGATCAGATCGAGGGCGCCCTGGGCGACGGCTCCTATTTCGAATCCACCTTCGGCTACTACGCGCACGCGGTCGGCCCCGAGACCGCGAAGGCCCCGGCCGGCTGGGAGGAGAGGCTGATCCCGATCAGCAACGAGAACACCGGTGGGGCCACCGGCTGGTGCCTGGAGATCCACGACCTGGTCCTCTCCAAGTGCGCCGCCGGGCGCGAGCGCGACTGGGAGTTCGCCGAGGAAGCGCTGCGTCACGGCCTCGCCGATCCCGCAGAGCTGCGGGGGCGGGTCAGTGAGATGCCTCTGGCCGGCGCCCGGTTACGGGCGCTGCGCCGCACTGTCGAGGGCGTCATCGCGCGTGCTTCTCCGAAGACGGAGCGGCGCCGGTGAGGGCGCTGCCGCACGACCCGCGCAAGCTGGCCGCGATCTACGCCGGCGGCGTCGCCGGGGCGCTGATCCGGGTCGGCCTCGCGGAGGCGGCGACGACCGGGCCGGGGCAGTGGCCATGGGCGACCTTCGCGGCGAACCTGGCCGGGGCACTCCTGCTCGGCTACTTCTTCGCGCTCTTCCGGGACCACCCGGCAGAGAGCCTCCGTCACCCGTTTCTCGGCATCGGCCTCTGCGGCACCCTGACCACCTTCTCGACCCTGCAGCTGGAGCTCTACGAGCTGGTCGACGACGGCTACCTCGGTCTCGCCGCCGCCTACTGCGCGACCTCGGTCGCGGCGGGCTACCTGGCGGTGCGGCTCGGCATCGCCATCGAGCGGTGGAGAGGGGCGGTCGCGTGACGGCGCCGGCCTGGATCGCGGTCGGCCTGCTCGGCGGCCTCGCCGCCGCGGCGCGCTTCCTGATCGACGCCGAGATCGCCGCCCGTTCTCGCAGCGCCTTTCCGCTCGGCATCCTCCTCGTCAACCTCAGCGGCTCCCTCGCCCTCGGCGTCGTCGCCGGGGCGGCCGTGGGCGGCGAGGCCCTGGTGATCGTCGCCGGCGGCGGGATCGGCTCCTTCACCACCTTCTCGACCTGGATCCTCGATTCACACCGTCTCGCCGAGGCCGGCGAGGCCCGCCTGGCCGGTCTCAACGTCGCTGTCTCGCTGCTGGTGGGGTTCGCCGCGGTGGCCCTCGGTCACGGGCTCGGCTCGCTTCTCTGAGCCCGTGAGCCGTCCGCGTCCGTCTCTACTTTTGAAAAAGCGATGGCTGAGCAGACTCAGATCGACGCACTGGTCCCGGCCCGGGTGCCGCTGCGAGAGCTCGACGACGGTCAGCGCGTCGCCGGCGTCTACGCGGTGCGCGAGCGCGAGCTGCGCCGCAAGCGCAACGGCGATCCCTGGCTGCGGCTCAGCCTCGGCGACGCCGGCGGCGCGGTCGAGGCGGTCTGCTGGGAGGAGGCTGAGGAGCTCTACGCGCTTGCCGCGCCCGGTACCCCGGTCCACGTCAGCGGCTGCTTCGAGGTCAGCGAGCGCTGGGGCTCGAAGATCAAGCTCACCGGGCTGCGCCCGGCGCAGGACGGCGAGTACGACGCCGAGGACCTGGCGGCCGAGTCGGAGGTCTCCCTGGAGGCGCTGGAGGCCGACCTGCGGCAGCTGCTGGCGACGATCCAGGACCCCCAGCTGGGTCACCTGCTCGACCTCTTCTTCGGGCCCGGCTCACCGGAGTGGGAGCGCTTCCGCGAGGCGCCGGCGGCGAAGGTCTACCACCAGGCCTACCGCCACGGGCTGCTCGAGCACACGATCTCGGTCGCCCAAGCGGTCAGCGCCGCCGCCAACTTCTTCCCGGGGGTCGACCGCGAAGTCGCCGTCACCGGCGCCCTGCTGCACGACATCGGCAAGACACAGGCCTACAACGAAGACCCGCTGGCGATCGACCTGACCGACGCCGGCCGGCTCCAGGGCGAGATCCCGCTCGGCTACTACCTGGTGCGACGCCGGATCGAGGACATCCCCGGCTTCGACCCGGAGTTGGCCCAGCGCATCCTCCACATCATCCTCAGCCACCACGGCAAGCTCGAACACGGCTCGCCGGTCACCCCCGCCACCCGCGAGGCCGTCCTCGTCCACATGATCGACAACCTCGGCGGCAGCCTCGGCAGCTTCGACCGGATCGAGCGCAACCTGCCCGCCGGCGAGTCCTGGTCCGGTTTCGACCGCGCCCTCTCGGGCTCCGCGTACTTCGGCCAGCGCGCCGCTTAGTACTTCGCGGTGCAGCGCTGGATGCGGTGCACGTTGCCGTTGGCGCGTTTGATGCAGCGGACCAGCTTCTTCGGGTTGCCGTTGCGCTCCGCCGAGTCGAAGGATTTCCGAATCTCGATCTGGACCTGCTTGTTGACGTTCTCGATCGTCTTGCCGATCTCGTCGAGCTCGCCCAGCCCACCCTCGCCGAATGACCGTTCGAAGGTCTGGTTGGCGCTGTCGATCGCCTTGTCGGTGGTGCTGAGGACCGGCTTGACGATGAAGAAGTAGGCCGCCGCGAGGATGCCGACGGTGACCAATAAGCGGATTACTCCGCTCGTGAAGCTCCCAAATAGGTTGCGCAGGATTTCCATGAGGTCGGCTGGAGACTATCCTGCGATTCGTGGCGAAGGACACCGAGAAGCTGATCCGCCAGCTCTCGTTGATCTCGTTCCTGATGGCACAGGGGAGGCCGGTTTCGGCTCTCGAGATCAAGCGCGAGGTGGAGGGTTACAGCGACATGAACGACGACGCCTTCGCGCGGCGCTTCTACGCGGACCGCGCCGAGCTGGAAAGCCTTGGCATCCAGCTCGGGGTCGAGAAGCCGGGAGAGGGCTTCTTCGAGGCCGAGCTCTACTCGCTGCCGCCCGAGAACTTCTACCTGGACGAGATCGAGTTTTCCGGCGACGAGCTGGCGGCGCTGAGCACGGCGCTGCTGCTGCTCACCGACGGCGGCTTCGCCTACGCCGAGCCGCTCCGCCTCGCTCTGCAGCAGGTCGCCTGGGGCCACCCGAACCCGCTCAGCGAGGGCGAGCGGGCGCCGATCGAGATGGCGATGACCGCCTCCGCCGGCGGCCGCGACCTCTCCCAGCGCCTCTCCAAGATCGAGACCGCGATCTCGCGGCGCAAGACCATCGAGTTCACCTATTACACGATGGAGCGCGACGACACCGGCAAGCGCAAGGTGGACCCCTACCACCTCGTCTTCCGCAGCGGCCAGTTCTATTTGATCGGCCACTCCC
>Ga0190272_10001283_pt1 | contig 12094 bp, 11 predicted proteins | sample Popmic504T_FD_133746 | JGI IMG/M metagenome (GOLD analysis project Ga0190272, IMG submission 133746) | Populus adjacent soil microbial communities from riparian zone of Shoshone River, Wyoming, USA - 504 T | ecosystem: Environmental > Terrestrial > Soil > Riparian zone | place: USA: Wyoming...
CGTTCTGCTTGTACGCGGGCGCTTTGCAGATCGGACTGGGTGTCGGCGTTGGCCGAGCCGGGAGTAGTGACGAGCACGGCCGCGATGATCAGCAGGAACGCGAAGAGCGACAAGGCGAAGGGGCGGAGCTGGTGAGCCCAACGTGGGCGCGCGGTCACGGCAACTGGCCGCCGGCTTCGATGGGCTCGGCATAGACCGTGGTGGAGACGTTGGCCCAGCTGGCGGTTTGTTCGGTCCGGTAGAGCAACAGGCTGGGCGCCGTCTTCTCCAGCGTAAATGTGACGGAATCGTCGCTGATCTCGAAGGACTTCTTCACCACCGTGGCACCTTGGCTTTCCGCTTCGGCGCTGGCGATCGAAAAGGCGGCGGTGGTGTTGTGGTTGGCGCGAAATTCGTCCAGCGCTTCGTAGGCGGCGATGGCGCCGATGTCCTCGATGCCCACCCGCGTGACCACTACGGAGAGCAGTTCAAAGCCGATGATGCCCAGCAGCACCATGACGAGAGTGAGGCGGGTCAGCCAGCCAAGCACGATGCCGCCGCTGTCGCCGCCCTCACTGTTGCCGCCCTCACTGGAGGCGAGAATTGCTCGTGGCGGTGCCATATCTGACTTGTCGGCGCTTCACTAGTCACTCTTGAGCAGCCCAGATAGGGGTTCACCCCCGCTCAGAGTGGTCCGAAATGGTTGGGTATCGGTGATTTCCGAGTGGTTCCCGGATGCTTCCGAGGGGCAGCAGAGACTCAGCAGAGGCTCAGCAGAGGCTCAGCAGGGGTCAGCGACCGCCACGGCGGAGCACCATGCCCATCACCGCCTGCACCTCAGTGATGGAGAAGACCTTGACCCCGATCAGGTAGGCGCCTACTCCAGGGATCCCGCCAGCGAGCAAGACGATGGCGGCCACCACCGCGGAGTCGAGCGGGCCAACGAGGCGCCAAGCTGCGTAGGCGCACCCCGCCATCACGGCAGCGGCGAAGGCGGAGGCGGCTAACACCCGCACGTGCGTGCGCACAACGAGATATCCGTCCAGCCGCCCTAAACGTCGCCGCAGTTGCAGTGCCAAGGCAAACAGGGCTACCCAGTAGGCGGCGGCGTAGGCCAGACCGAGCCCGGGGATCGCCTGATCAGCGGGCAAGACGGCGACAGCCAGGTAGGCAAGCCCGATGTTGAAACCGTTGAGCAAAAACGCATTGAACGTCGGCGTCCGGGTGTCTTCCAAGGCGTAGAAGCCGCGCAGCAAAACGTAGTAGGCGCTGAAGGCAGGCAGACCAAGGGCAAACGCGCTCAACGTGATTCCTAAAATCTGAGCCGCTTCTGCGGTAAACGAACCATGGCGGAACAGCAACACCGAAATGGGGGCACCGAGGACGACGAGCGCGGCTGCTAACGGAACAACGAGCGAACCAGTAGTGCGCAAGGCCCACCCGATCCGTTCGCGCACGATGTCGAGACGACCGTCTGCGGCGTGGCTGGACAGCTGCGGCAGTAACGCCGTGACCACTGACACGGTGATAACCGACTGCGGCAAGATGAAGACGGTGAACGCGCTGGAGTAAACGGTGGCGCCGACGTCTGCATCGGTCGTGGCGTTGACACCGCTGGCTAGCCGGATCGCGACCAGGGTGCCGATCTGATTGATGAAGACCAACACAATCGTCCACCGCGCCAAGGCCCATGCCTTGCCAAGCCCTGACCCGCGTAGGTCGGGCCGCAGCCGTAGGCGGATGCCGGCTCGGCGCAGTGAAGGCCAGAGCGCACCGGCTTGCAGGGCTGCTCCGAGCGTGGTCCCGATCCCCAACAGGGCAATCTCAGTGTCAGTGACGGTGCGCGTGGTTGTACCCGTACCCGCGATATAGAGGAACAAAGAACTGGTGGTGATGATGACAACGTTGTTGACGATGGGGGCAAACATCGGGGCGCCGAACCGGCCGTGCGTGTTCAACACCTGCGACACAATCGCGAACAGCCCGTAGAAGAAGATCTGCGGCAAAAGGAAGCGCGCAAACGCACTGGCTACCTCGACGTCGCGCGGACTCCAGTCTTTGCCGTAGAGCTGCACGAGCCATGGTGCGGCGATCACTGAGACGACGGTCAGCACGAACAGGACTAGTGCTACCGCGGTAAAGAGGCGTTGTGCGTAAGCCTCCCCCTTGTCTGCATCACTCTTGACGTGCCGCACCAACTGCGGAACGAAGACAGCGTTAATGGCACCACCGATGAGCAGTACATAGACGACCGTGGGAAGAATGTTCGCGACGGTGTACGTGTCGGCGAAGACGCCGTTACCAATGGCAGCCAGCAACACCGAGTTCTTGACGAGCCCGGTGATGCGCGAGGTGATGGTGCCGGAAGCCATCAGCGAGCTGGAGCGCAGGAGTCCGGTGCTGCCTAGCTCAGGTGGAGTCGCTGAACTCACGGGGAACCTCGCGACCGGATCCTGCGAGTGATGCGGACGCCCGCCGCTATCACCATCAGGGCGGCCGCTGCGCCGAAGACCAGGAGCGCGACGCGTCCGTAGCCGCGCACGTCAACGTCGAGGATTACTGGATCGGAGTAGGGGTTGCCGTTCGGTGTCAGGATCTGTGCTTCCACGGGGGCTTGACCGCTGACGACTGCGTCAAGGCGCACCGAGATGCTCACCGAGTCTTGGGCGTCAATGCGGGTCGTTTCATCGGGAACGCGAGCTCGCAGGCGTAGTGGATCGACGGGCTCAACGCTCAGTCGAACCCGGACGGCTTGGTCGAGCTGATTGCGAATCGACACGGGCAGCGGTCCGCTGTCGTCCGACAATGTGCCCCCGCCGGAAATGATGCGAACCTTCGAGCGGAGCGTCGTCAGTTGCTCGATGGTGGCCCCTTGCGATGCGATGGCGCCTTCGTGGTCGGCGCGCCAGGCTGTGCTCAGCGACGAGAACAATGCGTCTTCAATGGGTCGAGCCAACAGCGCCGGGCGGGTCAGAATGGCGCGAAATCGTTGCACGTTCGGCAGTTCGTTTGCGGCGTTGACCACAAGTTCGGTCGGCAACTCGCGCAGTGCTGCCGTTTCGGGGATGACCGGCTCTTCGCGGGCGAACACTGGTGGACTCGGCGTAACGGCCTCGTCGAGAGTGACTGGGGCCAGCCAACTTGCCTGATCGATGCCGTCCATAAGCGCCTGCGCCCACTTGGGGTCTGGATCCCAGCGACGTGGCGGCGTCAGGACGAGCAACCGAGGTGTGTCCGGAAGTTCCCTCGCGTGCAAATAGGTCTCTGCCAGGAAACGTTGGCGGCTCAGCACGATGTCGTTTTGGGTCTTGGCGGGGCTGGCGACGAGAGCGCTCGCTGGTCGATCGGACAACAACAACTCCATCTCGGGATCGACCTGTTGCACGCGCCCCGACGGGGTGTACGTCTCGGGGGTGACCAGCGGCGCCGACGACTCGTCGAGCAGCAACAAGTCGTCACCGGTACGACGAGCGATGTCAATGGTCTGTTGGTCGGCGGCACCGTCGGCCGGCCAACCGAGGTCGTATCGGAAGGTGTCGTCCAACAGCGCGGACACCACCTGCGAGCCACGCGTGTCTGCCTTGCGCACAATGCTTGGTCGATCCGCTGCGGCAGCGGCTGCTAGGTCAGGATCGCCGAAAGGAACAGCCGCAGCGTCGGCGTCACCGATGTTCGCGCGCAAGGAGGCCAACCAGGCTTCGCTCTTGCTGTTGCCCAACTGATAGACATCCGACAGGAGCAGCGGGTCAACGATCCACGTCACGTCAGCATCTGCCCCCACCTCGCTCAGGGTGCTGAGGCGGCCATTTGCGCCGATCTTCTGCCGCAGGGCAGGCGCAGTGGGCGCGTTTTCTGCGTCCCGCCACGGAGTATCAATGAGCGGCCAGAAGAAGAGCAGCCGCGAGGGTGAGATGCCAACCTCTTCGGGTGCCCACGGGATGAAGGTGTTGGTCTGCGCCAAGACGGTGGAGACTCGGCCCGCCGTAACCACCAGACGTAGGGGATAGACCCCGGCATCGAACAGGGGCAACTCGTTTCCGGGAATGGCGATCCGAAACGCCCGCGAAGCACCGGCCTGCACGCGTGGGAGTTCGTCAACGGCTCCGGTTACTGGGAACGTCAAGGGCTGGCTGGCAGCAGCTTCGGTGACGGCGCTGCGAGAAACGAAAGGCGTTTGACCCAGCTCCAGCTGCACGATGACGTCGCGCAAGTTTCGCTCGCTGGAGACTCTGCCGGTGATGCGTAGCGTCTTCTCGGGGCGCACCGATACGGGAGAAATGTCGGCCAACGTGATTTCAGTTCGCGCCGGAGCAGCCTGCGCTGGCTGACCGGCTTGCACAAGGCTCAGGGGTAGCGCGGCGGCAAGCAGAAACACCACGACGAGCAGTTGGGTGACGTGCCGCGGGCGGCCGACAGTGCGCGAGGTCACGCGTTTGCCGCCAACACGTCTGACACGCGCTCGGCAAGACGGCGTTCGTCTGGGTACGCCAGCCGACCGGGTGCAGCAGAAAGTGGCACCCACTCGACAGTCTCGACTTCGATGTCATCTGCGTTGAGTGCACCGCCGCGAGACGTCATCAAGTAGTGGTGAACGGTCTTATGAATCCGCTTACCTTCGGCGACGAACCAAAAGTCGATCGTCCCGAGGGGAGCCAGGATGCTGCCGAGGATGCCGGTCTCCTCTTCAACTTCGCGGACTGCTGCGTCCTCCCGCGACTCTCCTTGCTCGATATGACCCTTGGGAATGGACCAGACGAGGCGGCCCTTCTTGTCTCGCCGGGCAATGAGCGCTACCGGTTGATCGCCCTGACTGATATCGACCACGAGGCCGCCAGCCGACTCCTCTTCCACGGTGGTGAACCGCTTCGGAGGCGGAGTTGGCACGGGGCGGTTCATATGGCTGATCGTATCCAGCAGCATGAAGAGGTGAGGACGCCTTAGGCTGCTACATCGTGCCCAACATCGACCCACAGCCATCAGTGACCGCCATTCAGCATCGCGCGGTTGCCGAGTTGCTACGAATCTCACCGGTTGCCGACGGGCTGGGCGCTGCGTTCTCGGCTGCCGGGCACGAACTGGCGTTGGTGGGCGGTTCCGTGCGCGACGCGCTGCTGGGACGTCTTGGTGAGGACCTCGACTTTGCTACCTCAGCGCGGCCGGACCAGATCGAACAACTCATCGCCCCCCTGGCCGACGCGGTGTGGGACATCGGACGTGAGTTTGGCACCATCGGGGCGCGCTTTGGCGATCTCACCTGCGAGATAACGACCTATCGCAGTGAGACCTACGATCGCGACTCGCGAAAGCCAGATGTGGAGTACGGCAACACCTTGGTTGGCGACCTGGGCCGGCGCGACTTCACCGTCAACGCCATGGCTGTTCGACTGCCCGAGAAGAACTTCGTTGACGCGTTTGGCGGGGTGCAAGACATCGTCGCGCGACGTCTTATGACGCCGAAGAGCCCGCACGACTCCTTCGACGACGATCCGCTCAGAATGATGCGCGCCGCAAGGTTTGCCGCCCAGCTTGAATTCGAAGTGGCACCTGAGGTCGTCGCTGCGATGAAGCAGATGGCGGACCGAATTGCCATCGTGTCGGCTGAGCGGGTGCGCGACGAACTCAGCAAACTGTTGTTGGCTCGCCGGCCGAGCGCGGGCTTGGCATTGCTCGTTGAGAGTGGGTTAGCGCAACACATGGTGCCCGAACTACCAGCCCTGCAACTGGAAGTGGACGAGCACCACCACCACAAGGATGTGTACGAGCATTCCCTGACGGTGCTCGCACAGGCCATCGACCTTGAGGCAGGTGAACCCGACCTGACCCTTCGGCTCGCCGCGTTGCTGCACGACATCGGAAAGCCCGCGACCAGAAAGTTTGAATCGGGTGGAGGTGTGTCGTTCCACCACCACGAAGTGGTCGGCGCTCGGTTAGCCAGCAAGCGCATGAAGGCGTTGCGGTACCCCAAAGAAATCACCCAAGACGTTGCGCGCCTGGTGGAGTTGCACCTGCGCTTCCACGGGTACGCAGACGGGGAGTGGAGCGACTCCGCCGTGCGTCGCTATGTCCGAGACGCGGGACCGCTGCTGAGCAGGCTCCACAAGCTGACGCGCGCCGACTGCACCACCCGAAACAAGCGCAAGGCTGCCGCGCTGGCGCGTGCCTACGACAATCTGGAGGAACGGATTTCGGTCTTAGCGGAGGAGGAGGAACTAGCAGCCATTCGTCCGGACCTCGATGGGAACGAAATCATGGCTGCGCTGGATGTCCCTCCGGGGCGCATCGTGGGCGACGCGTACAAGTTTCTCCTCGAACTGCGGCTGGACCGCGGCCCGCAGAGCAAAGAAGACGCGACCAAGGCGTTGCAAGAGTGGTGGCAAGCCAAGCAGGGCTAATTCACAGGGCTAATTTGCGACCGCGCGAGGAACTCGCGTCCCGTACCACCAGGCAAGCAGGAGGTAGCCCGCGCTTATCGCGACGATCAGCCACGGGGCGTAGCCGTCATCAGGAAGTACTGCTGCTGCGATAGCGGCTGCGGCCACGTAGGCCACGTTGAACAGCAGGTCGTAGAGCGTGAACACTCGTCCGAGGAAGCGGTCAGCCACGAAGCGCTGAACCTGAGCGTCGACGCCAATCTTTACTGCCTGAGCGCTGATGCCGAGGACGAATGAGCCAGCGATGAGGGCCGATGGGTCGTACATCAAGCCGAAGGTGATTTGTGCGGCGGCAGCCAGAACCAGCACCATCGCCGTCCACTCGTGAGTTCCGCGGCGTCGGGTGAACCAAGGGGTGAGGGCGGCGCCTGTCAACACACCCAGACCAGCGGCGAATACGGCCAATCCAAGGCCCGCGAATGCCAGCGAAAGTTCGTCGGGAAAGAAGCGGTTGCGAAACAGCAAGATGGCGATGACGGTGGACACGCCGTAGAGGAAACGGTGGCCGGTAAGGACCAACAATGCGGCGGTGGCGGGTGGTCGACGACCAAGATGACGCAGGCCATCGCGCACCCCGCGCGTTACGTCGATGACGGCGCTTCGCCAAGCGACTTTGGTGGGCTTGTTCGGCCCGAGGTCGCGGCGGTCGAAGAGGCGGGCCGAGAGTCCGGCGATCACACAAACAGCTGCGGCGGCGAGCATGACGATGCCGGATGCGCCGTCGGCCCCACCTGTCGTCTGCCGGATGGCTACCCCTGTCGTGGCGCCGATGAGCGCCGCGACGGTGCCGGCCGTAGGGGCGAGTGAATTGGCCCCCACGAGTCGATCGCGGGGCACGACGTGTGGCAGCGCGGCGCTGAGGCTCGCGAGAATGAACCGGTTGATGCCCAAGATGATCAGGGCGAGCCCATAGAAGACGACATTCTCGGCGCCGGATGCCGCTAGCGCCGCTAGGGCGATGATCGCGCCTGCGCGAGTGGCGTTCGCGACGACCATCACGCGCTGCCTAGACCAGCGGTCCAGCAGGACTCCCGCGAAGGGTCCCACCAGGCAAAAGGGCAACAGGAGCACGGCGAAGCCCGCCGCGATCCGCTCCGGCGAGGCGGCTCGTTCGGGAGAGAAGAAGACAAAGGATGCCAGCGCTACCTGGAGCAGGCCGTCGCCGAACTGGCCGATCAGCCGGACCGTCAGCAGGCGGCGAAAGCCCGCCAGGCCAAGCAGCGAGAACCCGCCCCTTCCGCCCCCTTCCGGCATCGAAGCCGGCATCGGCGTTGGCATCGAGCCAGGCTAGTTGACGTGCGAATTTCGATGGTTGAAGGCGGAACAAAGTGCGGCTTTCGTGCGCATTCACCGGTTGTGACCATGGATTCACGGTCAGTGTCCAGAATGGCCATTCGACATGTACTTGTTGTACTGAATGGACAACTGTGAGGCAGGTCACTCGCCGCTGCGTCATATTGACCGACTGGTCAATCAGCGGGATGGTCGCGACACCCCTGCGGGCGCGGATTCCGCCGGGGCCTGAGGAGGGATCCCTTTTAGGCGCCTGAGGGGGTGGCCGGAGGGGGGATAGGAGATTTTCATGTCATCACGCATGCGCTGGACTGCGCGTGTTGGAGTCGCCGCACTGGCGGTGGGGCTTGCTGCTCCCGCTGCCTGGGCTGCGAGCACCTGGTCCCCAGTACCGGGGGCCGACAAGAACACCGGAATCGCCTCTACGCAGTACAGCTGGAACTACGGCTCATCCTTTGCCAAGCGGTCCGGTGGGGGCCTGGCGTTGGCGTACACCAGTGACAAGGGCACCGCGAGTTCTGACCAGTCGACCTACGTTCGACTGGGAACGGTGGCAGGCGACAACACTGTTACTTGGGCCAAACCCAAGTTGACGAGCCCGAAATCGATGGTTGCCGACCGCACCTCGCTTGCTGCGGGGAGTAGCAATAGCGTGCACGCGGTTTACGTCAAGCAGAACAGTTACGCAAACTATGACGTAACAAAGCCGCGGGTGGCCTACGTTCGTTCGCTGGTTGGCGGAACCTGGCAGGCACCTGTTCAATTGAGCCCAAGTAAGGGACGTGTGGACTACCCGATCGCGGCGGCGTCTGGAGCCAACGTCTACATCGCCTACACCAACTCCAACACGGGCGCGGTCATTATGCGTCGCAGCACAAACAGTGGTGCTAGCTACGGTGGCAACATCAGTCTTGGAACCACGACTCGTGACGATGGCGAAGGCTTGGCAGCCTGGCCGATCACCTGTGCAAGTGGAACCAACGTTGCGGCAGTGTGGATGGACGGAACCGGCGACGCGAAGCTCAGCGTCTCTGAGAACAGCGGTACCAGCTTCACGACCACGACCATTAACGCTGACAACGTAGGCGGCAATGACGAGGGTTGGGCTAGCTGTGACGCTGTTGGTACTCGTATCGGTGTCACGTTCAACGAGGACGACGGTGTGCACTACGCCGAGTACAACACCTCGTCGGACACCTTCACGACGGCGTTGAAGAATGCCTTCCCATTCTCGGGAAGTGGATTCGCAGCTTCGTACAGCGGCACGGTAGCGCTGACTGGAGCCGGAACCGTTGGTCTAGCCATGCCGCTCTGTGTCCAGAATGGCTGTGACTACGAGGCCAACACCACGCGAATCTCTCTCCGTTGGCTCGAGTCGAGCAACAATGGTGGAGCATTCGCAGCGGTTGAGTCGATTTCCAACGCATCATCTGCATTGAGCGGTGGAAAGACACTTAACGATTCACCGTCAGCCCTGTTCTACGACGCTGACACTCGTTTTGTGCTGTACAACGGATGGACTGCCAACTACGGCAACTACCGCTTGTACCTCGCACATGGCGAGAGCTAGGAAGCTTGCGGAGGACTGACTAGCAAGTGAGGGGCGGGGCCAAGTGGCCCCGCCCCTCACTTCTCTGAATCTTGAGAGTCTGGTCGCTCTTGGCTCGCGACCTATGCCTTGTCGTTGATGAAGTCTTCGACCGACTGGCGCGCTTCGTCGTCGCGGTACTGCACAGGTGGCGACTTCATGAAGTAGCTGGAGGCCGAGAGAATCGGTCCACCGACGCCGCGGTCGAGCGCAATCTTGGCGCAGCGCACTGCGTCGATGATGACGCCAGCAGAGTTCGGTGAGTCCCAAACCTCGAGCTTGTACTCAAGGTTCAAGGGGACATCGCCAAACGCACGGCCTTCGAGACGAACGTAAGCCCACTTGCGGTCGTCCAGCCATGACACGTAGTCGCTCGGGCCGATGTGCACGTTGCCCTTGCCGAGGTCGTGGTTGAGCTGACTGGTGACGGCCTGCGTCTTGGAAATCTTCTTGGACTCAAGTCGTTCCCGCTCAAGCATGTTCATGAAGTCCATGTTGCCGCCGACGTTCAGCTGCATGGTGCGGTCAAGAATGACGCCGCGGTCTTCGAACAGCTTGGCTAGCACGCGGTGGGTGATGGTGGCACCGACCTGCGACTTGATGTCGTCGCCGATGATGGGTACGCCGGCCTCGGTGAACTTGTCCGCCCACTCTTTGGTACCAGCGATGAAGACGGGGAGCGCGTTGACAAACCCCACTCCGGCATCGATAGCGGCTTGCGCGTAGAAACGCGCGGCGTCTTCGGAGCCGACGGGCAGGTAGCAGACCAGGACATCGGCGCTCGAGTCGCGCAGCGCCTGGACAACGTCGACCGGTTCGTCGTCGGACTCAGTGATGGTCTCCATGTAGTACTTGCCGAGGCCGTCGAGAGTCGGACCCCGCTCCACGATGATGCCGGTGGGCGGGACGTCTGCGATTTTGATGGTGTTGTTTTCGCTGGACACGATGGCGTGCGCGAGGTCTTGGCCGACCTTCTTCGCGTCGACGTCAAAGGCGGCGACAAATTCAACGTCGCGGACGTGATACTCGCCTAGCGTGACGTGCATCAGCCCTGGCACACGCTGTGCTGGATCTGCGTCCTTGTAGTACTCGACGCCCTGGACCAGTGACGAGGCGCAGTTCCCTACGCCCACGATGGCTACGCGTACCGAACCCATGAGTTACTCCTTGCTTGTCTTCGTGTCGCCGGGCGCTTGCTCCCGGTGTGTGGATGTGCCGGCGGCACGGGGGGTGGTGGAGGTTGCCGCTGCGGGTTGGGCAGCGTCGTCTTCACGTTTGCGTTCGTCAGCGATGAGTTCGTTGAGCCAACGGACTTCGCGTTCGACAGATTCAAGGCCGTGTTGCTGTAGCTCGAGGGTGTAGCCATCGAGGCGCTCGCGAGTCCGACCCAGAGAGCTTTTGACGTTGTCGAGGCGCTCTTCTAGGCGGCCACGGCGACCGACCAGGATGCGCATGCGAGTGTCGGCATCGGTCCGACCGAAAAAGGCGAGTCGAACGCCGAAGGTGTCGTCTTCCCAGGCCCCTGGACCGGCCTCGGACAGCAGCGTCTGGAAGTGTTCTTTGCCGTCGGCCGTGAGTTGGTAGACGATCTTGGATCGACGGCTGCCGGACTTGGCGGTGGGGTCATCAGACTCAGCGATCCAGCCGGCCCCAGTGAGTTGTTTCAGGCAGGGATAGAGCGAGCCGTACGAGAAGGCCCGCAAGGTGCCCAGCGTGCTGCTCAGGCGCTTGCGAAGCTCATAGCCGTGCATGGGCGACTCGTGGAGCAGGCCGAGAATGGCGAACTCGAGCACACCGCCGCGCTTGCTCAACTCGTCCTCCGGGAAACTCGGGGTGACCAACGTGGAAATGCTGGGTGAAGTTCTGGGTGGGGCTGTTGGGGCAGAAGTCGTGAACGCTGGGTGGAACTCTGGGTGGAACTCTGGGTGAAGTTCTGGGGGTCAATATATCGAACCGATACATCGAGTCGATGCGTCGCGACGATACGCGGAACATCCCACCCCACGCAAATCGATCGCCCTCACCTCATTCCCCACCCCACCCCCACCCCACCCCCAAAATCCCGCGAGAAGGACGCCTTCATCACTCCAGGCGTACCAAAATCCACCCTGTCAGAGATCAAACTGTGCGCACATCACTCTTTCGCCCAGCAGCGAAAGCTCCAAGTGCGACGTAATCTGTGCTGATGAGGTCACGGCGCTCGGTGATCGACTACTCGCTACAGAAGCGAGCGACGCTGGACGCCCTCTTTCGGGGAACGGCGACCACCACCGACGTTTGCGACGCCGACCCCTACCTGCTTCGGGCGGCGCAGCACCACGGTCGGGCTACCCAGCGTCGGTGTCCGGTCTGTCGCAAGGAGCCACTGACCGAACTGAACTATGTGTACGGCGACGAGTTGGGGCCGTATCAGGGGCGCATCAAGGCGCAGCGCGAGCTTGAGGTGATGGCCGAGGAACACGGTGAGTTCCGCGTCTACGTCGTAGAAGTTTGTCAGGCCTGCTCGTGGAACCACCTAACGTCGTCCTTCGTGATGGGCGATGGCACCCCGCGCAAGCCACTTCGTGCGCGAAGAGGTGACGTTCTCGCCTGAGCTCCCCAAATTCGGCGTTGAGAAGGCGGATTTTGGTACGCCTGGAGTGATGAAGGCGTCCTTCTCGCGGGAGTTTGGGTGGAGGTTGGGGGGAGGTTGGGCGGGAGTTTGGGTGGGGTGTGGCTGAGGTAGGCGCCCGCATCCGGCACACTGAAATGCTGGCTCAGTACTGAATGCGGGCTCAGTACTGAATGCGGGCTTAGCACTGTC
>Ga0190272_10001284_pt1 | contig 12094 bp, 16 predicted proteins | sample Popmic504T_FD_133746 | JGI IMG/M metagenome (GOLD analysis project Ga0190272, IMG submission 133746) | Populus adjacent soil microbial communities from riparian zone of Shoshone River, Wyoming, USA - 504 T | ecosystem: Environmental > Terrestrial > Soil > Riparian zone | place: USA: Wyoming...
CCGAACGCGGCGGCCGCGGCGACCGGGGCAAGGCACCAGGCGGCCAGCGGGCCGGACACTCCGCCGCCAAGCACGCAGGCGACGCCGGCGCCGGCCGCCCACAGGATCAGGACGATGGCGCGCAGCAAGGCGCTGCTGCTCTGGCGAAGGAAGAGGCCGGGCAGGGCCGGGGCGGCCATGGCGGTGGCGACGGCCCCCACCTCGGCGGCGTCGGCCGGTTGCAGGGCCGCGATCAGCCCGCCGGCCGCGCCGACGAACAGCAGCCAGGACGCGCACCAGCCCAGCGCCAGCGGAGGGTTGCCTCCGCGCGCACTGATCTTCTCGGCCGCTTGGTCTGTGCTGGTCGTGATCACCCGTCCCGGTCTCGACGCCCCACGCTCGAATCCAAGGATACTCCCACGGGGAGCGCGGCGCGAGAGAGCGGCGTTCGGCCGGCTAAAATCTTGTGGATGGAAACAAAATCGTAAGCGAGATCAGCCATCGTGGCCGTCCGCACCCTTTCGTGAGGCCGCCGCCGGTCATGTCCCATAGTGCTCGCCAGACCGGTCCGGCTTACCCCGCCGAGATTCGCCGCGCCGCCGCCCGCAGCCGCCGCGACGCCCGGCTGGACGAGCAGAAGCGCTCCTTCCTGCGCATGGTCAGTCACGAGCTGCGCACGCCGCTGAACGCGGTGATCGGCTTTTCGGAGATCGTCTCGTCGGAGCTCTACGGCCCGCTGGGCGCGCCGCAGTACAAGGAATACGCCGAGCTGATCCGCCAGAGCGGCTACAAGCTGCTCAAGCTGGTCAACCAGGTCGTCGACATCGCCAAGCTCGAAGGCCAGGCGATGGACCTCGACCTGGAGCCCGAGCCGCTGGACAGCGCCCTGGACGACGCGCTGGCCAACCTTCGCCAGGAGATTGCCGAGCGGAAGCTGACCATGGTGATCGAGGGCGAGGGGCGTCTGCCGCTGGTCATGGCCGACAGCCGCGGCCTTAGGACCATGCTGATCAACCTGTTGCAGAACGCGGTCTTCTATTCGCCGCCCGGCGGGACGGTGACCATCCGCGCGCGGCAAGCCGGCCCGCGCATCGAACTGGCGATCGAGGACCAGGGCGACGGCGTCGCGCCCGACGACATCCCGCGCCTGATGCGCCCGTTCGAACAGGGCCAGGACTCCCTGACCCGCTCGGCCCAGGGCGCCGGCCTTGGCCTGCCCATCGTCACCCTGCTCAGCCAGGCCATGGGCGGCTCGCTGAAGCTGCGCTCCGAGCCGGGGCAGGGGCTGACGGCGGTGATCGCGCTGCCTTGCGCGTAAGGTCCCCGCCGCATAGGTGAGCGGCCATGGCCTCGCCCATCGACCAGGAACTGAACGCCCTCGCCGACGACTTCGAGCTGCTCGGCGATTGGGAAGAGCAGATCCAGTACGTCATCGACCTTGGCCGCACCCTGCCGCCTTTGTCGGGGCCTGAGCAGAATGACGCCAACAAAGTGCGCGGCTGCGCCAGCCAGGTGTGGCTGGTGACCGAGCCGCAGGAAGACGGCTCTGTGGTGTTCCGGGGAGACTCCGACGCCCATCTGGTCAAGGGCCTGATCGCGGTGCTGCTGCGGCTGTTCTCGGGACGCAGGCCTGACGACATCCTCGCCTTCGACACCAAGGCGGGGTTCGAGCGGCTGGGACTGGCCTCGACGCTGACGGTGCAGCGCTCGAACGGGCTAGCCTCGATGGTGGCGCGTATCCGCAGCGATGCGGAGCGGCTCGCGGGGCGCTGAAAAAGGATACAGCCGCCGGGTCGCCCCGACGGCTGCATCTGCTGATCGCGTTACCAACGGAGGGTCAGTTCCGCGATCAACCCTGTCTCGCCGACCTAGTTGGAGGGCGAGGTGTCGGGCGTGTTGTTGGTGGTGGCGCCGCCGTCGGCGTTGCCGGCCTGTTGCTCGACCGCATCGGCCTTTGCGTTCAGCTCGGTTTCGGTCGCTTCGTTCGGCGTCGCGGCAGCTTGCGCTTCCAGCGTGTCGGCCTTTTGTTCGGCCGCGTCGTCCGCCGGGCTTTCGCAAGCGGTGAGGCTGAAGGCCGCGCAAGCAGCGGCAATCACGATAAGTCCCCGCATCCCATTCTCCCTTTGACTGGTCGATATGACCGGAGCTTAAGCGCAGAGCTAAGGCAAAGGTTTCGTGTAGTGCGCGGCTAGTCGTTGAAGAGCCAGCTTGAGCACCGTCTTGCCCGACCGGCGGGGCAGGCCCAGCGAGCGTTCGGCGGCGTCCATGGCCGTGCCGGACAGGCAGACGTGCTCGAGGATTTCGCGAAGGCCGGGACCGACGGCGGCGAGGGCATGGGCGATGCGGTCCTTGGCGGCTCTGGCCCGTTCGGCCGGTTCGACCCCGCCGCCTCGGCCGCCCTTGGCCCTGGGCCCGGCGTCCCAGGCCATGGTCAGGCGGCCCAGCGTACCGGCCAGGTGGAAGTCCTCGCGCAGGCGCTCGCCGGCGGCGGCTTCTGGGGCGGAGAGTTGGCCGCGGCTGGCCAGCCAGGTGATGGGGGACTCCCCGAGGTTGACCTTGCGCGGGGTGAGACGGCCGTCGGCTTCGGCGACCAGCCGCTCGCCTTCAATGAAGCCTGGACGTCCGGGGGGCGGAGCGGGCGCGCAGGCCGGCTCGGTCAGCAGGGTCCAGCCGCCGTCCTTGCGGGATTTCAGACCGGGACTGCGGACCAGCCGGCGAAAGGCGCTCTCGTCCAGGCGCATCAGCGGCCGGCGGCGACGGTCGGCGCCGGCGCGGACCAGGTAGGCCCCCGCCGCCTCCTCAAGGAAAACGCCGGGACGGCCAAGCGCGGCGGCGGCCCGGGCGGCGAGCCGGTCGCTCACGCGGCCAGGCTCGTGCAGGGCTCGGGCGCCTCGCGCAGGCACGCTTCCATGGCGGTGATCTGGGCGTCGAAGGCGGCGTCGTCGCGCAGGTCCTCGATGCGGTGGCAGGCGTGGCTGGCGGTGGTGCGGTCGCGCCCAAAGGCGGCGGCCACCCGGCTCATCGGCCAGGCATAGCCGACGTGGGCCAGGTACATGGCGATCTGGCGGGCGCGGGCCGCGGGCGCCCTGGCCCTGGTCGGCGCGGCGATCTCGCGGGCCGGAACCCCCGTGGCCATGGCCACCAGGCTGGTGACGAAAGCGGCCGCCAGCCGGTCGCGGCGTGGGTCGGGGATAGCGTCCCAGACATCCTCGTATGCAAGTGCGCTCATCTGTCCTCTCCCCCGACAACAGGCCGCCCGATATGAGTGTGGGGAGCCAATGACGCTACCTTAGCGTGTGGTTGCGGATGCGAGGATAAGTTTCCTACTTTCCCCACAGTTTTAGGAATGGGCGCCGGGGAGCGGCGGCTTCAGGCGGCGCGGATACCGGTGATCTCGGCGCTGACTCCGACCACGGCGTCGTAGCCGAGGATCATGTCGACGGTCTTGCCATCGCTGGCCAGCGGCAGGCGCATCCACAGCAGCGACAGGTGCGAGGCGCCCTTCCAGGCCATGCTGTGGCAGCCGACGCCGGGCCGGCGCTCCAGCACCACCTTGTCGAGCTCGGCCCGCCAGTAGCTGGCGGCGTCCTGGTCGTAGACGTCGTGCAGCGGGCGGCCGGTGATCTCGCGGCCATAGACGCTGTAGAGACCGGTGCCGGCAAGGCGCAGACGGTAGTCAAGCGGGCCGTGGCTGACGTCGATGAGGCTGACGGTGGGCAGCAGGCGCTTGAGGTCCTGCGGCTTGATGTCGGCGCGCCCCGGCAGCCGCCCGTCCCGGCGCAGCGATGCCCAGTAGGCGAATATCTCCTTGTGAGCGCGGGCTGCGGTCGTTGCGGGAGCCATTTGCGGCGCTGTCTCCGGATTCACGGACAAGGTGTTGGAATCACGACGATTCACTATCGCTTAACCATAGAATCGGGGGAAGCGGAAAATACGCCTACGGTGAAGATTCTCATTTTGAGTCAAGAACCCTTCTCCCCTCGCGGGAGAAGGTGGCCCGCGAAGCGAGTCGGATGAGGGGGCTCTCAGGACTCTCAGCGAAGAGCGGATGTTGAGAGGGCGGCGCGCCCCCTCATCCGTCAGCCTTCGGCTGCCACCTTCTCCCGCCAGGGGAGAAGGGCCGCTTACGCCCGCTTCGGCTGGCGGCCGCCTTGGCCAAGGCCGATCTTGCGAGCCAGGTCCGAGCGGGTCTTGGCGTAGTTGGGGGCGACCATGGGATAGTCCTTGGGCAGGCCCCACTTGGTGCGGTAGTCGTCCGGACTGAGGCTGTACTTGGTCTGCAGGTGGCGCTTGAGCGACTTGAACTTGCGGCCGTCCTCCAGGCAGATCAGAAAGTCGGGGGTCAGCGAACGGCGCACCGGCACCGCCGGCTCAAGCGCCGGAGCGGCGGGCGGCGGGCCATTGGTGACGCTGGTCAGAGCCTGGTGAACGGCCTGGATGAGGCCAGGAAGCTCGGCGGCCGAGACGGTGTTGTTGCTCAGATAGGCGGCCACGATGTCCGTGGTCATCTCGATGGTGGCCGTCTTGTCGTCCATCTTGTTTGCTTCCGCTACAAGGGGTGGGAGGAACTCGTCGCAGTCTGCGCAAGTGTTGAGCGCTGTGCATATAGCCCCCGCACACCCCCCGACAAGCGCTTCACGTTAAGTAATGAGCGATAATCTATGCCATCAGCGAAATTCGCGAGGTTTCCACTCCGGCCAGATGTCGGGTAAATCGCTGGAAACCTTGTTCGGATAGCTGGGCGGGCGCTTTTCGAGGAACGACGTTACACCCTCGGCGGCGTCGCCGGACTGGCCGCGCGACTGGATGGCGCGGCTGTCGACCTTGTGCGCCTCCATCGGATGATCGAAGCCGGCGCCGCGCCACAGCATCTGGCGGGTCAGGGCGACGGAGACCGGGGCGGTGTTGTCGGCGATCTCGCGGGCCAGGGCTTTGGCGGCCGGCAGCAGGTCAGCCGGTTCGTGCAGCGAACGGACGAGGCCTCGGTCCAGCGCCTCCTGGGCGGCGAAGACGCGGCCGGTGTAGCACCACTCCAGCGCCGTCTGCATGCCGACCACGCGCGGCAGGAACCAGGACGAGGCCGCCTCCGGCGTGATGCCCCGGCGGGCGAAGACGAAGCCGAAGCGGGCGCTGGTCGAGGCGAGGCGAATGTCCATGGGCAGCTGCATGGTGACGCCGATGCCGACCGCCGCGCCGTTCACCGCCGCGATGACCGGCTTGAGGCTCTCATAGATGCGCAAGGTCACCCGGCCGCCGCCGTCGCGATAGACGTCGCCGACCTTGGCTTCCTCACGCGCCTCCTCGCCGCGCCTGGCGTAGTCGAAGGTCGAGCCGCCGGAGCCGAGGTCCGCGCCGGCGCAGAAGGCCCGCTCGCCCGCTCCGGTGACGATAACGCAGCGCACCGCGTCGTCGGCGTCGGTGGCGTCGAAGGCGGCGATCAGGTCCAGCATCATCTGGGCGGTGAAGGCGTTCATCCGGCCCGGCCGGTTGAGGGTGATGGTCGCGACGCCGTCTTCCACATCGTAGAGCAGGGTCTCGAACTGCGGCGTGGCCATCGCGGCGTCTCCTTCAAACATCTGTTCGGCCGATCTCGCCCGCTTGACTGACGGTAAGTCAAGGCGCGGTCATGGGGATAAGACCCAATCAGCAGAGCCCCCCAAAGACCCATGCACCCCTACATCCACGCCCAGACCCAGCCCGACCGCCCCGCCTACATCATGGCCGGCAGCGAGGAGACGGTGACCTATCGGCAGTTGGACGAGCGTTCCAACCAGGGCGCGCAGCTGTTTCGCAAGCTGTCCTTAAGGGTCGGCGACGTCATCGCCATCTTCATGGAGAACAACGCCCGCTACTTCGAGATCTGCTGGGCGGCGCAGCGGGCGGGCATCTACTACACCTGCATCTCGTCAAAGCTGACCGCCGGCGAGGTCGAGTACATCCTGGGCGACTGCGGGGCCAAGGTGCTGATCACCTCGGCGGCCATGGGCGACCTGGCCGACCAGATCGCCGCCCTGGTCCCGGGGCTGAAGCTCTACATGGTCGGCGGTGCGCGCGGACCTTACGAGAGCTTCGAGGCTGACCGGCATTCCATGCCGACCACGCCGATCGACGATGAGGCGGCGGGCTCCGACATGCTCTATTCGTCGGGCACCACCGGGCGGCCCAAGGGGGTCAAGCCGGCGCTGACGGGCGGGCCAATCGAGGCGCCCACCAGCCTGCAGATGATGCTCCAGGGACTGTTCGGCTTTAGCGGCGACAGCATCTACATCTCGCCGGCCCCCCTCTATCACGCCGCCCCGCTGCGCTTTTGCATGGTGCTCCACAAGCTGGGCGGCACGGTCATCGTCATGGAGAGGTTCGACGCCGAGGACTGCCTGCGGCTGATCGAGAAATACCGCTGCGACGTCGGCCAGTTCGTGCCGACCCACTTCGTGCGCATGCTGAAGCTGCCACAGGCGGTGCGGGAGAAGTACGACATCTCCTCGATGCGCTCGGCCGTCCATGCGGCGGCGCCGTGCCCGATCCCGGTCAAGGAGCAGATGCTCGCCTGGTGGGGGCCGGTGATCCACGAATACTACGCCGGCACCGAGGGGAACGGCTTTTGCTATATCGCCCCGGCCGACTGGCTGACCCACAAGGGATCGGTGGGCAAGGCGGTGCTGGGGGTCTTGCGCATCTGCGGCGAGGACGGCGAGGAACTGCCGCCGCGAGCGGAGGGCGCCGTCTATTTCGCCGATGGCCCGGCGGTGAACTACCACAACGACCCGGAGAAGACGGCCGAGAGCTATAACCAGCACGGCTGGACGACGCTGGGCGACGTGGGCTGGATGGACGAGGAGGGCTTCCTCTACCTGACCGACCGCAAGAGTTTCATGATCATCTCCGGCGGGGTGAACATCTATCCGCAGGAGATCGAGAACCTGCTGGTCGGCCACCCGAAGGTCGCCGACGCCGCCGTGGTCGGCGCTCCCGACGAGGAGATGGGCGAGAAGGTGGTAGCCGTCATCCAGCCGCTGGACTGGGCCGACGCAGGTCCGCAGCTGGCCGAGGAGATCGCCGCCTTCTGCCGCGCCAACCTCTCCCACGTGAAGGCGCCGCGGGTGATCGACTTCATGCGCGAACTGCCCCGCCACCCGACCGGCAAACTCTACAAACGCCTGATCCGCGACGCCTACTGGGGTAAGGCGGACACCACGATCGTCTGAAGAGGAAACGACATGAAGGAAGTAGCCTACGCTGACCTGGCCAGCCTGGTAGGCCAGGAGATCGGCGTCTCCGACTGGCTGGAGATCACCCAAGGGCGGGTCGATCAGTTCGCCGAGGCGACCGGCGACCACCAGTGGATCCACGTCGACGTCGAGCGCGCCACCCGCGAAATAGGCGGGCCGATCGCCCACGGCTACCTGACGCTGTCGCTGATCCCGTTCCTGGGCGCGGGGCTGCTGAAGGTGAGCGGCGTGACGCGCGGCATCAACTATGGCTCCGACAAGGTGCGCTTCACCAGCATGGTGCGCGTCGGCAAGCGGGTGCGAATGCGCCAGAAGCTGCTGGCCTGCGAGCCGAAGGCCGGCGGCATGCAGATGAAGAACGAATGCACCATCGAGATCGAAGGCGAAGAACGCCCGGCCTGCGTGGCCGAGACCATCTCGGTCATCTACGGCGGCTAGTGCGGCGGTAGCAGTTCCTGGCTCAGCGAGACCACGCCGGCGGTGGCCAGGACGTGGAACTCGCTGCCGGTCCCGACGCTGCGCGGGTCATGGTAGGTGATCCGCCAGCAGGGGTCCGGATGCGTCCGCGCCGCCAGCTTGCCCTCGCAGGGCACGCCGTCGATGCGCTTGATCAGGTTGGGCGTCAGCTTCTCGAGGTAGGCGCCGGCGTCGCAGGGCCGCGTGCCGTGGTTGTTGGTCTTGGCGTCGTAGGCCTGCTCGGTGCAGGTGAGGGTAAAGTCGCGGGGCCAGCCGCGCGCCCGGTCGACGTGCTGCACCGCCCGCCAGACGGACTCCGCCGACGGCGCCTCGAACCAGTCCTTGTAGGGCAAGGTGGCGGCGCAGGAGGCGTCCGTCGCCGCGCCCAGCTGCAGCGTCGAGCCCAGCACCCGGAAACGCCGTGTGTCGTGCAGCTGATATGGCTCCAGCGGCGGGTCGAGGTGCTGCTCGTAGGTCAGGGTGCTCTCGCGGTATTTGCGGAAGTTCACGCCGCGCGCCCGGACCTCGCAGACGCCGGGAAACTGCGTCACGACCGGCGTCTCGTAGAACCAGCCCAGCGTGATCTCCGGCATCCAGAAGCTCAGCAGCTCGACCCTCGTGGTCGTCGCCGCATGCTCGGGCAGCGCCCAGCGGGCGACCTGCGCATGGGGCATCTTGACCAGCTGCGACTGGAGGATGGCCGGCGGATCGCGCGGCGGCAGGGGGGTGAAGCGCACCTCTGAAATGACGTAGATTTGCGCCGGAGGCAGCGAAATTTGGACGGTGGGCTGGGTGGCGTGCTCATAACCCTCGCCAACTCCCGGCGGGCCCGAGGCGGGTGTGGCGGCGCAGGCGGTCACGAGGCCAGCGGCAAGCAGCAGCGCAATACGCATCGGGGTCTCCTCCACGGAGGAAAAGCGTGACCGGTCAGCTGGTTGCGCCCGCGCAAGCGGCGCCTTGGCGAGGCCCGCGACTCAACCTATCAGAGTAGCAACCTTGGAGGTTTGCGATGCCCGACTACTATGCCAACAAGAACGCCAATGATGGGTACAATGAAGTCCACGTGGACAACGGGACCTGCACCCATCCGCCGGACTCAAAGAACCGCGACCCGCTCGGCTGGCACTCCACGTGCTCAGGAGCCGTGACCGAGGCAAAGCGCCGCTACAACAAGGCGGACGGCTGTGCCTATTGCGTCCCGAGCTGCCACACCCGCTAGACCGCCCTTAGTGCTGCGGCCGCCAGCCTGCGGGCGTGGGAGCGGATGTCCGTTGGCCAAGGCTTGCTGTGGACGTCGAAGGCGCCGGCGTCGCCGGCGAACAGCGCCCGAGCCGCTTCCTCGAAGCCGGGGCGGTCGCCGGCCATGACGCTCATGAATCGGTAGGCGGCCTCCTGGGCGGCGCGCTTCTGCGCGGCGGGGGAGCGCAGGGCCTCCTCCACCAGCTTGCGCAACGCCACCGACGCCCCGCCGGGCTGCCCGGCCAGCCACGCCCAGTGCCGGGGGAGGAGGGTGACCTCGCGGGCCGTCACCCCCAGTTTGGGGCGGCCGGGGCTTCGGGGTTGCTCGTCGGGGGTGAGGCGGGCGAGGACCTCGGCGAGCGAGCCGCGGAAGTCGACCTCGACCTGCTGGGCGGTGGCGTCGTCGAAGATGAGCACGGGGGCGCCGGCCTGGTGGGCGGCGGCGGCCACATCGGGGAGGGCGCCGGAGGCGATCAGGCGCTCGCCGGCGAAGGCGGTGTGGGTGGGTTGCTCAGCCACCGGCGCCGGCCGCGTCCGCCGCCGCGAAGTGCGCCATTTGGCCCGCGAGCGCCTTGACGAAGGCCGGGCGGGCGGTGGCGCGGGCGACGTAGGCTTTCGCCGCCGGATAGTCCGCCAGCCCGTCGAAGCGGTCCACGAGGCGCAGCACGTCGGCCATCAGGATGTCGGCGACGGAGAAGCTCCCGGCCAGCCATTCGCGCTCGCTGAGCACCGGCTCCATGTGCCCGAGCCGGGCTTTGAGGAAGTCGTCGAAGAACTTGAACTGCGGCGCATCCCCGGTCTGGCCCAGGAAGTGGAAGAGCCCCCAGGGCAGGCTCGCCATCTCCACCGAATTGAGCGCCGCGAACAGCCACTGGATCGCCTCGGCCCGCCCGCGCGGATCGGCCGGCAGTAGCGCCGGGCTCATCTGGCCCAGGTGCAGCAGGATCGCCCCGCTCTCGAAGATCGACTGGTCCCCATCGGTCAGCCACGGAACCTGCCCGAACGGCTGGTGCGCGAAGTGCTCGGCCTTCCGGTCCCCAAACGGCGCGCTCTCGACGCGGTAAGCCAGCCCCGCCTCCTCCAACGCCCACCGCACCCGCAGGTCCCGCACGTAGCCGCGGGGCATCTCGGGGACCCAGTGGAAGGTGGTGAGGATCAGGTCGGTCATGGGGGTGTCTCCCTGGTCGACGGAAACTGATACGCGCTCCATCGGTAAAGAGATTTACCCGGATAAAATCGCACAATCAAGCGGCTTAGGATTGACCTTAGATTTGATCGTCGAATAGGCCGGGCTGGTCCGGGTCGACCTCCGCTTGCTCCTCAACGTCGGGAGCGGGCGTAGTTGCAAGTTCATCAGCTGCGAGGAAGTATCCCTCGGCGAAGATGGCCAGCATTTCGTCTTTTCGCTCAGGGGTCAGGCGGGGGATTTCTGCTGCTTCGAGGACGATCAGTTCGCGCGTCTTCGATCCCCTCGGCGCGCTGAAATCTAAAATGTGGAACTTCGCGTTCTCAAGATCGGGATCTTGGAGCAGCACTTCGTCCACGATCGTGATGAAGAGAGATAGCTTCTCGCCGGCGAGCGGGTTGTTTTTCCAGAAGCTCAGCCAAGGGAAGTGGACTTCGCCGCCGACGCCATAAATCACAGGCGGGTCAAAGGGGATCATCAGCCCCCGACCGGCGGGATAGTACCTGCGCTCAATTCCTTGGACATAGGTGGGGCCGATATCCCGGAAGTGGTCGACGATCAGCGGCAACAATTCGAGAAAGTTAGCCTGGACGTCAGGGCGCCTAATGCTGCGCTTGATGGCCGCAACGATCTGCTCGTACGAGACGCCGAACACCAACAAGTCGCGTACATAGTTGTAGAGCGCAGCGTAGCTGAAGGTCGGTGGATGCTGGACGAGGTGCACGAGCCCCTTCTGGACAGCCTGAGGCGTGGCTTGCCAGTTCCGGGCAAGGTGCTGAGCCGACGGGACTTTGAGTTTGGCCATTTGGTCCGGGTTATTGGAGGGTGAAGGACTCGAACGCACGCGAATAGAAGCGAACTATACTTTCGTCCTTAATCTTCATGCCCGGATTGATGATCCCGGAATGGTTCCAGGATTCTTCCCAAGGGCCGCCTTTGGCGTGACTAAGCCTCACCAAGTCCCCAGCCTTCAACCGGCTGTAGAACTCGACAACCTTTCGAAGAAGGTCGTGCGTATCGGACGAAAGCGCATATTCAGCGATTCGCTGCTCACCCGATAGCGGGTCCAGCACCTTAGCCCGACTTTTTATCGCTTCGCGGTCGAACGCCCTGAACTCTCGATAAAGGTAGGGCAGAACGGGCCCGAACTCCCATGCTTCGAAGGAGTGCTTCACTAGGGGCTTGCCGAGCTCGATCAATGACCAGACGTGACAAAAGTAGACAAGCTTCTGTAGAGCCAAGTTTGATACTGGCCGTCCGGTTTCCTCGCAAACATCGAGGACGAAATTAGCTATCGCTCGGCCATCGTGACTCATAGGCTGCCTCGTTCTCGTTCCGTTCTAATCCGCCGGCAGTAGTCGTTCAATAGCCAAGTTGTCGCACTCACTACCCCTTCACATAAATCTCCCCGCCCCCGTCCCTGAACTTCTCGCTCATGGTGGCCATGCCCTCGGCGATCGCGTTCGGCGCCATGCCCGCCGCGAACTCGCGCACCTCCTGGGTGATCTTCATGCTGCAGAACTTGGGGCCGCACATGGAGCAGAAGTGGGCGGTCTTGTGGGCCTCTTTCGGCAACGTCTCGTCGTGGTACTGGCGGGCGGTTTCGGGGTCGAGGCCGAGGTTGAACTGGTCTTCCCAGCGGAACTCGAAGCGGGCGCGGGAGAGGGCGTCGTCCCAGGCCTGGGCGGCGGGGTGGCCTTTGGCCAGGTCGGCGGCGTGGGCGGCGATCTTGTAGGCGATGACGCCTTGCTTGACGTCCTCGCGGTCGGGTAACCCTAAGTGCTCCTTGGGCGTGACGTAGCAGAGCATCGCGGTGCCGTACCAGCCGATCATGGCCGCGCCGATGGCGCTGGTGATGTGGTCGTAGCCGGGGGCGATGTCGGTGGTCAGGGGGCCGAGGGTGTAGAAGGGGGCCTCGCCGCAGGCTTCGAGCTGCTTTTCCATGTTGGCCTTGATCTTGTGCATCGGCACGTGGCCGGGGCCTTCGATCATCACCTGGACGCCG
>Ga0190272_10001285_pt1 | contig 12089 bp, 13 predicted proteins | sample Popmic504T_FD_133746 | JGI IMG/M metagenome (GOLD analysis project Ga0190272, IMG submission 133746) | Populus adjacent soil microbial communities from riparian zone of Shoshone River, Wyoming, USA - 504 T | ecosystem: Environmental > Terrestrial > Soil > Riparian zone | place: USA: Wyoming...
CGCCGCCGTGGAGCTGCATCGACATGTCGACGACGTCCTGGGCCATGTTGGGGACGGCGACCTTGATCTTCGAGACGGCTCCGATCGCCTCGGGCGCGCGCTGGTCCAGCAACCATGCGGCGTGGAGGACGAGCAGGCGGGCCTGGTCGATGGCGATGCGAGCGTCGGCGATCCGCTCGCGGTTGCCGCCGAGATTGGCGATCGGCTTGCCGAAGGCGACGCGCTCGGTGGCGCGGCGGCAACCCAACTCGAGCGCGGCCTCGGCGAGGCCGATCAGGCGCATGCAGTGGTGAATACGGCCCGGGCCTAGCCGCGCCTGGGCGATCGAGAAGGCCTGACCGAGGCCGCCGATCACCGCGTCGCGGGGGACGCGCACGTCGTCGAACGAGACCTCGCCATGGCCGCCGGGGGCGTCGTGGAAGCCCATCGTGGTGAGCATGCGCTCGACCTTCACGCCAGGCGCGTCGCGCGGCACGAGCACCATCGAGTGCTGGTGATGACGGTCCCCGTCGGGATCGCTCAGCCCCATGAAGATCAGGATCTCGCAGTCGGGATGACCGATCCCGGTGCTCCACCATTTGCGGCCGTTGACGACGATCTCGTCGCCGTCGAGGACCGCCGTCGCCTCCATGTTCGTGGCGTCCGACGACGCCACGTCGGGCTCGGTCATGCAGAAGGCCGAGCGGATCTCGCCGGCGAGCAACGGCTTCAACCAGCGCTCCTGCTGCTCCGCGTTGCCGAAGTTGAGCAGCACCTCCATGTTGCCGGTGTCGGGCGCGTTGCAGTTGAAGACGTCGCTCGCGATCAGCGACCGACCCATCCGCTCCGCCAGCGGCGCGTACTCGACGTTCTTAAGCCCGGCGCCGTGCTCCTCGTCCGGCAGGAACAGGTTCCAGAGTCCCTCCCCCTTCGCCTTCTGCTTCAGCTCCTCGATCACCGGCAGCACGACCCACGGGTCTTCCAAGGCCATCAGCTCCCGGTGATACGCCTCCTCCCTCGGCGTCACCTCCCGCTCGATGAACGAGTCGACCTGCTCCAGCAGGTCCTGAGCGCGCGCGCTGTGATCGAAGTCCATCGAGCGAATCTACCCGTGGACGAGGCTCAACTTCGGGTCAGTCCGGAATCAAGCCCTCGCCGGTGAACTCGCCGGCGGCCTCGGCGAAGCTCGAGTCGCGGGGCGGGAGGATCACGTCGGAGGGAAGTAGCTCGTCCTCCCCGATCGCCTCGCCGTCGGCCTCGACCAGCGCGAGCATCTGGGCCCACAGCTCGCCGAAGCCGGTCTCGTCGCCGGCCTCGACTGAGGCGACGGCGCGGTTGTCGAGCTCGTTGAGGCGCTCGGTGTCGGTGTCGGGCAGGCGGTACTGGCCCTCGCCGGAGATGCGGACGATCACTTGCTCTCCTCCCCGTTGCCGAGCTGGGGCGAATCGCCACCGCCCGACCCGAGCTCGGCCTTCATCGCGGCGAGCTCATCGTCGACCTGTCCGCTGGCCCCGAGCTGCGCGAGCTCGCGGTCGATGTCGTCCTGGCCGTCGCCGAGCTGCGAGAGGTCGTCGAACGTGCCGGCGGCCTCGAGCTCCTCGACAGCGCCGGCGCGGGCGCGCATCTCCTCGGTCTTGTCCTCGGCGCGCTGGATCGCCAGGCCGAGGTCGGCCATCTCCTCGCCGACTCCGTTGGCGGCCTCGGAGATCTTGACCTGCGCCTCGGCGGCGGAGTACTGGGCCTTGATGACCTCCTTCTTGGTGCGGAAGGCCTCGATCTTGGCGCGCAGCTTCTTCTCGTTCTGGGTCAGCTGCTCCTGCTGGGAGGCGAGCTGCTCGACCTGCGTGTCGAGCGACTGGAGCTCGGTCTGGGCGACCGTCTTGCGCTCGAGCGCGGCACGGGCGAGATCCTCGCGGCCCTGGGCGAGCGCCTGACGAGCCTGGGTGTCGAGCTTGACGACCGATTGCTCGATCTTCTGCGACTGCATCTGGAGCCGCTTCTTCGAGGTCGTGACGTCAGCGATCCCCTTCTTGACGTTCTGGAGCAGCTCGACCTGCTTCTGGTAGCCGTAGTCGAGCGTCTCGGACGGGTCCTCTGCCCGATCGAGCAACTTCGAGATCTTGGCCTTCATGACCGTAGACATGCGTCCGCCGAGGCCTGCCATCGTGTATCTCCTTTAGCCCTCTGTGGGGGTTCGAAACGAGCGAGAACCTAGACTAGTGGCTCTGTAATCGAGGAGGGTTCCTTGGACCGGTCGATGATTGTGAGCTGGGAGGACCCCAGCGAGCTGGGCGAGCAGGCGCGCGCGATGGGCGGGCTGGACTTCCTCGAAGCGATTCGCGACGAGGAGCTGCCGCCCGCTCCGATCCAGCGGCTGCTCGACTTCACCCTGGCCGAGGTCGAGGAGGGTCGCGTCATGTTCACCGCCGAGCCGGGCGAGCAGCACTACAACCCGATCGGCGTCGTCCACGGCGGCCTGGCCGCGACGCTGCTCGACAGCGCGATGGGCGCCGCCGTCCACAGCACCCTTCCGGAGGGCCAGGGCTACACGACGCTCGAGACGAAGTTCAACCTCGTCCGGGCGGTCACCGCCGACACCGGCCCGATCCAGGCCGAGGGACGCGTCGTCCACCGCGGGCGCCAGGTTGCGACAGCCGAAGCCGACCTGCGCGACGGCGTCGGCAAGCTGCTCGCCCACGGCACGTCTACATGTCTGATCGTCGGCGGCTGAGCGCTCTCAGCGCGCGACCGTCGCCTGACGCTGCTCGGCGCGGTCGTGATCTTCAGCCGATCGGTAGAAGAAGAACCCCGTAGCGAACAGCATCACGAGCAGGTCGAGGCCGAGCATCATGCCGCCGGCGACCTGCTGGTCGGTGAGCGGCGACCAGCCGTGCTGCTCGGTGCTCCGCACGTATTGGTCGTAGGCGGGCGTGTGCATGATGATGAACGCCATGCCGAGGAACATCCCGGCGAGGCGGGCGCCGAGCAGGTACGGAACCTTCCAGAGGTCGCCGGGGAGCCGCCGCTTCTTCGGCTCGATCACCGACCACCAGACGAGCACCGAGGCGCCCACGAACGAGACGTGCTGGAGGGCGTGGATCCACTCGTTGGTGAGCGCCGCCTCGAACATGAAGCCGAAGTGCCAGGTGTAGAGGGTGAGGATCCAAACCGGGATCGCGACGAGCGGCTGGCGCAGGAAGCGGAACGCCGCGCGCAGGGGCTTGCAGCGGGCGAGCGGTACGAGCGCCGGCTTCGGGATCAGGAACGCGTAGACGGGGGTCCGGATGCCGACGAGCAGCAGCGGCGCCGCGATGTCGGCGATCAGCAGGTGCTGGCCCATGTGCGCGACGAGCAGGTCCTCGGCGAGCGGGTCGAGCGGACCGAGCAGCGCCAAGGCCATGCAGGCCATCGCGACGTGCCATGCGACCTGCTGCCAGAACGGCACGTCATAGCCGCGTCCGTCGAGGATCCGCACCGCGCGCAGGTAGAGAAACTCTGCGAGCAGCAGGTAGGCGATCGGTCCGGGGGCCAGCGATAGCTCCACAGCGTGATTGTGGCGCTATCGGCGCCTCCGGCCCCGCCCGGCAAGCCGGACCATCCGCCCACACGGCGGCTCGACGTGGCGTGAACTCTAGGCAGCAGCGCCGGACAGGGCGCTGGCGGCGACCTGCAGCCGCTCCTGGTACTCACGCCTCTGCATCCGCGAGATAACCAGCCGCTGAACCTGGGCCGTGCCCTCGAACAGCTGGTAGATCTTCGCGTCGCGGAAGTACTTCTCGAGTGGGCAGTCGGTCGACTGCGCGGCCTCGCCGACGAGGTCCATCAGCGTTGTCGTCGCCCACATGGTCACGTCGCCGGCCTTGAGCTTCGACATCGAGCCCTGGCCGCCGGTCATCGGAACGCCGTTGCGACCCATCCAGGACGCGCGCCAGACCAGCAGCCGCGACGCCTCGATCTCGGTCGCGACGTCGGCGAGCACCTGCTGGATCCGCTGCTGCTCCATCAGCGGGCCGTTCTCGTCGGAACGGTCCTCGAGGTACTCGAGCGTCCACTCGTAAGCGGCCTGGGCGATGCCGAGCGCCGAGGCGCCGACCATCGGCCGCGTGATCTCGAACGTCGCGAGCGCGTTGTTCGACGCGCCGCTCCTCTCGCCGGAGCGGGCACGCTCGAGCTTCCTGTTCAGCTTGTCCATGCCGCCGAGCAGGTAGTCGACGGGAATCCGGCAGTCCTCGAGCACGACCTCCGCGGTGTGCGACGCGCGGATGCCGATCTTGTCCTCTTTCTTGCCCTGCGTCATGCCTGGCGTGCCGCCGGGGATCACGAAGGAGGCCTGGCCGCGGTGGCCGAGCTCGGGCGCCACGTTCGCGACGACGACCGTCACGTCGGCGATGCCGCCGTTGGTAATGAAGACCTTGGTGCCGTTGAGGACCCACTCGTCGCCGTCGAGCTTGGCGGTGGTGCGCAGCGACTTGACGTCGGAGCCGGCGCCGGCCTCGGTGACCGCGTAGGCGCCGAGCTTGACCTCGTCGCCCTCGCCGTAGCACTGCATCGCCCACTCGCCGATCTGCTCCGGCGTGCCGGACGCGGCGATGCCGGCGGCGGCGAGCCCCGAGCCGACGATCGACAACGCGATCCCGGCGCAGCCCCAGTGCAGCTCCTCGGCGTAGATCACGCCCATCACGCCGTCGTTGTCGGCGCCCATCCGCTCGAGCATCGGCGCGCCGTGCAGGCCCCAGGCGCGCGCCTGCTTGATCGCATCCCACGGCACGGACTGCTCGCGGTCGTGCTCGTCAGCAACCGGGCGGATCACCTCGGTGGCGAACCTGCGGCAGTGCTGCTGGAACTCCTGCTGCTCGTCGTTGAGCCTGAAATCCACTTGGAAGAGCCTTTCCGGGGTCCGTTGACTGTCCAGTCAACCAAGGATTGACTGACTAGTCAACCAATAGCGGTGGACCGACCCGATGCGCGACCCGAACATGCCGGCTAGTCTCCGAGCGGTGCGGGTGAATCGTTGGACCGCGGCCACCCTCGTGGCCCTCGCCGTCGCGGTGACCGGCGGCTGCAGCCTCGGCGAGGACGACGACCGCCCGCCGCAGCTCGGACCGGCGTCGGACAGCGACGAGGCCGCGGCCAAGCTCGGCTTCCCGTCGACCGCGACGCGCAACACGATCCGCGTCGGCGGCGACGACGCGACCGGCGATGCCGCCGGCGTCGCCAACGCCGCCTTCCCCTCCACCACCGACTCGAACCGGCCGAACGCCGTCGTGCTGGTCGACTCCGACGACTGGCAGGGCGCCGTCACCGGCGCGGTCCTGGCAGCCAAGCCGATCGGCGCGCCGCTGCTGCTCTCCAACGGCGGCGACCTGCCGAGCGTGTCGGCCGACACCCTCGACCGGCTCGACCCGCGCGGGTCGGATCTCTCCGAGGACGCGCAGGTGATCCGGATCGGCGACGAGCCGGCGAAGCCCGACGGCTATCGAACCGCACGGATCGAGGGCGCTGACGCCTACGAGCGCGCCGCCGCGATCGACCGCTTCTTCTCCGCCGCCCGCGGCGAGCCGTCGAAGAACGTGGTCGTCGTGTCAGGCGAGCAGGCCGAGTTCGCGATGCCGGCCGCCGCCTGGGCGGCCCGCTCCGGGGACGCCGTGCTGCTGACCCAGCGCGACAAGGTCCCAGCCGCCACGCGCAAGGCGCTCGCCGCGCGCGACAACCCGAGCATCTTCGTCCTCGGACCGCCCGCGGTCGTCTCGGACAAGGCGCTTGCGCAGCTGCGCAAGCTCGGCCGCACGACGCGGATCGGCGCGCGGCAGCCGGTCGAGAACGCCGTCGAGTTCGCCCGCTACGAGGAGGGCGACTTCGGCTGGGGCGCCACCGTCCCGGGCTACAACTTCACCGTCGCCGGCGTCTCGCGCCCGCTCGACGCCGCGGCCGCGGCCACGCTGGCGACGCGCGGCGTCTTCGCCCCGCTGCTGCTGACCGACGACGCCAAGAAGCTGCCGGTGGCGCTCGAGAACTACTTCCTCGGCGTCCAGCCCGGCTATGAGGACGACCCCAGCCAGGCGGTCTACAACCGCGTCTGGATCCTCGGCGACGACGAGCAGGTCTCGGTCGACGAGCAGGCCCAGCTCGACGCGGTCACAGAGCTGATTCCGGTCCAGGCGAATGTCCCGTAGCTGCGGTACTCGCCGGCCGCTGTGGGTACAGTCTCCCGCGTGAGCGAGTACGAGCAGCCCGGCCGCCTGGACCGCGAGCCGACCGTCGAGGACGTCCACCAGCTGATGGGCGCCTCCACCCCGCACTTCGCGCTCCAGATCCGCAACCGCATCCGGACGCTGATCTCGGGCCTGCCAGAGGGTCACCCGGCCCGGATTCTGGGCGAACGAGAGATCGCGCGCCTGGAGCGGCTGGCCGAGGGCTCTGAGCGCCGCGGCACACCAGGTCAAGGCGAGCCGGCGCTGCCGTCGCTCGCCGACCGCCCGGCTGTCTAGAGCCGGTTAGCCGAGCCCTGAGAGTGCGGCGACGCGCTCGCGGTGCTGCGAGGCGGAGCCGAACAGCGCGCCGTCGACCTTGGCCCGCTTGAGCAGGAAGTGCAGGTCGTGCTCCCAGGTGAAGCCGATGCCGCCGTGGACCTGCAGCGCCGACGCGGTCACGTTCCAGCCGGCGTCGGAGGCGAGCGCCTTCGCCATCGCCGCCGCGACCGGCAGCGTCTCCGGCTCGGCGTCGGCGGCCCAAGCGGCCCAGTAGGCGGTCGAGCGGGCGCTCTCGGTCTCGCGCAGCATGTCCGCGCAGCGGTGCGAGACGCCCTGGTAGGCGCCGATCGGCCGGCCGAACTGCTGGCGGTCGCGGGCGTACTCGACGGCCATCTCGAGCGTCTTCTGCGCGACGCCGACGATCTCGGCCGACACCACGGTCGCGATCCGGTCGAGCGCCGGGCCCGCGTCGCCATCGAGCGGCTCGCCCGCTCCGTCGCGCGGCGTGACGCGCGCGTAGCGGCGCGTCTGGTCGATCGTCGCGAGCGGCTCGATCTCGCAGTCGGCGGCGTCGAGCACGACCCCGCCGGAACCGCCGCCGTCGAAGAGGACGATCGTCGCGGCGCTGTCGGCGTCCGGCACCAGGGCCGCGACTCCATTGCGCAGCAGGCCGGCGGTGGCGCGCGTCTCGCCCGAGGCGATGCCGGGCAGCAGCCGCTCGCGCTGGGCGTCGCTGCCGGCGTGCTGGATCGCGATCCCGCCGGCGGCGTTCGACAGGAAGGGGACTGGCGCGACGGTGTAGCCGAGCTCCTCGGCGAGGATCGCCAGCTCGACGATCCCGAGTCCCTGGCCGCCGTGTGCCTCGTCGATCGCGATCCCGGCCCAGCCGAGCTCGGCGATCTCGCCCCAGTGGGCGTCGTCGTAGCGCTCACCCTCGGCGAGCGCGCGCACGGTGTCGGGCTTGAAGCGGTCGGCGAGCAGGTCGTGCGCCGTGCGCTTGATCGCTTGCTGGTCGTCGGAGAAGTCGAAGTTCATCGCAGCCTCGGCAGGTTCAGGACGCGCTCGGCGATGATGTTCTTGAGGATCTCGGTCGTGCCGCCCTCGATCGAGTTCGCGCGGGCGCGCAGGAAGCGGTAGGTCCAGTCGGAGTCGCGCAGCACGCCCTCCTCACCCTGAATCGCGACGGCCAGCTCGGTCAGGCCCTGATTGACCGCCGACCACTGCAGCTTCGGAAGCGACCCCTCGGGACCCGGGATGCCGGTCTTCATGATCTGGGTGAGGCCGCGCCAGGCGTTGAGCCGCAGCGCTTCAGTCTCGATCAGCAGCGCCGCGATCTTCTGGCGGATGACGGGGTCGTCGGCGACGCCGTTCTCCTTGGCGAGCTCGATCAGCTGACCGAGGGCGATCTTCACCGATGCGGCCGAGCCGGCGCCGAGCCCGGCGCGCTCGTGCATCAGCGTCGTGATCGCGACGGCCCAGCCATTGCCGACGCCACCGATCACGTTGGCGTCGGGGATCCGCGCCTCCTCGATGAAGAGCTCGTTGAACTCCTCCTCACCGGTGATCTGGCGCAGCGGCCGCACCTGGACGGCCTCCTGCTCCATGTCTAGGAGGAAGTAGGTCATGCCCTGGTGCTTCGGCGCGTCCTGGTCGCTGCGCGCGACGAGCATGCACCACTTGGCGTGGTGGGCGAACGTCGTCCAGACCTTCTGGCCGGTGACGACCCACTCGCTGCCGTCCTTGACCGCGCGCGTCTTCAGCGACGCGAGGTCGGAGCCCGACTCCGGCTCCGAGAAGCCCTGGCACCAGATCTCCTCGCCCGAGAGGATCGGCTCGAGGTAGCGCTGCTTCTGCTCCTGGGTGCCGTGCGCGATCACGACCGGCCCGCCCATCACCAGACCGAGCAGGTTGGCGGCCATCGGCGCCTTGGCGCGGGCCATCTCCTCGCCGAAGATCGCCTGCTCGATCAGCGTCGCGCCGCGGCCGCCGAACTCCTCCGGCCACGACAGTCCGGCGTAGCCGCGGTCGTGGAGCTTGCGCTGCCAGGCGAGCCGGAACTCCCACGCCGCCTCGTCGCCCGAGGGCTCCTCGCCGGGGTTGTTCTCGGCGAGCCAACCGCGCAGCTCGTCGGCGAAGGCCTGCTCGCGCGGCGACAGGGTCAGGTCCACGGACGCGACCCTAGCGCAAGTTGGCCACCTGGCCAGGGAACTTTTCAGCGTGGCCGGGAGCCCGGGCCGAGGCCACGCAGCAGACGGCGCGCGATCCCCTCGAGCGTCTGCTTGCCGTAGTCGTGGCTCGGGTTGGCAGCGGTGAAGATCGCGATCGCGACCCTGCGCTTGCCGCGCCGCAGCAGCGCGACCTGATGATCGACCTCACCGTCGCCGTCGCCCCAACCGCCCTTGAAGTGCAGCGTCCAGCCGGGGTGCGGAGCCTGGGCGACGCCCCAGCGCTGTGCAGGTATCACCGTGCGCAGCAGACGTAGGGCGGTGCCGCGGTGGCGGCGAACGACGTAGCGGTCGATTCGCAGGAAGAGCTTGCTCTGACCGGCAGCGGTCATCTGCGTCGACCCCCAGCTGGGCGCGCTCGCGAAGCGGCCCATCCCGACGCGGTCGGCCAGGTGCTCGAGTGCTCCGTTGCCGACGAAGTTGCGCACCCGGGACGCTGCGCCGTTGTCGGACCGGCGAATCATCGGGTCGAGCAACGCATGATCGCCACCGTTCAGCTTGCGCCCGCGCACCGAGGGATGGTTGAGGTAGGCGACCATCAGCATCGCCTTGACGACGCTCGCCGAGGGATAGGCGCGGTAGGCATCGGAGCGGTAGAGGCGGTGAGGCGTCCTAACGGCGAATGAGATCGTCCCTGTGCGGGTGGCCGCGTACTCGCGCGCCGCCTCCAGGCCCGGGCGCCAGCGTTCGGAGGCGGCCTGAGCGGGCGCGGCGAGGCCGATCGCCGCGCCGAGCGCGATCATCGCCGCCAACCCAGCCGTCACGCGCCTCATGCCCGGACCGTACCCGCGGCGGCGACCGGTTGACGCCATCGCCGATAGTGGGCAGATTGCGGCGACATTCCCGCCGGAATCCGACCGGCGTCGCGCTCGGCTGCGAACATCGAGTGGATGGCGACGCCGGAGCAGCAGCGTATCCCGCCCGCGGGGATCGAGGGCAGCGAGCTGAAGGGCCCGTTCCCGGTCGGCGAGTACGCCGAGGCGCTACGCACCCGCCTGCGCGAGCTGGCTCGCGTCCAGGTCTTCGGCGAGGTCTCGAACCTCGGCATCCGCGCCAAGGCCGTCTACTTCGAGCTGCGCGACGATCGCGGCGCGCTGCCCTGCTCGATGTGGCGTGACGACTACGACAAGGTCGGCGTCGAGTTGGAGAATGGCGCCCAGGTCGTGCTCGCCGGCGGCTGCGACTACTACCCGGGCAGCGCCACCTCGTCCCCGTCGTTCTCGTTCCGAGCGACTGGCGTCAAGCTCGCCGGCGAGGGCGAGCTACTCGCCCAGATCGAGCGGCTGCGCCGCCGCCTGCACGGCGAGGGCCTGTTCGAGCCGCAGAAGGCGCTCCCCCGCCCGGCGTTGCCACGCGCGATCGGCGTCGTCACCGGCGAGGGCGGCAAGGCCCGCGACGACGTGCTCGCCGGCCTCCACCGCCGCGGCTGGGCCGGCCGTCTCGTCTGGGGCTTCGCCCCGGTCCAGGACCGCCACGCCGCGCCGAAGGTCTCGCGGGCGATCCAGGATCTCGCGGCCGTGGCAGACGTCGACGTGATCGTCGTCGCCCGCGGCGGCGGCTCGGTGATGGATCTGATGGCCTTCTCGGACGAGACGCTCTGCCGCACCGTCGCCCTGCTCCCCGTGCCCGTGATCGCCTCGGTCGGTCACCACACCGACCGCACGCTGATCGACGACGTCGCCGCCGTCTCCTGCTCCACACCGACCCACGCCGCCGAGTCCGCCGTCCGGGTCGACGTCAACCAGGCCCGCGAATCAGTGCTCGCCTCGGCCCGCCGCCTCGACGCCTGCGGCCGCCGCGCGCTCGTCAGCCGCGCCCGCCACCTCGCCGCCCTTTCCCGCGCACCTGACCAGCACATCGCCCGTCAGCGGACCTGGCTCCACCAGAAGACCCGCGAGCTGCGCGCCTCCAGCAACCGCCAGATCGCCGTCCGTACCGAGCGCACCGACCGCCACCGCCTCGTCATCGACCGCAAGGCCGAGGCCGCCAAGCACGAGCCAGAGCAGATGCTCAAGCGCGGCTACGCCCTCGTCGAGGACCCCACCGGCGAGCTGGTGACCAGCGCCGAGACCGCCCGCAAGCTCCACGACCTCACCATCCGCTTCCACGACGCCCGCGTCCGCGCGAGAATCGACGACCAATGACCGACGACCTCCAGCCCACCTCCTCGCCCCCGTCCTACGAGGCCGCCGCCGAGCGCCTCGAGGAGATCATCAAGCGCCTCGACTCCGGCTCCGCCGGCCTGCGCGAGACTCTCGACCTCGTCAAGGAGGGCCGCACCCTCGTCGACTACTGCGCCACCGAGCTCGAGGCCGTCGGCAAGGGCCTCGACGAACTCCGCCTCGACGACCTAATCGCCCGCCTCGAGTCCAACGGCTCGCAGCCCGAGCCGGGCCCTAGCTAGAAGCCACCCGAGCCGGCGTCCCGCAGCCGCCGCTCGATCTCCTCGTCGACGTCGAGCAACGGCTGCCCCCGCCGCGCCCGTCGCTCATTCGACGCGATCACCAGATCGCGCACCTCCGCCCGTAAGCCGGGATCCGCCGCCGGCGCCTGGCCCGCCAACCGCGCCAGCTCCAGCTCCACGTCGATCGGCTCCTCACCGCGCGCCTCCGCCCGCGCCGCCTTCGCCTCCAGCAGCTGGCGCAACTCCATCTCGGCCTCCGCCTGCCATGCCCGACTCCCCGGCTCCGGCCCCTTCCGCAACTCCGGCTCGTCGAGCGACAACCCACCACGCCCAAGTTCCCGATAGACCCCTCCACTCCGCAGGAAGCTCAACGCCGCCACCACCGCCCCCACCAAGGCGACGACGATCACCACAGTCCCAAACAACTCCACCCCTCCAGAATGGCAGCATGACCGTCCCGCCCGAGCACCGCGAATTCGCCCGAGAACAACGAAGGGCCGGTGGCGCTTAGCGCCACCGGCCCAGTCAGAACTTCGAAGCGGCTTAGATTCGCTCGATCAGCGTGCCGGTGCCGAGGCCGCCGCCGCAGCACATGGTCACGAGGCCGACGTTCTTGTCGGTGCGCTCCAGCTCGTGGAGAAGCGTGGTGATCAGGCGGGCACCGGTGGAGCCGAGCGCGTGGCCGAGGGCCATCGCGCCGCCGTTGACGTTGACGCGGTCCATGTCGGGGTTCAGCTCGCGCTGCCAGGCCGCGACGACCGGGGCGAACGCCTCGTTGACCTCGAACAGGTCGATGTCGTCGATCTGCATCCCGTTGCGCTCCAGCAGCTTCTGGGTCGCGGGGATCGGGCCGGTGAGCATGATCACCGGGTCGACGCCGACGGTGATCTGGTCGACGATGCGGGCGCGCGGCTTCAGGCCGAGCGACTCCGCCTTGCCGCGCTCCATCAGCAGGACCGCGGCGGCGCCGTCGGAGATCTGCGACGAGTTGGCGGCGGTGATCTTGCCGTC
>Ga0190272_10001286_pt1 | contig 12088 bp, 11 predicted proteins | sample Popmic504T_FD_133746 | JGI IMG/M metagenome (GOLD analysis project Ga0190272, IMG submission 133746) | Populus adjacent soil microbial communities from riparian zone of Shoshone River, Wyoming, USA - 504 T | ecosystem: Environmental > Terrestrial > Soil > Riparian zone | place: USA: Wyoming...
AAACCCCGCTGCATCGAAAATTTTCTTTCCCGCTGCATCTATTCCGTCGTTTGCTAGTATTTTAATCATAGATTAAAGTTATGAGTTAGGAGTTATGAGTCGGGAGTTATTATGAGTTCAAAGTGGTGGAGCGTTATGAGTAGGGAGTGGAGAGTCCTTTATGTTTTTTATTGATTTTACCAAACCGATAATCATTTTTGATATTTCTGCAGCATCACCACGCATTTTGTTTTGTATTACAGTTGAAATATAGTTTTGTCGTTTTGCAATGGATAGACATACAATACATTCCATAGTTGATCGTCTGGCTACTCTTAAAAAATAGATAAACTCAGCATTTGATCCTGCAGATCCTTCGGCAATATTTAAAGCTATTGAATGGGATGCCCGGATTAATTGATTTGATAGTCTATACTCTTCTAATTTGGGGAAATTCTTTGAAAGTAAATATACTTCATCAATAAAATCAAGAGATCTTTTGTATACTAGTAAATTCTCAAAATTAAAGATTTCAAAAGATCCCATTGGTTTTTACATAAATCAACATATCACTTTCCCAGGGTTGTCTATTTTTAAATCTAAATAAATTTCAATTTAACTCTAATTATAAAATATAAAATCTCCTAACTCTTACCTCCTAACTCTTAACTCTTAATTCTTAACTCCTAACTCAGAACTATGTTTGAGTGAAAACTCCTTCATCACCTGTGTCAAAACCTTCACACTCTCCAAAGGTAACGCATTGTACATGGATGCGCGGAAACCACCTACACTACGGTGGCCTTTTATTCCTACTATTCCTGCTGCTTTGGCCATGTTCATGAAATCCTCGTCCTGGTCGGCGTTTTTCAAGAGGAAACATGCATTCATATCAGACCGGTCTTCCTTCGCACAGGTACCCGTAAACATCGGGTTGCTGTCAACCTCACCGTAAAATAAATCTGCTTTCTGCCTGTTGATTTTTTCTATTGCCACAACACCACCGATGGATTTGAGCCATTCAAGCGTATACATACAAACGAGGATTGCAAATACCGGGGGTGTATTATACAGCGAATCGGCATCAATATGTGTTTTGTAATCAAGCATCGTAGGGATTGTACGGCCTGTCTTTCCCAAAATGCTGTTCTTAATAATAACCATGGTAACACCCGCAGGACCCATGTTTTTCTGTGCTCCTGCATATATCAGGTCAAATTTGGAAACATCAACCCTTTTGCTGAATATATCCGACGACATATCGCAAACCACCGGCACACCACTTTCAGGAAATGATTTCATCTGTGTCCCGTAAATGGTATTGTTTGATGTGATGTGCAGGTAATCACAATCTGCAGGGACAGTATAACCCTTTGGTACATATGTAAAGTTTTTATCTTTGGAAGTAGCCACAACGTTTACATTTCCTATTATTTTGGCTTCCTTGATAGCCTTGTTTGCCCACACGCCCGACTCAACATATGCAGCGGTACCGTTGCTTTTAAGCAGGTTCATCGGAACCATTGCAAACTGTGTGCTTGCACCTCCCTGGATAAATAAAATGGAATAATCATCAGGAACATTCAGGAGTTCCTTTACAAGCGATTTGGTTTTCTGCAAAACAGCTTCAAAGTCCTTGCTCCGGTGCGAAATCTCCAGCACCGACATGCCGGAATTATTGAAATTCATGATGTCTGCTGCTGACCTCTTTAGTGCTTCCTGGGGAAGTATGCCCGGCCCGGCTCCGAAATTATGTTTCATATCAGTGATTTTTAAATGTTTGCTGAAGTAACTAGTACTTTTATATGACCAGCAAACCTACAGGAATAAAAGCAAAAACACAAAGAAAATAGGGGTTTGTTTGAAGAATTGGATTGTGACGACAGCAGATGCAAATTACTGCTCCTCACGAGAACCTTTTCCGTTGGCTAAAGTCAAACAGCAAATGACAATTATTTTTTGCTGCTCCAGAAAAACTTTTAAATTATGGGGTTGAAACCCCGGGTCAATGCTAAGCCTCCGTAGTAATATTTGTCCGTGCCTCCATGCCTCCGTGGTAATATTTCTCCGTGCCTCCATGCCTCCGTGGTAATTATTTCTCCATGCCTCCATGCCTCCGTGGTGATAATTTTCAGCTTTTTTTGTTTTCGAGGAAGGTTATAACGATATGGATAAACGTATCAAATGATTCTATATGCGGTATGTGCCCCGTCCCGGGGATGAAAACCAGTCTTGATTTCTTTATCTGCATGGCTGCTTCCTTTGCCAGTACCGGGTAATTTCCCAGTGTTTTGGCAGTTCTTTCGTCAACCAGGTCTTTGCCCAGTGCAGTACGGTCAAGCTCGCCGATTATGAACAGGGTAGGGCAGGTTATGTTTTTTAATTCATACAGCACAGGCTGGGTATAGATCATATCATACGTGAGTGCAGCATTCCAGGCTATGATCGGATAGTCCGGGCTTTTGCTCCAGCCTGAAAGCAGGTACACCCATACACCGTATTCAGGTTTCCAGGTGCCGTGGTAGTAGTTTTCTTCCTGGTATTTTTTGATGGTTTCATAATTCTGCGAAAGCTCTTTCTTGTATTGCAGTTCAACCGGATGGTAAGGAACGTTTATCCTCCAGTCCTCCAGTCCGATCGGATTTTCAAGGATCAACTTTTCTGTCATGTCGGGATACATCAAGGCGAACCGCGCTGCCAGCATGCCCCCCATGGAATGTCCCAGCACGATAACTTTTTTTATACCTGCTTCATCAAGGAGAAGTTTTGTGTATGATGCCAGCAGATGGAATGAATACTGCATCTGCGCAGGCTTTGTCGATTTGCCGAACCCTACCTGGTCCGGAATGATCACCCGGTAACCTATTTCAACAAGGGCACGTGAAGTTTTCTGCCAGTACGCGCCACAAAAATTCTTGCCGTGGAGTAGCAGTACAATGCTGCCGTTGGGCTTTTCTGGATTAACATCCATATAAGCCATTTTCAAACCTTTCCCCTGGGTCTGGAATTCAAAATAAGTTACTGCAAAAGGATACGGATAATTATCAGGATTGACGGCAGCCCCCCCCGGAACATTATTTTGAGCCTTGCAAACAATGGAGAAAAGTATACATGAAATGATGATATACGTTTTCATCGCTTATTTCCTTAACCAAGTCCGCGGACCTGTGGAAAAGTGATGATGGGCTTCTTCTCCCTGATTTTTTTAATTGTTTCAGCTTTTTTGCTTGTCCTGGGCAGCGGGGATTTTTTTACTTTCTCTTTTTCTTTGTCTTTTTCTTTGCCTGTTGATCTCATTATATCCCGGTTTTTAAGTTTTAAGTCATGCCCCAAATATCCCTATTTGTTCATCCCCGGATCGGTAAAGGTTTGCCCTGCATCACGCAGCACCAATCCGTTTTCTAGAATCACATCACCTTCCTTCAGTATTTCTTTATGGCCATCTTTAAATGTCAGTGCGCCATCGGCATTAACCTGCGTGCCGTTTATGTTGATCTGGGTGGTAACAGGTATCTCCTTCCCATCACGTGTTTCAATCACTTTCCCGTTCTGCATTTTCACAACGGCCTTAAGGTTTTTTTCCTCTGTTGTTTTGGATGCCTTTTTACCTGTTTCCTGGGCATGCAAGGTTGTTAATGAAAATAAAACAGCAATGAACAATGACAGGATGGTTTTCATACGATTTGAGTTTGGAAGAAATATTTCTTGGGTATTATAAAAAACAGTGCCATAACAATATTTAAAGCATGTAAATTACACAATATCAAAAGGTTGCATCTATGAGAAATCCCTTGAAATCACAATTCAGTGTTATTTCCGAATCTTTGATCTGACCACATACTGCGCATCCAGTGTAATCATGGAATCGATGCTTATACTCCTTTCTGCAGCCTTTTTTTCAATTCCTGCCATCCAGATAGAATCAGACCGGATGTATTGTTCCAGTTTCAGAATTTCTGCCTGGTAGATTTTATTCCTTTTTTCCCTGTATGACTCAGAATGGTAGGATTCAAATGCATTTTCGATAAATCCCCAGCCCATATCCGGGAGTGTCGATTCTCCAGCCATTATCAAAACCACATCATGTTTTTCGATCTCAGCCAGGATATCTGTTGAATCTGCAGGTACCGGTGGGTCGATGGTGTTTTCATGAATTTGATAGATTTCCGTGTTGTAATACCAGAAGTCAATATTTTTAAATGAAGCGGACAGACCGAGATTGACAAGCACCCATGAAAAGCTGTCACCAACCAGCAGGACTGATGGCTTTGTTTTCCCGGAAGAGCTTTCAAACTGTACTGCAGGATAAGCCAGCAGTTCCTTTTCAAGCGGATAAAGCAGGTTCAGTCCGTCACCGATATCATAATCCTCATATTTAGCCCGATCAGTTTTAATTTCATTCCAGAAAATATCTGGCAGATCCGTTTTTCTTGCTGACTCAATGTATTTGATAATTGAATCCGAAGCAAGGCAGGCACCATAATAGCTCCAGTGGGTGCCATGTTTTGGAAAAAGCGGATGTGGGCTTTTGAACCTGTTGTCTATAAAATACCTGTTGAAATCAATATGGTTCAGGTTATATTTATTGACGGCCTCCATATAAGTTGTATAATTCGTTTTTAAATTCTTCCTCAGGTATTGTTCAGGCAGGTATTCGGGATAAAAAGATCCTTTGCCCGGTGCGAAAACCATGATGAAGGTCGTATTGAAGCTTTCCAGGGTATCCTGTAAGAACATTGCCTTCCTGATCCTTTCTGAAATAAGGCTGTCACCCGCAAAGTCATATCCGAAATAGGCTTTTATATAATTTTCTTCGAACAGGTAATTGCTTTTGCCAATGATGACAGAACGTGCATTTGCCTTTTCAAAAAACATATACAGGTATTGGTTATAAATTCTGACAAGCGTGTTCCTGAAACCAAAATGCTGGTCTATATATCTTTCCTTGTTTAGCTGGTACTTTCCGGAAAGCCAATCCTTAACCGAGAAAAGGGGATCCCGAGCCTCCTTAACCGCCCCTTTTAAAGGTTCTTCAGGATACAGGTTAAATTTATGTACTGTTGCCGGTATAAAGAAAACGGCAAGAATAATTACAAGCAGCAGTTTCAGGTAATTCCGTTTAATTTTTCCCATGGTTAAAACCTGAAATAAATGAAAGGATTAAATCCGAATGATGTAAGCGTCAGCACCGAAAAAAGAAAAATTATCATACATAGAACCGATGTAACAATATGTTTCCTTTGATCATATTTGCCGAAATAGAATCGGCCCTGAAGCTCTCTGCCTGCAGGAATTGCCGCAAAAAAGGAAAAGAAAACTGCGAGTATGAGAAAGGTAATGAATTCGCTGTCGGGTGAATAACCTGGCACCGACCTGAAACTGTACATGCTGGTGAAATAGCTGAATGAATCTGATAGTTTTTCAACCCTGAAAAATACCCAGCCATTCACAACAACAAAAAATGTGATCAGCATTGATGCCCACCTGCCGATCCGGTCGTAGACCTTCAGAAGAAACATTCTTTCCAGCACCAGGAACAAACCATGGTATGCGCCCCAGCATACAAACCCCCACGATGCCCCATGCCAGAGGCCTGAAGCCAGAAAGACGATCCACAGGTTGAAATACAGTCTTGGCAATCCCACACGATTGCCGCCCAGGGGTATATATAGATACTGTCTCATCCATTTGCCCAGAGAAATATGCCAACGTTTCCAGAATTCGGTTATACTTTTCGATGTGTAGGGGTTGTCGAAGTTTTCAGGGAACCTGAAGCCGATCATTCTTGCAAGCCCGATGGCCATGTCTGAATAGCCGGCAAAATCAAAATAGATCTGGAAAGTATAGGCAAGTATTCCGGTCCATGCAGTGATGGTATCGAGGGATCCATAATCCAATTCAAAGATCATGTCAGCCTCCCTTCCCATGTGGTTTGCAATAAGAACTTTTTTTGCCAGGCCAATTGCAAAACGATAAAATCCCGTCAACCGGTTGTCAAGTGTGTCGAGTGCCGTCCGGTCTGTGATCTGGTCTGCAATCTCATGATATCTGACGATCGGGCCGGCAATAAGCTTTGGAAAAAGTATGATATAAAGCTGGTAATCCCAGAAATGTCGCAGTGGCCTGTGAACTCCCCGGTAAACATCTACCACATATGTAATGGTTTCAAACGTATAAAAAGAAATACCGATAGGCAGCACCAGCTTTGTCCAGTGGATATGAGAATCGCCGAATACCGATAGAACCGAATTGACATTTTCTATAAAGAAATTGGAATATTTAAAATAGAAAAGAAGGCCCAGGTTAACCGATACCGACAAGGCAAGGAGAAGCCTGCGGTGCAGGTTATTTGAAGTTCCATGCATCCATCTTACCAGGTGAAAATCAAGAAAGGTGGTTCCGAGAATAACGAATATGAAACGGGGTGCTCCCCAGCTGTAGAAAATGATGCTGGAAACAAGCAGGATAATATTCCTGTATTTTTTATCTGCCAGGTAATAAAGCAAAAAGAAAGCAGGCAGGAAATAAAATAAAAATGTAATGGTGCTGAAAACCATTCAGGGTTAAGGTTGGATATTTTTATTCAGTGAAGTAAAACATTTTTTGCGATACAGTTGAATTTCATACCAATAAAAAAGCCCGCAGCAAATTCGCTGCAGGCCTTTCCTGTTAGGGGGATTTTTACTATTTTACTTCCATCTTCTGTGTTCCCAACAGCATGCCGTTATTTTCAATTGTAATGAAATAATGGCCTGCCCTCAGGTTCAGGTTATTCAGGTAGATCAGGTTTTTACCGGTATTGACCTCCATATCTGCCAACTTTTTAACCTGCTGACCGATTACATTGGTGACCGTAACGTTTATTTTACCTTTAGCTGCGGCATTCACCTCAACGAAGCAATTTCCGTCATTCGGATTTGGATACAGGCTGACAAAAGCGTCTGTGGCTGTGGTCTCTGTAATTCCCGTGGTTCCGTTTCCAACACGGAGACTGAAGGTAATGTCATTTGAGAAAGTATAGCCGCCGAATATTTCAGACGTGCGGAGTGCGAAAACATATGGGTTCTGGCGTGCCTGTGAAGCATCCGGTGTCCATGTTACGGTAGCCGATGCCTGGCCGGTGCCATTTGTAATGTTTGCGGAAGCAGGATTGCTTGCAAGTATGAAAGGCTCACCGCTTGCTGAAATATTCACCGGGTTGTTATCTATTTCCGTTGCACTAACAGTTACACTAAATGCAGCATTAGGATTCAGGTCAAAGGTTTTGCCTGAGAACGGGAATGTATTGGATGATGAAGTAATGTTGCATGGCTTGTTGAGTGAAGGGACTACAATGATCTGCATATCACGGCGGATTTCACCGATCTTTACTCCTGCCCTGAATTCACTCACCTTCACTGAAACCTCGAAATGTCCGAGCGTTATAGGAAGAAATGTGATTTCTCCCGTTACCTGGTTCATGGTAAATGGTATTGCTGTGTCGGAAGGAGGCAAAGTATAGCCTATAACATTAACTCCGTTTGTGGAAAGCGGAATGTCAAGTTCCCAGGCGATGGAATCCCCGTCTATATCAAAAGGAAGCGGGTTGTAATTGAAAGCCACTCCTTGCTGTGCAATCGGTATAGGAGGATTCAAAAACTCAGGAGAAGAATTCGTGCTGTCAACACTCAAAACATTGTAAAGATGGAAGTATTCTCCGCAAGGCTGGGTCATGTTAAGCAAGGCGCAATTGCGGCAACAGTCTTCCCACCACATAGTGTATTCACCTGTTCCAGGGAATGTGATGGTGTCAACATAAGTGTACATCTCAACTCCGTTACCGTAGTTGGTTGGTGCAGATGCTGCTACGGAATGCACTGCTAAAACGCCGGAAGTATCACCATAGGTAATATTGGCAAAAGGATACATTGGAACTCCCATCGTATCACGGTAGACGGTTAATGTTACCTGGTAAGTCAATCCACCGATGTTCAATGAGGTCATCTGACCCCCCATCAGGTGAGTGGCAGTTGACACATAGCAGGAAATGCACAGTGCCAAGGAAAGTAGGATTTTTTTCATGAGTTGTTTTAAGTTAGAAAAATTTGTACTCAAAAGTAACGGATTCTTTCAAAAATGCAAATTTTATTTTTGAACCGTCGCTATGGCCCATATTACCTTTTTCCATACATTTATCAATTAATAACCCATCCTATGATAAATACTTTCACTGGAATTAGATTTCTTTTATTTCCGGCTTTTTTGTTGGCTTTTTTATTTGTTTCAGTGCCGGCTAAATCACAGGGCCTGAGCCTTCCTTATTTTAATGACTTTGAAGGAGGTGCTGCTCCCTTCACCGACAGTACAGTTGCCGGAAGCGCTTGGCAGTTTGGTACACCTTTATATGGCTTCACAACAGGGGCCCACAGTGGTTCTAATGCCTGGGATGTGGAGCTTGCAGCGACTTATGCAGCCAACAGCAAATGTTACCTTTATTCGCCACTGTTCAGTATGGGTGGAAGCTCTCACGCAGTACTCTCATTCTGGCAGAACAGGAATGTGGAACCCTCATGGGACGGCATGCACTTGGAGTATTCGACCGATGGTATAAACTGGCTGCTCATGGATTCAGTGGGTGATCCCAATGCAACCAACTGGTACACATCATCACTGATCTTTTCGAGCGGGTTGCCCGCATGGGACGGCTTTTCCAATGGGTGGATCAAAAGCTCATTCAGGTTGGCAGGTTTGGGCGTTACCGGAAATATCAGTTTCCGGTTTGTTTTTTCGTCCGATAATTCCGGACAGCTCGACGGTGTCTCAATTGATGATTTTGAATTGTATCACCTTCCTGCCGCCGATGCCGGTGTTTCTGCAATCCAGAATTTTTCCTTCCTCCCGGCAGGAACTGTATCATCACCCTTTAATATAACGGTTAAAAATTTCGGCAGCCAGCCCTTCAATTCATTTTCCGTTTCCTACAGCGTCAATAGCGGACCGGCATTTACGGTTGCATCTACATTCAATCTTTTGCCCAACAATGTTGTGAACCTGGTTGTGCCGGGTTTCACGGTACCGTCAGGACAGTATTCAATTTGCGCATGGACAACCCTTTTAAATGATACCTCTCATTTCAATGATACCTTATGTACCTTGCTGATGGGACTCACTGCCGGAGTGCTGCCCTATACGAACGATTTTGAAGGATCTGCAGACTGGATTACTTATTCTGGTACACCGGGAAATGCATGGCAACTGGGAACTCCGACTTACGGTACAACCAATACAACCCATTCAGGGGTGAAATGCTGGGATGTAAACCTTTCAACCGGATATACGGCAGGAGCGTTGTGTTATCTCTATTCTCCGGTTTTTGATTTTACTGGTGTTTTCAATGCTTCCCTGAATTTTTTCTATAATAAAAATACTGGAGTTAACGATGGGGTATTTCTCCAATACAGTGTAAATGTTGGATCAACATGGCAGTCATTGGGTTCATTTCAGGACCCGTCGGCAGTGAACTGGTATAATGGTTTTGTAGGAAGTTTTCCGGGTCAGCCTGCCTGGACCGGCAATTCTACCTGGCAACCGGCATCATATCCGTTAAGCCTTCTCAACAACGCCGATTCTGTAATTTTCCGGTTTGTTTTCTCATCGTATGCCTCGTCTGGTGACGGATTTTCAATTGACGACCTGGGCATCAGCGTTCCCTCTGCAGTTGATGCGGGTATTATGTTTATTCAGGCTCCTGTCCAGGTTCCGGCAGGTACAGTTGTGCCTTCCGTGCCGGTTACCGTAAAAAATTACGGCAGCCAGCAGCTCGACAGTGTAACGGCATCATATACGATAAACGGGATACTGGCGTCATCCGGCTCATTTTTGGTAGGCTTGCTGCCAGGTGCAACGGCTGTTGTCAGCCTTCCTGGGTATTCTGTGCCTTCAGGCAGTTACTCGCTTTGTGCGTATACCTCAGTTGTGGCTGATGGAAATAATGTGAATGATACACTTTGCAAAGGGTTGTTCGGATCAATTGTTCATACTTTGCCTTTCTTCGACAGCTTCGACGCTGGCAACTCCGGGTGGGGACAGGAGAGCCTGCAGAACCCATCAGATAGCTGGATGCTGGGAACACCGGTTACCGGAATTCCGAATGCAGCTTTCTCATCGCCTTCGTGCTGGGATATCAACCTGAACAGTCCTTATTTCGGCCCATCAATCTGCCATTTGTATACGCCGTTTTTCAATTTTACCAATGCAGTCCACCCGGTTCTTTCATTCTGGCAAAACAGGAATATTGAACTGGCATGGGATGGAATGCGTATTGAATACAGTGTTAACCTTGGCAACTGGCTGCCGCTTGGTTACTTCGGCGATCCCAATGGCAATAACTGGTATAACTATGCATTCATCAATTCATCAGGTGTCCACGGTTGGACGGGAATCTCAAATGGCTGGGAAAACTGTTCATATAATCTCGATCCGCTGGCAATACCAAACGGATCCTTTGCGCAGTTCAGGTTTATTTTTACGGCCGATGCTCAGGTAATGGCCGACGGAGTTGCCATTGACGATTTTGCCATCACACTTGCGCTGGCACAGGATGCAGCACTCACCGCGTTGGTCAGCCCTTCCAACAACGTAAGCGCTGGTACGGCTGTGCCCGTGTCAGTTGATCTGAAAAACAACGGTCTTCAGCCGCTTACATCACTGGATATTATTTATGATGTGAACGGCACACTATCCGGACCTTTCAACTGGACAGGCAATCTGTTGACAGATTCACAGGAAACCTTTACCATGCCAGCTGTTATTCCTGTAGTAGGAACAAACAATATAACAGTTTATATTTCCTGGGTCTCTGATCTGAATAAATACAACGACACGATCAGATCCACATTCAATGGGGTATACTCCGTAGGAATTCCTTATTCAATTGATTTTGAAAGCGGGGCTTTGGGGTGGGATGTTTATGCATCTTCATTTGCCAATACACAATGGGAGCTCGGAAAACCCTTTTTCGGTGCAACTACAGGTGCATACAGCGGTGATTCATGCTGGGATGTTAACCTGACTTCCGAATGCGGCAACCTTGCCAACACAATTCTTTATACTCCGGTATTTAATTTCAGCAACGCAAACAATTCACGGCTTTCCTGCTGGATCAATTATGATACGGAACCTTATGCAGATGGATTCTATATTGAATACAGCACCAATGGTACGTTTTGGCAAACATTGGGCACCGTGAATGACCCTGCTGGCTACAACTGGTACAACGGTAATCTCACCAATAACCAGCCTGGATGGAGCATCAGCTCACAGGGATGGAAAAATGCCATTTTCAACACATCTTTTCTTGATGGATCATCTTATGTCCGATTCAGGTATAAGTTTACGACTGATTTTGCAATCACCTCGACCGGTGCTTCCATGGACGATTTCAGCATCACCAACTTTACCGGGGTGGGTGAAAATAATCCTTCAGGCTTTACAATTTATCCGTCACCCGTAACTGAACTGCTTACGCTTGCCATAGAGGGCAGGCAGGAAGTGACCGGCATTGAAATAATTAATGTGATGGGGCAAAAGGTTTATACGGTTCAGAATCCATCAAATGAAAATGGAACGTATATACTGAACGTTACATCACTTTCCCCGGGAATGTATTTTGTTTCAGTGAATACTGTTTCCGGTATAATCGTAAAATCCATCATCAAAAACTGAATAGTGTATAACTTTTGACGGGGATGTTTTTTTTAATTCCATTTAGGCTTGCCGATTATCATGATAAGAATGAACATCAGGTAAAAGAATCCCGGAGCCGCCAGTATCCACAACAGAATCCGGGCTATTACAACATAGTCATGCGAACGCATCCAGATTGCGGCAAGAGGGAGACCTATTGCGATCAGCAGCAGGATCATCCATAACTTCATGTTAAATGAAGAAACAGATCCGTCGGCGAGACCGGTAAAAAAGAAATATAGCACAACAAGACTGACCGCGGTAGCAGCTCCCCACAGCCACCAGAAAGGAATGCTCATGAATTATTGAATTTAATATCTGGAGTTTTTCACATGGATTTTTGTAAATCTAAAAATAAGATTTCAATTTATACCGTGCATGGTAT
>Ga0190272_10001287_pt1 | contig 12086 bp, 9 predicted proteins | sample Popmic504T_FD_133746 | JGI IMG/M metagenome (GOLD analysis project Ga0190272, IMG submission 133746) | Populus adjacent soil microbial communities from riparian zone of Shoshone River, Wyoming, USA - 504 T | ecosystem: Environmental > Terrestrial > Soil > Riparian zone | place: USA: Wyoming...
CCCGCAACGGATCGTGCTCGGCGGCGACCTGGGCCGGGCCGCGCTGATGATCGAGCCGCTGCGCCGCGGGCTGGCCAACACCGGCATGCCGGCCGCGGTGGCTGCGGTCGAGGTGGTGCCGGCCCAGCTCGGCCAGCGGGCCGCCGCCCTCGGCGGGGTCGCCCTCGTGCTGAAGGCCGCCGAGCACGCGGTGTCGCACTTCGCCGCGGTACCCGCCTGACCGCCCTTATGGACCTGCCGCTCGTAGCATCGAGCGGGGCACACTGCGCCTCGTGCGCGCCTTCGCCCTGATCACCTGCGTTCTCGCCGGCCTGCTGCTGCCGCAGGCGGCGCACGCCGACCCGCTGCCCTCCGGCGCGACGGTGTCGTTCAACGTCAACCTGATCACGGTCCTCGCGGCCACTGGCCGGAGCAACGACCTGGTGGTCAGCCGCGACGCCACCGGCTGGTGGGTGAGCGAGGCGGGCCCGCTGAGCCTGTCGGCCGGCACCGGGTGCGCGCACGTCAGCGGCTACTCGACAGGGACGGTCCGCTGCCCACTCGCGGCGACGAACGTGCGGGTCAACCTCGGTGACCGGGACGACGAGCTGACCGTGACGGGGAACATCCGGACGGACGCACTCGGCGGCGACGGCAACGACGTGATCAGCGGCGGCCCCGGCCAGGACCTGATCGACGGCGGGTTCGGCGCCGATGTGCTCAACGGCGGAAGCGGCCTGGACACCGTCACGTACCAGACCAGAACCGCGTCGGTACGGGCGAGCAACGACGGTGTCACCGGCGATGACGGCCAGTCCGGCGAGGGCGACACGATCGCCACCGACGTCGAGAACCTGTGGGGCGGCTCCGGCTGGGACACCCTGTACGGCAACGACCAGGTCAACTGGCTCTACGGCCTCGACGGCTGGGACACGCTGTACGGCCGTGGCGGCAACGACCGCCTCGACGGCGGCGACGGCAACGACACCCTGGACGGCGGGGCCGGGGCCGACGACCTCCAGGGCGCCAACGACAACGACACCGCCGACTACAGCGCCCGCACCGCCGCCGTGACGGTGTCGCTGGACGGCGTCGCCAACGACGGCGAGAGCGGCGAGGCCGACAGCGTCTCGGTCAACACCGAGAACGTCCGCGGCGGCAACGGCGACGACGTGATCAGCGGCACCTCGGTGCGCAACATCCTGCGCGGCGGGCCGGGCGACGACTGGCTGTTCGGCTACGGCGACGACGACTCGCTGCTCGGCGAGGCGGGCGGCGACAACCTCTTCGGCGGTGACGGCAACGACTGGCTGCCCGGCGACGCCCCGGGGACGGTCGTCGGCACGGACCACCTCAACGGGGGCGCCGGCGTCGACTCCACCACGTACGAGGGCCGGACCGTCGCGGTCTTCGTCCTGCTCGACGGCGTGGCCAACGACGGCCAGTACGGCGAGACCGACCAGATCCTCGCTGTCGAGACGGTCACCGGCGGCAACGGCGGCGACATCCTGGTCGGTGGGCCGGGGGCCGAGACGCTGTCCGGCGGCAACGGCAACGACTACCTCGACGGGTCCGGCGGCGCCGACGTGCTGCGTGGCGGCTCCGGGAACGACACCATCTACGGCCTCGACGGCGACGACTCCCTGGACGGTGGCACCGGGGTGGACGATCTCGACGGCGAGGCCGGTTCGGATCGGTGCGAGGCGGCCGACGGCGGCTACCGAGCCGGATGCGAGCTAGGCCTTTAGACCCGCCTCGCTCCGCCATTCGAAGGTTTCACGCCCTCTTTCGGGGGAGTACCTGCCGCGCAGAGTGACGTTCATGGCGGCCGAAGGCGACAAACGGGGCGTGGAACCAACTCTGAGCATCGCCATCGCCGTGATCGCCCTGCTCGGGTTCGCCATCTACTCGGCGCTGGCCCTCGAGGCGCTCGGCAACCGCTCGGTCACGCGCTCCGTCGGCAGCTCGACCGGCCGCCCGGCGCCCACCGGCCCGGACCATGATCACCAGGATTGCTGACCGGGATTCCGCGCGGGGAACCAGCACCGACAATTCCGACGATCATGGTGAGGCGCACAGCGGGAAGAACCGGCCGGAGCAGCGCGCGCCCGCCACGGGGCACGCGCCGCTCACCGGCTGGCGGCCAACGGCCGGTCAGTACGTGATGGCCACCGCAGGGTCGGCCAGGAGCGCGCCGACGTCGGCGAGGAACTGCGACCCCTGTTGACCGTCGACCACCCGGTGGTCGAACGACAGGGCGAGCTGGCACACCTTGCGCACCACGATCTGACCGTCGACCACCCACGGCATGTCCCTGATCGCGCCGAGGGCCAGGATGGCGGACTCACCGGGGTTGATGATCGGCGTGCCGGTGTCGACGCCGAAGACGCCGACGTTGGTGATGGTGAACGTGCCGCCCATCATGTCGGCCGGCGTCGTCCGGCCGTCGCGGGCGGTGGCGGTCAACGCCTCCAGCGCGTCGGCCAGCTCGCGCAGGGACATGCGGTCGGCGTCCCGGACCTTGGGCACCACGAGCCCCCGCGGCGTGGCGGCCGCGATGCCGAGGTGCACGTAGTCCTTGTAGACGATCTCGCCGGCCGCCTCGTCCCAGGTGGCGTTGACGTCGGGGGTACGGCGCGCGGCGAGACACACCGCCTTGGCCGCGAACGCCAGCGGGGTGACCTTCGCCCCGCGGAACGCAGCCGACTCCTTGAGCCGCGACCGCAGCTCCATCATCGGCGTGACGTCGACCGTGAGGAACTCGGTGACGTGCGGCGCGGTGAACGCGCTGCTCACCATGGCCGCGGCCGTTGCCTTGCGTACGCCGCGGATCTGCACCCTGCGCTCACGCGTCACCGGCTCGTACACCGACAGCTGCGCGGCGACCGGCCGGTCATCATCGACCGGGCCGGACACGGCCTGGTGCACGTCCTCGCGGGTGATCACCCCGGACGGGCCGGACCCGGACAGGGCCCACAGGTCGACACCCAGCTCCTTGGCCAGCTTGCGCACCGGCGGTTTGGCCAGCGGCACGTACCCGCCGCGCCCGTTGCCCCGCCCGTTGTCGGTCTGGGCGGCAGCAGCCGGAGCAGCAGGCACCGGGGTCGGTGCCGGCGCGGGCCGCGCCGCCGTCTGCACGGCGTCCTGGGCGAACGCGGCGGACGCCGACGCGGGCACCGCGGGAGCACCGGCCGGGGCCTTGCGGGCACGCCGCTTGGCGGTGACCGCTCGCGGCCCGTACCCGACGAGGGTGCCGGGGGTGTCGTCGGCCGGGGCATCGGCGGCGACCGGCGCGACCGACGACACGGCCGGCGAGGCCCCCGTCGGGTCCACGTCGATGGTGATGATGGGCGTCCCGACGTCGACCGTCTGACCCGGCGTGACGTGCAGCTCGGTGACGACGCCGGCCCACGGGCACGGCAGCTCCACGGCGGCCTTGGCCGTCTCGATCTCGACGATGATCTGGTTGACCACCACCGCGTCGCCCGGCTTGACGTGCCAGGTGAGGATCTCGGCCTCGGTCAGCCCCTCGGCGGTGTCCGGGAGCGGGAAGTGCTTGAAGTCAGGCATGTCGTCCTACCACGCGAGCGATCGGTCGACGGCGTGCAGGACCCGGTCGAGGTCGGGCAGGTAGCCCTCCTCCAGCTTGGCCGGCGGGTACGGGGTGTCGTACCCGGTCACCCGCAGCACCGGCGCCTCCAGGGAGTAGAAGCACTCCTGCTGCACCCGGGTGGCAACCTCGGCCGCGATGGACGACTCGGACGGCGCCTCGCTGACCACGATCAGTCGGCCGGTGCGGCGCACCGAGTCGAAGACCGGGCCGAGGTCCAGCGGCGACAGCGTCCGCAGGTCGATGACCTCGAGCGACATGCCGTCGTCCTCCTCCGAGGCTGCGACAGCGGCATCCATGCACACCCCCACCGACGGCCCGTACGCGACGAGGGTGGCCGCGGTGCCGCTGCGCACCACCCTGGACGCGAACAGCGGGGCCGGCGTCGCGGTGGTGTCGACCTCGGCCTTCTTCTGGTGGTACAGCCGCTTCGGCTCGAAGAACAGCACGGGGTCGTCGCAGGTGATGGCCTGCTGGATCATCCAGTAGGCGTCGACCGGGTTCGAGCAGGCGAGCACCCGCAGGCCCGCGATGTGCGCGAACAGCGACTCCGGCGACTCGGAGTGGTGCTCGACCGCGCCGATGCCACCGCCGAACGGCACCCGCACCACCACCGGCATCCTGATCTTGCCCTGGGTGCGGAAGTGCAGCTTGGCCAGCTGGCTCACGATCTGGTCGAAGCCGGGGTAGATGAACCCGTCGAACTGGATCTCGCACACCGGCCGGTAGCCGCGGATGGCGAGGCCGACCGCGGTGCCGATGATGCCCGACTCGGCGAGCGGGGTGTCCAGCACGCGCTGCTCGCCGAAATCCTTCTGCAGGCCGTCGGTGATGCGGAAGACGCCACCGAGCTTGCCGATGTCCTCGCCGAGGAGGATGACCTTGGGGTCGGCCTCCATGGCGGCGCGCAGCCCCAGGTTGAGGCTCTTTCCGATGGTCAGCTGCTGGACGTCGGGCACGGCGGCCTCCGGGGCCTTCGTCGGGGCGGCCATCAGTGCTTGCCCCCGATCCGCTCGCCGTCGAACCCTGCGAGGTAGGCCAGGTGCTCGTCGCGCTGCGCGTCGAGCTGCGGCGACGGCACCGAGTACACGTGGGAGAAGGCCCGCTCGGGCGGCGGGTCCGGCATGGTGAAGCAGAAGTCGCGGAACCGGGCGGCGAACTCGTCGGCCTCCGCCTGGATCTCCTCGAAGTACGCCTGGTCGGTGCCGCGGTGGCGGCCGAGGTAGGCCCGCACCCGCTCGATCGGGTCCTTGAGCTTCCACGCCTCCAGCTCGTCGGTGAGCCGGTACCGGCTGGGGTCGTCGGTCGTGGTGTGCGCGTCCATCCGGTAGGTGAACGCCTCGATCAGCACCGGGCCGTTGCCGGTGCGGCACTCGTCGAGCGCCCACCTGGTCACCGCGAGGCAGGCGAGGACGTCGTTGCCGTCCACCCGGATGCCGGGGAAGCCGTAGCCGCGGGCCCGCTGGTACAGCGGCACCCTGGTCTGGCGCTCCAGCGGCTCCGAGATCGCCCACTGGTTGTTCTGGCAGTAGAAGACGAGCGGGGAGTCGTACACCGCGCCCCACACCATGGCCTCGTGCACGTCGCCCTGGCTGGTGGCGCCGTCGCCGAAGAAGACGATGGTGGCCTCACCGTCGGGGTCGCCCACCTTGCCGTCGAAACGCTGGCCCATGGCGTACCCGGCCGCGTTGAGGCACTGGTTGCCGATGACGATCGTGTACATGTGGAACCCGCTGGCGATCGGGTCCCACGAGCCGTGGTCGGTGCCACGGAAGATGCCGAGCAGCTGCGTGGGGTCGACCCCACGGCACCACGCGATGCCGTGCTCGCGGTAGCTGGGGAACGCCATGTCCTGCGGCCGCATCGCGCGGCCGGCGCCGATCTGGGCGGCCTCCTGGCCGAGCAGCGGCACCCAGATGCCGAGCTGGCCCTGCCGCTGCAGCGCGTTGGCCTCACGGTCGAAGCGACGGACCAGCACCATGTCCCGGTACAGGCCCCGCAGCTCGTCGTCGCTGATGTCGATGTCGAACTCGGGGTGGTGCACCCGCTCGCCCTCCGGGGTGAGCAGCTGGACGAGGTCCTCGCCGCCCTCCGTGGTCGCGCGCAGGCCCGCGATGACCTGCTCCGCGCTGGGCCGCCCGGCCGTGGCGCTGGGTGCTCCGACCGGTGCGGCGCCTGGTGGCGGCTGCGGCTGATGCTCTACGGACGACATGCGCCTCTCCTCGGGTCATGGCCACGCCGAAGCGCTCGTGACGCCCGGCGCGGCAACACCGCCGGCTCGGCCGCCCCCGTGGTACGGGGTCACCCGGTCTGCCGTCGGCGTTGACGGTTCGCTGCGCCCATCCTGGCACGACCGGCCGAACGCGACGAGATCGAACAGGGAACGTGGCCCGGCCGGCACCGCGGGGCGTCCCACTGTCGTGGTCCACCCGGCTGCGCCTTGTCACGCCTACGGCGCCGGACCGATAATTCGTCCATTGGGTCTGGGGGTTTGTTTCAAAAATAGGAGGGGTCAGTGTCACGTGCACCATGGCGATTCGCCGTGCCTTTGTTCGTTGTCATCATGACGTTATTCGGTGTGCCGCTGGTCGCCAATGCGGCCAGTCCAGGCATCGAGGGTGTCATCACGAATGCGCGGACCGGGGAGCCGGTCGTCGGGGCATGGGTCGAGGCGTACAACTCATCCGGCGGCCACTCGGGAGGAGGTGGCACCGACGAGTCCGGACGCTATGACCTGGACTGGTTGTCGCCCGGCACGTACCGGGTCAAGGTGATAGCGAACGACTTCGTCGATCAGTGGGCCTTCGGCAGGTCCGACTACGCGTCCGCCGATGCGATCACCGCACCGGGATCGGCGTCACTCGCACTCGTCCCGTTCCAATACGGTTCGGTGTCGGGCACATTCGTGAGCGCATCGGGCACGCCGGTCGCAGCGGCCGGCGTCAACCTGTACGACCTCTCGCAGAACCGAGTCGACGGCACGAGCACCGACGCCGACGGCGCATTCCGGTTCGCGCGCATCAGGGCGGGCCAGTACAAGGTCGAGTTCCTCCCCGGCGGGCAGGCGGCGCAGTGGGCGTACCGGAAGGCCGCATTCTGGGAGGCGGACGCCATCACCGTTGCGGCCGACACCGAGACGGTCGTCGCCGAGACCGCGTTCGACACCGGGAGCCTGGAGGTCACGGTGCTCGACGAGACGACGGGCGCGCCGGTGGCCGATGCGTGCCTCAACGCGGACACCGGCCCGCAGCACCTGTTCCGGTGCACCGGGGCGGACGGCAGGGCCGCGTTCCCCGACATCACGGTGGGCACCTACGGATTCTCGATCGCCCCACCCGCCGGATACCTGTACGGCCGCCTCGACGGCATCGTGGTGAGCACCGGCCAGACCACGGCGACGTCAACGACCCTGCTGGCGGAGGCCACGATCGAGGTGGTCATCAAGGACGCCACCACCCGAGAGCCTGTCGCGGGCGCCTGCGTCGTCGTGACGGACGAGCAGAGCAATGGTGTCGTGACGCCGAGCCACCGGTGCAGCGGGGCCGACGGACTGGTCAGGTTCGACCAGTACTGGCCGGGCCGGTACCGCCTGTACGTGTACTCGATCGACGGCGTCCACGGCAGCCAGTGGGTCGGCCTCAACGGTGGCACCGGCGACCTTGAGCAGGCCGTCTGGGTCGAGGCCAGCAGCGGCGCCACCCGCAGGGTGCCGGTGCGACTCGACGCCGCCGGCTCCATCACCGGCCTCGTCAGGACGGCCGACACCGGGCAGCCGGTGGCCGAGCTGTGCCCTTTCCGTGACCCCGGTCGCGGCCTGGCGCGGTGAGCCGATCAACACCTCGTGCACCGGCGCCGATGGCCGCTACACGATCAGCGGCCTCGGCCCGTACCGGTGGCGGGTCCAGTTCCCCGACCACACCCGCACCCACGCCTGGGCCTGGTCGGGCGACGCGGCCGACCGGTTCGCCGCGACACCGGTGAAGGTGCTGCCCGGCACCGCCGCGACCGCCGACGCCACCCTGCGGCCGGCCGGCAAGCTCGCCGGTCGGGTGATCGGCGCCACCCTGCCGAACCCGTACATCACGGTACTCGCCGTCAACGCCCGCACCGGCGACCACGCCGCGCCGCTCGCGCTGGTCCGCGGCGAGGCCGAGTACGACCTCGCCGGGCTGGCGACGCAGAACGTCAGGATCTCGTTCGTGGCGGCGGTGGGCGGCGCCACCCACTGGCATCCCCGCCGGGTCGCCGTCACCGCGGGCAGTACCCGGCACCTGGACCTGCGGGTGCCCAGCTAGGCCCGACAGAGAACTGTCGACCGTGGCGCGGTGTGCGCCACGGTCGACAGTGGGGGTGGGACCGACCGGCTAACGGTTACCGCGGGTCACGGCCGCGAACGCGTCCACCGTGCCGTTGCCGTAGAAACCGTTGAACGAGGTCGTGCCCTCGCAGAGCGCGTCGAACTCCGGCGGGCGGCCTTCGTTCGCGTAGGACACCAGTCGCGGTGTCGGGCAGGGGCGGTCGAAGGCGGTCCTGGTGAGCGCCCGCTCGACCTTGTTCGGCTCCATGGTGAGACCGCCGTGCCGACGGTCGCGGGTTCCGTACTCACTGACCACCAGCGCGGCGACGGCGCTGGCGTGCGGCGACGCCATCGAGGTGCCCTGCAGGTAGCGGTAGTAGGCGCACTGGGTGCCGGCGCAGTACTTGAGCACCGCGGCGACCTCACCGGCCGGCGTGACGTTGCCGGCGGCGTCGATCCAGCCGTTGGCCATGCCGACGTTGCGCGGGTGCGTCGACAGGATCAGGTTCTCGTTGACGCGGTGCGCCGGGGTGCCGAAGCCGTCCCGGAACCAGCCACCGGGGGCGGACACGACGGTCTGCTCGATGCCGTAGTTCGAGTAGTCGGCCTTGGCCGATGTCGGGCCGAGCGCGGACACGCTGATCACGTGGTTGCCCTCGGTCGGCAGGTCGAGGCAGGTGGAGTTGTCGATGACCCGCTCGTAGGACGCGCCGGCCGGGAAGTCCGGGCTGCTGAGGTCGTTGCGCGGGTGGCCGAGGTCCTCGTGGTTGTTGCCGGTCGAGCCGACCAGGGTGACGCCCTTGCGGTGCGCGTAGTTGAGCGCCCGGTTCACCGCGGCGATGGTGGTGCGCTGCTCCAGCTGTGCCTCCGGGGAGTCGGCGGCGTTGCTGCGGCAGTTGTAGAGCCACGGGTCGATGTAGAACGACATGTTGATCACGTCGAGCCCGATGTCGGCGCCGTAGCTCAGCGCGTCCAGCACCGGCTGGAGGAACACGAAGCCGCTGTCCTGGCCACCGCGGATGCTGACCAGGGTGACGCCGGGTGCGACGCCGGAGACGCCGAATCCGTTGGCCGCTGCGGCGATGGTGCCCGCGACGTGGGTGCCGTGGCCGCTGTCGTCGTAGCCGGCCGGGTCGACGCAGCCGGCGAACTCGCACGGACCGTCGACCACGGCGCCGGTCTCGTCGAACGGGATGTCGACGGTGAAGTTGCGCGACAGGGCGAGGTTGAGGTTGGGCGCGATGTCCGGGTGGGTGGCGTCGACGCCGGAGTCGAGCACGCCGACAAGCACCTTGCGGTCGCCGGGCTGGTGCTCACGGGCCAGGTGCGAGCGCACCATCCGCAGGCCCCACAGCCGGTCGTCGAGCGGGTCCATGCCGACGGCCGGGGTGTGGCTGTTGCCCTGGATGGTGGCGCGGCCGGCGTTCTCGGTCTGCACCTCGTCGTTGGCCCGCTTGGCCTTGGCCGACGCCTCCTGCGGCATCCGCCCGATCGGCCGGGTGCGGGTGGCGCCGAGGATGGCCTGGGACGCCGCCACCTTCTGCACGAACCCGACGCTGGGCGCGCTCACGGTCATGGTGCCCAGGGCGGTGTTCTCCTTGAGGAGCGTGCCGCCGGCGGCACGGACCGCGGCGAGGGCCGCGTCGCGCGAGGCCCCTTCCTCCAGCAGCACGGTGAAGTCGGCGTTCGCGCCCAGTTGGGTCGCCGTGGTGGGTCCGGCGCCCGCGGTCGGACCGCTGAGCACCAGAACCGAGGTCGCCACCGGCACCGCCAGTAGGGCGACCAACATGTTTCGTCGTCTCACTACCCCTGCCCTCTCTACGTCGCCGGCCGTTGCGGCCGCGTCAGGGGCCTCACTCTGGGCCAACATCGACAAGCCGCGTGACGGCCGTTCGGGGGGTTTCTGGTCTCACCGGGTGGGCTAGTGGTCCGAGACGTACCCGGACAGTAGTGAGAACAGTGCTGGTTACGCTGGTCCCCGATGGTCAAGCCGTGACGGAAGCGGGTAGCCAGTGGACCGGGTGTGTGTCATCGGAGCCGGCTCGTCCGGCATTGCGGCCTGCCAGGTGCTCGCCGAGCGGGGCATCGGGTACGACTGCTACGAGGCCGGCTCGGAGGTCGGCGGCAACTGGCGCTACCTCAACGACAACGGCATGTCGTCGGCGTACCGGTCGCTGCACATCAACACCTCGCGCGACGTGATGGGGTACGCGTCGTTCCCGATGCCTGCGACGCTGCCCAACTACCCCAACCACTTCCAGATCGCCGAGTACTTCGACTCCTACGTCGACCACTTCGGGCTCCGCGACGGCATCCGGTTCGGCACCGAGGTGGTGTCGGTGGCTCCGGTGCCCGGCGGCGGCTGGGACGTCACGACGCGCGTCCGCGACACCGGGGACACCGGTGGGGAGACCGCTACCACCCGCTACCGCGCCGTGCTGGTCGCCAACGGCCACCATTGGGACCCGCGCTGGCCGGAGCCGGCGTTCCCCGGCGCCGACGGGTTCACCGGCGAGCAGACCCACGCCCACCACTACAAGGAGCCGGAGCCCTACCGGGGCAAGCGGGTGCTGGTCCTCGGCATCGGCAACTCGGCCGCGGACATCGCGGTCGAGACGTCCGCGGTGTCCGAGCGGACCTTCCTCGCCATGCGGCGTGGCGCCCACGTCGTGCCGAAGTACCTCCTCGGCCGGCCGTTCGACGCGCTGGCCAAGACCCCGGTGACGCGGCTGCCGTTCCGGGTGCAGCGGCTGATCCTGCAGCTGTCGCTGCGCCTCGTGCAGGGGCGGATGACCGACTACGGGCTGCCGGAGCCGGACCACCGGCCGCTGTCGGCGCACCCGACGGTGTCGGCCGACCTGCTCAACCGCCTCGGCCACGGCGACATCACGGTGAAGCCGACGATCGAACGCCTCGACGGCCCACTGGTGCGCTTCACCGACGGTTCGTCGGAACGCATCGACGTGATCGTCTACTGCACGGGGTACCGCATCAGCTTCCCGTTCCTCGACCCGGCCGTGATCTCGGCGGCCGGCAACCGCATCGGGCTGTACCGCCGCGTCGCCGACCCCGACCACGACGGCCTGTACTTCATCGGGCTGGTGCAACCACTGGGCGCGATCATGCCGCTGGCCGAGGCGCAGTCGCGGTGGATCGCCGACCTGCTCGACGGCACCGCCGCGCTGCCACCGGCGGCCGCGATGCGGCGCGAGATCGCCGCCTACCAGCGGGCCACCGCCGCCCGGTACGTCGCGTCGGCCCGGCACACGATCCAGGTGGACTTCATGCACCACCTGCGCGAACTCGCCGAGGAACGCCGCCAGGGCGCCAAGCGGCGGCGCGGCGTTGGCCCCAGCGCGGGGCGGCGGCGACTCGCATCCGCGTCGACGCCGTCGGGGCCGCGCAACGACAACACGGATGCGAGTCGCCACAGGGGTGACCAGTGACCGGCCTGGTGCACCACCGCGGCGGCACCGGCGAGCCGCTGCTGCTGGTGCACGGCCTCGGCAGCAGGTGGCAGGTCTGGGAACCGGTGTTCGACGCGCTGGCCCGCCGCCATGACGTCATCGCGGTCGACCTGCCGGGGTTCGGCGCGTCACCACCCGGCGACACCCCACCGACCCTGGCCGGGCTCACCACCGCGGTGCAGGAGTTCGCCGCCGGGCTCGGCATCGAGCGGCCGCACGTCGCCGGCAACTCGCTCGGCGGCGGCGTCGCCCTGGAACTCGGACGCCGTGGCGCGGCCCGCTCGGTCACCGCGTTCTCACCCATCGGCTTCTGGCGGGTGGCCGGCCGGTACTGGGGGCGCGGTTCGCTCACCGCGACGAGGTCGCTCGGCGGGCGCCTGCCGCCGCACGTGGTGCGCCGGCTGGCCGCCAGCACCGCCGGGCGCACCGCGCTGCTCAGCCTGTTCTTCGGCCGGCCGTGGCTGCTCGACCCGACGACCGTGCTGGCCGACGTGGAGAGCATGGTCGGCTCGGCGTACTTCGAGCCGGTGCGCGACTCCCTGCGCGACCACGAGTTCGTCGCGAACTCCGCGATCGAGTCCATCCCGGTGACGATCGCGTGGGGCACCAGGGACGTCCTGCTGCCGTACCGCACGCAGAGCCGACAAGCGCGGATCACCCTCCCGCTGGCCAGGCACATCCCGCTGCCCGGCTGCGGCCACCTCCCCTTCGCCGACAACCCCACCCTGTGCAC
>Ga0190272_10001288_pt1 | contig 12086 bp, 7 predicted proteins | sample Popmic504T_FD_133746 | JGI IMG/M metagenome (GOLD analysis project Ga0190272, IMG submission 133746) | Populus adjacent soil microbial communities from riparian zone of Shoshone River, Wyoming, USA - 504 T | ecosystem: Environmental > Terrestrial > Soil > Riparian zone | place: USA: Wyoming...
CGTCGGACGGGCGCTGCTCGCCAACTCCGACTGGACGGCCAAGGTGCGCGACGCGCGCTACACGGACCTGCGCGACTACAAGGCCGAGTACAGGCAAGTACTCACCTAGCACCGCCGGAACGATCGAAAATTCGGCTGCGAAGCAAAGTGGGGACTTCATGACGCCGGACGCACGGAGCCCACTGGGGCGGTGGGCCGCACGCACCTATGCCGTGGTCCTTGCAGCGATCGGGCTGGTCCTCATTGTCGGTGGGGCCCGGCTGCTTAGTCTTGGCGGCTCGCTCTACTATCTGCTCGCCGGTCTGGCGATCGTGGCCAGCGCCGTTCTTCTGTGGCGCGGGCGGCGGGAGAGCGCCTGGATCTACGGGGCGATGCTCGCGGCGACGGTGGTTTGGGCGCTGTGGGAGGTAGGCTTCGACGGCTGGGCGCTGATGCCCAGGCTCGTGGCGCCGGTCGTGGGCGGATTGATATTCCTGCTGCCGGCCATTTCGGGCCGCGGGACCCGGCGCGGCGGCGGGATCGGGCTGGCCGCGTTGGTCGGCTCGATGGCGCTGGGCCTTGGATTGCACGCCGCAGAACCCAAGACGCTCGATCCCGTGGAGCAGGCGGGGCGTGGGCCCGCCCCCGGCCGCATCGTCGAGCGACCGCAGGCGGGCTCCGGCGGCGACTGGACCAACTGGGGCGGCGATCCGGGCGGTTCGCGCTTCAGCCGGCTTGGCCAGATCACGCCGCAGAACGTGGACAAGCTGAAGGTGGCCTGGACCGCCGACCTGGGTGCGCCAGCTCACGAGGGTACGCCCCTGAAGGTCGGCGAGCGCCTCTACGTCTGCACCAGCGGCAGCCAGGTAATGGCCCTGGACGCCGAGACCGGCCGCGAGCTGTGGCGCTTCAACCCAGGCCAGCCCAAGGAGATGAGGAGCTTCTGCCGAGGGGTCAGCTACTACCAAGCCCCCGGCCTGACCGGCCTCTGCGCCGAGCGGCTTCTCTATGGCATCGCGACTGGGTATCTGGTGGCGTTGGACGCCGCCACCGGGCGGCTGTGCCCGGACTTCGGCGAAGGCGGACGCGTCTCCCTGCTGAAGGGCATGCCCAAGGCGCTCCCCGGCTATTATGTGCTGACCTCGCCGCCGGCCATCGTTCGCGGCAAGGCCGTGTTCGGCGGCTGGGTCACCGACGGCATGTACTGGGGCGAACCCTCGGGCGTAATCCGGGCCTATGACGCGGTGACCGGCAAGCTGTCCTGGGCTTTCGACATGGGCAGGCCCGAGCGGACGACGGAGCCGCCGCCGGGGGAAACCTACACCCCCTCGACCCCCAACTCGTGGGCGCCGCCGAGCGCGGACCCGGAACTTGGCCTCGTCTATCTGCCCACCGGCAACGCCACACCCGACTACTATGGCGCGCAGCGGCGGCCTTTCGACGACCGCTATTCCAGCTCGGTCCTGGCGCTCGACGCCGAGACAGGCGCGGTGCGCTGGTCGTTCCAGACGACGCACCACGACCTTTGGGACTATGACGTCGCCTCCCAGCCGGTGCTGGTCGACCTGCCCAACGGCGCCAAGGCCTTGGTGCAGACGACCAAGCGAGGCGAGATCTTCCTCCTCGACCGGGCTACCGGGCGTCCCCTGGCGCCTGTTACCGAACACCGCGTTCCCCAACTGGGCGCGCCCCCCACCGAGCGCCTTTCGCCGACGCAGCCATTTTCGGACGCCCTGCCGTCGATGCGTGGGCCGAACCTGACTGAAAAGATGATGTGGGGGATCACACCCCTCGACCAGCTGTGGTGCCGGATCAGGTTCCGTGAAGCGCGGTACGAGGGACCGCTTACCCCCGTCGGCCTGACGCCGGCCATCGTCTATCCCGGCTACATCGGCGGGATGAACTGGGGCAGCTCCGCCATCGACCCCGAGCGGGGACTGATGCTGGTCACCAGCAACCGCTTCGCCAACTACAACAGACTGATCTCGCGCCAGGAAGCCAACGCCAGGGGAATCCTGCCGATGGGCACGCCCGGCACCACGATCAGGGGCGCCGGCGGGCCGGTTCCGCAGCTGGGCACGCCCTACGGGGCCGATATCGGGCGGTTCATGTCATTCCTGGGGACGCCATGCCAGCAGCCGCCTTACGGCAAGATTTCGGCCGTGGACCTGAACACTGGCAAGCTGGTCTGGACCCGCAGCTTCGGCAGCGCCCGAAACCTGGGTCCCCTGGGCCTTCATTCCAACCTGCCGATACGGATCGGGGCGCCCACCCTGGGTGGCGGCATCGTCACCCGCAGCGGCCTAATGTTCATCGGCGGTTCGGTCGATCACGACTTCCGGGCCATCTCCATGGAAGACGGACGCGAACTGTGGCGAAGCCGGTTGCCGACCGGCGGCCTGGCCATTCCCTCGACCTACATCTCGCCCAAGAGCGGCCGCCAGTTCGTGGTCATCGCGGCGGGAGGCGGCCTTGGGGTCTCGCCGCCGGGTAACACGCTGGTGGCCTATGCCCTGCCGAAGGAGGGCGCGGCCGACTGATCGAGAGCGCCGGCCTCAGCTGGCGCCGACGATGCCGCCGTCCACCGGCAGGACCGCGCCGGTCACGTAGGCCCCCGCGCGGCTGGCCAGGAAGATGATGGCGCCGGTGATGTCTTCCGGCGTGCCGAGGCGGCGCATCGGCACCTGCTTTTCCAGGCCTGCGTCGGGATCGTCCTTCAGGTGCGCCGTCATCGAGGTCGGGAAGTATCCGGGCGCGATGGCGTTCACCGTTATGTGCCGGGCGACCAGGTCGTTGGCGAGCTGCTTGGTCAGGAAGTGCAGCGCCGCCTTGCTGGCGCCGTAGCTGTAGGCCTGCAGCGGCGTGGTCCGGATGCCCGCGACGGAGCCGATATTGATCACCCGTGACGGATCGGCGGACGACCCGCCCATGGTCAGTTCAGGCAGCAGCGCCTGGACCGCGGTGAAGGGCCCCTGCACGTTGACGCCCATGACGCTCATCCAGGCCTTGTCGGGGAAGGACTCGATCGGCGCACCCCAGGTCTTGCCGGCGTTGTTGACCAGCAGGTGGAGGGGACCGCCTTCGGCGTCGCGAAACCGCTGGGCGATGTTGCGCATGCCTTCGGGATCACCGGCGTCGCCCGGCAGCGCCCGGCAGTCGCCCAGCTGGGCAAGCTCGGCCGCGGCCGTCTCGCAGATTTCCGGCTTGCGGGAGGTGATGTAGACCCGCGCCCCGGCCGAGATCAGGCCTTCGGCGATCATGCGGCCCAGGCCTTGGGCGCCGCCGGTGACCAGGGCGGTCTTGCCTTTCAGCGTGAACAGTTCAGCGGCGCTCTGGGGCATTTCTTCTTCCTTTCGGCGCCTTGCGCCACCTTTGACATCTACTTCAGCTGGCGCCGCCGTCACTCCGCCTCGTCGGCGACTTCCATATTGCGGACACTCGATCGCACGGCCGGACGCCGCGCCCGGGTCGGCTTGGCGGGCGCGCGTGGAATCACAAGCTCCATCGGCAGTTTTCCGGCCACCACGGCCATCGCCATTTCGCCGAAGGAAGCGCCGACCTGTTCGGGACTATGAGGACCTGAGGGATCGAACCAGACGTTACTGGTGGCGACCGCGCCGTTGATGAAGTTGGCGACCAGCAAGGTATTCATTCCGCGGGAAAGAAGACCCGTGGATTTACATTCCTCGATAGCGTCCCTCATTATTCGACTATACCGCCGCCGCCGCTCGACTTGCGTGGCGAGCGCTTCGCCGGTCAGGGCGCTCCAGTCACGGAAGGCCACGCGCGCGATATCCGGGTGCTTCAGGTACCAAGTGACGTGGGATTCGACCAAGCCGCCGACCCGGACCAGCGGCGTCGCGCTTGATTCCATGGCCTCATTCAGGAGGCTGATAACCTCGGAATCCGCAAAAGCCAGGATATCGAGAAGTATAGCCTCCTTAGAAGCGTAGTAATAATAGATCGCCGCCTTGGTCACCGTAGTGGCGTCGGCCAGGTCCTGCATCGTCGACGCATGGTACCCCGAGTGCGCAAACAGTCGCGCCGCTTCGTTTCGAATGAAATCCCTTCGTCGTGACCGCTTGGCTGTCATCGGCGGTTTCGCTGCGCTTTCCAAACACCCCCCCTACCCGCCTCGTTGGGCGGGACACACACGCATTCTTCCCCGAAACGCAGGTTGAAGCCAAGCGCCGTCGGCGGAGCCCTTGACATAGATGGCGGTCTCCCGTCATGTCAAAAACCTACCGGACGGTTAGTAAAAATCCGGAGTGAAAATAAAGGGGAGGGCGAATGGGCGCCGCATACGTTTACGATCACGTAAGAACCCCGCGTGGGCGAGGCCGTGCCGACGGATCGCTGCACGAGGTGACGGCGGTCGAGCTGCTCTCCCAGACACTTGGCGCCCTGAAGGATCGCAGCGAACTCGAAACCGCGCTTCTGGACGACGTGGTGATCGGCTGCGCCCAGCCCGTAGGCGAGCAGGGCGGCGTTATTGCCCGTTCGGCCCTCTTGAGCGCCGGCTATGCCCAGAGCGTGGCCGGCCAGCAGGTCCACCGGTTCTGCGCGTCCGGCCTGGAAGCCGTGAACAACATCGCCGCTCAAGTGATGTCGGGCATGAGCCAGGCGGGCGTCGGCGGGGGCGTCGAGTCCATGAGCCGCACCTTCCTTGGCGCCGACAGCGGCGCCTGGGCGGCGGACCCCCACACGGCCTATCACAACTATTTCGCCCCGCAGGGGATCGGCGCGGACCTGATCGCCACCCTCGACGGCTTCACGCGGTCGGATGTCGACGCCTACGCGGCCGAGAGCCAGCGGCGCGCCGCCATCAGCTGGGACAAGGGCCATTTCGTCCGCTCGGTCGTGCCGGTCACCGACCGCATCGGCGAAGTCCTGCTTGATCACGACGAGCACCGCCGGCCCAACACCACGGTCGAGAGCCTGGCGGGCCTCAAGCCGGCTTTCACGGGCCTTGGTGAGCTCGGCTTCGCCGCCGTCGCCGCCCGGCGTTACCCGCAGATAGAGGCTCTCACCCACGTCCATCACGGCGGCAACTCGTCCGGCATCGTCGACGGAGCCGGCGTCGTCCTGGTCGGATCCGAAGGGTTCGGGGAAGCGGCGGGGCTGAAGCCTCGGGCGCGGATTCGCGGTTTCGCCGCCATCGGCTCGGAACCGACCATCATGCTGACCGCGCCCGCCGCAGTCAGCGAGAAGGCCCTGAAGGCCTGCGGCATGACGGCCGCGGACATCGACCTGTGGGAGCTGAACGAAGCCTTCGCCAGCGTCGTGCTCCGCTTCATGCGCCAACTCGACCTCGATCCGGAGCAGGTCAACGTGGCCGGCGGCGCGATCGCGCTTGGCCACCCCCTCGGCGCGACCGGGGCGATCATCCTGGGCACCGTGTTGGACGAACTTGAGCGCCGGAACCTGAACACCGCGCTCGTCACTCTTTGCGCCGGCAATGGCCTGGGCGCCGCCACCATTATCGAGCGCGTCTGATGTCCCAAGAGCCTACCCCCCTGCGGCATCTGTCCATCCGCACCAGCGACGAGGGCATCGCCACGCTCACGCTCGACAACGCCGACGAGGCGATGAACCTCGTTTCGGAGAGCTGGATCGCCGAGATGATGGCGGCCATCAGCCAGCTGGCGTCGGACGCCGCGGTGAAGGGCGTCATCCTCACCTCCGGCAAACCCGCCTTCATGGCCGGCGCCGACCTGAAATTCCTGGTCGCTGGCTACGACACCCTGACCAAGCCCGAGGCATTCGCCTTCAGCCAGCGGGCCACGCGCATGCACCGCGCCATCGAGCAGTCCGGCAAGCCCTGGGTGGCGGCGCTGAACGGGCTGGCGCTCGGCGGCGGTTTCGAACTGGCGCTGGCCTGTCATCGCCGCGTCATCGTCGACGACCCCAAGGCGCTGGTCGGCCTGCCCGAAGTGAACGTGGGCCTGCTGCCGGGGTCCGGCGGCACGCAGCGGCTGGCCCGGATCGCCGGCGTATCGGTGGCGTTGGACCTGCTGCTTTCCGGTCGCGCGGTGGCGCCGGCCGAGGCGCTGCAGCTGAAGATTGTTGATCAGGTCGTACCGCGCGATCAATTGCTCGAGGCCGCCGCTGAATGGCTGCGTAGCGGACCCGAGGCTGTGCAGCCGTGGGACCGCAAGGGCTTTGCCTTGCCGGAATCGCGCGGTCTGCTCAGCCCCGAAGTGGCGGCGACCTATAGCGCCGCGACCGCCAAGGTGGCGTTGAAGGGCTACAACCACCCGGCGCCGTCGGCCATCCTCTCGACGGTGTTCGAAGGGGTACAGCTGCCGTTCGACAAGGCGCTGGCCGTTGAGGGCAAATATTTCGCGAGCCTGCTCACCGATCCGGTGGCGCGCAACATCATCCGCACGACCTTCGTGTCGAAGAGCGGGGCCCAGAAGGGCGCTCGCCGCCCCGCCGGAGTCCCGAAGTTTCAGGCCCGCAAGGTCGGCGTGCTAGGCGCCGGCATGATGGGCAGCGGCATTGCGCTGGTCAGCGCACTGGCCGGGATCGAGGTCGTTCTTCTCGACCGCGAGCTGCCGGCGGCCGAAAAGGGCAAGGCCTATTCGGCCAAGGTGTTGGGCAAGCAGGTGGAGCGCGGCGGCCGCACCCAGGCCAGCCTCGACGAGGTCCTGGCGCGGATCACGCCCACCACCACCTACGAGGCGTTGGCCGGTTGCGACCTGATCGTCGAAGCGGTGTTCGAGGACGTCCAGATCAAGGCCGACACGACGCACAAGGCCGAGGCCGTCATTCCGGCCGAAGCGATCTTCGCAACCAACACCTCCACCTTGCCGATCACGCAGCTGGCGGAATCGTCGTCGCGCCCCGAGCAGTTCATCGGGTTGCACTTCTTCTCGCCGGTCGATCGGATGGAGTTGGTCGAGGTGATCATGGGCGGGCGGACGAGCCCGGAAACCCTTGCCCGCAGCCTCGATTTCATCGCCCAGATCCGCAAGACGCCGATCGTCGTCAACGACAGCCGCGGCTTCTACACAAGTCGCGTCTTCCAGACCCTCATCCACGAAGGCGCGGCGATGCTGGCCGAAGGCGTACCGGCGGCGGTTATCGAGAACGCCGCCAAGCAGGCGGGCTTTCCGGTCGGGCCGCTGGCGCTGCTCGACGAGGTGACGTTCGATTTGCCGCTGAAGATCGTCGAACAGGCGATCAAGGCCGAAGGTGACAGCTATCAGCCGCCGGCCGGCGTCGCGACCCTCAAGGCGATGAAGGCGCTCGGCCGAGGCGGCCGGACCTCGGGCGGCGGCTTTTACGATTACCCCCAAGGCGGCAAGAAGCAGCTGTGGCCTGAGCTTTCCACGCACTTCGCGCCTAAGGCCGAGTTTGACGTCGAGGAGCTGAAGAAGCGCTTCTTCTACGCCCAGGCGATCGAAACCGCGCGTTGCCTGGAAGAAGGCGTGCTCGAGACGCCCGAAGACGCCGACCTCGGAGCCGTCTACGGCTGGGGCTTCCCGACTTGGACCGGCGGCACGCTCAGCTACATCGACACAGTCGGCGTGGAGACCTTCGTTCGAGAGGCTGAGCGCCTGGCCCAGCTCCACGGCCCGCGCTTTGCGCCATCGGCGTGGCTGCGCGATCGCGCCGGCCGCGGCGAGCCCTTCTACCCGCGCGACCCCGCGCCATCCGCCACGCAGGCGCGCCAGCATGCGTAGGCTGATCTTCGAACCCGAGCACGAACAGTTCCGTGAGACGGCGCGCGCCTTCATGCAGGCGGAGGTTGCGCCGAACATCGAGAAATGGCGCGAGCAGGGCATGGTCGACCGGGAGGTCTACCAAAAAGCAGGCCAGGCCGGGCTGCTGTGCACCTGGGCCGACGAGAAGCACGGCGGCGCTGGTGTCGATGATTTCCGCTTCGAGCAGGTGATCATCGAAGAGAACATGCGCCACGGCGACATCGGCTTCTACATCAACCTGCACAGCGATCTGGTTGCGCCTTACATCGCCAAGCTCGGTTCGGAGGCCCAGAAGGATCGGTTCATGCCGGGCATCGTCTCGGGCGAGACGATCCTGGCCGTCGCCATGACCGAGCCGTCGACCGGCAGCGACCTGGCGGCCATGCGCACCAGCGCCGTGCGCCGTGAAGGCGGCTGGGTGCTAAACGGCGCCAAGACGTACATTTCCAACGGGCTGCTGGCCGACTTGGTCGTGGTCGCCGCGCGCACCGATCCCACCACACGGCATGGCATCAGCCTGTTCGTCGTCGAGCGCGGCATGCCCGGCTTCGAACGGGGGCGGCGCCTGTCCAAGATGGGGCTGAAATCCCAAGATACCGCCGAACTGTTCTTCAACGACGTCGAGGTGCCGGAGGAGAACTTGCTTGGGCAGGAAGGGCAGGGGTTCCGTTATCTCGCGGAGCTGCTCGTCCAGGAGAGGCTGGTCGCGGCAATCGGTTTCATGGCCACCGCCCAAACTGCCTTCGATCTCACGCTCGAATACGTGAAGGAGCGCCAGGCCTTTGGCCGGCCCATCGGCGCTTTCCAGAACACCCGGTTCAAGATGGCCGAGATGCGGACCCGCCTGGATGCCGCGCAGGTCTTCATCGACCAGTGCGTGCTGCTGCTCAACGCCCGCCAGCTGGCGGCCCACGAGGCGGCCGAATGCAAGCTGCTGGCCAGCGAAGTCGAAGCCTGGGTCATGGATGAATGCGTCCAGCTGCACGGCGGGGCCGGATACATGGACGAATACCGGATAAGCCGCATGTACACCGACGCCAGAATCAGTCGGATATTTGCGGGAACTTCGGAAATCATGAAGGAGATCGTCGGCAGAAGCATTGGTCTGGATGAGCGCAAGATGCCAACCCCCGCACAGAGTGCGTGAGGCTGCATAGCGCGCGCCGGGCCGATTGCTGACATTGAAGTTAGTATTGTTATCGGAGATTTATCGACGGAGAAACGTGGGAACATCTCGACGCGAATTTAACCTCAACGGTGAGGCTGACGTGCTTCGCTAGTGCTTTGCTGTGGTTTCGCGATGGTTGTGTCCACATGTTGAACATTTAACCGACATTGATGAAATGTGAGGCGTAGTCGAAGTGTTCGGGCCGTAATACGGTCAGATTACTGTGCGGCCGGGACCCTGCGACAAAATGTACTTGGTTCTCTGATCGGATTTGTCGGCCAGCGCGGCGGTTCGCCACCAAATTTTCAAAGCCAGGCAGCGCCTGGTTCGAACAATCAGCAATTAAGAAAAAGCAACGCAAGGGGAAGTGAAATGACAGGTTTCGGAGGGCGGCTTACGCTGCTGGGCGGCGTCGCCATAATGGCGCTTTCGACGAGTGTTGAGACGGCGTGGGCTCAAACCGCTACTGGCGCGGGAGATGCGGCGGTCCTGGAAGAAGTTTACGTGACCGCCCGCCGGCGCGACGAGCGCCTGGTGGACGTGCCGGTGGCCGTGACGGCCGTGGGCCAAGCGGCGCTGCAACAGGCCAACGTCACTCAGATGACCGACATCTCCAGGGTCGCGCCGACGCTGGAGCTGAACAGGAGCCCGTCCGGCGCCGGCGGCTCGTTCAAGATCCGGGGCGTTGGCTCGACGAGCAACTCGGGGATCGAGCAGACGGTGGCGCTCAATTTCGACGGCGTGCAGCTCGGGCGGGGCCGCTTGGTCCGCCTGGCGATCTTCGACATCGAAGTGGTTGAGGTCCTCAAGGGCCCGCAGGCGCTGTTCTTCGGTAAGAACAGCCCCGGCGGCGTGGTCTCGCTGCGTTCGACCGACCCGACCAGCGGCTCTGGCGGCTACCTGCGCGGCGGCGTGGAATACCGGTCCAACCAGAGGTTCCTGGATGGGGCCGTGAACCTGGCGCCGGCCGACGACTGGCGCGTCCGGATTGCGGGCCGCTACGCCAAGAGCGATGGCTGGGTGGAAAACACCGCCCCCGAGTACCGGCTCAACCCTATCGACCAACCGGTCAACACCCACGTGCTGGTGCGGGCCCATGAGCGCGGCCTGGCCGTTGAGGAAGCGATGGGCCGGGTGACGGTGCTGTATGAGCCCGAAGGGCCGTTCCGCGCCAACCTGAAGATGATGGTGGGCCAGTACAACGATAACGGCGACGCCCAGGGCAGCGAAGTCGTCCGCTGTGCGGACGGCCAGGACTATCCCACCACCCGGGGCGTGCCAGATCCCTACGCGGACTGCAGCCTCGACCTTCGCCAAACCGTGGGTGTCGTCCTGGAACTGAACCAGCGCGTTCCGGACTTCCGCGACGGCAAAGGCTTTGGCGATATCACCGCTGGCATGTCATCGCTGAACTTGGATTACGAGCTCGGCGCAATCGATCTGACGTCAGTCACCGGTTACTACGGATACGCTGCGCAACACTTCGGTATTTCGGGCTATAGCGGATTCAACCAGAATCTGGGCTCGAACAACGAGTATGTGCACAACTATTCTGAAGAAATTCGGGCGAACTCGAATTTCGAAGGGCCTTTCAACTTCACCGTCGGCGCCTTCGTCGAGAAGAACATCAGGAAGTACACGAATATCGGTACGGTCTTCAATATTCCCAACGTAGGCGGTGTCGCCGCTTTGTTCGACCCGCGCAACGGCCGGACGAACGACTACGTCAACCGGCAGAAGACGGACTGGACCACCCTGTCGGCCTTCGCCCAGGGCCGCTACAAGATCCTTGACAACCTGGAGCTTGCGGCCGGCGCCCGGTGGACCAAGGAAAGCAAGGACGCGTGGTTGGCCAACGTCTTCCTCCATCAGTTGCGCCCCCTGACGCGGGTTGTTCTCAGAGCCGAGGGCGACATCGTCGAAGCCAGCTTCGAAGACAGCAACGTCTCGCCTGAAGTGACCTTGAGCTACCAGCCGTCCAGCGACATGACGATCTACGGGGCCTACAAGACCGGTTACAAGTCCGGGGGCTTTTCGAACCCTGGCCTGCTGGGTGTGAACGACAACGAAGAGACCCTGGCGTTCGACAGCGAAATCGCCAAGGGCGGCGAGATCGGGGTGAAGATCGCGCGCCCAAGGATCACGGCGGACTTCACGGTCTACCGCTACGACTTCACCGATCTGCAGGTGAGCTCGTATGACATCGAGCGTACCGCCTTCTTCATCAAGAACGCGGCCAGCGCGCGAACCCAGGGCGCCGAGCTCCAGGTCCGGGCACGGCCGGTCGGGGCTCTGACCCTCACCAGTTCGGTGAACTACAACGACGCCAAATACCTCGAGTACGCGAACGCTGCCTGCTACCAGGGCCAGACGGTGGATCAGGGCTGCGCCGTCCTGACCGGCGGCGGTCGCGGACAGGATCTCTCCGGCGAGACCCTGCAATCCGCGCCCAAGTGGATCGTAGCGGCGGGGATTGAATACGACCATCGCCTCAGCGACACTTGGGACCTGCTGCTTACCGGCGGCGGCACCTATCGGTCCGAGTTCAACCCGCATGCCGGCTTCGATCCGCGGTCGCCGCAGTATGGGGACTTTGTCATGTACAACGCCAGCATACGGCTCTCGGCGGCGAATGGCTGGTCCTTCGCGGTTATCGGAACCAACCTGACGGACGAGATATACGCCAATAGCGTAGGGGGTCGCCCGAGCGCCCCGGCTGGGGAACTGTCGGCAATTGCCGAGCCCCCCCGCCAGATCGCGTTCCAAGCCGAATACCGCTTCTGATGGTATCGGGCCGCCGTCCCCCCGGGGCGGCGGCCCACCTACTGCGGGAGAGGTGTTTTGCCGCAGGGCCAAGCGCATCACAAAACTGAACGATGGTGCAAAATCGGTTGACAGCCGCTGGAAAGCGACGAGACTAGCGGCAAGCGCGATGGATCGCTCCAGGAGCAGGAGCGCCCCACCATTTTCGACCGCATCGGTCGGTCAATCGAGCACTGCGCCGGAGGAGGCAAAAGGCAATGATTTACAAGGCAATTTCAGCAGATTCCCACGTCAACGAACCCGAGCGGATGTTCATCGACCGCGTGCCGGAGAAGTTCAAGCACCGCGCCCCTCACGTCATCGAACTCGACAACGGCGGCCAGGCCTTCAAGGTCGAGGGCATTGACACGCCGGTGCCGTTCGGCTCCTCGGCCGTCCACCACCGCGCCACCAAGCGCTTTGACCGC
>Ga0190272_10001289_pt1 | contig 12066 bp, 9 predicted proteins | sample Popmic504T_FD_133746 | JGI IMG/M metagenome (GOLD analysis project Ga0190272, IMG submission 133746) | Populus adjacent soil microbial communities from riparian zone of Shoshone River, Wyoming, USA - 504 T | ecosystem: Environmental > Terrestrial > Soil > Riparian zone | place: USA: Wyoming...
ACTTTTTCAAAGGCAACGATCCTTGGAGGGAATTTATATGTTGGAAGCGCTGTGTTTGACACCCTTGTTTTCAATAATCCATCACATAATATAACCATCGTTAACAACGCGACAGTAAATATTATCAGTGCATTTTATTGTAATGGAAGTGCATCATTTCCTATTAGCATGAATAGCTCGTTAGCCGGAAGTCCGGCAACTATCAATAAAACAAATGCTGAAATCTGTTTTGACTATATATATATAGAAGATATCATAGCTACCGGCGGAGCCACCTTCCACGCTGGCGACCATTCCCTTGATCTCGGCAACAACTCCGGCTGGCTCTGGACCAGCTGCACGCCCGATACCAGTAATGTTTGGCCTGGCGATGCCAATTATGACCTGATTGCCGACAACATTGATTTACTTTATATCGGTTTAGCTTACGGATATACAGGGCCTGTTCGTGCAGGAGCTTCAACTGCATGGGTTGCGCAACCCGGCATCGACTGGCCTCAGCAGTTTGCAACAGGCTATAACATCAAGCATGCCGACTGCGATGGTAACGGTACCGTAAACGCAGCTGATACCAATGCAGTGTTATTAAATTACGGACTGGTGCATCCTTTCAAGCAATGGGGTCCGCCAACGGTTACCAACTTCGGCACCGACCTGTATTTTGACCTTCCCACCGGTCCTTTAACACCGGGCACCGCCGTGGATATTCCAATTATGTTCGGAACAACTTCATCACCTGCTGATAAAATCTACGGAGTTGCTTTTACGGTTAATTACGATGCAGCTCTCATACAGCCCGGATCAGCAGAGATCACTTTTGGCAATACCTGGTTTGGAAATTCAGCCAACACCCTTCACCTGAGCAAAGATTTTTATAGTAATGGAAAAGTTGATATGGCTTTTGTTAAAACCGATCATACGGATGAGAATGGCTCAGGCACTTTTGCAAATTTACATTTTGTTCTCTCATCAACTGCCGGCGGACCGATGAGCTTAAGCTTCAGCGATGTGCTCGTGCTTGATAAGTATGAAATACCTAAACCCGTAAACGTTACAAACGGATCGGTGTATACGGGCGTAAATGAATTGTCTCAATTCATCATCAGCATATTCCCAAATCCTGCAACCGACAGGGTAAATGTCAGTACCGGAAACATGAAACTATTATACCTGAATCTATACGATATAGCCGGAAGCCGGATCATGGACCAAAGGAATGCTTCTGTTCTTGATGTCAGTTCACTGGAAAATGGGTCTTATATCCTTGAAATCTGCACATCAACGGGTACTTTCAGGAAAAAAATAGAAATTTTAAAGCCATCCAGATAGTGCTTTTCCGGATTCCATCCATGATATTCAGACCTGAGTTTGAAGTTTGAAAAAAAAAGACAAACTTTCCGGCTTTTAACTGTTTATCTGGTATGTGCTACAACGTAAAATATATTGAGAAAAGAGCCGAGCGGGTTTCCAAACACTACGGTATTCCGTTCAGTGAACAGATGCCGGCCCTGCAGCTGTTTCATGTGAGCGGTTTTGTTCATCCTCTCCTGCCTGTCATCACCAGCGAAGAGCCGCATCATATCCAGGCTTACCAGTGGGGGCTGATTCCCAAATGGTGCAGGGATGCAGTGCAGGCAAAGGAAATAGGAGGACAGACACTCAATGCGAAATCAGAAACTGTATTCGAAAAACCCGCCTTCCGGTCTTCCATCGGAAGCAAAAGATGTATTGTAATAGTAAACGGCTTTTACGAATGGTACACAGCCGGAAAAAATAAATATCCTCATTTCATCAGGCTCAAAGATCAGGACTTTTTTTCACTGGGAGGCATATACGAAACGTGGGTGAACCGTGAAACTGCGGAAATATTCAATACATTTTCCATCCTCACCACAGAAGCTAACCCGCTAATGGCAAAAATTCATAACGTAAAACAACGCATGCCCCTGATACTGCCTGCTGAAAGGGAGATGGACTGGATCAGGCCGGGCCTTACACGGGAGGAAATTTCCGGATTAATGAAGCCTGCAGACGAAGAAAAAATGGAAGCATGGACCATTTCAAAGCGGATCACCGACAGGAACCTAAGCAGCAATGTGCCTGAAGTGTCGGAGCCTCATGTTTATCCCGAGCTGGAGTTATTGCAATAGAGCAGGCAAACCGATTTTTGCTATTTTTGATAGGACGGACAATCGTATGCCCGACATTTTTATATGTACCTGAACTGCCACAGTTATTACAGCTTTAAATACGGGACCCTTGAGCCCGAGCAACTGCTGCAGGATGCGCAATCGCTTGGCATTGCCAGCATGGCGCTCACCGATATCAACAATACTTCCGGTATGCTCGACTTTATCAGGCATTCGGAGAAGTATGATGTGAAACCGGTCGTAGGCATCGACTTCCGTACCGGGTCGAAGCAGCATTTTACCGCACTTGCAAAAAACAATGCAGGATTGCTGGAGATGAATGATTACCTGTCTCATTTCCTTCACACCAAAGAAACCATTCCCGCCATCGCACCACCGTTTGAAAATTGCTGGGTGATATATCCCTTTCAGTCCGGAGACCGGCAGCTTTCTGAAAATGAATGGATAGGTGTGCGCCCTTCTGATATAAACCGTTTCATGTTCTCATCATGGCGAAACAAACCCGGTAAATGTGTTGCGTTTGCTCCCGTTACGTTCAGGAATAAAAAGGATTTCAATGCCCACCGCCTGCTAAGGGCAATGGACCATAATATTATACTAAGCAAGCTTGATCCTTCAGAACAGGCAGATGCATCAGAGATCATGTTGCCGCTTAAGGAAATGCAAAATCTCTACAGGGATATCCCACAGCTCATTCAACAGGCGAATAACCTCCTGGCTTCCTGCAGCATTGAGATCAAATTCGGGGTCAATAAAAATAAAAAACAATTCACTGCAAGTATGGAGGAAGACCTGCATCTGCTGAAAAAGCTTTGCATGGAGAACCTGACATACCGCTATCCCGATCCGGATGCCACCATCATGAACCGTGTTGAGAAAGAGATCAAAGTGATTACGGAACTTGGCTTTTCAGCATACTTCCTCATCAATCACGACATTATCAATTATGCGCGCCACAAGGGATATTTTTATGTGGGCAGGGGCAGTGGCGCAAACAGCATGGTTGCTTACCTGCTTCGCATCACAGACGTTGACCCCATAGACCTTGACCTTTATTTTGAAAGGTGCATCAATCCTTACCGTACCAGTCCGCCCGATTTCGATCTTGATTTTTCATGGAAGGACCGGGACGACGTGATCGAATATATTTTCAGGAAGCATGGTACGCGACATACAGCCCAGCTTGCCACCTACAGCACATTCCAGGAGAATGCCGTTGTCAGGGAGCTCGGTAAGGTATTCGGATTGCCCAAGGCTGAAATTGATGCATTGCTTGAAAACGGCCGTCATCCGTCTACACCTGATCATATCACCCGGCTTGTTAATGTGTATGCCGGGCACCTTTATAATTTTCCCAGCCACCTCAGCATTCACGCAGGTGGCATCCTCATTTCAGAGGAACCCATCCACCAGTATTCTGCCACAACCATTCCTCCCAAAGGATTTCCGCTCGTTCAGTTCAGCATGCTCGAAGCTGAGGATGTCGGCCTTTACAAATTTGACATCCTGAGCCAGAGAGGCCTGGGCCATATCAGGGAAACAGTTGAGATCGTTAAGGAAAACCGTAGTATCGACATTGACATCCATGATGTGAAGCGGTTTAAAACCGATGAAATGGTGAAGGATCGGCTGCGGGAAGCCGACTGCATGGGTTGCTTTTATATTGAATCGCCTGCCATGCGAATGCTGCTCAGGAAGCTGAAAGTAGATCATTACCTCGGACTTGTAGCTGCAAGCTCCATCATCAGGCCGGGGGTGTCGTCATCCGGTATGATGAAAGAATATATTCTCCGTTTCAGGGGGATGCCGGCTTCATACCAGACTCCACAGGCCATATACGAAATTCTTCATGATACTTTTGGTGTGATGGTTTACCAGGAAGATGTGATCAAGGTGGCCCATTACTTTGCCGGCCTCACACTCGGTGAAGCCGACATGCTGAGGCGCGGAATGAGCGGGAAATACAGGGGGCGGGCAGAGTTTGAAAAGGTGCGTGAAAAATTCTTTTCCAACTGCAAAGAAAAAGGGTATGCGGATGAAATAGCTAAGGAAGTATGGCGGCAGATCGAAAGCTTCGCCGGCTACGCGTTTTCAAAAGGACATTCAGCTTCGTATGCGGTTGAGAGTTACCAGAGCCTGTATGTTAAAACATATTTTCCACTCGAGCATATGGTGGCTGTTATAAATAATTTCGGCGGATTTTACCGCACTGAATTTTATGTGCACGAGGCCCGGATGTGCGGTGCAGTTGTTGAAGCACCTGATATCAACAGGAGCAACTACAGTACTTCACTCGACGGCACCACAGTTTACCTGGGGTTTATTCATATTTCAGGACTGGAGCAAAAAGTGGCCATGAAGGTTCTTGAAGAAAGAGGCTCGTCCGGGCCATTTACAGGTCTTGACGATTTTATGAAACGTGTGAGCATATCTGTCGAGCAGCTCCGGCTGTTGATCAGGGTAGGGGCATTCCGGTTCACCGGTCGGACCAAAAAGGAACTCTTATGGGATATCTATTCCATCATCGGACCGGAAAAGAAAACCGTTGCCGGACGGGAGTTATTTGAAGTCACCCGGACCCCATTCGTTCTGCCATCACTGCATCATACCCGCATGGATGATGCAATGGACGAGCTTGAGCTGCTTGGGTTTCCCTTATGCAACCCGTTTGACATGGTGAAGCCGGCCCAATGGCAGGAGCCGCTTTTAAGAGCAGTTGACTTAAAAAGCTTTAACGGGCGAATGATTGAGATGGCGGGATACCTTGTAACGGTTAAGCATACACGTACAAAATACAGGGAAACCATGATGTTCGCTACCTTCCTTGACAGGGAAGGAAAATTTTTCGACACCACCCATTTTCCGAAAGTCGCAGAGGCATTTCCTTTCCGCGGCCGTGGCTGCTACCTTATCAAAGGAAAGGTTTCTGAAGAATTTGAGTTTTTCAGCCTCGAAGTCACTGAAATGCATCTGCTTGAAAATAAATCCAGGAATGATGATTAATTTATTACCACGGAGACATGGAGGCACGGAGTTACTTGCATCCCTCTGTATCTCTGTGGTGTAGTTTTTTATCTTTACCCTATGAAAAAATCAATTATTCTCCTGAGAGGATTACCAGGCAGCGGTAAAACATCACTTGCAGAAGTGTTGAACGAAGGAGGAAAGTACCCGCATTTTTCTGTCGATGATTATTTTACCGATCAGCTGAATGGTGAATATGAATTTGCCTTTGATAAAAACCATCTCGCTTATAAGCAATGTGAGCTGAACACGGAAAATGCGATGAGGCAAGGTGCTGAAAAAATCTTCATCCACAACACTTTTACGCTTGAATGGGAAATGTTGTCATATTTCAGGCTGGCATCGAAGTATCAGTATGACATATACGTAATCACCATCGAAAACCGCCATCACAGCACCAACACTCATGGAATTTCACAGGACCAGGTGATTAAAATGGCAGCGAAGTATAAAGTTGTATTGTTTTGATTGATTGGTCATCCAATCAATAGACGTTGTTGAAGTTATCTCAAATAAAAATTTCCGCTATCCGCCCATCGTCTCCCAATTGCACCGAAGGAAACTTTGAATTTGAAACTTTGAACTTTAAAAACTTTGAACTATTGCCTAAAGGGCTCCACGCACGATTTTGCGGTCGCATCCTAAGCCGTTGTTGAAGTAATCTCCAATAAAATTTCGTTATCCGCCATCGTCTCTCACTTGCCCCCGAAAAAATTGGGACTGTAAGCCTAAAGGGCTCCACGCACAATTGGTGCTCTCCATCAATAGCCGTTGCTGGATTTAATGCACAAAGTAAATCGCGAAAAAGATTTTGATAATGACTGCATCGGAGCGTCATCGAATGCTATAGGTACAAAAGGCCTGAAAACTCAGCACCCAGGACTTTCAAAACCTTCAAAACTTTCTAAACTTTCAAACTAAATCCCGCAAGGGTGCCGGTTGGCCCAATGATCATTCGTTAAAAATCATGTAATACTCCAATCGCAACCTTCTAAACCATTCAAACTTTCTAAACCTTCTAAACTAATTTACGCTACTTTCAGTTTGCTGATATTGGACTTCTGCATCTTTTCATTTGCATAAGAAAAAGTAACTTCAAACTCTTTCAGGCTTTTTCCCGAAGGGATCTCAAACATGGCATCCAGTAAAATGGCTTCGCAGATGGAACGCAGTCCGCGAGCCCCCAGCTTGAATTCCATCGCTTTGTCGACGATAAATTCAAAAACGCCTTTTTCAAATTTCAGCTTGATGTTTTCCATTTCGAAAAGTTTTTCATACTGCCTGATCAATGCATTTTTGGGTTCGGTGAGGATGCGTATGAGTGTGCCTTTATCCAGCGGGGATAAATGCGTAAGCACGGGCAGCCTGCCGATCAGCTCCGGTATCAGACCAAATGCTTTAAGATCGGTAGGAGTGATGTACTGCATCATGTTTTCCTTATCCAGTGCATCCACATCCTTTCGAACAGAGTAGCCGATGGCCTGCGACTGCATGCGTTTTGCGATAATCCTTTCGATGCCGTCAAAAGCACCTCCGCATATGAACAGTATATTTTGTGTATTCACAGCAATCATTTTCTGCTCCGGGTGCTTGCGGCCTCCCTGTGGCGGAACATTGATGATCGTATTCTCAAGCATTTTAAGCAGGCCCTGCTGAACACCTTCGCCCGAAACATCGCGTGTAATGGATGGATTATCCGATTTCCGCGCGATCTTGTCAATCTCGTCGATGTAAACAATGCCTCTCTCTGCAGATGCAAGGTCATAATCGGCTGCCTGAAGCAACCTCGTAAGCACCGACTCCACATCTTCACCCACATAACCTGCCTCGGTAAGCACCGTAGCGTCGGCAATGCAGAAGGGAACGTTGAGCATGCGCGCGATGGTGCGGGCAAGCAGCGTTTTCCCTGTGCCGGTTTCTCCTACCATGATGATATTTGATTTCTCAAGCTCTACATCACTGTTGGCAACCGACCGGGCCAGAAGTCTTTTGTAATGGTTGTAAACTGCCACCGCCATCACTTTCTTGGCTTCATCCTGGCCGATCACATACAGATCGAGAAAATTCTTGATTTCAATAGGCTTGAGCAAACTGAGCTTGGAGGACAATGAACCCTTTACTTTGCTTGCAACTTCCTCGTTCACGATTTTATGTGCCTGTTCTATACACTGATCGCAAATATGACCGGTCATGCCGGCGATAAGCACGTTGGTTGCACTTTTATCGCGCCCGCAAAACGAACACTTGATTTCCTGTTTAGGCTTCAAAAGAAATTAATTTAATGGTTGCTGAATATAACAGCAAGGTATGAATATTACCGGAAATGAAAAAGGGGAGAAAGGCTATTTTTTATTTTTTATCAACACTTCATCGATCATGCCATATTCCTTAGCTTCATTGGCAGTCATCCAGTAATCACGGTCTGAGTCTTTCCACACTTTTTCGTAATCGTTGCCTGAATGAACGGCAATGATCTCATAAAGCTCTTTCTTCAGCTTCTGGATCTCGCGTGCGGTGATCTCGATATCTGAAGCCTGTCCTTCGGCTCCGCCCATCGGCTGGTGAATCATCACACGTGCATGCTTCAATGCCGTGCGCTTGCCTTTTGCGCCTGCACAAAGCAGGACGGCAGCCATCGAAGCAGCCATACCGGTGCAGATGGTAGCCACATCAGGGTTGATGTATTGCATCGTATCGTATATGCCCAAACCGGCATAAACCGATCCTCCCGGACTGTTCAGGTATATCTGGATATCTTTTTTGGAATCGGCAGACTCCAGGAAAAGAAGCTGTGCCTGTATGATATTGGCTACATAGTCATTGATCCCTACGCCGAGAAAAATAATCCTGTCCATCATCAGCCTTGAGAAAACATCCATCGTGGCAATGTTCATCTGGCGCTCTTCAATAATGGTAGGGGAGATATAGTCTGCATATACCGAGTTGATATATCCGTCCACATTAGCGCCACCCATTCCGCGGTGCTTCACTGCATATTTTCTGAACTCTTTTCTGTAATCCATAAGAAATATTATTTTAAAATTGTTTAAAACCGGCCAAAGGTATTTTATTCAATCAGCAAATCAAAACCCGGGCTTCCATTTAAACTGTTAATGGCGGTGTTCGGTTACAATTTTCACAAATTCGTCGTAAGTGACTTTTTTCACATCTTTTTTGATCATGGTGGTCAAAAGCTGGAACACCTTGCGGCCGGTAATGCTTTCAATGATGTAGTTCAGGTTTTCATCCTTCTTAATATATCTTTCAGCCATCTGGTTCACGGTTTCTTCTTCGGTGAACTGTGAGCCATAACGCGCAAACTGGTCGTAAACAAGCTGCTTTGCAAAGTTCATAATTTCATCATTGGTAATATTCAGTCCGTTCTCTTTGAATATCTTATTTTCTATAAGCCTCCATTTGATGCCGCGTGCATGACGGGGATATTCTTCATCCAATTGCCCTTCTGTAACCGGTTTTTCATTTATCGAATGCATCCACCTTTTCAGGAAATTATCGGGAAGCGAAAATTTCACCTCTTCAAGCAGAACATCCTCCAGGTCATGCTGCAGCTTACGGTCACTTTCATTGCTGAACATGGCCGCGATCTCACCTCTTACTTTTTCCCTGAATTCAGCTTCACTGTTCACAATACCTTCACCATATACTTTATTAAACAGCTCCTGGTTCATTTCTGCAGGAACCTGGTTGCTGATGCTGTTGGCTGTGAACCTGAAATCAGATGACATCCTGGAAGCTTCATCCTGTTTGATTTGCAGGGTCTTTGCAATTTCCGCAACGTTTCCGTCGTAGGCTTTCTGAAGATTCATAACCACCTGGTCACCCTGTTGGATACCTGTCAGCTGCTTTTTGATTGAATCATCCTTCAGTTTATCAGGAAATAAGGTGGATGCATTTTTAATCCCGCCTTCTTTTACCTGGCCCGTTTCATCGAGCTCTTCAAACTGCCCGTAAAAAATGCTCTTATCATCCGATATTTCTGTGTTTGCCAGCGTGCCACTCCGCATTCTTATTTCTTCCACGTAATCATTCACGCGCTTGTCGTCCACTTCTATCTCGTAAACCTGTACAGCCTGCTTAATGGGAAGTTGCAGGTCAAACTGGGGAGCCAGCCCAAGGTCGAATGAAAATTCATAGTCAAGCGGTTTTTCCCAGTCCATCTGCAATTCCTGCAACGGACGGGGCAAGGGATTGCCCAGTATTTCAATATTGTTTTCGGTGATGTATTTTTCGAGCGACTCGGAAACAATCTTGTTCAGTTCGTCAAACAGAATGGCTTTGCCGTACATTTTCCTGATCATCCCGACAGGCACCATTCCCTTGCGGAATCCGGGCATGTTGGCTGTCTTCTGTGTCTTTTTGATCATTTCATTCACCTTGCCTTCGTAGTCGGCAGGTGTCAGCTTGATCCTCACAGTTGCTGTCAGGTCTTCGGCAATTTCTTTTACAATATCCATTTAACTGATTGTTGATTTGTTGTGCGGGCGGAGGGACTCGAACCCGCACGCCTTACGGCACCAGATCCTAAGTCTGGCTCGGCTACCAATTACGACACACCCGCATTTTATTAAATTCAAAAGGAACGAAACCTGTTTTTTTCAAATAAGGCTGCAAAAATAGTGTTTTTATTATGATATCAGGAAAGAAACTTTGGATAGGAGCATTTGTGGCTTTCCGGCGGCTTTTATGTTTTTGAAAACAATCGCTGTCTCTTCTCTCAGGCACCTGTCCCGCTGGCCCTCAAAAGCTTGCTGAAGCAACCTTTTTCGGTTCATCGGGTTTATTCTGATACGCCTGTGTTTCATCGGGGTTACCAAAAGGTCGTCCCTCCGGGACTTGCGGAGTTGCGTTCCTTTCGGGACTTGCAACACTGAACCCGCCGTTTTGTGGAGTGGCAAATTTTTGATATGAATAACCTTCAAAACTTACTAACTTTCAAACCATCAAAACCTTCTAACCTTCTAAACTATTTCAACCTAAAGGGTTCCCCTCACAAATTATTGATATGAACAACCTTCAAAATCTTCTAACTTTCAAACCATCAAAACTTTCTAAACCTTCTAAACCATTTAAACATTGATCATACCTTAGCTGAAAATTATTTACCATGCTATCCATAAATCCCAAAGAAATAAAAACCGGCTTATTGCATTCGTATATGTTACATGCCGTTGCGCCCCGACCTATTGCTTTTGCCAGCACCATCGATAAAAATGGAAAGATGAACCTGAGCCCGTTCAGCTTTTTTAATGCTTTCGGTTCCAACCCTCCAACGCTCGTTTTCAGTCCTGCACGCAGGGTGAGGGATAACACCATCAAACACACGCTCGAAAATATAAACGAGACCATGGAAGTGGTGATCAACGTTGTAAACTATGCCATGGTTCAGCAGGCATCACTGGCCAGCTGCGAATATCCGAAGGGCGTAAACGAATTTGAAAAGGCCGGATTTACGCCTCTCAAATCTGATATCGTTAAACCGTACCGCGTTAAGGAATCACCAGTCCAGTTCGAATGCACCGTGAGCCGCATAATTGAAACCGGCGACCAGGGCGGTGCAGGTAACCTGGTTATATGTGAAATTGTGAAAATGCACATTTCTGAAGATGTGCTGGATGCAGATAAAAAAATTGACCAGCAAAAAATTGATCTCGTCGCCCGCATGGGTGGCGACTTTTATTGCCGCGCATCAGGTAATGCAATTTTTACGGTTGAGAAACCGAATTTGAAGCTCGGCATCGGCTTTGATAACCTGCCCGCTGAATTAAAAAACAGTCATGTCCTCACCGGTAACGACCTGGGAATTCTTGCCAACGTGGAAGCGATACCCGGCAGTGAAGAGATCAAAGAATTTGCGTCACGGCCCGAAGTCAAAAAATTGCTGGCCGTGCTGAATGATGACGAATCAAATAAAAACCTTGCCCGTCACCTGGCCGCCAAAAGGCTCCTCGCTGAAGGAAAGGTAAAAGAAGCATGGATGCTGTTGCTGATCTGAAAAGCGGTTCAGTTTTTTCAGCAACGTGGAAAAAACAGAATAAACAATTTTAGCTCCGTGGAACAAACAGACTTGAAAACCAGCCGCACCGTCCCGGCTCATTTGTTTCAGAATGTTAAATATGAAAGCGGACTGGTCACAAAATTTCCTCACTCAGCTCTACTGTGCATACGTCGTATTGATTTCCTCGTCGGTTGGGAACACCACCGTTTTATCATCTGCTTTTCTTACCCAATACAGGTATTTGCCTGTACCATAACATGCATAAGCCAGCATGGTGTCGCCCGGAGCAACGCCAAGACGGCTGAAGGTGCGCCATCTTTTTTCGGTTTCCTGCACGGCACATTTAATGTCAACAGGCTGCGAACATTCATTTCTCAGGAAAACCGTATAGGTGTTTTCTTCTGTCCTGCATGCGCTGCAGGTGCGGCCCCATTCGGCATTATATTTTTTAACACATTCCGTAAGCTCCTGGCCAGGCATGTATACTCTTTTTATGGAAATTTCTTTCCCCTCTATGAGACCAAAAATTAATGAAATCAGATACAAATGAATCATGAATGCTTATTTACAGTGATTGTTTTTCAGAATGATGCGGGCTTCTTCGTTTCCCATTTTTTTTGATCTGTTCCAGTCCTCACACGCTCCTTTTTCATCGCCCATTCCTTTTTTTGAAAAGCCCCGGTTGTTATATGCTTCCGCATTTTTCGGATCCAGCTCAAGGGCCTTGTTGAAATCAGCATGGGCTTTTTCAAATTCGCTGACCCTGTTAAGGGCGCTGCCCCTGCTGATGTATGCCCATGTATGAGCCGGTTCCCGGTTGATCACATTTGTATAATCCTCGATGGCTCCCTGGTAATCCTTTGTTGCAACCTTGCA
>Ga0190272_10001290_pt1 | contig 12052 bp, 11 predicted proteins | sample Popmic504T_FD_133746 | JGI IMG/M metagenome (GOLD analysis project Ga0190272, IMG submission 133746) | Populus adjacent soil microbial communities from riparian zone of Shoshone River, Wyoming, USA - 504 T | ecosystem: Environmental > Terrestrial > Soil > Riparian zone | place: USA: Wyoming...
CGCCGAACTGACACCGTCCTCCTTGAGGACCTCGTGAACCTCACGACCTGCACCGGGCAGGGACGTGAAGGAGCTGGTCATCAGGGCCGATTGCACCTCGGCCGGCGACCAACCGGGGTGGAGGGCGCGGATCAGCACTGCCGATCCAGCCGCGTGTGGGCTGGACATGCTGGTCCCGCTGATGACGCCGTACTCGGTCGGGCCGCCGCTCGCGGTGGCCGGGGTGTGGAAGGCGGCCAGGATGTCGACGCCGGGCGCGGTCACATCGGGCTTCAAGATGTCACCGCTGGCCGGGTTTGGCCCGCGAGAGCTGAAGCTGGCCATGATGTCGGCATTCGCCACGGCCTCGTTGGCCACGGTTCCGCCGATGGCCGCGACATGCCCCTCGCCGCCGCCCGCCAGCCATGCCTTCAGGACGATTCCGTCGGCGTGGCTGACGTTGACGCCGGGAATCGGGTACGCGTCGGCAACCACCGAGTCACCCGAGGGTTCGTCATTGGCGAGGACGAAGCCGCCGGCGCCGCCCTCCATGACGTTCTGGGCCTTCTCGACCCTGCCGTACGTGCCACGGTCGCACACGACGATCTGCCCGTCGAAGGTTCCCGGCGTGAACGGATTGATCGCCGCCTCGCCGGTGCCGGCGTTCGCCGGTCCCTCCCCGCAGAGCGGGAAGCCGTAGTCGCCCGCATAGACGATGGGGGTCGATGTGAGCGCGCTGGTAACGCTGGCTCCGACCATGTCGGCCGGCGCGGCGCCGGACCCGCCGGACATCCCCTCGAGGGTATTGATGAACTCGCGGTCGTGGGTGTTGGCGGCGACGGCCATGACCCATGGCGCATCGGCCGGGGAGCCGACGGTCGAAGCGCCCGGGCCTTCGTTGCCTGCGCTGACGCTGAAGAAGACGCCGGCGGCACGGCCGTTCAGCATGGCCTGTGCGTCGAAGTCGGTCCACGGGTCGCTCGACCCGCCGCCGATCGAGAAGTTGACGACGTCGACCGCGTCGGCCGTCGCCTGGTCGATGGCGAGCAGGAGCGCCGACAGCGGGCAGGTCCCGATGGCCGGTGTCGTGACGCATGCCTTGTAGGTGATCAGGTTTGCGTGGGGCGCCACGCCGCTGATCGGCCGATCGATGGTGATGGTCGGCCCGACGAGTGACGCGTCGACCACGTTTCCGGCCGTCGTGCTCGCGGTGTGGCTGCCGTGGCCGTTGTCGTCCTCCGGGCCGGTGCCCGTGAAGTCGTAGACGCCGATGAGCTTCTCGTTGCAGAACGGCGCACCGTCGATCGGGCTGCAGAGGCCGTAGTAGGTCCCGCGTGGGTTGGTGTGGTCGTAGCCGTCGCCCCCGACGTCGGCGAAGGACGGGTGATCGTGGTTGACCCCTGTGTCGATGACGCCGGCGACGATGCCCTCGCCCCGGGTTGCCATGCCACCCGATTCCGAGCCGTCCCAGATACCCGGGGCGCCGATCCATTCGGGTCCGTTGTCGGTCTGCAGGTAGCGGTTGACGTCGGGTCCGACGCGGCTGACGCCGGGGATCGACGCGACTGCGCCGGCCTCGGCGGCGCTCATGACCGCGGCGAAGCCGTTCAGGGTCACCCGATATCGGCCGAATACGTCGAGCGGGCGCCCGAGCGCGGCACCCGCAAGACCGATGATGCTCGTTTGGCGCGCGTCGAGGTGCGCGAGATAGGCCTGACTGGCCGCCGTGCCGACGTCGAGCCGATCGGCGCCGGTCGCCACCGGGGCCGTTGCCGCCAGGCCGGCGACCCCACCCTCGTACCGGGCCAGCGGCGCCTCCTCGAGGAGGACGATGAATCGACCGGTGCCCGGCTCCTTACCGCCGGCCGGGAAGTCGTCTCCCGACCCTGTCACGGCTGACGCCGGCAGTGCGACGAGGAGCGACGCCAGGAGGCTCAGGATCAACAGCAGCGTCGATGCTGCGCGGACGCGCGCGGGGTTGGTCACGGTCGGATCTCCTCTAGTGCGTGACGACGACGCCGCCCGGGGGTGGGCGGCGTCGTGATCGGGACGGACTTACTCCGCGTACTCGGGGCAAGGCGGCGCGGATGGATCGCTGGACGGTGACGCCTCACCGGTCACGGCCCGCAGCGCGTCGATGCGCCCGTTGCCGAAGCACTCGTCATAACCTGCCAGGCCGATGTCCACCGCCGTGGCTTCGAGCAGCGATTGGACCCGGGCGGGCGCCAGCTTCACGTCGCCGTTCCCGGCGAGGCTGCCGAACTGGCTCACGATGAGCGCGGCAACACCTGCCGCGTGCGGTGAGGCCATGCTCGTCCCCTGGATGCACCCATACGCGCCACCGGGCAGCGTGGACAGGATCGTGGTGCGGCAGTCGCCGGTGGTGCCATTGCCACCGGGTGCGGAGATGTCCGCCTCGCCGAAGCCGTAGTTCGAATAGCCGGCCTTCTCCGACTGGTTGCCGAGCGCAACGGTTCCGATGACGCCATCGGACTCCGCCGGAATGACCTCACAATCCTTGGGAATCGGCTGGCCATTCTCGTCGACCGGGTTGGCGAGATCCTGGTCCGAGTTGCCGAGCGCCGCCACGAGCGCCACGCCGCGGTGCCGCGCATAGTTCAGCGCCCGCTCCACGGCCGTACGGAATGCGCGCTGCGTCTCATCCGACCGGCACTTGAATTCGGTCGACTCCTGGAACGCGTCGTCGTCGACGAAGAAGCTCATGTTGATGACGTCGAGGCGCTGGTCACCCGCGTACGTGAGGCCATCGACGACGCCCGATGCGTAGCAGTAGCCGCTGCTGTCACAGACCTTCACCGGCACCAGCGTCACGTTCGGCGCGACGCCGACAACGCCGATGCCGTTCGCCTGCGCGGCAACGGTGCCCGCGACATGGGTGCCGTGGAACTGGTTGTCGATGCACGGGTCGGGGGTGCCGACGCCCGGCCCCATCGGCACGAAGACGACCGAGTTTCGGCCACGCGCACAATCGACGTTCGATCCGGCGCCGTCGACCATGAAGTCGGGGTGGTGCCCGTCGACTCCCGAGTCGAGGATGCCGACGTCCACCGTCCGAGCGCCGGCCTGCAGCTCGTGCGCCTCTGGCGCGCGAATCTGTGTCATGTCCCATTGCAATGGCTCGAGAGGGTCGGCCGTGGACTCTGGGCCTCCACCGGGCGAAGCCGCGGCCGCGTCGACCACGGTCAGCTCACCGCTGGCGAGCGCCTCGTCGTACGACGAGAACGCCTTCCAGCTGAAGTCGGGTGCGACCTCGGCGACCAGCCTCGATGCGCCGATCGCCGCAGCGATCTCGGGCGTAGCCTGGACAAGGAGCACCCCGATCTGGTCGGCGAGGTCGACCTGGAGTGCCGCGCCTGAGCTCGCAACGAGCGTGCGGGCAGCAGCGAGGTTCAGGGCGTCGTTGCCGCCTACCTGGAACGAGCCGTCGGCGCCGACGCTCCCCTCCATGACGACGATGTGGCCGGTGGCCCCGTTCGCCGCCAGCGTGGTCGCCTCGGGACGGGCGAGCGCGAGCGAGACGAGAAGAGCGGAGACGAGAATCGCGACGAGGGTGGGCGAGAGCGCCGTCACCGGCCGCGCAGCGGTCTGCGATGCGGATCGCATGTCAGGCACGAGGTCCTCCACGGTGCACCATTGCTTGGGCGTGGGTCTCGCCGTCGCGGGACCGAGCGCGCGTTGTTTCACGCGTCGTGCCAGCCGCCGCACCGTGAGCACGATCGGGGCGATCCGCGGTGGCGGTTTTGTACAAATCCGGCACGCGGAATGCAGCGGAGCAGCCTGGAGGGTTAGAGGAGGTGGAGGTTGCGGCGACTCGCCGTGTCGGCTGTCCGGGAGCGCATCGCGGACGTCCTTGGCCATGTCGCTTCCAGGCGCGAGCGGATCATCCTCACGCGCCACGGACGAGATCTCGGCGCGATCGTCCCGATGGAGGATCTCGCGCGCCTGCATGCGCTGGAGGTCGGGGAACGCGAACGCTCGATGCGCGCCTATCGCGCGAGCTGGAGGCGGGTGACCGAAGTGCTGCACCGGCGCTGAGCGCGGCGCTACGCTACGAAGCGTGGATCAGCAGCCAGAAGTCACGCCCGGCGCGCGCCTGCTCGGCCGTGGCCGCTCGAGGATCGGCACGGTGGACGCCGTCTTCGCCGACTACCTGCTGGTGCGGACCAGCGGCCTCCTGCCGGTCGACCTGTACGTCCCACGCGTCGATGTTCGGGTGGCCGACGGCGACGCGCGCGTCGACTCGTCCAGGCGTGAGGCGTATGAGCGCTGGCACCGTCCGCTCAAGCGCGCGCCGCATGACTGAGCCGGGATTCGGCGCGGAGGTGCTCCTCGCCCTGCTGCGTGCCAACCCCAGCGGAATGCTGCGCGTCGCAAGCCATCGCATCCCATCGTCGCCGAGCTGGCGGACGATCCGGAGCGCATCGCGGCCTGCAGCCACGGCCTTCGCGAGAAGTACCCCACCGCGCGCGGCTCGCTGGCCGAGATGCTTCTCGACGCGGTGCTGCCGACCACCCTGGAGTTCGAGCCCGCCTAGCGTTCGTCGCGTCCCGCATCGGTCTTGCAGTACCCTTTGGTGACCATGGAACCGACCGATACGATCCAGCCGCTCAACGACCGCGCGCCGTACGCGCCTGGCGACGCGGACGGGTTCTTCGCCCACGTTGGATCGGGCGGCAAGGTCGAGGCCGACGACTGGATGCCGGACGAGTATCGGGCGGCCGTCCTCAAGTTCGTCGAGATGCATGCCAACAGCGAGCTGATGGGCGTCCTGCCCGAGCGCGACTGGATCATGCGCGCGCCGAACCTGCGGCGGAAGCTGGCGCTCACGAGCAAGATCCAGGACGAGGTAGGGCACGCACAGCTTCTCTACCGCGTGGCCGAGGACCTCGGAAAGCCTCGCGCCGAAATGCTGGCCGACCTGATCGAGGGCCGGACGAAGTTCCACAACGTCTTCCACTACCCGACCAAGAGCTGGGCCGACATCGGGATCATCGCCTGGCTGGTCGACGCTGCCGCGATCGTCAGCCAGCAGGCGCTGCGCGACTCCTCGTACGCGCCGTACGCCCGGACCATGCGCAAGATCTGCTGGGAAGAGTCCGTCCATATCATGCACGGGCGTGACGTGGTCCTGACCCTGATGAACGGCACCGATTCGCAGCGAGCCATGGTGCAGGAGGCCCTCGACCGATGGTGGGGGCCGCTCATGCAGATGCACGGCCCGCCGACCGACCCGGCCAGGGACAAGGACCTCCACTGGGGCATCAAGGCGAAGAACAACGAACAGCTGCGTCAGGAGTTCCTCTCCATCTACGTGCCTCGCATCCGCGAGCTCGGCCTCACGATCCCGGATCCCGCCCTGCGCTACGACGAAGGCGAGGGGCGCTGGCACTACACGGAGCCGGACTGGGCGGAGCTCAAGTCGGTCGTGACCGGCCACGGTCCCGCCTCTCAGGAGCGGCTCGGCTTCCGGCGCGATCACTACGCCGAGACGCAGTGGGTCCGCGACGCGCTCCTGGGCAACGCGACGGCCGCCGCCTGAGGGACCTGCGACACGATCTCGTCAGGTTCGCACCACGTGCCCACCACGCTCGTTGAAGGCGGTTGTTCTCAACATATGCGCAGATCGCGTGGCACCCAGAGGGCGGCTGGGGAAGTCCGGCGACACGAGTGGCGACGACGCGCACCATGTGCGCATCTGTCAGATTTCGTGCACGGCCCGGGGGCTTGGCCCGATGGCACGCGGCGGACACGCGGGGTACGCTTCATCCGATGAGCGAACGCGTGTGGGAGGTCTTCCGGCAGGAAGACGAGGGCGACCCGATGATCCATTCGGGCAACGTGAACGCTCCGGACGAGGACCTCGCGATGCACTACGCCCGCGAGTTCTACGGACGCCGGGGCGAGTCCCACCGCCTCTGGATCGTGGCGCGCGACGCGATCACCGAGCTGGACGACCCGGACCTGCTCAAGCCGCCGTTCGACCGCTCGCACAAGAAGCCGGGCGGCTACCTGATCAAGCACAAGCTCGAGGCGGCCAAGGCGCGCGCCACGAAGGCGGGGGAGTGATCTCCGAGCCGCCCGCGACGCTCGACCCAACCGCCCGCGAGGCGCTGGCGGAGCTGATCCTCGGCGTTGCCGACGACGAGTTCGTGATCGGCTTCTGGGACTCCGAATGGACCGGCATCGCGCCGATGCTGGAGGAGGACGTTGCCACCAGCTCGATCGCGCAGGACGAGATCGGGCACGCACGCGCGCTGTACGAGCTTCTCGCGGACCTGACGGGCGACGATGCGGACCGAATCGCATTCGGTCGCGAGCCCGACGCCTACCGTCACGCGGCACTGCTCAACCACGCTCGTGGGGACTGGGCATTCAGCGTCGCTCGCCGCTGGCTCTACGAGACCGCGGACGCCGCCCGGCTGGCGGCGCTCGCGACCAGCAACTGGCCGCCGCTCGCCCAGCTGACGGCGAAGATTCGCCGCGAGGAGACCTACCACCGTCTGCACGTCGACGCGTGGCTCCGACGCCTTGCGGACGCGACGCCGGACGTCCGCGAGCGGCTCGCCGACGCGCTGGTGCGGCTCTGGCCGGACGCGCAGCAGGTCTTCGCGCCGCTGCAGACCGAGGAGGAGCTCGTTCGCGCCGGCTTCCTGCCTGAGCCGCTCCGCGCCATTCATGCATCGTGGCAGCAGGCCGTGCGTCCCGTGCTGGAGCCGATCACCGGGACGCTGCCACCGGCCGCACCGACCATGGACGGACGTACCCGCCGGACCGATGACTTCCTGTGGCTGCACGGCCAGTTCACGATGGTTGCGCGATCCGAGGAGGGGGCGACGTGGTGACGACGACGATCCACGACGCTCGCGAGCAGCGCGTGTGGGAGGCGCTGGCCGCCATCCCGGACCCGGAGATTCCGGCCATCGGGCTCGTCGACCTGGGGGTCATCGGCGAGGTGCGCATCGGGCCCGAGCTGGTGCACGTCGAGCTGCTGCCAACGTTCGTCGGGTGCCCGGCGATCGAGGTCATGCGCCACCAGATCGAGGAGCGGCTGACTGCGCTGGGCGTGGCGGATCGCGTCGAGGTGGACGTCACGTTCGCGACCCCGTGGACGAGCGAACGGATCTCGCCGGCCGGCCGCGAGCAGCTGCGGCGCAGCGGCTTCGCGCCACCGGTCATGACATCAGGACCGGCCGGGCTCGACGAGCTCGCGGTGCTCCCGATCGCCGAATGCCCGTACTGCGGCTCGCGCAACACGACGATCGACAACCCGTTCGGCCCGACACTGTGCCGCGCGATCTATCACTGCGCCGCCTGCCGGCAGCCGTTCGAGCAGTTCAAGCGGGTCTGACTGGCCCGCCGATTGCATCGGCCGATGCAGGAACTCTCAGGAGCGCGCAGTGATGATCGACCGTGACGACCCGCAGGGTCCCGGACAGGGACCGCTCGACCGGCCCGACCGTGACGCCGGAGACCCCATCGGCGACGACGCCTATCCGGGTGGCGGAACGATGACGCCGCCGACCGGTGACATGGACGATCCCATTCCGGAGACCGGCATGCCGGGCGAGCCGGAGCTGGAGTCCGAGCAGCCACGACGCGACGAGGGGATCGGCGACTCGCCCGAGGCCTGAGCAACGGCCGCCGGGCCCCTTGCCGGCCCACTGTACGCTGGCGGCGATGGCTCTTCCGATCGCCCCGCTGGGCATCGACCCGGCCCAACCGCTCGTCGCCGACGAGGACTCCGACCGCGAGGTTGAGGCCGGAGCGCCGTCCCGCATCTGGAGGCAGCTGCGCCGCAACCCGGCCTTCTGGATCGGCAGCGTGGCCGCCTCGGCCATCATCCTCCTGGCCGTGGGCGCACATTGGCTGGCCCCGTACGACCCGAACTTCGCGGTCCGCGGCACGGGACTGACCGCGGACGGTAGGCCGGTCGGTCCGAGCGGCGAGTTCTGGATGGGAACGGATCGCCTCGGCCGCGACTACCTCAGCCGGCTGCTGCATGGGGCCCGCACCTCGCTCCTGGTGGCGCTTGGCGCGAACATCGTGGCGACCGTGGTGGGCACCGTGGTCGGCGCGGTCGCGGCATATGCCGGGTCTCCTGCGGTCAGGATGCCGTTCCTCGGGCGCCGGATCGAGCTCTTCGTGCCGGTCGAGGCGATGCTCATGCGGCTGACCGACGCGTTGCTGTCGCTCCCGATCCTCCTGCTCGCGATCGCGCTGGCCGCCCTGATGGGCCAGAGCCTGCTCCTCCTCCTGGGGGTCATCTCGGCACTGCTGTGGACGACGACCGCACGCATCGTGTTCAGCCAGACTCGCGTGATCCTGTCCCGTGACTTCATCGAGGCCGCCCGCGCATTGGGCACGGGGCCATGGCGCGTCCTCGTCCACCACGTGCTCCCGCACCTGATTCCGCTGCTGATCGTCTACACCACGCTGGGGATCGCGGCGGTCGTGCTCTTCGAGTCGACCCTCTCCTTCCTTGGTGCCGGCGTGCCACCGCCCGCTGCGTCCTGGGGGACCATGATCGCGGAGCACGCGAGCTACTACCGCTCAGATCCTCGGCTCCTCCTGCTCCCGGGAGGGGCGATCGCGCTCACCGTCTTCACCTTCAACCTGCTGGGCGATGCGCTGCGTGACGCGCTCGATCCTCGCGTCGCGGGCCACGGCTGAGGCCATCCGCCGAATTAGGGAATTCTCCCGATGCGCCTCACGGGTAGGACAGTCATCGTGCAGCCGACGCCGCTCGTCCGGGCGGCCCGTGGGCCAATGAGGAGTGAACCATGTCCCGTGCCCGTTCCGAGCGAATGCCGTACCTCGCCGCCGTGATGGCAGTCTCCATGGTCCTCGTTGCCTGCGGCAACCAGGGAACGACCAGCCCAACGGCCGCCCCCGACGCGGACGGCGAAGACCCTGCGGCATCTGCTCCGCAGGGTGGAGGCACGCTCTCGGTTGCATGGGAGGCAGACATCCAGTCCATGGATCCGGCCATCGCCTACGACTACGTGTCGATCCCGGCCGTCCACCTCGTCTTCGATTCGCTCATCGGCTACGACGACGGGACGACGCTCGTCCCCGGGCTGGCGGAGGAGATGCCCACGGTCAGCGACGACGGGCGAACCTACACGTTCTCGCTGCGGTCCGGCGTGAACTTCGTCAACCCGGACGGCTCGATCCTGCGCGAGATGACCGCCGCGGACGTGGTGTACTCGTTCAACCGGGTGCTCAACCCGAACCTCACGCCCTCGCCCTCGCCGGTGGCATCGTCGTTCTTCGCGCAGATCGACGGGGCCCAGGCCGTCCTGGACGGAGACGCCGAGGAGGCATCGGGGCTCGTCGCCGTCGACGACAGCACGGTCGAGATCACGATCGCCGCGCCGAACCGCGCGTTCCTCAACGTCCTGGCGATGACGTTCGGCGGCATCGTCCCGGAGGGCGAGGCCGGTGAGGACACGGTGGCATTCTCGGAAGCACCGATCGGAACAGGTCCGTACTACCTAGCCTCGTACACCTCGGGCGAGGCGGCTCGGTTCGTCCGCAACCCGCACTACTGGGGCCCGATGCCGGCAGTCGCCGAAGTCGATTACCAGGTCGGGGTCGACACGGTCACCCAGACACAGCGAGCACAGGCCAACGAGCTCGACCTCATGGGCGACTCGGTGCCCACCGGGTCCCTGCCCGATGTCCGCGACAATCCCGACTACGCGGATCGGCTCATCGAGGAGGCCCTCGTCGCGGTCAACTACATGTCGATCAATGCGGGGATCGAGGACCCGCCGCTCAGCGACGTCCGCGTGCGGCAGGCCCTGAACCACGCGATCGACAAGGACAACCTGGTGCAGGTCATCGGGGGCCGAGGTGAGCCGGCGCACTGCGTCTTCCCACCGGCGGTCGAAGCCTTCGATCCGGACTGCCAGCCATACGATTACGATCCCGGCCGCGCGCGGGAGCTCCTCGCCGAGGCCGGCGTGGCGGACGGCTTCTCGACGCGCTACCTGACGGATACGACCGATGACTCGGTGGCGCTGGCGCAGGCTATCCAGCAGGACCTTGCCGAGGTCGGGATCGAGATCGAGATCGTGACCCAGGAGTTCGACGTCCTTCTCGAGACGATTCTCCAGCCCGATGGAGCTCCGCTGCTCGGGATCGGCTGGTTCCAGGACTATCCGGACCCGTCGGACTTCTATGATCCGATCCTCTCGTGCGCGGCATTGGAGGGCGGCTACAACACGTCGTGGGCGTGCAGCGAGGAAGCCGATTCGCTCGCCGCCGACGCGCTGTCGATGGAAGACACCGACGAGCGGAACGAGGCGTATCGCGAGGTGCAACGGCTCGTGATGGAGGAGGCGCTGTGGGTCCCGACCTACTTCCCGTCGGTCACGCACCTGACCTCCGAGCGCGTGGACGGCGAATACCTCCATCCCGTCTGGTTCTGGGAGATCGTCGACTACTCGCTGACCGAATAGCCGGCGAGGAGCCGCGGCGGCCCGCACGTCGCGGCTCCGGCACCCCCTCGTGATCGGGTATCTCGCCCGGCGGCTGCTGTGGGGCGGCGTGGTGCTCAGCCTCGTGGCTGGGCTCACCTTCGTGCTCATCTACGTGCTGCCCGGCGACCCTGCGCGAGCGGTGGCCGGCATCCACGCGTCGCCGGAGGACGTTGCCCGAATTCGGGTGGCGCTGGGCCTCGACGAGCCGTTCCACGTGCAGTTCGTGCGCTACGTCGGCCGGCTCGCGACCGGCGACTTCGGGTATTCGTTCCATCGGCGCACCGAGATCGGTCCGCTCCTGGTGCAGCGCTTTCCAGCCACGCTGCAGCTGGCGCTGAGCGGGCTGGCAGTGGGCCTTGCGATCGGCGTGCCCTTCGGCGTGCTTTCAGCGCGCCGGCGAGGGTCGGGGATCGATCGGGCGTCGACCGCGATCACCGCTCTGCTCGTCTCGATTCCGTCCTTCTGGCTCGGCTACGTGCTGCTCGATCTGCTCGCCTTTCGGCCGCTGGTCGCGTGGGACCTGGCGATCTTCCCGATCGGCGGCTACGAGCCGTGGAGCATCCGCCATCTCGCGTTGCCGGCGCTGACGCTCGGCAGCGGGCTGGCCGCCTACTACGCCCGGTTGACGCGGACCGCGATGCTCGACCAGCTGGGAAGTGACTACGTCCGGACGGCCCGCGCCAAGGGCCTGTCCGAACGGCGGGTCACGTGGCGCCATGCATTTCGGAACGCGATGACGCCGCTCGTGACGCAGCTCGGCATCGACATCGGGTTCCTCCTCGGGGGGGTGGTGGTCGTCGAGCAGGTGTTCTCGTGGCCGGGAATCGGCAGGCTCGCGGTCGAGTCGATCGTGCAGACAGACGTGCCGCTCATCCTTGCGACGGTGGTGTTCGCGACGCTCATGATCGTGGTCGCGAACACCGTGACCGACATCGTCGTGGCGATCCTGGAGCCGCGAGTGCGTCGCGCCTGAGCGCCGGGGCGCCGCCGCGGAGACGGGCTTGCGCCTGTGCCGATAATCAGCAATGCCCGGGCGGATCTCGTGCCCGACGCTCGTCGGGCGGGAGGGTGAACTCCATCGGTTGCAGGCGTATCTGGACGATGATGCGCCTGCGCTTCTGCTCGTCCACGGCGAGGCGGGGATCGGGAAGAGCCGCCTCCTGGAGCACGCACTCGCCGCGGCGCGATCGAGCGGCGCGGCGGTTCTCACCGGATCCTGTGTGCCGTTCGCGGGCCGAAGCCTCCCGTACGGGCCGATCACGGACGCGCTCCGGCCACGCGACGCGACGACGGCCACGCCCGCGCTCACGACCCTGCGCCGTGAGCTGCGCGGCCTCCTCGCCGCGGCGACCCCGACCAACGGAGCGCCCGGGTCCGACGCTGGCGGACAGCCGCAGATTCTCGAGACGGTGCTTGACGGGCTCGAACGAGCTGCGCGCGAGGGCCCCATCGTCCTGGCCATCGAGGATCTGCACTGGAGCGACGCGGCGACCCGCGATCTGCTCGGTTTCCTGATCCCGAGCCGATGGACGGGGCGTGTGCGCATCGTCGCAACCCTGCGGACGGAC
>Ga0190272_10001291_pt1 | contig 12042 bp, 9 predicted proteins | sample Popmic504T_FD_133746 | JGI IMG/M metagenome (GOLD analysis project Ga0190272, IMG submission 133746) | Populus adjacent soil microbial communities from riparian zone of Shoshone River, Wyoming, USA - 504 T | ecosystem: Environmental > Terrestrial > Soil > Riparian zone | place: USA: Wyoming...
CAGCCGTTGTTCGCGAAGCGACCGTCGTAGATCGTTGGGTCAGTGCGGAAGACAATCTCAAACTGTCCCGCCGCAGGAGTCGTGCTTGTATTCGGTTGAGCTGAAGCAGTTGAGCCTCCGGAGAAAGTCTTTGTCGGCAGCGCGGTGTTTGGCACAAAACCATCGTGAACACACTGCCGCCACCAGTTTTCGAAATCACCAGCCGGCGTTGCCGCCGCGACGGGCGTGGCCTGAGCAGGAGCGGCCGCTGCCCCGGCGTTCTGCCCACCGGCACGCGCCGGCTGACCGCTGCTTGCTGATTGCTGACTGCTGTTTGCTGTTTGCTGCCTGTTCGCCTGCCAATACTCCTTAATGATTTCGTAAGGCTTCTGATCATATTTGGCAGTGAACACTGCGAGCAGCTCATGCGCGCTCTTGTTCTGATAGAGGGGCTGAATGAGCGGCTGGACGATGGTGACCGTTCCATCGAATGAGCGCGCATCGCTCCAGGCTTCGAGATAGTGAGTCTCTGGAATATGCCAGTGACAGAGTTCCGAGGTCTCGTCTTTGTACTGGCTGAGATGAACGCGCAGCCTGGTGTTGAACAACCGATCCTGGTCGAGCTTGAGATCCGCGGGCGTGTTGTAAACCGGATTGCCGCCAATCATTACGAGCATCTCAACGCGGCCGGCATCGATGTCGTTAACCAGATCCTGGAGTGACTGCCGTTGGTCAACCGGGTTTGCTTCGATGGGATCTGTGTAAAGGACTGTCTGACCGACGTTGCCGAGCGCTGAATTCATCGCATGGGCCATAGCGTGCACCGCGGGCGGCGCTTCTCGACCGGCGATAACGATGCAGGCGCCTCTGTGTTGCTGCAAATCGCGCGCTACGGCATCAAGTCCACCAACGGGGCTGCTTCCGGAAACGCCCCCAACTCCCGTTTGTGCGGCAATTGCGGTGGCAGCAGCCAGAACTTCACTCGGTTTCACGGCCCAATGATGATCCGCGGCCGCGCCCGTGGTTGTCGGGGTCGACTCGATCACATAGAGCCGGTTCATCTCTTTTTTGCCTTGGGTCATCCGGCGCTTCGCAGCGAAATCACGGGCATACTTCAGATTTCCAGGATGCGCCGCGAGGAAGTCTGCGTCGAGCGCAAGGATTCGTTCGGCTTTGCTGAAGTCGTAGATCGTGTTCACCGGCTGACCAAGAGAAGCGACCGCGCCGGCGCGCGCGTTGTCGTTGTTGACCGGCTCATACTGATGCCACTTGGCCCCGGGAAACTCGGTAAGAATTGCCTTAAACTGCGCCGCGATCGTGGGTGACGTAATGGTTTCGGTCAGGAACCGTAGCCCTGCGCCTTGCTTTGGCCGTTGTTCATCCAGCGCCGTGCGAATCTCACCAACAAAGGTGGTCCAGGGTCGCGCGCCTTCACGGAAAGTTGTTGTTTGCGAGCGATCGGGATCGTAGAGGTCCAGAATCGACGCCTGCGCAAATATGTCGGTCGCACTGGAGCCGCGGTCGTTCGGATCTCCATTGCGGCTGTTCGGATGATCGGGATTTCCTTCGACTTTGGTCGGTCGGCCTTCATTGCTGCGGGCCAGTAGCGGCGTCGCCACGCCACCCAACGACGATGCGGTTGCGTAGAAAAGAGCCTGTCCGGGATTTCCTTCTGGCTGCGTTACGTAGGCAACGATTTTCTCGGGAGGTTGAAACGCGCAGCCGCTGAGCCCCGCGAGCGCGAGCGACGCGCCCATCAACTTGAGAAAGGTGCGCCGTTCGACGGGATCGTTCCATTCTTCAGCCTGCTGCGGATACTCGCGTTCGACGAACTCGCGGAATTCCGGCGCGTCGGCCAGTTCTTCGAGACTGCGCCAGTATTTCGTGCCGCCGGCAGGCTTGCTCGTCGCGCCCGTGATGCTGGCGGAAGTGTCTTGCAGTGCAAGAACACGCTCGCGCATCAGCTTGAAGTTTATGTGTCGGTCTTCGGACATCGTTACTTTCAGTTCGCGCTTCGCGCTCATTGCAGACAGGATTCCTGCGCTCTCCGCCAGCCGCCCCCGGCTTATCGGTGACAGGTGGAACAGCTCGTCAGAACATTCGGCGCTTGAATGTGATACTTGGAAACCAGCGATTTCCCTTCAGCGATCTCACCCTCAGTCTTGTTAGTTGGCCGCCACTCCATATCGAAAACCTTCTCCACCGGTCGAACAAATTTCTCCGGGGAGCGATGACACTCGAGGCACCATTCCATTTGTAGCGTCGAGGCTTGATAGGCAATAGGCATTTGATCGACGCGGCCGTGGCACGTCGAACAGCCGACCCCTTTTTTCACGTGAATGCTGTGGTTGAAATAAGAATAGTCCGGCAGATCGTGCACCCTGATCCATTCGATCGGCTTGCCGGTGCGGAAGCTGGCGCGAACCGGCTCCAGATAAGGGCTATCCGCCCAGATCTGTTTGTGACAGCTCATGCACGTATCTGTTGAAGGGATTCCGGCCGATGCCGAGGTTTCGACAGACGTATGACAGTAGCGGCAGTCAATGCCATCGTCGCCGACATGATGTTTGTGACTGAATTGGACCGGCTGCTGGCGTTCGACCCACTGCCCTGTGTTCCAGGAGGATCGATTCAACTCGGCTGCGGCCCAGAGCGCAGCCGCCAGGATAAAGATCGCGCCATAGATAGTCAGCTTCGCAAGCGCGTTAGTGCTGTGATGAAAAATCTGTGGCATCGCCGCAGCTTTGCAAATCCTTCAAGACAGAATCGTCAGTACCGAGGGTACGACGGGAGATCCACGAACCCAACTAATTCAATTCCTAAGGACTACAGGCAACCGCGTACTAGACAGAGGGGCACACAGACCTTCCCGGTCCAGACTGTTTTTCTTGCACGGTGGCAGGTACTTTAACAGATGAGAAAAAATTTTCAACTAACGCGCAGATCAAATTGCGAATTTCGATTTCAATTCGCAAAAGGGGGGCGAAGGACCAGCAGCAGTCCTGCTCTTTTCGCGGGGGCGTTCAGAAGGTAACGTCAGCAGGTCGGTTACCGGGGGGCGGGTCGTTAGCTTAAACAGTGACGGGTCGTTCGTTGTTTCAAGTAGCCGCGGCATCTCGTGCCAGCATGGCGACGCCAATGCTTGCAGCATCGCTTCCCAGGGTCGCCACCAGGATTTGTGTGCTCTCAAAACACGGCTGAAAGGCGCGTCGTTTGGCTTCCTGGATGATCGGATTCAGAATCAGCTCGCCGGCCTGCATCACGCCACCGCCAAGCACAATACGCTCAATATTCAGTAGGTTGATTACACTGGCCACGCCCGTCCCGATGTATTTTCCGGTGCGCTCAATCATCATTAGCGAAAAGTCATCGCCCTCCCGCGCTTCGCGGGCCATATCTCCGGCAGTAAAATTCTTATTCAGAGCCAGCTTGGAAAGAGAAGATGTCGAATCGCGATTTAGACGCTGGTTTGCACGGCGCACAATGTTGGGAGCGGAGGCGACCGTTTCGAGGCAGCCAGTATTGCCACACTGGCACTCCGAACCTTCGGTATCAATAGTGATATGCCCCACTTCGCCCGCGAAGCCTGAGGCCCCTGTCCAGAGCTGACCGTCCAGAATGATTGCGCCGCCGATTCCATCTCCGATCGTAATGTAGAAAAGGTTGCGGCTCCCGCGGCCGGCGCCGATCTTGTATTCACCGTACGCAGCGGCATTGGCATCGTTCTCGAGCTCTACGCGCAGTCCTGTAGCATCCATTACCTCAGCGTGAAGATTCTCGCGCACGGTGGAGGGAAGATCTTTGGATGCGATCACGCGGTCTGATTGACGGTTTACCAGGCCGGGTACGGCGATTCCGAGTGCCCCGATATTTCCCGCCGAGCTACCCAGATCCGTTACGACGCCGGCCACTTGCTTTACCAGACCGTCGGACTGGAGCTCTTCGTCGCGTCGCCGACCGGCCACGCCATCGTCGCTTACGACGACAGCCCGGAGTCGGCCTCCGCAAAGATCAATTCCGATGAAGCTAGTTTCCGATTTCGGGGGTGTAGACATCTATTCAGGCCTTCCGCACACGTCGTGAATCGCTTATCGAGTCGAGAACCCCCGAAGCATAATGGAGGGTACGGGGGCTGTCAAACAGGTCTTTCTGCGTGTAGAATGCCCCCGTTACTTACTAGTGAGCAGTGAGTTGTGGGCAGTGAGCAGTAAATTGGTTGACGTTTCTACTGCTTACCGCCGACCATCCACTGCTCACTTTTCCATCATGAATCTGGATTTTCTCAACGACTTCATTGGTCGCTACGGGCTCTATGCCGTTTTCCTCCTCGTGATGATCGAGGGAGATATCACACTGCTGCTCGCGGGTGTGCTGGCGCATAGTTACTTTTTCGGGGAGCACAGCTTCCTGTGGGTGCTGCTGGCGGGCACCCTCGGCGGCGCCGCCAGCGATAACATCGCCTACTTGATGGGCCGCGAGTTTCGCAAGGGCGTGCGGGACATTCGCTTCTACCGCGCTGCCAAACCCCGCATGGAACGCCTGACGACGAATTTCGGTCCCCTTTCAATCTTTCTATCAAAATACATCTATGGCTTGCGCTGGGCGTCGTGCATATTTTATGGCGTTGGAAAGATGCCATACCTGCGCTTTATGCTACTGTCTCTGGCAAGTTGCTTTACCTGGGTACTGGTTCTGAGTGGCGCTGGCTATTTCTTTAGTGGCGCTGTTATTAGCCTCCTCGGCGACTTCCAACGACTCGGCAAGTACCTACTGGTCATCGTGATCGTCGGCATTGCGGCTTTTTACCTGATTGAGCGCTTTTGGTTATCCGATAAAGTCGAAGAGGCCGACCCCGAACGTTTCCAGGAGTTTGAGCACGCGGCGCAAGAGAAACTCCAGGACTTGAAGCAGGAGTTTCAAGAACACATACCCTTTAAGCCCACGCGCGACTCGAAGACGAAAAAGCGCGTCGGAGCAAAACGCGGCCGGGGCCGGCGGTGAGTTGCCCATCAAGGCAGGCGTGATCCGGTTCGCCCGTGTCGTGGAATTCCAACAGTAAAAAAGTCTAGATCCAAAATGCTTATTGAATCGTCTGCACCTACCCGCGTTGATCTTGCCGGCGGCACGATCGACATCTGGCCGTTGTATCTATTCCATCCCGGAGCCGCGACTGTCAATTTCGGCATCTCGCTGCGCGCTAATTGCCAAATAGAGACCCGCGACGACGGGCGCATTGTGCTCGAGTCTCGCGATCGCAAGGTGGCTTTTGAAACGGAGTTAGCCGCCCTCGAAGACCTCGCCCGCGAGGAGCGCCTCGAACTAATTTCAAAACTGGTCCACTTTTTCAAGCCAACTACCGGTTTTCATTTGATAGCCAACAGCCAGGCCCCTGCTGGTGCTGGTCTCGGTGGATCGTCGGCCCTGGCCATTGCGTGCATCGGCGCACTCAACCGTTTAGTGGGAGACCGTTACGAATCACGGAAGTTCATCACCATTGCGGCGAATGTTGAAACTACGGTTATTCGGGTGCCTGCAGGTTTTCAGGATTATTACTCGGCGCAGTATGGCGGCGCCTCGTGCGTTCATTTCCGCGCCGGCGGGATTGAAAGAGAAGCACTGACGATCGATCAAGCAAAATTGGAGAGTCGGATTGTCATCTGCTATACGGGCGAGCCACGTCTATCAGGAACGAACAACTGGGACATTTTCAAACGACACATCGATGGCGACCCTGAGCTATTCGAGTTGTTCGATGGGATTCGCGATTCAGCGTTGCGCATGCGTGGCGCACTCCTGTCGGATAACTGGGAAGAGGTGAGTGCGACGATGCAGGCCGGTTATCCGAACCGCCGGCGGCTGGCGCCGGGAGTCACCACACCGCAAATGGATCGTCTGGTGGAAAAGGCGCTTGCGAACGGCGCGGAAGCGGCGAAGGTTTGTGGAGCAGGCGGCGGCGGCTGCATCGCATTTCTTTGTTCCGAAGGACGGAAGAGTGATGTTGAGCGAGCGCTGAGCGAGGAAAAAGGCGCCGAAGTACTCGATTGGAAGTTTTCGCGCGAAGGATTGGTAGTTAAGGAGTCCTGAGCGTTTTGGAGTGCGGCGACAAGTCGCCCACTCCAAACTTCACAGCATCCATTGAGAGCGGTTCTCGTAGTAGGCGGGTGAGCGATCCGGATAGCGTTTTTTGTAAACCTTGTATCGAGCGAGCAGTTGTTCGTATCGTTTGTCTGAAGATATCAGTGGCCGGTGGGGAAGTTCGCGCAGATGGTTTTCGATCTTCGTCATATTCTTTAGCGAGAACCGCCAATCATAGTTTCCCAGATCGTAAAGGCTGGTTAGGCCGTAGCCTTTAATCCTCCCTGAAAAATCCACGTACGGATCGAAATAACTCCAGGTCAAGTCTCGCAGACTCCGAAACAAAGGCTTGCGTCCATGCAAGCCGATATCGCGAGAGCGTCCAATTGAGCCCCATAACCCGCTGTGCTGGAAAACGAAGATCACGTGGTCTAGCAGATCGACTGACTCTATATCGAGCAGCAGCGGCGGGTAGCCATGCTGTTCGAGGATCACGGCAGCTCCGACCGCAGCTTCCAGGCAGTGTGCCTCATTTCTCTTGATGGTCTCACGGAAGGAGCGCAGCGTGCCGCCGTCACTCTCCCAGTTGTAAGGCATTGAGGAGAAGTAACGTTGGACCTTCGCCGGAGTATCCAATGACTGGATCAGTCGCCACTCGGCTCGGGTAAACGACTCCCTCGAAGGTTTCTTATTCACTGACAAGCTATTAACAGATGGGTTTCGGAAAGGCAAAGCGGGTTAGATTGCGATAGTTTGCGTTAGCTTTTGGATCGCAAGGGGTTTGGGTTGGCAGAAAGTCCCAGGGAAGTGTTCAGCCATCACCTCACACGGGACATCCGCGATAGCTAACAAGCCCTGCGATCCCTGCGCGGAACACTAAACTACACGAAAGACTTTTTTGCATAGAAGAGACTCATCACAAAAGACGCTCGCTGACACATGAACATGCGCACCACGCTTCTCCTATTGTTGGAAGGGGGTCTGCGCTCTTGCTTCGAACCGCCTCGGTGTTGTAAGAGTGATGGACGGTCATCTACCAAAGAATCCCGGCTTGTTCGATTTCGGTTGACCGCTGAAAGACAGGTGGCGATTAAGGGGTCGCATTAAAGAAATGGAAAACGAAGTAGAAACCCGGCACGTTAGTCGTAGTGAAAAGGAAACGGAAACCGAAGCAGCCAGGCTTATCGAACACATCGAAGAAGCGCTCGCTATCGTGAGTATTCGATCGACGACTGATCTGGAATCGCTCGACGGCGTCGCTGATCGAATAGAACGCGCCGCGCGCGACCTCTCAGTGGCATTGCGCGAGCTCGCTCACGAGCGTCGTATTTCCGAGGATGCTCCTAAGTAAGCAGCAACGTCCTTCCTTGAGCCCCGGCTTAATTGAAAACCTGGAGACAGTATGACTTCATCTCGCACTCAAACAGCAGATCAACCCGCCGGATCGGCGCTCGCAAGAGATACCACGGTACCGTTGAGCACCAATACTCATCTGCTTAATTGGGTCGAAAAAATGGCCAATCTGACCAAGCCGGCCGCGATCCACTGGGTTGATGGCTCTCCGGAAGAAGACCAGGCGCTGAAGGATCAGATGGTGGCCGCCGGCACGTTTACCAAGCTCAACGATGAACTCTGGCCGGGCTGCTATTACGCGCGTTCCAACCCCAGCGATGTAGCGAGAGTAGAAGACCGGACTTTCATTTGTTCGCTGTCGAAGGATGCCGCGGGTCCCACAAACAACTGGGAAGAACCCTACAAGATGCGGCGGAACCTGAAGGAACTCTTCGACGGTTCAATGCGGGGACGCACGATGTATGTGCTGCCGTTTAGCATGGGGCCGATCGGCTCTCCCATGTCTCAGATTGGAGTTCAACTCACCGACTCTCCCTACGTCGTCGTTAACATGCGAATCATGGCGCGAATCGGTCTGCCGATTTACGGTGAGATTGATAAGGACTACAAGCGCGTGGTGCCGTGTATGCATTCAGTCGGTGCTCCGCTCGAGCCCGGGCAACAGGATGTTCCCTGGCCCTGCAACCAGGAAAAATACATTGTTCATTTTCCTGAAACGCGCGAGATTTGGTCCTTTGGCTCGGGTTACGGCGGCAATGCGCTGCTGGGCAAGAAGTGTTTCGCGCTCCGAATTGCTTCCAACATCGCCCGCGATGAAGGGTGGATGGCCGAGCACATGTTGATCGTCGGCGTCGAGGATCCCCGGGGTGAGAAGACCTACGTCACCGCCGCATTTCCCAGCGCTTGCGGCAAGACTAATTTCGCCATGCTCATCCCGCCTGCTGGCTTTGAGGGCTGGAAAGTTTGGACAGTGGGTGACGACATCGCCTGGATCAAGCCGGATTCACAGGGACGATTGCGAGCTATCAATCCGGAAGCTGGCTTCTTCGGTGTCGCGCCGGGAACGTCATCGAAGACCAACCCCAACGCGATGATTGCGCTTTCGACAAACTCCATTTTTACCAACGTGGCGTTAACGCCCGAAGGTGGCGTCTGGTGGGAAGGCATGACCGACCAACCGCCGGCGGAGTGTCTGGATTGGCAGGGAAACAAGTGGACGCCCGAAATTGGAAAAGAGACCGGCAAGAAAGCGGCGCACCCGAACGCTCGGTTCACTGCGCCTGCCTCGCAATGTCCAACGATCGACCCTGATTGGGAAGATCCGAACGGAGTTCCCATCAACGCGATTATCTTTGGCGGACGTCGCGCTACGACGATGCCGCTCGTGTACCAGTCGTTTAACTGGAGCTCCGGAGTTTACATCGGAGCTACGATGGGTTCAGAGATGACGGCGGCTGCGGCGGGCACGATCGGAAAAGTTCGTCGCGACCCGATGGCGATGCTGCCGTTTTGCGGCTACCACATGGGCGACTATTTCCGGCACTGGATCCGAATGCAGCGCTCGCTCAGCGAAACACCCAAGATTTTTCATGTGAATTGGTTTCGTAAGGACGCGGACGGAGACTTCATGTGGCCGGGATTTAGCGAGAATATGCGCGTGCTGAAATGGATCGTGGATCGCGTCCGTGGCCGCGCACTTGGTAAGGAAACTCCGATTGGCTGGATGCCGCACTACGAAGACATGGAATGGAACGGTCTCGACTTCTCGAAAGAGAAGTTTGATAAGTTGCAGGCTTTCGACCGGCAAGCGTGGCGGGAAGAAGTTCTGGGCCACGAAGAGTTGTTCCTGGACTTACATGATCGGCTGCCGCCGGAAACGATCTACGAGCGTGAACTGCTGATTTGTAGGTTGTAAAAGTAGAGGTGGCACTCCGTGGCCGCCCCATCTTCACCGTCTCATTCACAACTCGCTAAAAAGGGGTGGCCACGGAGTGCCACCCCTACAATTACGACACTACGTTCCCTTGATATGTAGTTATCCCGGTGGCCAGTTCATCGGCCGTCCGCCAAGCACATGTACATGTAAGTGAAGAACGGATTGCCCGGCGCCGGCGCCGGTATTAATCACGGTTCGATATCCACTCTCCGCCAGTCCCGCATCATTCGCGACCCGCGCGGCTACTCGCAGCAGGTGGCCCAACAACAGTTCATGTTTCTTCGAGGCTTCGTCGAGAGATTCCAGGTGCTCCACCGGTATCACGAGCAGGTGCGTCGGCGCCTGGGGATGAATGTCCCGAATCACGATGGCACGATCGTCACTGTACGCGAAATCGGTCGGAACCTCCTTCGCAATCATCCGGCAAAATAAGCAGTTTGGTTCAGTCATGACTCTTTATTCCTTGTAACGCAACTGTTAGTTTGCGGTCAACTAAGGCTATTTGCTAGTAGCGGTCAAACTTGCAGCGTATCCACCCATTCGCCATTCGCAAACTAACAGTTTGCGTTACATGCCTTCCGCGCCGATCCCTGAAATCGAGTCCTGCGACAACGGGGCGGTGACTGATTCCCTGACCCGCTCGATGTCAGCCCCGACGGCGCTTAGCTTGGCTTCAATCTTTTCGTAACCTCGATCGATGTGGTAGACGCGGTCGATGATGGTTTCTCCGTGTCCTACGAGGCCAGCCAACACTAACGACGCCGAGGCGCGCAGGTCCGATGCGATCAAAGGCGCCCCGGTCAAGGCAGTAGGCCCTTCGACGACGGCGGAGTGGCCGTCGATGGAAATATTGGCGCCCATGCGCTGCAGCTCGGATGCGTGCATGAATCGATTCTCAAAAACCGTCTCCTCGATCAGTGAGCGTCCGTCGACCTGCGTCATCAACGCCATGTACTGGGCCTGCATGTCCGTTGGAAACTCAGGATAGGGTTCGGTTCTCACGTCTTTTGCCACCAGGCTTTTAGGCACCGAGACGTGCAACGCGCTTGGATTTAGCTCCTCAATCTCGACGCCGACGTCACGAAACTTATCAATGACGGTTCTCAGGTGTAGCGGTGCGCAATCTTTGATTTCGAGCTCGCCCTTCGTGATCGCGGCCGCGGCGATAAACGTTCCAGCTTCAATCCGGTCAGGGATGATTGTGTGTTCCGCGCTGCCGAGAGCCTCCACGCCTTCGATTTCCATCCGGCTCGTGCCGGCGCCCCTCACGCGCGCGCCCATTTTGTTTAGCAACTCGGCCAGATCAATGATTTCGGGTTCACACGCTGCATTGTGTAGAACCGTTAACCCGCGCGCGAGACTTGCGGCCATCATCAGGTTTTCAGTTCCCGTGACGGTGACCTTGTCAAACTGAATTTCGCCGCCGATTAGCCGGCCGCCCTGCGGCGCGCGGGCGATGACATTTCCCGCTTCCAGCCGAACCTCCGCGCCCAGTTTCTCAAAAGCCCTGAGGTGCAGATCGATGGGACGCGTGCCGATCGCGCAGCCTCCCGGAAGGGAGACTTTGGCTTTTCCGAAGCGCGCCAGCAATGGCCCAAGCGCGAGCACGGAAGCGCGCATGGTCCTTACCAACTCATACGGCGCTTCAAACAGTTCAATGTTCCGTGCCGTAATTTTGTGGGTCCTCAGCTCGGGAGTCAGCACCGTTGCGCCCAGGTCCTCGAGCAAACGCCGTTGCGTGATGATGTCTTTGACGTAGGGAAGATTGTGCAGGGTTACAGTCTCGCCGCTGAGGACTGCCGCCGCCATGCATGGGAGCGCCGAATTCTTAGCGCCACTGATCGAGACGCGGCCCTTAAGCGCGCGACCACCGGTAATTCGAAATTTGTCCACGATGGGGAACAGATTAGAGGAAAATGCAAAAAGGTGAAAGTAGGTCTATGCGGCTCAGCGAGGTCAGTACCATCATGCGGTAGCAGGTGGTTCTCAAGATTTCCGGTTGCCAATTGCCAATTGCCGATTGACAGATCATCTGGACGCCAATCGGCAATCGGCAAACAACAAATTGGCAATATCGTGACCCGCCCGCTATCGCGTGGCGGTACCGACCTCCTCCCGGAGTCGCAATGGAATCGGCGCCAATGACCGACTCTAACGGTTCACGACAGCTTCTGTATCACCACTGTGCGAGGAATGCGGGCCAGGTCAGGGTAGATATCCAACAGTTTCCATTCACCGTTTTGAGCCATCGGTTCGATTAGTTTCCGAACTGCTTCGCCCTGATTGAAGCCAATCTCAAACAGAAAGTGTCCGCCATTCTTCAGATGACTTCCGACTTCCGCCAGCAAGCGACGGATAACAGCGAGCCCGTCCTCACCAGCCTCGAGTGCAAGGCGCGGCTCGTAATCCCGGACCTCTCTCTGCAATCCTTTAATGTGCTCAATGGGAACATAGGGTGGATTGGAAACCACGAGGTCAAACGGTCCATCTGTCGCTTTCAATCCGGAGAAACAGTCCGACAGCAGAAACTCAATCCGTTCGTTGACCGAATGACTCGCCGCGTTGCGCTTCGCCACCTCGATCGCTGCGGGCGACACGTCCAGCGCAATCGCCCGCGCATTGGGTAGCTCATGAAGAAGAGTTACGGCGATGCAACCTGAACCCGTGCCGACGTCGCATATAAAAAGGGACGCGTCCCA
>Ga0190272_10001292_pt1 | contig 12034 bp, 10 predicted proteins | sample Popmic504T_FD_133746 | JGI IMG/M metagenome (GOLD analysis project Ga0190272, IMG submission 133746) | Populus adjacent soil microbial communities from riparian zone of Shoshone River, Wyoming, USA - 504 T | ecosystem: Environmental > Terrestrial > Soil > Riparian zone | place: USA: Wyoming...
AGGGCCGCGCCGACCGAGCAGGTCATGCCGCTCGCGGTGGCCGGCCCGCGGTCGGTCTCGATGTCGACCGCGAGCAACCTGATGTGCAGGCACACGCGGTCCGCCACCTCGGCCAGCTCGGCCGCGTCCACTCCTGGCAGGGCGACGACGAACTCCTCGCCGCCGAACCGCCCGACGAGGTCGTCGCGGCGCACCTCGCACCGGATCGCGTCGGCGACGCCGCGCAGCACGTGATCACCGGCGAGGTGCCCGTACCGGTCGTTGATCATCTTGAAGTGGTCGAGGTCGACCATGAGCAGGCCAAGGGTGCCGCGCATCCGGCGGCACCGGACCAGCTCGTTACCGGCGACCTCGTGCCAGAACCTCGCGTTGAGCAGGCCGGTCTTGTGATCGGTCCGGGCGGCCCGCTCGAACTGGTGCAGCAGCAGCCCGCGGTGCACCGCCAGGACCGTCAGCATCAGCACCGGCACGAGCCACGGGTCGAAGACGATCAGGGCGGCGATCGCGACGCCGAGCCCGAGCGCGGCGCCGACGACGAGCTGCTCGGACAGGTGCCCCAGCGCGAGCCGGGGGGTGGTCGCCGGGTTGGCGAGCAGGATCGCGACGACGACCATCGCGTAGTTGATCAGCCACCACGCGACTGCGGCGGCCACCAGCACGACGACGCCGAGCGGGCCGCCGGGGATGGCCGGGTAGCCGTTGGGGCTCGCCGCGGCGAGGATCGCGCCCGCGCACCCGCTCGCCAGGACCATCGTCGACGCGGAGAAGACCTTGCGGTAGAGCACCGTCGTCCCGTAGACGCGCAGCCACGCGTGCAGGTAGGTCAGCAGCACGAGCGCCGCAACGAACGGGGGCGGCAGCAGGATCAGGCCGGCGAAGATCCACATCGACTTGAGGTTCGTGTAGGGCGTGCCCTCGGCGGCTACTTCCCGTAACCGTTCGATGCCCCTGGCGGCCTCCAGGTGGATCAGGCAACCGGTGGCCAGTACGGCGAAGTGGATCAGGTCCGTTCGGGTGGTCGGGACCAGCCGCAGAGTGCCGGAGACGAGGGTCGCCGCAGCCGCGTCCACCACCAGCACATAGGCGATGACGTGCGACGGAGCCGACCAGAGACGCCACCGATGGGGTGGTACCAGGGCCGGCCGGCGAGGACGAACCTCACTCCGACCGTTCCGATAGACGACACTCAAAAGGTACCCCAAACCATACGGCGAGCGAAGCGATTCACCGTAACCGCTACGTAACCAGTTGTCATCGCCGCCGATCGAGCGAACATCAACATCCCTAACGTGGAAGAGGTGTGCAATGCGTGTTCAGACGACCGCCCGTGGCAACGAATGGACCCTGGTTCGCGGAAACGAATGGACCCTGCGCGGCAATGAATGGACCGTCCGCGGCAACGAGTGGACGGTGCGTGGGAACGAGTGGACCTGAGCCGCGACATTCAGTCAACCGGCCCCTGACCGCCGCCACGCCCGCGCGGCGGCGAGGGCGGCCAGCACCCCCAACGCCCCGCACCACGCGACCACGGTGCTGGGCAGCGCGCGCTCGGCGGCGAGCCCGGCGAGGACGATGCCACCGCCCTGGCACACCCGCAGCGCGGTCACCGCGAGCCCGAACGCCTGACCGCGCCCGGCGTCCGGGACCGCGCGGACGAACGCGGCGCTGGCCGCCAGGTGGTAGGCCGACGCGAAGCCCGACGCCGCCCACAGCACGGCCGTGACGGCGAGGCCCGGCCGCAGCGCGCACAGCACCAGCGGCGCGCACGCGGCCACCGCCATCGGGCCGAGCCAGCGGAGCCTGGTGGGCGGCGGCACGAACCGGCCGAGCACCAGCATCCCCAGCACGGTGCCGGCCGGACCGGCCGCCAGCAGCAGGCCGGCGGCCACCGCGCCGCCGCCGAGTTCCGCCGCGTACGGCACCGCGAGCCCCTCGACCGTGATGTAGAAGCCGGCGACGCACGCCAACGCCACCAGGGAGCGCAGCCGCGGGTCACCGCCGACCAGCCGGGCACCGCCGCTGACCGACGACCACCACGACGTGGCCGCGCGGTCGCCGACGGCCGGCCGGGCCAGCACCCCGTACCGGATGATCGCGGCCGACACGGCGAACGTCGCCGCGTCGATGAGCAGGGCCCGGCCGGACCCCAGGGAGGCGACGAGCGCGCCGCCGGCAGCGAACCCCACCAGCTGGGCGAGCTGGACCATGGTGTTGCTCACCGCGGACCCGACCACGAACCGGTCGCCCGCGAGCACCGCGGGCAGGGTGGCCGCCCTGGCCGCCGCGAACGGCGCGTTGAGCAGCTGCACCGCGCACAGCAGGACGCACAACCACAGCAGCTGCATCCCCGGCACGGCCATCACCGCGACCAGCGCGGCCCGCCCCAGGTCACTCGCGATCATCACCGCGCGCCGCGGGTACCGGTCCGCCAGGCCGGACAGCAGCGGCCCGCCGACCAGGTCGGGGAGGTACGTCAGGCCGTACGTGAGCGCGGTCAGCCCGGCCGACCCGGTGCGGTCGAACACCACGACCGCGAGGGCCACCCTGGCGAACTGGTCGCCGACCACCGACAGCAGCAGCGCCAGCAGCAGGGCGCGGAACTCGCCGACGGCGAACGCCTCGCGGAAGGTCGCCGGCCGCTCCGGCGGCGTGGTCACGGGCCGTCGGTTGCGGGCGTCCCGGAGGTGCCGGGCGGGCTCAGGTCCGCGAGCGGGCGGCCAGCGTCACCGCGACGAGCAGGAAGAACACCAGTACCACCAGGGTTCCGGTGCTGCCGCTCGTCGAGCTGGTGAGGATGAGGTCGACGTTGCCGACGAGCACGATCCCGCAGGACGCCGTCACGGTGTGGCGGCCGGGTTCGATCCTGGTGAACTCGACCGGCGTGGTGAAGCCGCCGTGGGAGTCGGCGGTCGCGGTGCCGACGCGTTCACCGCCGGAGGTCAGGGTGACCCTGGACCGCGGGTGGCACCCTGAGCCGGTCGCGGCGAGCGGGTCGCCGGCCTGCACTGCGGGCTTGTCGAACACCAGGTCGCCCGGGTCACCGCCGTCCTTGTCGGCCCCCGTCGACGTGCCGGGGTCCGTCGGGGTGGTCGGCTCGGTCGTCGGGATGGCCGGGTCCGTTGTCGTCGCCGGCGCCGTCGTGGTGGTGGTCGGCCGCCTGGTGGTGGTCGTCGGGCGCGTGGTCGGCGGCCGCGGCGACGTGGTGATGGGGATGGTCGGCGGGATCGTCGGCGGCGTGGTGGTCGGCGGCGTCGTCGGCGGGACCGTCGGGGCGATCACGTCGAACGGGATGCGGACCACGGACTCCCCGCAGTCGGTCTGCCCGTAGAGGTAGTGCCTGCCGATCTTCGCGCTGGGCGGAACAGTCACCCCCACGGAGCCGGACGGCGTCCGGCCGGACCCGAGTGACGTCGAGGCGTCCCAGAGGAAGAACACCGTGGGGCAGTTGCTATAAAAAGCACCGTAGGTAATCGAGAATGCACTTCCGGGTGAACCCGATGCGGGACTCGGCTGAAGCCACGGTGGGACCTGCGCATTGCCGGCGCCGGGCACGGCGAACAGCGACAGCATCATCACAACAGGTATCAGCAACGCTACGCGAGCGCACTTCATCAGCCGTTCTCCCATGCACCCTCGTACGCCGCCAACCACCATGGACGGGCGGCGGACTGTACCATCCCGCCAGCTTGACTTTGCCTTGTGAACAGGGGTTCTCACGTGAGACGTGCGGTTGTCGTCGCGGTTGCCTGCCTGCTTGCCGCGTTTGCCGCCGGGGGCTCCGGCACGGCCTGGGCCGCCGAGCCGGCCGGGTCCACCGGGCCGCTCGGCCTGGAGGCGCGCATCGGCGGACAGGTCGTCGGCGCCGGTGACCTGGTCATCGACCCGACCCGCGAAACCAACATCGAGATCACGGTCCGTAATGAGACCTCGTCACTCTTACGAGTGAAGACGGTTCGGCTGTCGGGCACCGCCCTGGCGCTCACCTTCTTTGCCTACGACACGACGGTGGCGTTCGACGTGCCGGCCGGGGCCACCGTGGAGCGCAGCTTCCCGCTGGACCTCGCCGACCTCGACCAGCAGGCCACCGGACTGTTGCCGGCCACCGTGCAGCTGCTCGCCCCCGACCGGACCGTGCTGTCCGAGGTCGCCGCGACCAGCGACGTGCGCGGCTCGGTGTGGTCGGTGTTCGGGGTGTTCGGCATCGCCGTCGTGGTCATGACGCTGCTCGCCTGGGCGGGCGCGCTGGTGTCGCTCGCCCGCGGGCGGCTGCCGGCCAACCGCTGGCGACGCGCGCTCCGCTTCCTCCCGGCGGGTTTCGGCACCGGGCTGTCCGCGGTGATCACGCTGTCCGTGCTGCGGCTCGTCGCCCCGGCCCCGGCCGCGGAGATCCCGATGGTCCTCGGCGCCGCGGCGGCCGCGTTCCTGCTCGGCTACCTGACCCCGCACCCGAACCCGGCGGTCGCTCCCGACGAGGCGTCGCTCGGTCAGGGGCCGACCGAGCACATCGGCGGGGTCGACCCGGCCGCGCCGGGCCAGTACCCGCCAGGGTCGTACCTGCCCGGCCAGTACCCGCCCGGCCCGGCTGTCGGTCAGGGCCTCGGTGGGGCCGTCGGCCAGGCGCACGGCCAGGGGCTGGGTCAGGCCGCCGGCGTGGCTGTCGGTCAGGTGCCTGGCCAGGGGCTCGGTCAGGGCTTCGGGGTAGCCGCCGGTCAGGCGCCCGGGCACGGGCTGGGTCAGGCCGCCGGCCCCGGCTCCGGGCCTGGGCAGCACGGCCCGGGTCAGTACCCGGCCGGCCAGCTCCCGCCCGGGTTGCTACCGCCGGCCGACCCGGGTAGCCCGGCCGAGCAGCCGACCGAGGCGCACCAGGTGCCGGTGCCGAACCGGCAGCAGTGGCCGCCGCAGGAGCAGCCGCAGGCCCAGCCCCAGCCCCAGCAGTGGCCGCCGCAGGAACAGGCGCAGGCCCAGCCCCAAGCGCCGCAGGGCCGGCCGTGGGTGCCGGCCGATCCCGACGCGACGGTCGACGCCGACGCCACCATGCAGGCCGGGCTGCTGAGCGGCTTCCTGGAGCGTCCGGACGGTCGCCGGTGACGTCCACCGCACCACCGCCCAGCCTGATCGCCGCGCTGCCGCAGTACCAGATCGGCGAGTCGATCGGGGCCGGTGGCATGGGCGTCGTCTACGCCGGGCTGCACCGCCCGCTCGGCAGGCACGTCGCGATCAAGCAACTCCCGGGCAACCGCGCGCAGGACCCTGGCGTCGCGGAGCGATTCGACCACGAGGCGCGGCTGCTGGCCAGGCTCGACCACCCGCACATCGTGCCGGTGTACGACTACGTGCAGACGCAGTCCGTGCGGCTGCTGGTGATGGAGAAGCTCGACGGCGGCACCGTGTGGAGCCACTTCCACGGCGCCGGCCTCACCGGCGAGCAGACCTGCGCCATCGGGCTCGCGATGCTGGCCGGGTTGCAGGCCGCGCACCAGGCCGGGGTGCTGCACCTGGACATCAAGCCCAAGAACCTGCTGTTCACCACGAACGGTGTGCTCAAGGTGGCCGACTTCGGCATCTCCCAGGTGGTGAGCGAGGGCGCGACGCTCGTGACCCGGGCGGGCGAGGTGCTGGGCACGCCCGCCTACATCGCCCCCGAGCAGGCGCTGGGCAACCCGCTCACCCCGGCGGCCGACCTCTACTCGGCGGGCACCGTGCTGTACGAGCTGCTCTCCGGCGCGCTGCCGTACGAGACCGACGGCGGTGCGCTGGCCCTGCTGCACCAGCACGTGTACACCGACGCGCGGCCCATCACCGGCGTCGCCCCCGCGCTGGCCACCGTGGTGATGCGCAGCCTGGTGCGCGACCCTCGTGAGCGCTACCGCGACGCCGAGGCGTTCGCCATGGACCTGGCCGGCGCGGCCACCCACACGTTCGGGCCGGGCTGGCTCGACCGGGCCGGGGTGCCGGTGCACCTGACCCCGCGGGTCGCCGGCAGCGCGACCACCGGGCAGGGCCGGGCCACCATGCCGCCCACCGCGCACTACCCCCCGATGCCGCACCCCACGATGTCGACCACCACCGTGCGGCCGACCGGGCGACCGGTGCCGGCCGCGCTGACCATGGCCGACCTGGGCAGCGCCACCCTCCTGCCGGCCCGCGACATGCTGCGCCCGCCGGGGTCGGCGCGCTGGCCCGCGATCGGCGCGGCCGCCGCGGTGCTGGCCATGGTCGCGCTGCTGGCGCTCACCGTCGGCCGGCCGACGGACCCCACCAGCAGCGGGACCGTGTCGATCAACGGCGGCGCGGAACGGATCGACCTCACCAACCCCGTCCAGCTCGCGGGGACGGCGGCCGACGGTGATCCGATCACCGCGCGACTGCGCCTGTCCGCCGTCGGTATCGACCTCGGCGAGAGCACCAGCGGGCCGATCGCGGTGCAGGCCGGGCGGTGGGAGACCACCATCGAGCCGCCGCAGCTGGCCAGGTGGCTCGCGGGCGGCGCGGTCACCGGTGAGGTCGTGCTCGACCGCGGCGGCGCCACCATCGCCGCCGAGCGCCTGACGGTCCGGCCGGAGCAGACGCCACTGCTGTCCGCGATGGGCGCGGGCAGCGTGCTCCTGATGATGTTCACGCTGGCGTACCTGGAGTCGATCCTGCGGTCCGTGCGCCGTCGGCAGCTGCGGCGCAGCGGACCCGTGCTGGCCGCCCCGGTGGGCGCCGTGTTCGCCGCGGCCGGGTGTCTGCTCGGGTGCGTGCTCAGCCGCACCGAGCCCAGGGTCGACATCCTGCTGGCCGGTGCCGTGCTCGGCGGCATCGCGGCGGCCCTGGCCACCGTCGCCCGGTCCCGGTCGCTGCCCAGCGGGCGGTAGGGCCGGCCCCTGACCAGGCCCGCCGGGTACCCGTCCTGGGCCAGCGGCTACCGTGCCAGCCCATGGTGGACGATCCGAAGACCGACCCGTTCGGCAACACCGCTGCGTTCCGCGCCTTCAACGCCAACGACGAGCCGGTGCGGCGCAAGCCGAGCCCGCTGGTGTTCTGGACCTCGATCGTGGTCCTCGTTGCACTCGTCGGAGGGGTGCTCGCGTTCGTTCTGTAGGCCATGCCAGGCTGACCGTCATGACAGCGCATGTGATCGTCGGTGGCGGTTTGGCCGGGGCGAAGGCCGCGGAGGCCTTGCGCGGGCAGGGATACGACGGCGAGCTGGTGCTCATCGCCGATGAGCCGCACCGGCCGTACGAACGACCCCCCCTGTCCAAGGGCTACCTCGCGGGCAAGGCCACCCGCGACGAGGTGTTCGTGCACCCCGAGGACTGGTACCGGGAGCACGACGTCGACCTGCGGCTCGGCAGCGCCGTGCTGACGGTCGACCGTGCCGAGCGGTGCGTTCAGCTCGCCGACGGTGAGCGGGTGCGCTACGACAAGTTGTTGCTGGCCACCGGGTCCAGCCCGCGGACCCTGCCGGTGCCGGGCGCCGACTCCGCGCTGTACCTGCGTCGCATCGAGGACTCCGAGGCGATCAGCGCCACGTTCGGCGCCGGCCGCCGGCTCGTGGTGATCGGCGGTGGGTGGATCGGCCTGGAGGTCGCGGCCGCGGCCAGGCAGGCCGGCGGCGAGGTCACCGTGATCGAGGCCGCCGAGCTGCCGCTGCTGCAGGTGCTCGGGCCGGAGCTGGCCGCGGTGTTCGCGAACCTGCACCGCGCCAACGGGGTGCGGCTGCTGCTCGGCGCCACCCTGGCCGAGATCGCCCCGACCGGGGTGCGGCTGGCCGACGACACGGTCGTCGAGGCCGACGCGGTCGTCGTCGGCGTCGGGATCACGCCCAACACCGGGCTCGCCGCCGACGCCGGGCTCGACGTGGACAACGGCATCCTGGTCGACGCCTCGCTGCGTACCAGCGACCCCGACATCTTCGCGGCCGGCGACGTGGCCAACGCCCTGCATCCCTTGCTGGGCAAGCACATCCGGGTCGAGCACTGGGCCAACGCGCTCAACCAGCCCGCGGTGGCGGCGGCCGCCATGCTCGGCGGCGACGCCGTGTACGACGAGCTCCCGTACTTCTACACCGACCAGTTCGACCTCGGCATGGAGTACATCGGGCACGTCGAACCCGGCGGCTACGACCACGTCGTCCTGCGCGGCGACACCGCGAGCGGCGAGTTCATCGCCTTCTGGCTGCGCGAGGGCAAGCTGCTGGCCGGCATGAACGTCAACGTGTGGGACGTCGTCGACCCCATCAAGGCCATCATCCGCTCGGGCGCCACCGTCGACCCCGCCCGCCTCTCCGACCCGGACGTCCCCCTGGAAACCCTCGCCTGACCGCCGCACTCGGCCGGGCCTCGGCCCGGTGTGGCACCGCTTCGTCCGTGAACTCGACACCAGCGCTGTTCGAGCGAGATCGAACTACCGCGGTGTCGAGTTCATGGACGGCACAGCCCAGGCGGGTACGCGGCACAGCGGGGCAGGTACGCGGCACAGCCCGGGGTACGCGGCACGGCGGGGTGGGCGCGCGGCACGCCCACGGCGTGCACAAGTCGCATGAACGTGACACCAGTCTGGTTTCGCGCGACCGGAACCAGACTGGTGTCACGTTCATGCGGGGTGGTCGCCCCCACGATGCGGCGCGGCACGGGGTGGTCGCCCCCACGGCGCTGGGCCGGGCCCGGCCCAGCCCGGCGCGGCCCGGCGCGGCCCGGCCCAGCCCGGCCCGGCCCGGCCCAGCCCAGCGCGGCCCGGCCCAGCCCGGCCCGGCGCGCGGGTCGGCACGGGCTCAGGACAGGCGGGTTGCGCCGGGGGACGGGATGGCGGTGAAGCTCGCCGGCTCGGTGAGGCCGGCCGCCACGAACGCGGATCGCACGGCCGCGGCCACAGCAGCGACCGCGGCCGCGTCGGCGAGGGCGATCGCGCAGCCGCCGAACCCCCCGCCGGTCAGGCGGGCCCCGTGAGCGCCGGCGGCCAGCGCGGTGTCCACGGCCAGGTCGAGCTGTGCCACCGACACCTCGAAGTCGTCGCGCAGCGACCGGTGCGACGCGGTGAGCAGCGGCCCGATGGTGCGCGGGTCGGCCCCGGCACGCAGCGCCGCCACGGCGTCGAGCACCCTGCTGTTCTCGCTCACCACGTGGGTGGCCCTGCGGCGCAGCACGGCGTCGGACAGCGCGGCGAGGTCACCGGCGACGGCGTCGCGCAGCGCTGGCACGCCGAGCGCGGCGGCGGCCTCCTCGCAGGAACGGCGCCGCGCCGCGTACTCCCCGTCCACCAGCCGGTGCGGCGCCCGGGTGTCGATCACCAGCAGCGCCAGCCCGTGCGCGTCGAGCCGCAGCGGCACGAGCTCCACCGTCAGCGACCGGGTGTCGAGGAACACGGCGTGCCCGGCGCGGCCGTGCAGCACGGCCATCGGGTCCATGATCCCCACCGGGGCGCCGACAAAGTCGTTCTCGGCACGCCGCGCGGCCAGCGCCAGCTCCGTCATCGACAACGAGACGCCGTACAGCGAGGCACACGCCAGCCCCACCGCGCAGGACAGCGCGGCCGACGACGACAGCCCGGCCCCGAGCGGCACGTCGCCGTCCAGCAGCAGGTCGACCCCGCCGACGTCGTGCCCCGCGGCGCGCAGCGCCCACACGATGCCCGCGACGTACGCGCCCCACCCGTCGACCGAGCCGGGGGCGAGCGTCGACGCGGACACCGACAGCGGGTTGTCGGGTGCCTGGGCGGAGTGGGCCTCGACGCGGCCGTCGGCCCGTGGCGCCGCCGCGCACCGCACCCGTTGCGCCAGCGCCAGCGGCAGGACGAACCCGTCGTTGTAGTCGGTGTGCTCGCCGATGAGGTTGACCCGCCCCGGCGCGGCCCACACCCCCGCGGGCGGGCGGCCGAAGCACGAGCGGAACGACGCGATCACGAGCGCAGCCGCCGCGCCGTCTCCTCCGGCAGGACGTCGTTGGAGAACGCGCCCATGCCGGCCTCGGTCCCCGCGAGGTACTTGAGCTTTCCGGCGGCGCGGCGCGGCGAGAACACCTGCAGGTGCAGCCAGGCCCGCTCGCGGTCGGCGCGCACCGGAGCCTGGTGCCAGGCGGCGATGTACGGCAGCGGGGTGTCATAGAGCCCGTCCATGCGACGCAGCACGTCGAGCTGGATCGCCGCGAGGTCGTCGCGCTCCTCGTCGGACAGCGCTGGCAGGTCAGGCACCTGCCGGTGCGGGAACACGTGCACCTCCACCGGCCAGCGGGCCGCGGCCGGCACGAACGCCGTCCAGTGCGCGGTCGACGCGACCACCCGCGGCCCCGCCCGCTCGGCGGCCAGCACCTCGGCGAACAGGCCGGGACGGGCCCGCGCCACCGACAGCATCCGCGCGGTCCGCGGCGTCACGAACGGGTAGGCATAGATCTGGCCGTGCGGATGGTGCAGCGTCACCCCGATCTCCTCGCCGCGGTTCTCGAAGCAGTACACCTGCTCCACCCCCGGCACCGTGGACAGCTCGGCCGTCCGGTCGGCCAGCGCGTCGATCACCAGCCGGGCCTGCCGCGGCGACAGCGCCGCGAACGAGGCGTCGTGATCGCTGGTGAAGCACACCACCTCGCACCGCCCGGCATCCCCGGCCAGCGCCGGAAAGCGGTTCTCGAACACCACGACGTCGTAGTCCTCTGCGGGCACCTCGCTGTGCCGCCCGCCGCGTGAGGGGCACAGCGGGCAGTCCGCGGCGGCCGGCAGGTGGGTGCGGTCCTGGCGGTGCGACGCGATCGTCACCCACTCGTCGAGCAGCGGGTCGTGCCGCAGCTGTGGCGCGGCCGACCCGGGTGGCAGGTCGCGGGGATCGTGCGTGGCCCGCGGCGGCGCGCCGTCGTGGTCGAAGTAGACGATCTCCCGACCGTCCGCCAGCCGCGCCGGGGTCCGCCTCACCGCCCAGACCGTACCGCCACTCGCATCCCTGGCACTCGCATCCCTGCCACTCGCATCCGGGTGGCCGTTTCGGCGGGCCAGGAACGGCCACCCGGATGCGAGTGGCCCTAGGGTCGTGGGCGTGCGAGCCATTCAGATCACGGAGTTCGGCGGACCAGAGGTCCTCACGCTCACCGACGTGCCCGAGCCGACGCCGACGGACGGGCTGGAGCTGCTGACCGTCAGCTCGGCCGGGGTGAACTACGCGGACACCCACCAGGCCGAGGACACCTACCTGGCCAAGCAGCAGCTGCCGCTCATCCCGGGCAGCGAGGTGGTCGGGCGCCGCGCCGACGGCACCAGGGTCTCCGCCTTCACCGCGACCGGTGGGTACGCCGAGCAGGCGCTCGCCCACCCCGCGACGATCTTCGAGCTGCCCGACGAGGTGGACGACGGGCAGGCGCTCGCGCTGCTCGTGCAGGGCCTCACGGCGTGGCACCTGCTGCGCACCTGCGCCACGGTGCAGTCGGGCGAGAGCGTGGTCGTGCACGCCGCGGCCGGTGGTGTCGGCACGATGGCCGTGCAGCTGGCCAAACAGTTCGGCGCCGGGCGGGTCATCGGGATGGCGTCGAGCGAGGAGAAGCGCGCGCTGGTCACGGACCTCGGGGCCGACGCGGTCGTCGACTCCGGCGCCGAGGACCTCACGGAGGCGCTCATCGAGGCCAACGGCGGCACCCGGGTCGACGTCGTGCTGGAGATGACCGGCGGCGCGGTGTTCGACGCCAGCCTCGCCGCGCTGGGACGGCTCGGCCGCCTCGTGACCTTCGGCATGGCCTCGGGCGAACCGCCGACGCCGATCGAGCCCGCGGCGCTGATGGCCCGGTCGCAGACCGTCAGCGGCTTCTGGCTGGTGCACTTCCTCGCCCGCCCGGACCTGCTGCGCGGCCCGATGGCCGAGCTGCTCGACCTGGTCCGCTCGGGTGAGCTGCGCGCGATCATCGGCGGCCGCTACCCGCTGGCCGACGCTCGCTCCGCCCACGAGGCCCTCAGGTCCCGCCGCACCACCGGCAAACTCCTCCTCGACCTCTGACCCACCCGCGTGTCCGCCATCTCGGTAGCGCGTGTCCGGCGTTTCAGTAGCGCGTGTCCGGCGTTTCGACACACCGTGTCCGGC
>Ga0190272_10001293_pt1 | contig 12032 bp, 10 predicted proteins | sample Popmic504T_FD_133746 | JGI IMG/M metagenome (GOLD analysis project Ga0190272, IMG submission 133746) | Populus adjacent soil microbial communities from riparian zone of Shoshone River, Wyoming, USA - 504 T | ecosystem: Environmental > Terrestrial > Soil > Riparian zone | place: USA: Wyoming...
CCGTCATCGCGGGCCCGATGCCGGGGAGCACCCCGACCGCGGTGCCCAGCGTCACCCCGAGGAGGGCGAACAGCAGGTTGATCGGGGTCAGCGCGTCGCCGAACCCGGTGAGCAGCTCGGTCATCGCGACACCTCGGCGGTCATGTCGCCGCCTCCGCGGGAGTACGTACGTCGGCGGTCATCCGTACACCACCCGCCCCAGCGGGCCGCCGGGCAGCGACACCCCGAGGCCGAGCACGAACACCAGCCACGCGACGACGCCCAGCGCGAGCCCGACCGCCACGGTCAGCGCCGGCCGACGCGAGCCGAGGGCCAGCGACACCACGGCGAACAGCACGGCCACCGCGATCGGCCACCCCACCGGCTCGATGAGCAGGGCGTGCGCCGCGAACCCGGCCACCACCAGCGCGACCGTCAGCCAGTCGGTGCCCGCGTCGGTATCGACGTCCTCGCTGTCCTCCGGCGGGGCGGCGCGGCCCCGCAGCACCTGCACGGCGAGCGCGACCGCGGTCGCCACCAGCACGGCGCCGACCAGGTACGGGAAGAACCGCGGGCCGACGGTGTTCGTCGAGCCGGGTACCCGGATGGTCCCGGTGTCGAGCAGGACGAACACCCCGAGGGCGGCCAGCCCCGCCACCATGACCAGCTCGCCCACCCGGGCGGCCACCGGCGCCGGCGCGGGAGGCGGCTCGGTGTCCTGCTCCGGGGCGGTCATTCCGTGACCAGGCCGATCTCGATGAGGATCTCGCGCACCCGCTGCTGCTCGGTGCCGAGGAACGAGGCGAACTCGTCGCCGGTGAGGAACTGGTCCTCCCAACCGTTCTTGGACAGGGTGTCCTGCCAGGCCTGCGAGTCGTGCGCCTTCGTCACGGTGTCGACCAGCCGCTTCCTGGCGTCGTCGGTCAGGCCGGGCCGCGCGACCAGGCCGCGCCAGTTGGTCAGCTCGACGTCGACGTCCTGCTCCTTCAGGGTGCCGATATCCGGCAGCTGCGACGACCGCTCCGGGCCGGAGGTGGCCAGTGCCCGCAGCTGACCGGCCGCGACCTGCTGGGCGTACTCGCCGACGCCGGAGATGCCGGCCGCGACGTTCGCGCCGAGCAGCGCCGCCAAGGACTCACCGCCGCCGGAGAACGCGACGTAGTTGACGGCCTTCGGGTCGATGCCGGACGCCTGCGCCACCTGGCCGGCGAGGATGTGGTCGGCGCCGCCGGCCGAGCCGCCCGCGATGGCGGTGCCACCGGGGTCGGCCTTCCAGCCGGCGACGAACTCCTCCAGCGTCCGGTACGGCGAGCTCGACGGCACCACCAGCACCAGCGGTTCGCCGGTCAGCCGCGCCACCGGGGTGACCTTGTCCAGGGTGACCGTCGAGTTGTTGGTCTCGATGGCGCCGAGCATGACCAGGCCCATGGTCATCAGCAGGGTGTCGTCGTCGGACGACGCGAGCTGCGCCAGCCCGACCGTGCCGCCGGCGCCGGTGACGTTGAAGACCTCGACGCTGCGGGCCAGCTTCTCCGACTCCAGCACGCGTTGCAGCGCCCGGCTCGACGCGTCCCACCCGCCGCCGGGCGCGGCCGGCGCCATCACCCGCAGCCGCTCGACCGCCGCGTCGCCGTCGCCCGCCGCGTTGGGCCGCTCCACGCCGCAGGCCGTCACCAGCGCGGCCACCGCGACCAGCGCCGCCGCCACGGTTCGTCCGGACAGTCTGGACATGGGACCTCCTCGTCGCCACAGTCAGGTGTCGGACACCGTCGCGTGACGGCCCACCGGAGGGCGAGGTTGCGGGCGCACTGGACGTTCTGGTCGTTGTGAACACGGCACCGTCACGACATCGACACGCAGCCGGACTGGCCGGCGGGCCGCGCCGGCCGCACGATGAGTCGCATGTCGAGCACCCACCCCCGGACGCCGACCGGGTCGCGGACACCGGGCCGGGCGTGGAGCAGGCCGCGTCCGCTCGCCGTCCAGCTGCTGGCGTTGCAGGCCGGCGTGCTGCTGGTGGCCATCGCGGTGATCGCGGTGTTCGGGGCCATGCACGCCAGGGACCTGGTGCGTGAACGGTACGAGCACCGGGTGCTGGCCATCGCCCGCTCGGTGGCCGCCGACCCGCAACTGCGCGAGGCCATGTCCATCGGTGACGCCGCCGACCCCGCCGTCCTCGACGTCGCGCGGCCGCTGGCCGCCGCGGTGCAGGAGTCCAACCAGGCGCTGTTCGTGGTGATCGCGGACGGGCACGGCATCCGGGTGGCGCACCCCGACCCGGCCGGCGTCGGCGAGCCGCTGTCCACCGACCCTGGGCCGGCGCTGCTCGGCCACGAGTACGCCGCTGTCGAGCTCGGCTCGCTCGGGCTGAGCGTGCGCGGCAAGGTGCCGGTGCGGTCCGTGTCGGGTGACCGGGTCGTCGGGGTGGTCAGCGTCGGCCTGCAGGAGTCGGCGCTGTCGGCCGACCTCACCGCGGGCGTGCTGCTGACCGCGGCGGTGGCGGCCGCGGCCCTCGGGGTCGGGCTCGCCGGGTCGGTGTGGCTGGCCCGGCGGGTGCGCCGCCAGACGTTCGGGCTGGACAGCGTGCAGATCGCGGCCCTGCTGGAGTCGCGCGAGGCGATGCTGCACGGGCTGCGCGAGGGCGTGTTGGTGGCCGGGCCGGACGGGCGGCTGCGTCTGGTCAACGACGCGGCAGCGCGGCTGCTCGGCCTCACCGGCGACGTGGTCGGTGCGCACGCCGGCGAGGTGCTGGAGGACGGTCCGGTGCGCCGGCTGCTGCTGCGCGCTGAGGACGACCCGGACGGCCGGGACGTTCCGGACGAGACGACGGTGGCCGTGGGGGACCGGGTGCTGGTGGCCTCGCGGACCACCGCGCGGGTACGGGGCGAGGCCGTCGGCCACGTCCTCACCCTGCGCGACCGCACCGAGCTGGCCACCGCGGTCCGCGAGCTGGATTCCCAGCGCAGCCTCACCGACGCGCTGCGGGCGCAGGCCCACGAGTTCCGCAACCGCATGCACACCGTGGCCGGGCTCGTCGAGCTCGGCCGTCACGACGAGGCGGTCCGCTACATCACCGACGCGGCGACGTCGTCGCGGGCGCTCGCCGAGCGGATGCGCGCCGAGCTGGGCGACACCCCGCTGGCCGCGCTGCTGGTCGCCAAGCACGCGGTGGCCGGGGAGCGGCGGGTACGCCTCGACGTCGCGGTCCGCGGGTCCGTCGCGGCCGACGGTCTGCTGGCCGACGACCTGGTCACGATCGTCGGCAACCTGGTGGACAACGCGCTCGACGCCGCGGCCGACGCGGTGCTGGTGCGGCTGGAAGCCGACGGCGCGGCGCTGGTGGTGCACGTCAGCGACGACGGGCCGGGGCTCGACCCTGCGCTCACCGGCGACGTGTTCACCCCGGGGGTCAGCTCGAAGCGGTCCGTCGACGGACGCCAGCGCGGCCTCGGCCTCACCCTGGTCCGCGCCGCGGTCCTGCGCCACGGCGGCGAGGTGTCCATTGTGGACAGTGGGGACGCCGGCGTGACCGTGTTGGCCAGGCTGTCCCTGACGCTGGTGGGAACTGCGCCGATCGGTGCCGCGCCGTGACCGTGTCGGTGCTCGTCGTCGACGACGACTTCATGGTGGCCGCGGTCAACGCCGGCTACCTGGAACGGATGCCGGGGGTGCGCGTCGCCGGAGTGGCGCACAGCGGGTACGAGGCGCTCGAGCGCACCGAGGAGCTGCGGCCCGACCTCGTGCTGCTCGACGTGTACCTGCCCGACATCGACGGCATCGAGGTGCTGCGACGGCTGCGCGAACCCGACCGCCACCAGGTGGACGTGCTGCTGGTGACCGCGGCGACCGACGCCGAGACGGTCCGCGCGGCCGCGCGCCACGGCGTGGTGACCTACCTGGTGAAGCCGTTCTCCGTGCGGGCGCTCACCGAGCGGGTGCAGGCCTGGCAGGTGGCCAGCGGCCGGCTGGGCGCGCTCCACGGCGACGTCAGCCAGGACGAGGTGGACGCCGTGCTGGCGGCGTCCCGGGTCGGCCCGGCCCCGCTGCCGAAGGGCCTCGCCGGGCCGACCCTGCACCTGGTCCGCGACGCCCTGCGCGGCGCGAACACCGACCTGTCCGCCGTGGAGATGGCGCAGCGCACCGGCCTGTCCCGGGTCGCGGCCCGGCGCTACCTCGAACACCTCACCCGTACCGGCGACGCCGAGCTCCGCCCCCGCTACGGCCAGGCCGGCCGCCCCGAACACCGCTACCGCTGGCTCCACGCCCCCGAAACCTGACCGGCCAGCCGCTGGTCTGCGTAGCGGGTAGAGGCATCACCCACGGTCCCAATCTCCGATCGAGGACCTTGTAGTAACGACGTTCTCGACGCCTTCAACAGCGACCATGGACGCGAACGAGTTCAGGCCGGCGCGACCATCGTCGGCAACTCTGATGAAAACCGGCCGGCGAATCGGAGGTCGTTGCCGGTCGCTGCGCCGGCCAGGTGCTGCTGTAACACTGCGTCATGTCGGGGGGTCGGGGACATCTGAACGTCGTGTGCCGGAATCGTCACAGTGGGGGGTGGATTGTGACGATTCCGGCACACGACGTTTGCGCGACCGGGACCCCCTCCCCGTTACGGATTGTGACGGGGAGGGCGGTGCTACGCGGTGAAGGTGAGGGCTTTGGCGCCCGCCGTCCATTCGGCGGCGTCGCCGATGCCGGCGGCGATGTTGTCGCGTTCGAAGATCTCCATGAGTTGGCGTGGGTCGGCCGACGCGAGGTCGCCGACGAGCGCCGTCTTGGCCGCGGCCGGGATGGACACGAAGCGTTCGAGCGCTGGTGCGCAGGGCGGCGGCCTCGCGGTGGGCGACGTCCTCGGTCATGTCGTCGAGTGACCGGTACTGGCCGCCGCTGGGGAGGATGCCGAGCAGCTCGCGGACCAGGGTGCCGCTGATCCCCGAACGCCGCGCCGACGTGACCCCGTCCCCCTACGTCCCCCTGCCACGGTAGTTCGATCATGCTCGGACAGCTCTGGTGTCGAGTTCGTGGACACCAGAGCGGAGCGGGGGCGGGGCGGGGGCGGGGCGGGGTGGCGGAAGCGGCACGGGCGCGGCAACGCGGGGTTGGGTCGGGCCGTGTGTGACCGCACGTTCATGCGAGGAAACCGCTCAGCCGGACGAGCGTGGGGTGGACGGCGGGGCCGGGCTGCGCCGTCCTACGGGGGGCAGACGGTGCCGCTGCGGGGGAGGGTGCCGTCGACCAGGAAGGCCTGCACCGCGGCCGTCACGCAGGGGGTGCGGGGGAACGCGCCGTGGCCGTTGCCCTGCCAGTTGACGAGGATGCCGCCGGCGAGGGCCTCGGCCATCCGTCGGGTGCCGGCCGGTGGGGTCAGCGGGTCGCCGTCGGTGCCGAGGACGAGCACCGGCGGGGTGCCGGGCTGCCGAGGGGCCGGCACCGTCCGGCCGGGGACCGGCGCCGGGCTGCACACCAGCAGCCGCTGCGCGAACAGGGCGCCGAACAGCGGGGCCTGCACCTTCCACTCGTCGGCGAGCTGACCGACGCGGTCCGGCGGCACCCGGGTCGCGGTGTCGTTGCACATGGTGAGCAGGGCGGCGTCGATCCGGGCGGGGCGGTCGTCGTCGGCGTCGTCGGAGCCGATGAGCGGCCGCACCAGGTCGACGACCCCGGCCACGTCCCCGGCGCCGGCGGTGGCGATCGCGGTGGCGAGGGCAGGCCACAGCGTCGTGTCGGCGAGGCCGGCGAGCACCGCGCTGAACAGCGTCCCCGCGTTGACCGTGGTGCCGTCGGCCGCCTCGGTCGGCTGCGCGCGCAGCGTGTCCGCGACCGCGGTGAGCGCCTGCCGCGGGTCGGGTGCCAGCGGGCACCCGATGGCGGCGCAGTCGGTGGCGAACGCGTCGAAGGCGTGCTCCGCCCCGGCGGCGAGGTCCGGCCCGGCGGCGATCGCGTCCAGCGTGGGGTCGGGGGCGCCGTCGAGCACGATCCGCCCCGCGGTGTTGGGGTAACGGCCGAGGTAGGCCGACAGCACGCGGGAGCCGTCGCCGAGCGCGAGGGCGTTGAGCCGCGGGGCCCGTAGCGCCAGCCGCAGCTCCTCCAGGTCGGTGGCGGCGCGCCAGGAGTCGATGAGCGACAGCAGCTGCTCGATCTGCTGCACGCAGGTGCGGACCGCGTCGTTGGCCGCGTCGAGCACCGCCCGGCCGCCCTCCGGCTGGGTGGCGCCGGGGTCGATGGCGATGAGCCCCTCCCGGGCCGCGTCCGGCACGCAGCTCACCGGCTCCGACGCGCCGGTGCCCCTGCGGTCCATCCCGACCAGCGTGAACGACGTCAGCAGCGCGGGCGGCACCTGGTTCGCGAGCCGCGCGGCCAGCAGCGAGCCCGGCTCACCGGCCACGTCGCCGACGACCACCAGCGGCACCGGGCCGGTGCCGGCGCGCAGCAGGTGGATGTCCGTTGTGCCGGCCCGGCGGCGCGGCTCGTCCGGGTTGAGCGCGACCGTGATCGATCCGCACTCGTACCGCAGGTCGGGCTGCTGCGCGGCGGTTCCGATGGCGGCCCTGGTGTCGGCCGAGCAGTCGCTGAAGTCGACGCCGGTCTCCTCGCCGGGCTCCAGCGGTGGCAGCGGCACGGTACTGGGCGCGCCGCTGGTCTGCGGCGCGGGGGGCAGCGGGGCGTCCCGGACGGCGACGGCGGGGCGGTCCGACGGCCCGATCGCGCAGCCGCCCAGCGGCAGCGCGACGGCGACCAGCAGCGCGACCAGCACGATGCCACGCACGTACGCTTCCTCCTGCCGGTACCGGACCCTCGGCGGTCAAGCGTCGCAGCCGCACGGTAAGACCCGGGTCAAGATCGGGCGCGCACCTCGCCACGCAGCACGGAGTCCAGGTCGTACCTGGTGGGCTCGTCGAGCTGCTCGTAGCGGCAGGACGCGGGCTCACGGTCGGGCCGCCAGCGCACGAACCGCGGGTTGAGCCGGAAGCGGGCCGGGTGTGACCCCTCGGTGTGCTCGTAGGCCACCTCGACGACCCGGTCGGGCCGCAGCGGCACCCACGGGAGGTCGCCGGCGCGCCAGCGGTTCTCCGCGCCGGGCCGCCGCTGGTGGGGCGTCGGGGGGTCGCCGAGCCACGGATGGTCCTCGTCCCCGGCCGGGAGGCGCAGCGGCGCCAACTCATCGACGAGCGACGCGCGCTGCGCCGCGGGGAACGCCCCGCACACCCCGACGTGGTGCAGCACCCCGGCGTCGTCGTGCAGCCCCAGCAGCAGCGAGCCCACCACGTCGCCGGTCTTGTGCCACCGGTACCCGGCCACCACGCAGTCGGCCGTGCGGGCGTGCTTGACCTTGAGCATGGTCCGCTTCCCCGGCGTGTACGCGCTGTCGGCCGGCTTGCAGATCACCCCGTCGAGGCCGGCGCCCTCGAAGAGCCGGAACCACTGCTCGGCGACCTCCGGCACGTCCGTGACCGGCGTGAGGTGCACGTTCGGCCCGGTCGACAGGACCTTCTCCAGCGCCTCCCTGCGGGCGGTGAACGGCGCGTCCAGCAGCACGGTGTCGTCGATCGCCAGCAGGTCGAACGCGATGAACGACGTGGGGTTCTGCCGCGACAGCAGCTCGATGCGCGACGCAGCCGGGTGCACCCGCTCGGACAGCAGGTCGAAGCTCAGCCGGCCGTCGTGGGCCACCACGAGCTCACCGTCGACGACGCACCGCGCGGGCAGCGCGTCGAGCAGCATGACCTCGGCCTCTGGGAAGTACCGGTTGAGCGGCTTGCCGGACCGCGACTGCAGCACGATCTCGGCGCCGTCGCGGAACACGATCAGGCGGTAGCCGTCCCACTTCGGCTCGAACACCATCCCCCCGCCGCGCGGCACGGCGTCCGCCGACTTGGCCAGCATGGGCTCCAGCGGGGGCGTCAGCGGCAGCATGGCGCCATCATGCCTCGTGAGTGGCAATTGGTGGTCCAACACCAAACGCCACTCACGACCTGGCTCACGACCGGCTCACGACCTGGCTCACGACCGGCTCACGACCGGTGGTAGCGCAGCAGCAGGGTGCTCTCGTCGTGGACGACGGACGCGAGGCGCAGCCCGTGCGACCGCTCGGCCGCGCCGGCGGTGATCCGTCCGGCCGCGCCGCCGACGAGCTGCGGCGAGATCGTCAGGCACAGCTCGTCCACCAGGTCGGCGTCCACCAGGTCGGCGAACAGGTGCGGCCCGCCCTCGCACAGCAGCCGGTTCAGGCCGCGTTCCCCGAGCAGCCGCACCGCCTCCGCGGCGTCCACCCGGTCCGGGCCGGCGACGAGGACCGGCACCCCGGCGTCGGCCAGCGCGGCCCGGTGCTCGGCCGGCGCCCGCTCCACCGTCACCACGATCGGCGGCACGAGGGTGTCGGTGACCAGCGGGTGCTCGGGGGTGAGCCAGCACGACGCGGTGACGACCGCGATCGGCGGCACCGGCGCCAGCCCCAGCGCGGCCCGCGTCGTCGCCTGCTCGTCCGTCGGCCGCATCCCCCGGTAGCCCTCGGCGCGGGCCGTGCCGGCGCCGACGAGGATCACGTCCGCCATGGTCCGCTGGAGGGCGAACACGTCACGGTCGGCCGGGTCCGACAGCCCGCGGGACCGGTTGGCCAGCGTCACCGCCCCGTCCAGGCTGGACACGAAGTTCACCCGCACGTACGGCGCCGCCAGGTCCGGCGGGTAGTCGTACAACGCCGCGAGGTCCGCCGGCCGGGCCTGCGGCGGCCACAGTTGATCCACGCTGGCCATTCCACCAGAACCGCGACATGCCCGCGTGTCGCGGTTCTGGGGCTTCGGAAACGCGCGATACGCGGGCTGGTCGCGGTTCTGGGCGCCTACGGCGCCAGGCCGGCTGACACCCGGTAGGTGCGTACTCCTGAATCTTCCTCGCGCCGGGGTACCGGTGGGCGCAGAATGGCGCCTCGTGGCATTCCTCGAAGTCGGTGGCCTCGGCTACGTGCTCCCCGACGGGCGTGAGCTGTTCCGTGATGTGGGGCTGCGCGTCGGTGACGGGCAGGTGGCGGCGCTGGTCGGGGCCAACGGCGCCGGCAAGACCACCCTGCTGCGCATCCTCGCCGGCGAGCTGGCGTCGACCGGCGGCAGCGTCGTCGCGCAGGGCGGCGTCGGGGTGATGCCCCAGTTCATCGGTTCGGTGCGCGACGACCGGGTGGTGCGCGACCTGCTGCTCGCGGTCGCCGCCCCGGCGATCCGCGCCGCCGCCGGCGAGCTGGACGCGGCCGAGCTGGCCATGATGGACCGCGAGGACGAGGTCACCCAGCTCCGGTACGCGCACGCGCTGGCCTCGTGGGGCGACGCCGGCGGGTACGACGCCGAGGTCCTCTGGGACACCGTCACCGTCGCGGCCCTCGGGGTGCCGTTCGACCGCGCCCGGTTCCGCGGCGTCCGCACCCTCTCCGGCGGTGAGCAGAAGCGGCTGATCCTGGAGGCGCTGCTGCGCGGTCCGGAGGGCGTGCTGCTGCTCGACGAGCCGGACAACTACCTCGACGTGCCGGGCAAGCGCTGGCTGGAGCAGAAGCTGGCCGACAGCCCCAAGGCGGTCCTGCTGGTGAGCCACGACCGCGAGCTGATGGCCACCGTCGCCACGTCCGTCGTGACCGTCGAGGCACACACCGCGTGGACCCACCCCGCCTCGTTCGCCACCTGGCACGGCGCCCGCGAGGCCCGCTGGGACCGCGTCGCCGAGCAGAACCGGCGGTGGGACGAGGAGCACGAGCGGCTGCGCCAGCTGGTGTTCACCCTGCGCCAGCAGGCCGCGATCAGCCCGGACATGGCGTCGCGGTACCGCGCCATGCAGACCAGGCTGCGCAAGTACGAGGAGGCCGGGCGCCCGCCGGAGCTGCCGCGCGCCGAGAAGCTCAAGCCCCGGCTGGTCGGTGGCCGCACCGGCGTGCGGGTGATCACCGCGCAGCGCCTGGAGCTGACCGGCCTGATGGCGCCGTTCGACCTGGAGGTGTTCCTGGGCGACCGGGTGGCCGTGCTCGGGTCCAACGGGTCGGGCAAGAGCCACTTCCTGCGCCTGCTCGCCGGCGACCCGGTGGCCCACACCGGCGCGTGGAAGCTCGGCGCCCGCGTCGTGCCCGGCATGTTCGCCCAGACCCACGAGCACCCGCAGTGGGTGGGGCGCACCCTCGCCGACATCCTCTGGCACGGCGACGAACGCCGCCGTGGCCTCGACCGCGGGGCCGCCGCCAACGTCCTCAGCCGGTACGGCCTCGCCGCGGCCGCCGACCAGCCGTTCGACACCCTGTCCGGTGGACAGCAGGCCCGGCTGCAGATCCTGCTGCTGGAGCTCGGCGGGGCCACCCTGCTGCTGCTGGACGAGCCGACCGACAACCTCGACCTCACCTCGGCCGAGGCGCTGCAGGAAGGGCTCGACAGCTTCGAGGGCACCGTCCTCGCCGTGACCCACGACCGCTGGTTCGCCCGCTCCTTCGGCCGCTTCCTGGTGTTCCGCGCCGACGGCGCCGTCGTCGAGACCGACGAACCGGTGTGGGACGAGGCCAGGGTCGTCCGCCCCCGGTAGCGGTGACCGGCGCAGCTCGTCGTCGTCGACGAACACCTGGAAGGCGTGGCTCGCCATGACGGCGAGGTCCCCGCCCAGCCGGCCGGTGTGTCCGGCGTCGCGCGCCCGGCGCAACAGGGTGCGGGTTTCGGCCCAAGCGGGCTTCGACTCAGTGGCCGAGTACCTCGGCGATGGCGTCGACGCCGTGGTCGAGGTCCGCACGGCTGATCATCAGCGGCGGGGCGACGCGCAGCGTGGTGTCGTGGGTCTCCTTGCACAGCACGCCACGCTCGGCGAGGGCCAGCGCGGCCACCCGCCCGTCCGGCCCGCCGGGGCTGATCTCGACGCCGGCCCACAGGCCGCGGCCGCGTACCTCGGCGATGCCCCGCCCGACGAGCGCGCCCAGCCGCTCGTGCAGGTGCGCGCCTAGCTCGGTGGACCGCGCCTGGAACTCGCCGGTGTTGAGCAGCGTGATCACGGCGCGGCCGACGGCGCAGGCCAGCGGGTTGCCACCGAACGTCGACCCGTGCTCGCCGGGGCGCAGGATGCCGAGCACGGCCCGCGACCCCACCACGGCCGACACCGGCAGGATGCCGCCGCCGAGTGCCTTGCCCAGGGTGTACAGGTCGGCCCGGACGTCCTCGTGGTCCAGCGCGAACAGGGTGCCGGTGCGGGCCAGCCCGGACTGGATCTCGTCCGCGATCATCAGCATCCCGTGCTCGTCGCACAGCCGGCGGATCTCGCCGAGGTAGCCGGCCGGCGGCACCAGAACCCCGGCCTCACCCTGGATCGGCTCGATGAGGACGGCCGCGGTGCGTGGGGTGATCGCCGACTCCAGCGCCTCGATGTCGCCGTACTTCACGACGACGAACCCCGGGGTGAACGGGCCGTAGTCGGCCCGCGCGACCTCGTCGGTGGAGAACGAGACGATCGTGGTGGTGCGGCCGTGGAAGTTCGAGCCGGCGACGATGATCTCCGCCGTGTTCTCCGCGAGGCCCTTGACCCGGTAGGCCCACTTGCGCGCCACCTTGATCGCCGACTCGACGGCCTCGGCGCCGGAGTTCATCGGCAGCACCATCTCCGTGCCGGTCAGCTCGGCCAACTCGTGGCAGAACGCGCCGAGCTGGTCGTGGTGGAACGCCCTGCTGGTCAGCGTCACCCGGCCGAGCTGCTCGACCGCGGCCGCGACCAGCGCCGGGTGCCGGTGGCCGAAGTTCAGCGCCGAGTAGCCGGCGAGGAAGTCGAGGTAGCGCCGCCCGTCCACATCGGTCACCCACGCGCCCTCCGCCTCGGCGATCACCACCGGCAACGGCTTGTAGTTGTGGGTGCTCCACGTCTCGTCCGACGTGATGAAGTCCGCACCGAGGCCGGTGCTGGAGTGGGTCGCGGTCATACCCCAAGGCTAGGGGCCTGAGCGTGACAGAATCATCCGCACACCGTTGCGCCGAGCGTTGATCCGTTGCGCGATCAGGCGTTCGGACCCGCGATTCGTTCTCCTCGCGGCCGCGGCGATCTCGTGA
>Ga0190272_10001294_pt1 | contig 12026 bp, 10 predicted proteins | sample Popmic504T_FD_133746 | JGI IMG/M metagenome (GOLD analysis project Ga0190272, IMG submission 133746) | Populus adjacent soil microbial communities from riparian zone of Shoshone River, Wyoming, USA - 504 T | ecosystem: Environmental > Terrestrial > Soil > Riparian zone | place: USA: Wyoming...
CGAGCTGCTGCTACGGCTGGCGACGGAGCGCGCCGGGGGCCGGCCGCGGATCTGCATCGTGCCGACCGCCAGCGGCGACACCTCGGACCTGATCGGCAGCTTCTACGCGACCTTCGGCGAGTGCCCCTGCGAGCCCTCCGATGTCTCCCTCTTCCGGCTCGGTAACCGGCCGATCACGCTGCGCGATCACCTACTCACCCAGGACTTGATCTACGTCGGCGGCGGCAGCCTGCTCAACCTGCTCGCGGTCTGGGAGGCGCACGAGCTCGGCGGCATCCTCAGCCAGGCCTGGCGCCAGGGGGTCGTGCTCGCCGGGCAGAGCGCCGGCGCGATGTGCTGGTTCGAGGCGGGGATCACCAAATCGTCGGGCCGGCCCGAGCCGGGCGCTGGGCTCGGCCTGCTCCAGGGCAGCCTCTGCGTCCACTACAACGACGAGCCCGAGCGCCGCGCCGCCTACCTCGACGCGGTCGGGGGCGGGATGCCGGGCGGCTACGGCCTCGACGACTACGCCGGCCTGCTCTGGGAGGGCGAAGGCAACCCTTCGGCGCTGACCGTCCGCCGCGGCGCCCGCGCCTACAGGGTGCAGTCGAGTGAGAAGGGCGTCACCGAGTCCCCACTTCCCGCTCGCTTCTTGCCAGCCCCCGCCCCCGCCGCCCTGCGCGAAGACATCGCCGAGTTCCGCCGCATCAAGCAGATGCGGCGGGGGGCGGGCTGGTTGGGTTGATCAGCCCTCGCCGGCCGGCGGTGGGGCGGTCGGGTCGCCGTCGCCCTCGCCCGGGTTCTCGCGGGCGATGTAGTCCTCGGCCAACAGCAGGTTCTCTTTGGAGCGCTCGACGACGTTGAGCAGGTCGTTCATCAGCGCGACCTCCTCGACCTGCTCCTTGACGAACCACTGCATGAACTGCTCGGCGCGGTAGTCCTTGACGTTGCGGGCGAGCTCGAAGAGGGCGTAGATCTCCTCACCGACGCGCTTCTCCTGTTCCAGCGCCATCTTCACCGGCGCCACCCCGTCTCCGTATCTCGTCTCCTGCGACTTGATGTCGGGGATGTGGACCTCCTCGTCGACGTCGAGCAGGTACTGGATCATCATCATCGCGTGCTCGCGCTCCTCCAGCGCCTGGCGGTAGAAGAAATGGGCGAGGCGGGGCAGGGTCTCGGCGTCGTAGTAGACGGCGATGCCGACGTACTGCTGCGAGGCGGCGAACTCGTTGGCGATCTGCTCGTTGAGCGCGGCGGCGAAGCTTTTCTCGGCCATGTCCTCTCCTGACTGGTTGGGGGCTGCGGTCCTGTCCAACGTAGCCGAAACGCCGGATTCGGTTGGCCGAAGAGGGAGTGAGGTTTGCCTAACCCTTCCAGCGGAAGCCGCGCTCGTCGATCCGCGGCTCGAGCGGGCTCGACGGGAGTCCAGGCTTGGTCGCCTGCTGGGGGTCGTTGTAGCCGCCGGGGGCGACGTCGTTGGGGGTATCCGGGTGGAAGATCGAGGCGAGGTACTGGATCTGGCCGCGACCCGGGCCGAGCTCGGTCTGACCGCCGCCATAGGCGCCGATCCCCCGCTCCTCGCAGTAGTCGTAGGCGGCGAAGAGGTTGCGGATCGGGCCGAAGCGAGAGGGCTTGACGTTGACCGTCTTCGGCGGCGACCAGGGCATCGCCTCGATGTCGGCGATCGAGTGGATCGGCGCGTCCCAAGTGACCCGCTCGGAGACCGGCTCTAGCAGTGGCCGGGTCTCGTCAGTTACGTCGGGGTCCTCGAGCCAGGCCTCGGGGAAGGTCTCGATCAGCTTCGCGTAGAGCTCGGGGTCGGTCTCGACGTCGACCGGCGTGCCTTTGTAGAAGCCCTTGAGGTCGAGCGAGTCGACTGCGCCGGTCTCGGCCAGAGCCGCGATCAGCTTGTCGTCCCAGTCATTGGCCGGGTCGAGCTTGAAGCGCAACGTCGGGTAGACCGCGAGGCGTGCGAGCAACGGCTCGATAGAGGAGGACTCGTCGGGGTCAAAGCCGGCCAGCCGCATCGAGTTGACGAAGTTGACCGGGCGTGGCTCGCGCCCGAGCGCCGCCGCCAGGTTGGCGCCGGCTTGGCGCAGCGCCAGGTCGAGCGCCGCCGACTCGAAAGCCCAGCGCCGGTAGTCGGGCGAGGAGTCGTCGCGCACCGGCGGCGCCGCCGGGAAGAGGTCGATCTCTTCGAGCCGTTCAGAGAAGGTGGCGAAGGTGAACTTGCCGGTCAGTCCCGCCGGCGGTCCGTGGTCCTGCTGGGCGATGTGGTCCACGGCGTCGTAGACGACGTCTTCGCCGATCCCCTCCTCGCCGCCGCCGTGCAGCTTGACCAGCGTCGTCAGTCGTTCAAAGTCGCCGGCGGTGATCCCGAGCCCCTCGAACTCGACGGAAGAGATCTCGAGCGGCAGGTCGGCAATCGCGTCGTAGCTGGCCATCCGTTGTGGGAGCCTAACGACGATGAAGCACACGCCTCACGGGTACTGGCTGGAGGAGGCTGGTGAGGTCGAGCCCACCCCGCCATTGGCCGGCGAGCGGGCCGCCGACGTGGTCGTGATCGGCGGCGGGTACACCGGGATGTGGGCGGCTTGGCAGGTGAAGCAGCTGGAGCCGGAGGCGAAGGTGGTGCTGTTGGAGGCGGAGACCTGCGGGTCGGGGCCGAGTGGGCGCAACGGGGGGTTCTGCAACGTGCTCTGGTTCTCGCTGGCGAACATGCGGCGGCGCTGGGGAGATGCGGCGGCGCTCGACGTGGCGCGGGCGGCGACGGAGGCGGTGGGCGGAGTCGCCTCCTTCTGCGAGCACGAGGGAGTCGACGCCTGGTTTCGCCGCGGCGGCTACCTCCAGGTGTCGGCAGCCCCGGCCCAGGACGGGACCTGGGAAGAGACGCTCGCCGCCTGCCGGGAGCTCGGCGCACTCGACGCGATCGAGCCGCTGACGCCCGAGCAGGTCGCCGCCCGCTGCGCTTCGCCGGCCTTTCGCGGCGGCGCCTTCTACCCCGATGCGGCCACGGTGCAGCCGGCGCGGCTGGCGCTCGGCCTGCGCGAACGGCTGATCGCCGCCGGGGTCGAGGTCTGCGAGGGCTCGCCGGTGCGGCAGCTGCACGAGACGGGGGGAGGGGTCGAGGCACGGACGGCCGGCGGCACCGTGCGCGCCGGTTCCGCGGTGATCGCGATCGGCGGCGCCGCCAAGGCGCGGCGCGGGCCGCTGCGTAACTCGCTCACCGTCACCTCCTCCCACATCGTCCTCACCGAGCCGGTGCCGGAGGTGCTGGAGGAGATCGGCTGGACCGGCGGCGAGTGCGTCACCGACTGCCGCACGATGCTGCACTACTTCCGCACCACGCCCGACGGCCGGATCGCCTTCGGGCTCGGCGGCGGACAGATCTCGTTCGGAGGGCGGCTGCGCGGCCGGGTCGAGGTCGACCGCCAGGTGGTCACCCTCGCCGCCGAGCGCCTGCGTGCCTACTTCCCCGGGCTGAAGGGGCGCCGCCTCACCCATGCCTGGGGCGGCCCGATCGACGTCTCCCCGACCCACCTGCCGCTGGTGGTGCCACTGCGCGGCGGCCGCAGCTTCGCCGCCGCCGGCTACACCGGCAACGGCGTCGGCCCCTCGCACATGGTCGGCCGCACGCTCGCCTCCCTCGCCCTCGACCGCCGCGACGACCACTCCCGCCTCGCTTTCATCGATCCCGCCCCCCAGCGCGTCCCGCCCGAGCCCTTCCACTGGCTTGGCGGCAACACCATCCGCCGCGCGATCATGGCCAAGGAGCACGCCGAGTCCGAGGGCCGCGATCCCCATCCCATCAGCAGCGCGATCGCCCGCATCCCAGAATTGATCGGCTTCCACATCGGCCGGTGATCCGTATTCGCTTCGTGATCATCAGTTCGCTGTTTGTGGCGGCAGGCGCCACAAACAGCGAACGCTACGACTCCTGCTCCTAGTGAACTCCGAGAGCTAGACCTTCGTGGCTGTCGTCAAGCCATGCTTCGGAGGACGCTTCGGGATAAGCAGCGGATCCTGCAAAGGTCAGTAACCCGCCTGCTAATAACTGAATTTCCTCGTCGGTCGCAAACGGCAGTTTCACTAGTTCTAATTCATCGATTCGAACAGCAGTAGTTCCTTCGACTTTGTTGATGAGCGGCAAAGCACAACCCAGGCCGGATTTGAAAACCACGGTAGCTAGTCGTTCTCCCAACCCTTCAGCGGGCTCTATCAGCACGTAGGTTTCACCATTGTGTAAGACAGGTAAAAGCAAACCCTGAACGAAAATATTCCCGTTCGGGATTACGCAATTTTCAATTAGTTTTTCAGTGCCACTTTCGAATGCTGCGCATCCCCGAAAAAAACCCAGCCCGTATGCTTCAGCCGAGTTGGCAATAAAAGTGCCCGCTTCCAATTTTTTGCATTTTATGTCGACTCCTTGGCTTGGGACGGACAGCCGCCAAAGGCTTTCCTGCTGCACAGCAACAGACCTTTCTTCCCCCGCTAAAGGTTCTGAGCCTGCAACCGTGAAAGCCCCCAACGTGCTCGAGGCTTTCGGGAGATCTAAGTCTTTGGGCTGATGTACCCCGAGTTTTTCGCCCATATGTTCACCCCAGAGCTCCAGTAACACACTTGCATCGAAGTACGCCGCAAAAGTACCTGCTTTGAGAGTGTCACCCAATAATGATTGGACTGCTTCGCTAAAGGTTATTAACTGTTTGACGGCTTCTAACTGGGTGACCTCAGCCGCAAGTGACCCTTTGGCTTCAAAGCTGCTTAGGGGGCAACCTAATTCTTTGTGAAACTGAATCGGAACCGTGATCGAGTCGGCTAAAAGGTAGTAGCCTTCCCCGTGCGCAACCGGTTTGAGGACCGTACTTACCGCAATTGTTTTACCGTTGGTGATTGTGCATCCGCCAACGTGTGTACCGGTTTTGTAATTATACGATAAGCATCCTAAATACAAGAGTTTGAATGGAGCTTCTGTTGAAGTTGATAGTTTCCCTTCTTCGGCGTGAATACTTTCACATTTAACCGTAAGATTTTGACCTGGGAATAAGAAAGCGCTGAAGCCCTCTGAGGCAAGCGTAACAGTGGTTAATAAGACTTGGCCGCCGTTGATTGTAAAAAACGCTGGGGCGTTGGCCCCCGATAATTTGCCTTGTGCTTGAGCCGTAGGTCCAGCAAGGACGGTCAGCGCGAGAGCCATGAGGACCGGCAGCCCAAGAACTCTGAGCAGTTTCTTTCTATACCGCATTGTTTCTCCTCCTAGAGTGGCTTTTGAGCGTGCCTCGCTTTGAGTGAGGCCACGGTCATAGTGAACCAGTGCGAACGCTTTTGAGCGGCGTCTTCTAGCTAAGCCCATGCGGCGCTCTTGGGTTCCCACGCGCCCTCGGCGCTTCCGTCGAGTACTAGGTCGATGAAGGCGGCCATGAGATCTAGAGCCTCCTCGAGTGTCTGGTGGGTCCGCAGGATCGAGTCTCTGACCGCGAACTCGTACCCGCGCTTCCACTGCTCGTAGTCGGGGACTCTGAATCGCCTCGGGAGCTCCAGGCTTCGGCGTTCGAACTCTGAGTGCACCGCTAGGGACAGGGCGGCTGCCTCGACCGAGCACTCCTTAGCGATCGCCACGAGGTCCACCAGGTCCTTGTATCGAGTTGAGGGGGACTCGCTTTCGCCGTAGCGATCGAAGGTCGCCGCGACCTTGTCCGCGACGTGATCGACGAGCGGGTAGGCCCGGTATCCGTGCTGCTCGACGTTGGAGACCTTGGCGAGCGCAGGTACAGGCTCAGGCTCTCCTGTCATTTTCACCCCCGGCCCAACTAGATCGACGTGAAAGCTCGCCCAGACCGTGGTTCCGATTGAGGCGACGACTGGCAAGCGCCTTCCGCCGGCAGCGTCGGCGGTGGGGCGGGGTGAGCCGACCTCGAAAGAGAACCAGTCCCCCAGGTCGATTGCGGCCGCATCGCGCAGCTCGCGTTCAGCGAGATCGGTCGTCGCATCGAGGTAGACATCGATGTCGATCGTCGCCCTTACCCCGATGTCTCTCGCCAACAGGGCAGTGGCGCCCTTGACGATCCACTTGTCGTCAACGGCATAGAGCCTGGCGAGAAGGCGGTCATACGCCATCTGGCGCTGGAGCTGGGGTAGCTCCCATTTGCTGGCCTTCGCCGCCTCCTTGAGCTTGTCGGTTAGGCCGCGACGAAATGCCATAGGACTGGCATACCTGTGCGCGCTCATACGACGGGCTCCCGTGCGTGTGCCACCCATAGCGAGGTCTCTGGGTCGTCGATCAGGTCGAGTAGCCAGCGAAGCGCCGATATGCCGTCGCCCCTGCGTAGGCCGAGGCGGGCGGCATTGGGCTCGAGACTGCGAGCGATGAGGTAGGGCCGTTCATGCCATTCGCGCAGCGCATCCGCGATCGTCTGCGCCACCGACTCCGGGTCCGCGCCGTCACTGAGCAGGTCCGAAGCGATGCGCGCAGGCTTGGTTACGAGAAGGCCGCGAAAGTTGATCCATTCGTCGTCTCGCAGCAGAGCTTTGTGGATCCGGACGTCCGGGCGCCGCACCTGCCGCCTGCGCGGCAGGATGAATTCGTGGACATCTGCGGGCAGGTGCCCAATGCCGAACAGCGCGGCGGCCGAGCGGTGGGAGATCACGCCCTGCTCGGCTGTTCGTCGCCAAGCTGGTGTTTCAGGCGCGAGCTGCAGCCAGGCCCCACGCAGCTCGGCGTGATCCGGGAGCGGCGCACCCGCTAGCCGGTAGACGCCGTGCCCCACACGTTCAAGTGTCGCGCCGTCGCTCAGGCGTTGGAGGGTGGCTGGAGAGACCCCCGCCTCTTCGGCTTGGCGGCGGGTGAGCAGCCCCCACTGGTCCTCGGCGAGCTCAGCTAGCTTCGACAGCGTTGCGTTCTGGGGCATGCTTCATTCTAGCTCAATTCTGATGTATTTTGCAGTGCCGAGATAGATAAATAGCTGCGAAATAATGCAATACTGAGCTACTTTGAAGCGTCTATAGCTTTCTCACCAGCGGCTGGTGACGACCTTCTTGCGCGTGTAGAAGTCGACGGCGTCGGTGCCGTTGGCGTGGAGGTCGCCGTCGCAGGAGTCCTTCCAGCCGGCGAAGGGGAACCAGGCGACGGGGGCGGGGACGCCGATGTTGACGCCGAGCATGCCGGCCTCGGCGCCGTAGCGGTAGCGGCGCATCGCGTCTCCCGAGCGGGTGAAGATCGCGCCGGAGTTGCCGTAGCGCGAGCCGTTGAGGAACTCGAGCGCGGCGTCGATGTCGGGCGCCTCGACCAGGGTCAGCAGCGGCCCGAACAGCTCCTCGCGGGCCAGCTCGGACTCGGGATCGGCTACGGCGATCGTCGGGCCGAGCAGGGTTCCTGCCGGCCCGCCGTCGCCGCGCCCATCGAGCATGATCTCGGCGCCGTCGCCTTGGCCGCGATCGATCGCATCGGCGACCTTCGCGCGGGCGGCGGCGGAGACCATTGGGCAGATGTCGGTGGCGGGCTCGTCTCCGGGCCCGACCGCCAGCTCCGAAGCGGCGGCGACCAGCGCCCGGCTCACCTCGGCCCGCCGCTCGTCGTCACCGACGACGACGCAGACGGAGCCCGCCAGGCAGCGTTGCCCGGCGGCTCCGAAGGCCGAACCCATGATCGCCGGCGCCGCCTCGTCGAGGTCGGCGTCCGGCATCACCACCAGCGAGTTCTTGGCGCCGCCCAGTGCCTGCACGCGCTTGCCGGTACGCACCGCACCTTCAGCGACGATCCGCGCCGTCTCGGCGCGGCCGACGAAGGAGATCGCGTCGATGCCCGGGTCCTCGAGGATCGCCGTGACCGCGTCGCGTCCGCCGTGGACGAGGTTGACGACTCCCGGTGGGATCTCGTCGATCGCGTCGACCATCTCGACGATCAGCGACGCCGGCCGTGGGTCCTGCTCAGAGGGCTTCAGTACGAAGGAGTTGCCGCAGGCGATCGCGTAGGGCAGGAACCAGAGCGGGATCATCGCCGGGAAGTTGAACGGCGTTATCGCCGCCACCACGCCGACCGGCTGGCGCACGAGCTCGACGTCGACGCCGGCGGCAACCCCCTCCAGCGTCTCGCCTTTAAGCAGGTGGGGGATCGCGGCGGCGGACTCGACCGACTCGATCCCACGGCCGACCTCGCCGTCGGCGTCGGCCAGCGTCTTGCCCATGTCGGCGCTGACCAGGGCGACCAGCTCCTCGCGGCGGCGCAGCAGCTGCTCGCGCAGTGCCAGCACCGCCCGTGCCCGCCGCTGCGGCGGCACCGCGCGCCACTCGGGCTGGACCGCGCGCGCCGCCTCGACTGCCTCGCGCACCTGGCGCGCGCCCGAGAGCGGCACCAACGCCGCCACCTCGCCAGTCGCCGGGTCGACGTCGTCCAGCGTGTCGACCCCGTCCGCAGGTCGCCAGGCGCCGCCGACGTAGTTCGCCAGCCGCACCGCGCCGACCTCGGCTGTCGCGTGTCCGTCGGCGCTCATGTCGTCGCCTGCGCGGGTGGGGTCGGGACGGGAGGCGCTTCGCGTTCGGGTCGCACCGCCGCCATCCGCTCCGCCCGCCGTTGCTGCCAGAGCACTAGCACCACCGCCACCACGGTGACGATGAAGAGCATCGTCGCCAGCGCGTTGACCTGGACCGGGATGCCGCGAAGGCTGACCCCGTAGACGTAGAGCGGGAAGGTCACGGTCGTCCCCGAGTTGAAGTTGGAGATCACGAAGTCGTCGATCGAGAGGGCGAAGGCGAGCAGCGCCGCGGCGATCACCCCCGGCATCAGTAGCGGCAGCGTCACCGTGCGGAAGGTGGTGAACGGCGTCGCGCCGAGGTCCGCCGCCGCCTCCTCGAGGTTGCGGTCGAAGCCGATCAGCCGCGAGCGCACGACGACGACGACGAAGCTGATCGAGAACATCACGTGGGCGATCAGCAGCGTGCCGAAGCCGAGCGCGAACGAGTAGTAGATGAACATCGAGAGCAGCGAGGCGCCGATCACGATCTCCGGTGTCGCCATCGGGATCACGATCAGGAGGTTCGCCGCGCGCCGGCCGCGGAAGCGATGGCGGACGAGGGCGATCGCCATCAGCGTCCCGATCACGGTCGAGATCAGGGTCGAGAGCGCCGCCAGCCGCAGGCTGGTGGAGAGGGCGTCGTTCAGCTCCGGCAGCGAGAAGGCGGTGCGCCAGTACTCGAGGGTGAAGCCGTTGTCGAGGCCGAAGGTCAGTTTCCCGTTGGGCGTGTCACCGAAGGAGAAGACGGCGATGACGACGATCGGGATCAGCATGTAGGTGACTGCGAGGCCGGCGTAGATCGGCAGCGCGTTGCGTCGCAGCCAGCCCCAGGCGTTCGCCGCCACGGCCACCTCAGACCCTCCCCTCGGCCTCGTCCTCGTCGCCCATGAAGGCGCCGGTGCCGGCGAAGCGGATGTAGATCGTGACCACGGCCAGGATCAGCCCCATCATCAGGAAGGAGAGCGCCGCCGCCTCCGGGTAGTCGCGCTGGTTCAGGTAGAGCGACTGGATCACGTTGCCGACCATCGCCTGCTGGGTGCCGCCCAGGATCTGGGCGTTGATGTAGTCGCCGAAGGCGGGGATGAAGGTGAGCAGCACCCCGGCGACGATGCCGGGCATGGTCAGCGGCAGTGTCACCTTGAGGAAGGCCAAGCGCGAGGAGGAGTAGAGGTCCTTCGCCGCCTCGATCAGGCGCAGGTCGAGCCGCTCCAGGTTGGCGTAGAGCGGCAGGACCATGAAGGGGAGGAAGTTGTAGGTGAGGCCGGCGATCACCGCCCCCGAGGTCGCCAGCACTCGCCCGTCCTGAGGCACCAGGGCGAGCGTCTTCAGCACCTCGACGATCGGGCTCGAGTCGCTGAGGATCGTCTTCCAGGCGATCGTGCGGATCAGGTAGGTGGTGAAGAAGGGCGCGATCACCGCGAACAGCAGGAGCAGCTTGAAGCGGCCGGCGCGGAAGGCGATCGCGTAGGCGAGCGGATAGCCGATCAGCAGCGCCAGCACCGTCGCCGTGCCGGCGTAGAAGAAGGAGCGCAGGATCTGCTCGGTGTGGCCGGAGAGCGAGTCGGGGAAGTTCGACCAGGCCCAGTCGAAGGTGTAGCCGGTGGTCAGCGAGCCCGAGCGCAGCGCCAGTTCGCCCATGAAGTACATGGGCACGACGAAGAAGACGATGAGCCAGAGCAGCCCTGGCCCCAAGAGCCAGTATGGGGTCAGGCGCTGCTTCAGGCTCATCGCATGCTCACCCTGTGATCACTTCCTGCCAGGCCTCGTTCACCGGTTCGATGTCCGGCGGCGAGTCCTGGTCGGTGCAATTGCGGGTGAACTCGGGGCTGGGGAAGACCAGTGGGTCTTTCGCCAGCGCCGGCTTTACGAGGTCCTGCACTCCTTCGACCGGCGGGATGTAGGTGATGTATTCGGCCAGCGGCGCGTTGACCTCGGGCTCGTAGATGAAGTTCATCCAGCCATACGCGGCGCCGGTGTTTGGCGCCCCGACCGGGATCACCATGTTGTCCGACCACAGCGAGCAGCCCTCGGTCGGCATCCGCCATTCGGCGTTCTCGTTTGCGACAATCGAGGCATCGCCCGACCAGCCGATCGCGGCGACGATGTTGCCGGCGGTCAGGTCCTCGGTGTAGTCATTGCCGGTGAAGCGGCGGATCTGGCCGGAGTCGGAGGCCGCCTTGATTTTGTCGACCGCTTTCAGCCAGTCGTCATTCGTCGCCTCGACGGGGTCGACGCCTTCGGCCAGCATCACCAGCGGCACGGTTTCGCGAAGTTCGGCCAGCATCGTCACCTTGCCCTTGTATTTCGGGTCGAAGATGTCGTTGACCGAGCGGATGCCCGGCGCCTTCGCGGTGTCGACCCAGAGGCCCCCCATGCCGCTCACCCACGGCACCGAGAATTTGCGACCCGGGTCGAAGGCGACGTCCTCGAGCTGGGGCCTGATGTTTTCGAACACGGTCGGCAGCTCGGCCTGGTCGATCTCCTGCAGGTAGCCGAGGTCATACATCTGCTTCGCCATCCAGTCGGTGACGACGAAGATGCTGCGTCCGCCCGATTCGCCTTCCTCGAGCTGCGGCTGCAGCTTGCCGAAGAAGCCTTCGTTTTCGTTGACGTCTTCGATGTAGTCGACTTTGACGCCGGTTTTGTCTTCGAACTTGGCGATCGTGTTGTTTGACCCTTCGTCCATGTAACCGGGCCAGTTGGAGATCGTCAGGCTGCCTTTGACCGGACCGCCTTCGGCGACCGTCACCTCGCCGCCTCCGCCACCGCCGACGGTGTCGTCGCCGCAGGCGGCGATGCCCATCGCCAGGACCAGTGCGGCCACCGCGCAGGCAATCGTCGCGGTCACCCCCTTCTTACGCCTATCTCTACTCCCCATCTCGATCACCCTCTCGTCGTCGCTTCAAGCTCTGCCTGCCTGTCCTCTCCCTTCCCCTGTCCGTTCGATCCGGGTTCCGCCGGGGACTCCCGCATCAGGTGCATGTGCTCCGGCTCCCAGCTCAGAGCAACCCGTGCGCCGCCCCCGGGCAGTTGCTGACGCTCGGCCTCGTTCACGTTGGGACAGAGCACCGTCATCCGCACCTCGTCGCCGAGGTCGACGACAACCTGGGTCGACGTGCCCAGGTAGAGCGAGCTCTCGACCACGCCCTCGACCCGCGGCATCCCGTCCGGGGCCGGCGCGCCGCCTGCCTCCAGCGTCTCGATCTGCAGCTTCTCCGGCCGCACCACGGCATGGCAGTGCTCGCCCACGGGGATCCCGTCCGTTTCGGCCTTCACCACTGGTCCGCGGTCGAGGCGGACCTCGCCGCCGCTCGCCACCGTCGCCGGCATCAGATTGGAGACGCCGATGAAGCCGGCGACGAAGGTCGTGGCCGGACGCTCGTAGACCTGCTCGGGGTCGGCGACCTGTTCGACCCGGCCGCGGTTCATCACCGCGATCCGGTCGCTCATCGTCAGCGCCTCCTCCTGGTCGTGGGTGACGTAGACGAAGGTGATCCCGACCTCGCGCTGGATCCGCTTCAACTCGACCTGGAGACC
>Ga0190272_10001295_pt1 | contig 12015 bp, 11 predicted proteins | sample Popmic504T_FD_133746 | JGI IMG/M metagenome (GOLD analysis project Ga0190272, IMG submission 133746) | Populus adjacent soil microbial communities from riparian zone of Shoshone River, Wyoming, USA - 504 T | ecosystem: Environmental > Terrestrial > Soil > Riparian zone | place: USA: Wyoming...
GGCCTTGGCGACCTTCGAGCTTTGCGGCTTCGCGACCGGCGCCGTCTCGGGCTTGGCGGCGATCTGGGGCGCAGGCTTGCTGGCGATCTGCGGCGCCGCCTGCGCGGGCTTCGGCTGCACGGCGGGAGCCGCTGCCGCAAGGCGCGGAGCCGCTGACGTCTGGCCCGGAATGACGATGCGGTCGCCGACCTTCACGCGGTGATCGAGGCCGACGTTGTTCGCCTTCGCGATCGCCATCGGGGTCAGCCGATAGTGCCGCGCGAGCGAATAGATCGTATCGCCGGGCTTTACGATGTGGCCGCCATTGCCGGCGGGCGCGGGCATCGGGCCTGCGACGCGGGTCGTGGGCGGCGACATCTGCGGCGCGGCCGCCATCGGCTGTTGCACGCGCGGGATCACCAGCCGCTGGCCGGGCTGAAGCTGCGCCGCATGCGTCATGTTGTTCGCCTGCATGATCGCATGCGGGGGAACGCCATGACGGCGGGAGATCGTGTCGATGGTTTCGCCCTGCGCGACGACGATGGCGGTGCCGCCGTCCCAGCTCCAGTTCTGCGGAGGCTGTTTCTGATGCGTGGAGACCGAGCCGGTGACGTCCTGGCGCGCCGGCGGCTGATAGGTGCCGATGCCGGCGCCGCCACCGTAAGAGGGCGGCGGAAGCGCGGAACTCTCGACCTTGCCGGTCGGCGCCGGCTGCGGGCGCACCGAGCCGGTGACTTCGTTCGAAGCCTGCGGCCTTGAGGCGTGGGGCGCTTCCATGAAGCGGTCGCTGCTGCAACCGGCCATGCCGGCGGAGATGACTGCAAGCAGCGCGAGGCGCGACACGGCGCGCGAGCGGGACGGCTCGACAAAGCGGGACATGGACCAACTCACTGACGCAACAACTGACGAGTGAGTTAAACACCGAGGCAGTAAATAGAGCTTTAAGCCTAACGGCGGCTCAACCTTAACAAGTTCGGGGCCGTTTCCCTACAGTTCGCGGGCCTGGCCGGGAAGAAGCGGCACGAAACGCACCCAAATCAGCTCCTGCCGCGTCACCCCGCCCTCGCCTCGGGTCAGCTTGACGATGCGCTGCGGACCTGAGTGCTCCCCTAACGGCAACACCATCACGCCGCCCTCGGCCAGCTCGTCGACCAGCACCTGCGGGATGGTCTCGGCCGCCGCCGTGACGATGATCCGGTCATAGGGGGCGTGCTCCGGCACCCCGTTCAGCCCGTCTCCGGCGATCACCGTGACGTTGTCGTAGCCGAGCGCCCCGAGCGTCTTGCCCGCGCTTTCGGCCAGCGTGCGGTAGCGCTCGACGGTGAATACCTGCCCGGCAAGCTGCGAGAGGATCGCCGCCTGATAGCCCGAGCCGGTTCCGACCTCGAGCACGCGGTGCTCGCGCTTCACCTCGAGCTGTTCGCTCATGTAGGCGACCACATAGGGCTGGCTGATCGTCTGCCCGCAGGCGATCGGCATCGCCCGGTCGTCGTAGGCCGCGCCGGCATACTGCGGCAGCACGAATTTCTCGCGCGGCACCGCGTCGATCGCGCGCAGCACGGCCGCATCGCTGATTCCGCGCCGGCGCAGCGAGAGCAGGAACTCCATGCGGCCGACGTTCTCGTCGCGCGGATTGTCCAAAGCCGGTTCCTGCGGCGGTCTTGCCGCATTCTCCTCCCGGCGCCCTGAAATCAACGCAAGCAGATCGCGCCAGTTGCGCGTGGTCATAGCGATTTGACTTTGCGCATGATCTTTTCCGAAAACCGGTTTCCACTTTTCGGGATCATGCGCGGAAAACCGACCCGAGCCGCGCCATGAACGGCTCGTCGGTGAGATCGAGGCGCAGCGCGGTCACCGAAATGCGGTGGTTTGCGACGGCCGACAGGTCCGTGCCGTCGCGCGGCTTCGGCCGCTCCTTGCGCGCGAAGGTGAGCCAGTAATATGGATTGCCGCGCCCGTCATGGCGCGGATCGATGCGCAGCAAATCCTGGTCGCGCTTGCCCTGCATGGTGATCGCGACGCCCTTCACGGCATCGGGCGGGCAATCGGGAAAATTCACGTTCACCAGCACGTCTTTCGGCATGCCCTCGGCGAGCACTTTGCGGATGACGTCCGGCCCATGGCGGATCGCCGTATCCCAATACGGGTTGGCGCGGGTTTCGAGGCCGTAAGCCTGCGAGAGCGCAAACGACGGCACGCCCAAGGTCGTCCCCTCCATCGCGCCCGCGATCGTGCCCGAATAGGTTACATCCTCGGCAACATTCTGCCCGCGATTGACGCCGGAGAGCACGAGATCGGGCGGGTTGTCCGCCATGATGTGGCGGATGCCCATGATGACGCAGTCGGTCGGCGTGCCCTTCACGGCGAAATGCTTTGGCGCGACCTCGCGCAGCCGCAGCGGATCGTTCAGCGACAGCGAATGCGACACGCCCGACTGGTCGGTTTCCGGCGCGACGATCCACACATCGTCCGACAGCGCGCGCGCGATCTCTTCGCACACGTCGAGGCCGGGCGCGTGAATGCCGTCGTCGTTGGTGATGAGGATGCGCAAGGATCGGAGCTCTTTCGTTTAGTCTTGCTTGTGTCGGCGAATGGCGAATGGCGAGTAGCGAATAGAATTTTAGCTTACCATTCGCTATTCGCCATTCACTATTCGCTTCTCTCGATTACCTTCTTGCCACCCATATAACCCTGCAACACGTCTGGCACCGCGATGCTCCCGCCGTCCTGTTGGTAGTTCTCCATCACGGCGATCAGCGCGCGGCCGACTGCGACGCCGGAGCCGTTGAGCGTATGCACGAAGCGCGGCGAGCCGCCTTTCGGGCGATAGCGCGCATCCATCCGGCGCGCCTGGAAGTCGCCGCAGTTCGAGCAGGACGAAATCTCGCGATACATCCCCTGCCCCGGCAGCCACACCTCGATGTCGTAGGTCTTCTGCGAAGCAAAACCCATGTCGCCGGTGCACAGCGTCACCACGCGATAGTGCAGCCCAAGTCTTCGAAGAACTTCCTCGGCGCAGCTCAGCATCCGCTCGTGCTCGTTCCTGGATTCCTCTGGCGTCGTGATCGACACCAGCTCGACCTTGTTGAACTGGTGCTGGCGGATCATGCCGCGCGTGTCCTTGCCGGCCGCGCCGGCTTCCGCGCGGAAGCATGGCGTGTAGGCGGTGAGCCGCGTCGGGAGTTCGGCCTCATCGACGATGGATTCGCGGACGAGGTTCGTGAGTGAGACTTCGGCAGTGGGGATGAGCCAACGTCTCCCTTCGATCATGGACTTGAAGTGATCGCCAATCGACTTTGTGACAGTCTCGAAATCCTCCTTGTATCCCTCACTTTGATCGATGGTTCGCCGGATGAAGTCCTTAACACCTGACCAATTCTCCTGTGTCATCTCGTGAGGATCTAGTGCTTTGATCGCCTCCAACACTTCCTGTTGGCTGGCGTAGTGAGTGATCGCGGCTTGCGAGAACTTTTGTGATTGTTGATCAAGCTCATGCAGTTTGGCTGACGGTGGAGACAAGGGTCGTACTGAAGTGCCGTAATATTGATCGTCTTCAAACTTTGGAAGTTGCCCAGTCCCGTACATCACCTCATCACGCACCAGCAGCGGCGGTGCGATCTCGGTGTAACCGTGCTCGGTGGTGTGCAGGTCAACGAAGAACTGCCCGAGCGCACGCTCCATCCGGGCAAGTCCACTTTTCAGCACGACGAACCGCGCGCCGGACAATTTTGCGGCGGCCTCGAAATCCATCTGCCGTAACTCTTCGCCCAAGTCGAAATGCTGCTTCGGCTCGAATGGGTAATTGCGCTTCGCCCCGAAATGATGGTGCTCGACGTTTCCCTTCTCATCGGCGCCATCGGGGACTTCGGCCGACGGCAGATTTGGAATCGAAGCGAGGATGTCGTTCAGCTCCTTGGACGCGGCTTTCTCCTCCGCCTCCAGCGCCGGCATCGTGTCCTTCAACTGTGCGACCTCGGCCATCAACGCCTGCGCGGCGGCCTCGTCCTTGTTCTTCTTCGCCGCGCCGATATCCTTCGAGGCCGCGTTGCGACGCGCTTGCGCCTGTTCGGCCTTCAAGATCGCCGCGCGCCGCTTCTCGTCGAGCGCGATCAGTTCGGCGGATTGCGGCGGCAGCCCGCGCCGCGTCAAGCCGCGGTCGAACGCCTCGGGGTTGTCGCGAATCCATCTGATGTCGTGCATGGGCAGCGTTCTCGCAAGGAATCTGGGCGCTTTATAGCGCTATTTCGGCTGTCATTCCGGGGCGCCACCAACGGGCCCGGCCCGCTTGGGCCGGCCCGATGACAGGCTCCGTGGCGAGCCCAGAATCCATAACCACGAAAGGAGCGATTGTCCGACCATCCTGCCTCATTGAAAGGATTGGGGTTATGGATTCCGGGCCTCGCTCGCGTTGCTCGCTCACCCGGAATGACAGGGAGTTAGCCAACGCTCCGCCGCCCATTCGTCGGGGTGCGGGAACACCCTTGCCCGTTTTCCACCCTTCCGGAGAAGGGAAATGGAGCGCCGGGAAGGCGCCAGGGGCGATTAACGGACGCCCCTTTGGCGGACCACTGTCGGGGCCCGCCCGCACGCCATGACGGAGGCGTGCGCCCCTCAAGAGCGAGGGGCTGCGCCTCCCGGCGCTCCACCGGCCGAACGCGGAATGTTCCGCGTCCTGCCCCGGGTGCGGCTGGCCTGATCTCCGGCCCCGCTGCCCGGCCCGCTCGCCTTCCGCGCCGCCTCATGAGAGCGGCACGTCCGGCGAGCAGTGACGCATGAAGATAAGGGCGGATTCCAGGGCGGGGATAACTTTTTTTTCGAGAAAGTTATCCCCGCGTCGCGACACTGTAGGGCGCTAGTCAAGCGAAGCGCACTGCGCCATCTCGCGGCGCAATGCGCTCCGCTTCGCGTCGCTTATTGCGCCCTACTCGGCCGGCTTGGGCGCCACACCCGCGGCCTTCGCGGCAGCTTCGGCCGCAGCCTTCTTCTCGACAAAGCGCACCGACCAGATCGAGCCCTCGTAGAGCACCATCAGCGGCAGCGCGAGCGAGAGCTGGCTGATCACGTCCGGCGGCGTGAGCACCGCGGCGATGACGAACGCGCCGACGATGAAATAGCGCCGCTTCTCCTTCAGCGTCTGCGAGGTCAGCACGCCGATGCGGCCGAGCAGCGTGAGGATCACAGGCAACTGAAACGCGACGCCGAAGGAGAGCACCAGCCACATCATCAGGTCGAGATATTCGCCGACCTTGGGCAGCAGCTCGATCTTGGCCTGCCCCGGCCCGCCCAGCTGCTGCATGCCGAGCGAGAAGCGCACGATCATCGGCATGACCGCGACGTAGACCACGAGCGCGCCGAGCGCGAAGAAGATCGGCGTCGCGACGAGATACGGCAGGAATGCATTGCGTTCGTGGCGATAAAGCCCTGGCGCCACGAACATGTAGATCTGGCTGGCGATGATCGGGAACGACAGGAACGCCGCGCCGAACATCGCAAGCTTGAGCTTGGTCCAGAAGAATTCGAGCAGCGCGGTGTAGATGAACTTGGTGTTCTCCACGCCCGCGATCCACTCGAACGGCCAGATCAGGATATTGTAGATGTCGCCGGCGAAGAAGAAGCACACGATGAAGGTGAGGAAGAACGCGACCAGCGCTTTGATCAGCCGCGAGCGCAGCTCGATCAGGTGCTCCATCAGCGGCGCCTTGGTCGCCTCGATCTCCTTCTCGTCGTCTTCGGTCTTCATGCGGCCTTGCCTCCTCCGGCCTCCGGGACCGGTTCAGAGGGCCGCGCGGGCGCAGGTGCAGGCGCAGGTGCCGGCGTGGGTGGCGCCTCGGCGAAGTCCTTCGACGTGGGCGGCGGCGGCAATTCGGGCATCGGCACCGACACGTCGGGCAAGGGTGCCGGCGTGACAGGCGCAACCGGAGCGGTGCCGAGCGCGACCGGATCTGTGGGTGCAGGCGCTGCCGGATCGGACGGCGGCGTCGCCGCATCGCTCGGCGCCGAAGTCGCCGTTGGCGTCGTCGCCGCATCGCTCGGCGCCGAAGTCGCCGTTGGCGTCGTCGCTGCGGCCGGATCGCCGATCAGCTTCTCCATCTCGTTCTTGATGTCGGTCGTGTCGAAGGCGGATTTGACGGCCGAGGTGGTGTCGTCGAACTGCTTCTTCAGGTCGGTCATCTCGGCTTCGCGCATCGCTTCCTGGAACTGGCCCTGGAATTCCGACGCCATGCGGCGAATCTTGGTCATCCACTGCCCGACGGTGCGCAACACCATCGGCAGGTCCTTCGGCCCGATCACGAGGAGCGCGACCACGCCGATGATGACGAGCTTGCCCCAACTGATATCGAACATGGGCTTCCCATTAACTCCAAGGGGCGCAAGACCTCGCGGCCGCGCCCCTTCGTATCAAGAGTTGCCGCTGCGCCGCGATGGCGATCAGACAGCGCTTCCTTCGACGCGCTTTTCGGTCTCCGAGCGCGCCTTCATGGCGGTCCCGGCGTTGTCGTTGTCGATCACCTTCACGTCCGGCTTGGCCGGATCGGCCTTGGCGACCTCGTCCTCGGACATGCCCTTCTTGAAGGCCTTGATGCCCTGCGCGACGTCGCCCATCAGCTCGGAGATCTTGCCCCGGCCGAACAGCAGCAGCACGACACCAATAACAATGATCCAGTGCCAAATGCTCAAAGAACCCATAACCAACCCTCCAGAACGGGTCGCCCCGTCATTTTCGGGCAGAACCTAGGCTCCGGGCGCGGCAAAAACAAGGACTTCGGCCGGGTCGATTGCGATCCCGACCGCACTGTCGGGGGGCGGATAAACCCGCTCCCGCACGCGCGCCAGCAGGGGTTGCTCGGCCCCGTTAACCGTCAGCTCAAGGAGTTCGATCTCGCCGAGAAAGCGACGCGAGGTGAGCCGTCCGGCAATGCCGGAACCGACCGGACGCAATGAAATGCCCTGCGGGCGGATTGCCACCACGGCAGCGCTGCCGTTAGCGAGGTCCGGCGCCGGGAACCGGCCCACCGCCGACTCGGCTACGCGGTCGCGTACGACTGCCGGCACTTCGTTCAGCTCGCAGAAGAAGCGCGCGGCGGCAAGATCGGCCGGCGCCAGATAGATCGCGCGCGGCTCGCCTACCTGGATCAGCCGCCCGGCGCGCATCAGCGCGATGCGGTCGGCGACGCGCATCGCTTCCTCGGCGTCATGCGTCACGATCACGCAGGTAACGCGGCTTTCGCGCAAAACATGCAGCACGTCCTCGCGCACCTGATCCCGCAGGCGGCGATCGAGCCCGGAGAACGGCTCGTCCATCAGCAACACGCTCGGGCGCGGCGCGACCGCGCGCGCAAGCGCCACGCGCTGCTGCTCGCCGCCGGAGAGCATATGCGGATACTGGTTCGCGTATGCCCCAAGCCCGACGCGTTCGAGCGAGAGCCGCGCCTCGCGCTCGGCATCCGCCCTGGGCATGGATTTGAGCCCGAACATCACGTTCGCCAGATTGGACAGATGCGGGAACAGCGCGAAGTCCTGGAACATCAGGCCGACGCCGCGCCGCTCCGGCGGCTCGAAGTTCGCGCCCGCAACCTCGCGCTCGTTGATCAGGATGCGGCCCGCACTCGGCCGCTCGACGCCGGCGGCAAGCCGCAGCAGCGTCGTCTTGCCGCAACCGGAAGGCCCGAGCAGCGAGACGATTTCGCCGGGCGCTATGTCGAGATCGAAATTGGAAACCGCTTCCGTTCCGCCGTAGCGGTGCGTGACGCCCTGATAGGTGAGCCGCGCCGCGATGGCCGCGGGCGTGCGCGAACGCGGCATCTACTCCTCGGGCGGACGGGGCGCGAGACCGAGATCGAGATCGCCCGGCTCGAGCGGGTCCTCATCCTCGCGCAGGGCCGTGTCGTCGGACGGCAGCGGAACCGAGAAACCGGCCGGCAGGCGGCCGTCGAACAGGCCGGTGCCTTTGAGTTCGTCCAGACCCGGCAGGTCGCCGATCGCTTCCAGCCCGAAATGCGCGAGGAACGCTTCCGTGGTGCCGAAAGTGAGCGGGCGGCCCGGCGACTTGCGCCGTCCGCGCGGACGGATCCAGCCAGTCTCCATCAGCACGTCGAGCGTGCCCCTCGAGACAGTGACGCCGCGGATGTCCTCGATCTCGGCGCGCGTCACCGGCTGGTGATAGGCGATGATCGCGAGCGTCTCGTTGGCGGCGCGCGACAGCTTCTTGGGCTCGACGGAATCACGAGCAAGCAACCACGCGAGATCGTTCGCGGTGCGGAAGGTCCATTTGCCGGCAATGCGCACGAGGTTGACGCCGCGCGGCGCGTATTCGGCCTGCAGGCGGCGCATCGCGCTCGCAATGTCGACGCCCTCGGGCAGGCGCGAACGCAGGGTCTTGTCGTCGAGCGGCTCGCCGGCCGCAAACAGCAGCGCCTCGATCAGCCGCAATTCCTCCGGCCGCTCCACCGGTGTCACGTTCGACTCGTCCTCGGTCAACGTGTCGTCGAGCGCGTTTGCCAGACCCATGCGTTACTCTCCCCTTACACCGTACCGGGCGTTTGCGCGCCCGCATCGTCCGCGCGCTTGCGCAGGAAAATCGGCGCGAATGCCTGGTGCTGATGCATCTCGAGCGCGCCTTCGCGCACCATTTCGAGCACCGACGCAAAACTCGACGCCATCACGGTCGCGCGCATCGATGGATCGACGAGATACGAAATGAGGTATTCGTCTAGCCGGCCCCAGTCGTGCGACAGGCCGACCATGCGGTCCAGTGCTTCGCGCGCTTCGGCGAGCGACCAGACGGTGCGCGGCGCAAAGCGGACATGCGCGAGCGCCGACTTCTGGCGCTGCGCCGCATAGGCGCTCAACAGGTCGTACAAGGTCGCGGTCCATTCCGGCCGCTTGATGTCGGCGATCGGCTCGGGCGCGCCGCGGCCGAACACATCGCGGCCAAGCTGCGGCCGCGCGGTGAGCTGATCGGCGGCGACGCGAATGGCTTCGAGACGGCGCAGGCGCAGCGCGAGCGCGGTCGCCATGTCCTCCGCGCTCGGCCCAAGTTCGCCCGCAGCTTCGGGCAGCAGCAGGCGCGATTTGAGATACGCGAGCCATGCGGCCATCACCAGATAGTCGGCGGCGAGCTCGAGCCGCACTTTGCGCGCTTCCTCGATGAAGGCGAGATACTGATCGGCGAGCGCCAGGATCGAGATGCGCGCGAGATCGACCTTCTGCTGGCGCGCCAGCATCAGCAGGAGATCGAGTGGCCCCTCGAAGCCCTCGACATCGACGATCAGCGCCGGCTCGTCGGAGGCGAGTTCGGGTGACAGCGTGGTCTCGAAACTTTCGCTGATCATGACGCTTTTCCATTGCGCATGATCTGATCCGAAAACCGGTTTCCACTTTTCGGGATCATGCGCTGGCACTCATGGCGGCGAATTCCTCGCGCGCCGCCGCAACATCGAACGGCTCCGGCTCGCGCCGGCTGCTGAGCGCCGCATCGGCGCGCCGCTTGCCTTCGCCGGTCAGCGGCGGGCACGCGCCGGCAACTTCGCGCCGTTGCTCGAGCGTGCCGTTGCAGTGAAGCACCACGTCGCAGCCCGCCGCGAGCGTCGCGCGTGCGCGCTCCGCGAGCGTGCCCGACAAGGCGTTCATCGAGAGGTCGTCGCTCATCAGCAGGCCGTCGAATCCGATAAAGCCGCGAATCACTTCCGCCACCATTGTGACCGAAGTCGTGGCCGGCGCGACGGGGTCGATTGCGCTAAACACAACATGTGCCGTCATCCCCAAAGGAAGCTTGGCGAGCGGCTGGAACGCGGCAAAATCGCTTGACTCAAGGGTCTTGCGATCCGTGGCGACGACAGGGAGCCGGTGGTGGCTGTCCACCGTCGCGCGGCCATGTCCCGGCAGATGCTTGAGCACCGGCAGCACGCCACCCGCCATCAGCCCCTGGGCAACCGCGGTGCCAATCGTGGCGACCTTGGAGGCCTTCGTGCCATAGGCACGGTTCCCGATCACCGGATCGGCGTCGCTCAGCGGCACATCCGCGATGGGCAGGCAATCGACCGTGATGCCGAGCGCCGCCAGATCGGATGCGATCAGCCGCGCGCCGAGCCGCGCCGCCGCCAGCCCCTCCTCGGGGTCGCGGTCGAAAAGATGGCCATAGTGCGCCCCCGGCGGATAGCTCGGCCAATGTGGCGGCCCCAGCCGCTGCACCCGGCCGCCCTCCTGGTCGACCAGCACCGGCGCATCGGCGCGCCCGACCGCCTCGCGCATCGCGTCGACCAGCGCGCGCACCTGGCCGGGTGTGCCGACATTGCGCTTGAACAGGATGAAACCCCACGGGTCGGCGTCGCGCAGGAACGCGCGTTCCTCGCCCGTGATCGAGAGGCCGGCAACGTCGGTTATCAGGGCCCTTGCCATCGGCGCGGCTTATCTGCGCCGCGCAAGGGGGTCAAGCAGCCCCCCGGGCGCAGCGTTTAGTTCTTCTGCACGATGCACTGGCCGCCGGCGTCCTTCAGGCTGTTGCAGAACGTGGTCGCCTGCTCGGAGGTCGCAAACGAGCCGACCTGCGCGCGGTAGAACACCCCGCCTTTGTCGCCAAGGTCGACGCGCTTGATGTTGGCGTTGCGTCCGCCCAGCACGCCCGGGTACTTCGTCTGCAGCACCTGATAGGCCGATTGCGCTTCGTTTTCGCTGCGCTGCGCCGAGACCTGCACCACGTAGGCGCCGCTCGCCACGGGGGCCGGCGTGCGCGTTGCCACCTTGGTGCGTGCCGCGGGATCGGACTGCGGAGCAATCGCCATCGGGCCCGAGTTCGACTGTTGCTTGGTCGCGGGCGCCCTGGCGGAAGCGGCAGGAGCCGCTCCGGGCGGCGGGGCCGCAACCGTGCCGGTATCGATGTTGCCGCCATCCTGGCGGATCACCATCGTCTTGACCCGCTTCGGCTCGTTCACCGAGGTGGGTGGCGGCGCAGAAACAAGCGGAGCCATCGCCTGCGCGGAAGGCTGCGGGGCGGTCACGCGCTGAGCCGGCGCAACCGGCAGTGAAACAGGTTGCTCCTCGCGCGGCACGACGCGCTCGGGCGCGGCCAATGCGCCGATACGATCCTGGAATGGCTTGCTCTGGTCCGCGCTCGCGGCCGGAGCCGGCACCGTTTTGGCGGGCGTCGGATCGGCCTTGATGACCGGAGGATTGGACGGCGTGCCGGAGCCCGACGTGAAGGCGCGATAGCCGAACGCGCCGGCCGTTCCGATGACGGCAAGCCCGAGCACGGCCGCGATGGTCATGATCCCGCCGCGGCGTCCGGCGCTCGCCACACCCTCCTCGCCCTGCGGCGGCATGTGGCCGTCGTCCGCATAGTAGCCGTCGCCTTCGTATTGTCCGGAGGGCAGCGCGACGCGATAGCGGTCGTCGGCCTGATACGCGTCATCCGTGGCCTGGTAGGCAGCGCCATCGTGCTCCGCACGATGCGCGTGCGGATCGTGCGCCGCGTGACCGGCCGCGTAGCGATTGCTCTCCGCGTGGCCGCCGTCATCCGCAACGCCGGTTGGCGCGGCGCGATAGTCCTGTGCTGCTGCGGCCTGATGCGGCGGGGCAGCTTGGTAGTCCTCCGCGCGATAGCTCGCGGGCGGGACGTAAGCCGGGGCGTGCGGCTCCTCGGCGTAGTCGTGGTCGGATGACGAGGCGGGGCGCGCCAGCCATTCCGGTGCCGGACGGTCGGTGCCCTTCACGCCATCGAGCGGCTTGTGCGAACGCTTGGCGCCCTCGCTGAATGGATCGCTTTGCCCGATCAGGCGCGCGAGCTCAGCCAACGGATCGCTGGCGGGGTCCCGCGCCGGGGCGGAAGAATAATCGCTGGAAAAATCGGGTCGCTTACGCGTGTCTTCGGCCATACTCATACTGCCACCGGTCCCCTAAACACTCGGTGAAATCTGAGCCGACCTATCGTCCCCGGTGGTCGGCATTCAATGGCACCGAGCGAGATTAACGCATCTCCTCAGGCGCCCCAACTCCGAGCAGTGCGAGCCCGGAAGCAAGGACGGTGACAACGCCCTGAAC
>Ga0190272_10001296_pt1 | contig 12005 bp, 8 predicted proteins | sample Popmic504T_FD_133746 | JGI IMG/M metagenome (GOLD analysis project Ga0190272, IMG submission 133746) | Populus adjacent soil microbial communities from riparian zone of Shoshone River, Wyoming, USA - 504 T | ecosystem: Environmental > Terrestrial > Soil > Riparian zone | place: USA: Wyoming...
AGGCGGCCAGGATCGCCGGCGGCATCCTGCTTGGGACCGCGAGCACCCTGACTAACGTTACTTTCACAAACAACTCGGCAATTACGGGCAGCGGCGGGGCGCTCATGGGCGGCGGCAATCTTATGATCTCGAGCTGCAGCTTTATCGGAAATCATGCGGGGGTAGCCGGCGGGGCTATAATGCTGACCGACAGCGGGCTGCCCAAAACGATCCAGAATACGACTATATCGATGAATTCGGCCGATCAAAAGGGCGGCGGGATCTTTAACTTTCGGTCTCAAGCCACTTTTAACAATATTACTCTTACCTCCAATACCGCGGGTTTAGACGGCGGCGGCTATTATCAGGAATTAGTCGGTGTTACAGCTGCAATTAATAACTCCCGGATCAGGGGCAACACGGTAACGCGCGATGGCGGGGGAATCTACAACACCATGGGAGTGCTGAATTTGAACGGCAGCCTGATCGAGGGCAATAGCGCCCAGGCTGTCGGCAGCAGCAATGGCGGCGGCGGCGGGATACGCAATAACGTTGCCACAACCAACGTTACAAACTCGACGATCACAAACAATACTACCGCGGCCAGGGGCGGCGGCATCTCGAACGGCAGCACGGTCAATCTGTTAAATGCAACCGTCAACGCTAATCAGGCGGAGATGGGGGGCGGAGGGGTCTACAATTCCGATATGCGTACGGTCAGAAGCCGGAATTCGATCATCGGAGACAACCGTACCAGCGCCGCCAGTCCGGATTTTACCGGAGAACTAACCTCCCAGGGCTACAATATTATCGAAAGCACCGATGGCATGACCGTGATCGGCACCGCCACCGGGAATCAGCTCGGTGTGGATCCGCGGTTGCTCCCGTTGCGCAATAACGGCGGGCCGACTCTGACTGTAATGCCTTTGTCCGGCAGCCCCGCGGTCGACACCGCCGATCCGAGCGGAATAATTCCAACCGACCAGAGGGGGTTCACCCGTCCCAGGGATGGGGACCGCAACGGATCATTACTGCCGGACATCGGAGCTGTCGAACGCGATCCGCTTTTGGACAACACTGCCTATTTCGACTACGACGGCGATGGCCGGGCCGATATCTCGGTATTCCGCACGTCCGAGGGTAACTGGTACGTCCAGAACAGCGGTGACGGCAGCGTTACCGGTCTTCATTTTGGCCAGCTCAACGATCTTACCGCACCGGGTGATTTCGACGGCGACGGCAAGGCAGACATCTCAGTTTACCGGCCGTCAGAGGGTAACTGGTACCGGCTCAACAGCAGCGACGGTTCGTTCTTCGGCACCCACTTCGGCGCGGCGGAAGATAAACCCGCTGTCGGCGATTTCGATGGCGATGGTAAGGATGACATCTCGGTATTCCGCCCGTCCGAGGGTAATTGGTATCGCTTGAACAGTATCGACGGATCGTTTTTCGGTACCCACTTTGGCGCAACCGAAGATAAGCCCGCTGTGGGCGATTTCGATGGCGACGGCAAGGCTGATATTTCCCTTTTCCGTCCATCCGAGGGCAACTGGTACCGCCTCAACAGCAGCGACGGCTCCTTCTTCGGCACCCACTTCGGAATAGCCGAAGATAAACCGACCCCTGCCGATTACGATGGCGACGGCAAGACCGACATTTCCGTATTCCGGCCGTCCGCCGGCGATTGGTTCCGTTTGAACAGTAACGACGGCTCATTCTTCGGTATGCACTTTGGCGTATCGGAAGATAAGCCGGTACCAGCCGATTTCGACGGCGACGGTAAGGCCGACATCGCCGTCTTCCGCCCATCCGAGGGCAATTGGTATATTTTGAATTCGACCGCGGGCTTTCTAAGCCAGCATTTCGGTGCAACCGAAGATACCCCGACGCCGAATTCGTTTGTTTATTAAATGAGCTATAGTAGCGCCGGCATCCTGCCGGCTGTATTGGAGGGCATCTTACCCTCCCTCTTTTTTGTACGGGAGTGACGGCGGCGCAGCCGCGAAGCATAGCATTAGCTACGAACATTACGCCGCAAGCGGCGTGTGCGGGCGGGCCATCTCAATTTCGGATTTGGGATTGCGGATCGCGGATTTGAAGAGCACGCTCTCTTCCATTCGCGTTTCTGCCTGGAAACGCCATCCTCGGGAAGAGCGACAAACTACCCCGATTGCATTTGTTACTCTTAAAGAGCTATATTTCAAGTAGTCTTTTAATTCAAAAAGTTGAACAAATCCAGGTATTAGAATCTTCGAAATATATGCATAATTTTTATCTTTCGAGGGCGCTGGCCCCCGTGCTTTTACTCGTTTTCGCCTTGTCCGCCATTGCGCAGCAAGGCACGCCCACGACTGCCGCCGATTACGAGCGCGCGGAAAAATTCCTGTCCTATAACACAAGCCCGCTGGTCGACCGCGGCCCCGTCCGTCCTAACTGGCTGGCGGGCGATCGCTTCTGGTACCGGACGATGACGCCGACGGGAAGCGAATTCATCCTGATCGACCCGGCGCGCGGCACCCGAGCCCCAGCCTTCGACCACGCCAAACTAGCTGCCGCATTGTCGGCCGCTTCGGACGGAAAGTTTGAAGGCACCCGGCTTCCCTTCGTCACATTCGAGCTCTCGCCGGACGGCAATTCGATCACCGTTTTCGCGGCCAAAAAATCGTGGAAGTGCGATATAAAGGGCTATTCGTGTGCCGAAAATGCCGTACCGGCCCCGGCCGCCGGCCGCAGCGGCGCCCTCGAGATATTGTCGCCCGACAAGAAGCGCGCGGCCTTTATCCGCAACTTCAATCTCTGGGTCCGCGACACGGTAACGAACGCCGAGACGCAGCTGACGACCGACGGGGTCAAGGATTTCGGTTACGCAACAGACAACGCCGGCTGGCGGAAAAGCGACCGCCCCGTTCTGCTCTGGTCACCCGATTCACGCAGGATCTCAACCTTCCAGCAGGACGAGCGCACCGTCAGCGATATGTACCTCGTATCGACCAATGTCGGCAAGCCGAAGCTCCAGGCCTGGAAATACCCCCTGCCCGGCGATAAGGACGTCGCGATGATCCACCGCGTGATCATCGAGGTCGATACGCCGAAAGTGGTCCGTCTCCAGGTACCGGCCGACCCGCATCGCAGCACACTCTGCGACGACATCGTCTGCAGCGGCAGCTTTGACGACAATGAATGGAGCGAGGATAGCTCGACACTCGCGTTTGTTTCGAGCTCGCGCGACCACAAAGTGGCAAAATTCCGCGTGGCCAACCCGGCAACCGGCGCGGTTAGGGAGGTATTCGAAGAGGTCTCGCCGACCCAGTACGAATCGGGCCAGGGCAGTGTGAACTGGCGCTACCTACCCGCATCGAACGAGGTCATCTGGTATTCCGAGCGCGACAATTGGGGCCATCTTTATCTTTACGACCTAACAACCGGGAAAGTGAAAAATCAGATCACCACGGGTGAATGGACCATCAGCGAGGTGCTCCGGCTCGATGAGAAAGGCCGGAAGCTGTATTTCAATGCAGGCGGCCGCGAAAAGGGACGCAATCCGTACTACAACCATTTTTACAGCGTGGATCTTGACGGTAAAAACCTGAAACTCCTTACCCCGGACGACGGCCATCACGAGATCAACCTGTCACCGTCGGAAAATTATTTTATCGACATCTATTCCAAATTCGACGCTCCGCAGGTCTCGGCCGTGCGGGACATGAGCGGAAAGGTGGCTGTTAGCCTGGAGAAAACCGATGTTTCGCGCCTGGCGGCGGCGGGGTGGAAGGCCCCGATGCCGATCACCGTAAAAGCGCGCGACGGCCAGACCGATCTCTACGGCGTGATGTATGTCCCGACCAGTCTCGATACAAATAAGAAATACCCGATAATCAACCACATTTATCCCGGACCGCAGGGCGGCAGCGTAGGTTACTGGGGGTTTGCGGGCGCGAGGGGCGATTCGCAGGCTCTGGCCCAGCTGGGTTTTGTCGTCGTCGAGATCGAAGGGACATGTAACCCGCTGCGCTCGAAAAAATTTCACGATGCGTGTTACGGCAATATGATGGACAACACCCTGCCGGACCAAAAAGCCGCTATGGAGCAGCTTGCCCAAAAATATCCATATATCGACCTCACGCGCGTAGGTATCTGGGGACACTCGGGCGGCGGTTACGCGACCGCGGCAGCGATGTTCCTCTATCCGGATTTCTTCCATGTCGGCATATCCGAATCGGGTAATCACGACAATCGCAACTATGAGGACGATTGGGGAGAACGGTATATCGGCCTGCTGGCGGAAAAAGACGGTAAGTCGAATTACACGGACCAAGCGACCCAGGTCCATGCAAGCAGGCTGAAAGGCCATCTGCTGCTGGCCCATGGAATGGCCGACGATAACGTACCGCCATACAATACCCTGCTAGTGGTAGATGCGCTGGTAAAGGCAAATAAGGACTTCGACCTGCTGCTGCTGCCCCAAGCCCGGCACGGCTATGGCGAGGCGGGCCCTTACATGATGCGAAGGCGCTGGGATTATTTTGTGCGCCATCTGCTCGGCACCGAGCCGCCGCGGGAGTATGTGTTGAAATCGAAGCCCGACCCGAGGAATGGTCAGTAGATCGTGGTGGTGGTTGGAAAGAGAGAACCACCCCGTCAGCCGATGCGGCTGCCACCCCTCCTTCGTAAGGAGGGGAGCTTACGAACAACGGACCACTGAATTCTATTGTTTATTGCGTTCCGTTTAACTATAATTAAATATGTTGTAATGCAACGTATTTTTATACCGTACGAGGGAGGCAAATTATGGCAGATGAAGGTAAATGCGGGCACGAAATGTGCAGTTGTCCGGCAGGCGGAGATTCGGAATATTGCAGCGACCATTGCAGGGACGCGGTAGATCAGGACATTGTCGAAATTGCCTGCGATTGCGGGCACGGCCCATGTAAGTAGGGCGAATTAACATAAAAGAAAAAGGCTTTTTTTCCTGTCGGAAAGAAGCCTTTTTCCTTTATACGTTCGCAAAACTCTTAAGCTCCGTCACGCCTCCCGAATATGAGGCGAACGAGGAGCAGCAAAAGGATCGCCCCCAATATGGACATGATCCAACCGGCGGTATATCCCGCTCCGCCCCAGAGCTTGCCCCCGATCAATGTCCCCAGGTAAGCGCCGGCCATACCGAGAACGGCCGTTATCAACCAACCCAGCACACCCGACGGAAGAGCTTCCCTTCCCGGTAAAATTAACCGTGCTATCACGCCAATGATCAAACCTACGATAAGCTGCCAAATAAGATGCATATACTTCTCCTGTGGTTATAAAGATCCGACTTGAAAATCTTAGGATAGATACCTTGTACTACACTAAGGTCCAAACCTCAAGATGCATGACGGTTAAATACTAACTTTTCGATGCGCGAATATTCGCAGCAGGCCGTTTATTGCAAGGTGCAGAAGCATATAAGCCACGAGCGCGAATACGATCGGCAGCGCAAGTGTGAACCCGTCGGCCGAGGGGCTGGCAACCAATCCCTTAAACGGCGCGTAAAACGGGCCGGTCACCGAGCGGATAAATTGAAAGAACCCCGCGTTCTCCCGGGCGCCAAAAAGCTCAAGCAGAAACCGAAGCGTAAGTAGCCCATAGACAATAAAGAATAAATAGTCCACGACCTGCGATACTCGGGCCATTACACGGCCGCGCTCGATCTCTCGCTCGGTTTGAACAACCTCGTCGACCGCCTTCTCCCGCATATCTCCCGCGACGTTTTGTATCCTGCCCGCTTCGGACGCATCGCTATGCTCGGCACGGGACGCTATTTCGCCGCCCACCTCCGATTGAACGTCCGTTTTGACGGCCTCGTATGTAGCGGCGCGCTGCGCTTCTTCCAGTTCAAGTTTATTGTCAACCATTTACGTTTGCCACTCCTTTTTTGTCGTTTTTTGCCTCTTCGCGGCCGTGCGGAGTATCATCGGAGCTTGCCGAGCCCGCGACATCGCGGTCATCGGCATCACCTTTGTTTTCACCGCCTCTCCGGATCTCGCGCTGAATTTCGTCTTTATCTTTCAGGCTGGCTTCGTCGCCCAATTTATCCGAAGACCAGGTGTTGCCGGCTTTGTTCTTTTCGTTTGTCATTATTTTTTTACTGTTATCACATACCCAGTCGCTACCGCTCCCGGTTCTGACAAGAAAGCGCAGGCGGACGAACCGCCCGCGCTCCCCAGTCTTACTACTGCCGGTTAGAGCCGATGCTGTTCGGTGACGACGAGGTTATCGTAAACTCGGAACCCTGCCCGAGGTCGATATTATCGCGTCCCTGGATCAGGACCGTTCCCGCTCCGGCGCCGGCCCCTACCGCAGCGCCAACCGCGGCACCCGAGCCTCCGCCCGCGACAGCACCGATGATGGCGCCAAGCGCGGCGCCGATACCGGCACGCGTCGCGGTCTTGGTGGTCTGGTTATTGTCGCGGACCGTTCCCTCGTTATTCACGGTCACCGTATCGCCGTTGGCCGCACGCACCGAATCGATGACCCCGCCAAAGCGATAGGTGCTGCCGTTTCGCAGACGGATCGTATCGAATTCAAGCGAGACATTGGCCCGGCCCGAAACCCGGCCCGATTTGTCCGCGTTGGCGACGCGTCCTTCGATGATCGCGCCCTGGTATTGCGAAGGCGAAATAACTTCCATCGTAAAGCGGTCGTTTACCTGCGAATCACGGGTATTGATCGCGCTGGTAAGCCTGGTCCGAAGCTGCGTACCGTTCGGTATATAGAAATTACCGGTTGTATTTCCTCCCGTGCCCGTGCCGGGATAGTTATTTCCGTAGGTCGATCCATCGTTCACGGTAGACCATTGCGCGATATTATTTGTTTTGTCGTACACACTCGAAACCGTTACCTGATCGTTTCGATTTTCGAGATAGATCTTACGCGTAACGCGCAGCTGGCCGTTTCGCCCCGGCTCGAATACGACGTTGAAATCGTTCATCCGGTCGCCCTCGTAATTGAGGATCAGCGAAGTATTATTAGCGCTGGCGGTCGTCTTGATGGTCCGGCCGCGATTCGTGGTCTCGGTCCGGGCTACGCCGTCCGCATCGAAGGTGACCTGCGGCGAAAGGCTCGAAGCCATCGTAACGGACGTTCCCGTCTTCTCGATCGCCATTCTTTCGGGCGAGGTCAACCTCCGCTCGAGATTGCGGCGCATATTATCGCGCACGCCGGTCTCATATGAACCCATCGAGCGGTCGATAACTTCCGTTACATTGTCGCTCTGGCTGGTGTTGAGCCGGTAAGTACCGGTCAGCCTCGCGTCGAATCCACGGCCGCCGCCGCCCCAATTACCGCCGGGGTTGTTATTTCCCGGATAGTTATTTCCGGTATTATTGTCCACCGGATACTCGGGAAGCGTCTGGTTCCAATTCCAGCTCACATTGTAGTAATTAGCCAGCGTGTTCAGATCGGTCTTTACGCTGGTCCAACGGGTTTGGGCCGATACCGTTAAGGTATTTCTTCCCATAAACCGGTCGATCAAAGCCGCGCGGTTAAGAACGTCGGATACGTCACTGCCCACCGAACGTCCGGAATCGAACCGCTCCTTAAGCCGGTCGGTCGCCGCTTCAAAATCCGCTATATATCCCTGGGCCATTTCCCGGGTATCCGAGCGACCGAGCCTGCCGCGGGTCAAGGCGAGGTCCATTTCTCTTTTGAATGCATCGGTGCGGGTCTCGATCCGGCCCATGAGCGTAAGCATCTGGCGGTCGGTCACCCTGTAGGTGCGCGTCTGCGCCATGCTCGCCGAGGTACTGCCTATAATTAGTAAGGCCAATAAAAATAAAAAGTTAAGTCTGTTTCTCATATTTGTTTTCTCCATTGAATTAGTGAGAAAACGAGACGGGGAAAGAGATTATCATCTCGCATTCTTTTGCACGGATATGTAGGGCAAGATGTGTGCCACCACACAGAATTTAGGCCGAAGAAATACTTTGGGCGACTAAATACCAGCGATTATAGGGGTTATGGGCGAGGCTAATGATTCTGTGCAGGCGAGTGGGAGCGGAGTAAGGGAATAAAATGCAGCGAATCAATACACAAAATTTCGATCGTTTAAGAAGGTTCAGCGCCAACGGCGCGAGGTGATATAGCTTGGGCAACGCCCCAAGACCAATCGAGACCCCGTTCTAGCCCTAAAAGGGCGGAGTTGATTCTTAGATATTTACTCCGCCGGTTGCGGCTCAATTAATCTTGAGTCTATTTCCAGGGGCGTTGCCCCTGGCTATATTACGACGCACCATTCGGTGCCTGCTCTGGTTATAAAACTGGAACCACGAACTACGATCCACGAGCCACGAACTTATTTTCCGATTTTGCAAGGCAGTTGAAGCGTAAATACAGAACCTTTGCCCTTACCTTCGCTTGCTGCCTCGATCTTGCCGCCATGGAGTCCGACTATATACCTGGAGATGGTCAGCCCCAGTCCGAGGCCGCCGTAGTCTCTTATATTAGGCGTGTCGGCCTGCCTGTACTGATCGAATATAAACGGCATAAAGTCGGACGAAATACCCCGCCCGCTGTCTTTAACGGTAAATTGGACCATCTCGCCCGAACGCATTAGAGAAGTATCGATCTGGCCGCCCGGCTCCGTAAATTTTACGGCGTTTTTCAAAAGGCACTCCAGGACGATCTTCAGCTGATCGGTATCCCCGGCCACCGCTTCGCCATTCAATTTGTTCTCCTTGAGCAGCGCGATATTCTTTTCATGCGCCACAGGCTCCATTTCGGAAAGGGTCTCTTCCACCAGGGCGGAAAAATTGACCTGCTTTTCTTCCACACCGATATTCCCCGAAATTATGTCGGAGTAAGTTAGCAGCTGCTCCACCAGGCCAGCCTGGGTCCTGAGATTCTTATCGATCTTTTGCAAAGCGGTATTCCTGGTTTCTTCGGTGATATCATGTGTCCTTAATATCCTGGCCCATCCGGCGATAGCGTTTAAAGGCGTCTTTAGCTCATGCGAAATGATGGCGATGAATTCGTCTTTGGCGGCGTTTGCCCGCTCCGCCGTTTGCCGGGACTTCTGCTCTTCCTCGTACAATTTTTCCTTTTCTTTTTGCGTTTCGAAAAGCTCGGCGGCCGTTCCCTGCAGTTTTACCCGCGCCGAAGCTTCCCAGTAGGTCATACCGAAAAGCACGAAACTGACCAAAACCCCGCATATAAAGATCAGCGGCGTCCAGCCCAGGCTGGACCCCGTAATAAACGACGGCATCGACTTGTAATTGATCACCCACGGGCGTCCGGCAACTTCGAACTCGGTCCTGCGTGTATAAATCTCGTTCGGAATACTTATAAATCCGCTCTCGGGCTGCTCCGGCGTATCGGCCAGCAGATTTTCAGGCGTTTCCGCTGCATCGTAGATCTTCAGCGCAACGTCTTTGTTTCCTACTTCCTTGTTTATTTCCGCAAGGAAATTTTCGGCAATGAACGCCCCGTATATATATCCCTGAATATTACCGGTCCTTTCGGGGCGTCCTCCGGCCAAAACGCTTTCACCGTAAACCGGGAGAAAGATAACTATCCTTGCCTGGGTGCCGTTTTCCTCGGGCGAAATTATCGGAATGAGTTTGCCGCTGGCGGCCGCCCGGCCGGTGTGTTTGGCGCGTTCGAGGGCCTCGTTCCGGACAGGTTCCGAAGAGAAATCAAGGCCTAAGCCTTTTCTGCTCCGGTCATCGAACGGTTCTACGTAAACAAGCGCCTGGTATTCGGCTTTTTGTACCTCGGGAAATATGTGAAATTCGGGATATCCCTCAAACTTCATTTTTTCGACAAATAACCCGATATCTTCCGCTCTGACCGTCTTAATAAATCCCAGTGAACGGAGTCCGGAATAATTTTTCTGAAGGTCGAGGCTGTCGGCATACCCGCCGAATTTACTGCTATCGAGATTGTTCGTGGACTCGATAAACCCGCGCCCGCCGTTCAGTAACCCGATATAGATTCTAATCCTGTTCTCTATCGCCGATTGAACACGGTCCGTCTCATTGGTAAAGCGGATGACATCCTTACTTCGGGCGCTGGTGTAGAAAACATAGGAGGCCCCCACGGTGATCAATAAAAGAATTGCGAGGACCGAATATGAGAAATTAAAGATATTCGCGTGCGAGTCTTTATAAAATTTATCCACTAATTTCGACACAATATTAAGCCTTTCACGGGACAACCCGGAATAAACCTCTTATTCATATGCAAAAGCCGTTCCCATGCAGTTTGTTTACGTCTGCAAAAGCCGTACCCATGCAGAGTTGTTTACATCGTCCGGACGCCAGCGTCAGCCGTAAACCCAAGCGGCTACCGGCTTTTTGTGCGTTATCGCACATATCTCGTTTAAAAACCACAATGATTATTTTTTACCGGAACGTATGGAAACAGGTCGCACCATAAACGCCGGAAGGGATTTTCCGTATGAATTCTCTATCTACGACACATGGCACCGAATTTGCTCTGAACCCGGCGTAGTTGTAGAGAAAAACTTTGAGGGAGACATAAATGGACGAAGAAAACAGTACGGGGAATAATCTGATCTGGGCGATCACGATCATCATAATTGTCGCTATTATTGCGGGGGCCTTCTTTTACAGCGGCGGGCTCAGGGAAAAGAAACAGGAGATCGACGTTAAGATAGACGTTCCCGCCGCCCCGAGCCGCTAAACCGAAAACGCTTTTTAATTAACGGGGCTTTAGCCCAATTTTGTTCGGCTAAAGCCGGGGGCTCTCCAGGCCTTTTTACCGTTGGCTAAAGCCAACGGCAATTTAAAGAGTCCTGAAAATTAGCAGTACTAAGAACTGGAACCACGAATCAACACGAAAAAAACCAAGAATAAACACGAATAAACACGAACAATGCGGCGTTGCTCGCGTTTATTTATGTATTTTCCCGGTTAAGTCTCTTTTGGACGCCTGCGGCGTCCAGTGCGGACTGGCCGTCCGCGCTCCCGGCTGCCTTAAATCTTATCTTCGAGGTTGTGCCGCTTGATCATCCCGTAAAGCCTGGGCCGGTATAAGCCGAGCAGATTTGCCGCGGCCTGCTTGTTGCCGCGTGTACGCTTTAACGCCGCGAGTACCACGCCATTCTCGATCTCATTAAACACGTCTTTTTGATCGGCGCCCTCTTCCGGCTCCGGCAGGCGTTCGACGATAAACTTGCCAACTTCCCTGAACAATTCGTCACCCGCCAGGTCCGCTGCGTGCAGCGCGCCGTTGCCGTTGCCATCGAACGTCCTGACGTCGGCAGCCGCACCTGCGGCCGCAGCGGCCGACACCTGCTGCTGGGCGCTAATATCGGCCATTGAGAGCGTGCTTTCCATGTTCTTTGGAATGTCCAACGCGGCGATCCGCCCGCCCTTGCTAAGCAGGACGGCCCTCTCGATTACGTGCTGGAGCTCGCGGACATTTCCCCGCCAGCTGTAATTCAGCATTTGATCGTAGGCTACCTGTGAAAATTCAGCATGCTTCTGGTTGTACTTGTCGGCATACATCTTCAGAAAATGCTCGGCGAGCATCGGAACGTCTTCCATTCTCTCTCTGAGGGGTGGAATTTTTATCTCAATGGTATTGATGCGGTAGTAAAGATCTTCCCGGAGACCCCCGTCCTGGATCGCCTCGAACGGATTACGGTTGGTGGAACAGATCAGGCGAAAATCGACTTCCTGCGGTTTATCGCTTCCCACCCGGTAGTAAATTTTTTCCTGCAGCACGCGCAGAAGCTTCGGCTGCAGATCTGCCGGCATTTCGCCTATCTCGTCGAGAAGAATGCTGCCCCCGTTTGCCTGCCCGATAAAGCCGACCTTATCCGAGTTGGCGCCTGTAAACGAACCCTTGACGTGCCCGAACAACTGCGACTCGATCAGGTCCTTCGGCAGCGCCGAACAATTCACCTTGATAAACGGCTTATTCGATCGGCGGCTCTTGTAATGAATGGCGTTGCCGATGACTTCCTTTCCGGTCCCCGATTCGCCAAGTATCAGGATATTAGCATCCGATTCGGCGACATTTTCTAT
>Ga0190272_10001297_pt1 | contig 11998 bp, 13 predicted proteins | sample Popmic504T_FD_133746 | JGI IMG/M metagenome (GOLD analysis project Ga0190272, IMG submission 133746) | Populus adjacent soil microbial communities from riparian zone of Shoshone River, Wyoming, USA - 504 T | ecosystem: Environmental > Terrestrial > Soil > Riparian zone | place: USA: Wyoming...
CGTGGATTTGGCTTTATCTCCCGCGAGGGAGAGGCCAAGGACCTCTTCTTCCACTCTAAGGATCTTAATGGTGTTACCTTTGACGAGCTTCGTCAGGGCGACACTGTTACCTTTGAGGTAGCAGAGGGCCCTAAGGGTCTCAACGCCGTTAACGTACAGCGCGCGTAAGCGCCAAGCAAAAGGCCCCGCCGAAAGGCGGGGCCTTTTGCTTTGCCTGTATCGTGCGGCAGCTATATGTGCTAAGGTTACCCAGTCGCACTTTACTCGCAACTAAAACTCAACCCATATGGATGATGTAAACAAGCCTGCCGAGACTCCGGCCACCCCGGTCGTTGAGACTCCCGCAGCTGAGCCTGCCGCTGCCCCTACCGAGGAGCAGGCAGCCTAACGAAACTGCCGGCCTTGTGCCGGTATTTTTGTACCCTATTTTTATATGAAGCAACATACTGGCGCCGACACTGTGTGGGATGTAGTCGTTGTGGGCGGCGGCCCTGCCGGCATGGTAGCCGCAGGCCGCGCGGCAGAGTTAGGCAAGAGTGTCCTGTTGCTGGAGAAAAACCCATCGCTGGGCCGCAAGCTGCTTATTACCGGCGGCGGACGCTCTAACATTACTAACCATAAGCCAGACACCAGGGTGCTCTTGCCCAAATACAAAGGAGCAGAGCAGTTTTTGTACTCGGCCTTTGCGCAGTTTGGCGTTAAGGATGCACTAGAGTTTTTTAACATGCGAGGGATGGCTACAAAGGAGGAGCTCGAGGGCCGGATGTTTCCGCAGTCCAACACCGCCCAGTCGGTGTGGGATGTTTTAGTGGCACACTTGCAGCAGGGCGGCGTTACTGTGCAGGCAAACGCGGCCGTATCCGCAATTACAAAAGACGCCACAAGCGGGCTGATAAAAATCCGCATAGGCACTAGTGCCGAGGTGAGTGCCAGGTCGTGTGTTGTGGCTGCGGGCGGCACCTCGCGGCCCGAGACGGGCTCTAGCGGGGAGGGGTTTGCCTGGCTCCGCTCGCTTGGGCACAAGGTTGCCGACAACAATGCTGCGCTGGTGCCACTGGCGCTTAAAGACGCGTGGGCTAAAAAACTTGCCGGCGTAACCCTGGCCGACATAAAACTGACGGTATACCAAGACGGCGCCAAGCAGCAGGCACAAAAGGGCAAACTCCTCTTTACCCACGTGGGGGTTAGCGGCCCCACGATACTCAACATGAGCCGCAGCATTGGCGAGCTGCTGCAATACGGCGAGGTTGTGGTAATGCTCGACTTGCTGCCGGCGCTAGACTACGCGATGCTTAAAGAAAAACTGCAGGCGCTTTTGATAGAGCAAAGCAATAAAAAGGTAAAGAATGCGCTTGGGCAGCTTATACCATCAGCCTTGGTGCCGGCCGTACTTGAGCTATCGGGGATTGCGGGGGACACGCCAAACCATAGTGTCCGCCACGAGGAGCGCATAAAACTTATTGAGCTAATAAAGTCGATACCGCTTAACATTAAGGGGCTGCTTGGAAAAGATAAGGCGGTTGTGTCCTCGGGCGGGGTAGTGCCGGAGGAAATAAATTTTAAAACTATGGAGTCGCGCAAGGTACCCGGGCTCTACATTGTGGGCGACATGCTCAACATAGACCGCCCCTCGGGCGGCTACAGCCTGCAGTTGTGCTGGACCACCGGCCATGTCGCCGGCTCCCACGCCTAGTAGTTGTGTTCTTACTTTTGTATCCCCAGTTGTTTTAAAAACTCCTTTAACTCCTCGCCCTTAATGAGCCGGTACTGGCCAGACTGGAGAGTGCCAAGCTTGATATTGATAATGCGCACGCGCTTGAGGTCGGCCACTGTGTAGCCCCACGCGTCTGTCATGCGGCGTATTTGGTGCTTTTTGCCCTCGGTGAGGATGATGGAGAATTTGTGGTCGCCCAACAGCTTTACTTTAGCTGGCTTGGTGTTGTAGCCGCCAATGTCCACACCTTGCTCCATTCTGGTTTTAAAGCTTGGCGGCAGATGCTCCTTTACCACCACTTCATATTCTTTTTCGTGGGCACGCTCCGGGCCCAAAAGCTTTTCCGTAATCCGGCCGTCATCGGTAAGGATAATGAGCCCGCGCGACTGCTTGTCGAGCCGGCCCATAGGAGAGACGCCATGTAGGCCCGACACCTCTTGTATGTCTGTTTGCCCCGGCTCGGGTGAGTGGGTCACGACGCCCTTGGGCTTGTGGTAGGCAAAGTAGCGGTAAGCCTTTTGTGGGAGGCTCGTCTCTACTTTATCGCCCTCGGCAACCTGGTCGCCTAGGGTGGCCCGCTTGCCGTTGATGTATACTAAGCCCGCCGATATGTGCTGGTCGGCCTCGCGGCGGGTGCAGAGCCCCTCGTGGGCCAGGTATTTATTGATACGCATTTTGTTATACTACTACCATATATGGATAAAAAATACGCAATAGCAATAGCGGTGCTCCTGGTTGCTGCATTGGGCGCCTGGGCTCTTACAAGCCACCTTAACTCGCTTAAAGTCGACCCCGAGGTTGTTGCAGAGCTCCAATGGAAGATTGTGGACCAGGGGATAGATGCCGATACCGGCAGCAGCACCTCGCGCGTGTACTTGACCGTGGCGGGCGTTGATGTAGAGGTGGGCGGATATCGCGGCACCTGCGCGCTTATAAACGGCACCAGCACACCGCTTTTGGCTAACGAGGTATCGGGCGTTATCTGCACGCGCAATTACTCTGGCAAGGAAGTCGGCATCTTTAACGAGTCGGGTAAGCTTGTGCTTAAAGAGGGCGACGTGGAGCTTAATGCCGACGGCACCTTTGCGCTGCGCCACAACTTCATCCTGCGTGGGGACTTTTAGGCCTGCGCGGCTTCATCGGGCCCTCAGGTACAGCGGGTTTCAATGATAAGGTAGGTACATTAACCCTTAACTACTTTGTTTATGCTCGTAACTATAGCGACCATCTTGCTTGTTTTGTGGCTTTTGGGCCTCGTGACCTCCTACACCATAGGCGGCTTTGTGCACATCCTTTTGGTCATTGCTGTCATCATGATACTCATTAGGCTTATACAGGGTAGGAATCCTATACAATAGGGACATGCAAAATTATATTTGGTATGTGGTCGGGGCAGTGGCCTTGGTTGCCATGGGCGTATATGTCGCGTTTGCGAGCGGGGTCTTTCCTGCACCGAAAAGCGCGACTACTACTCCATTGCCTACTACGAGCATGCGTGAGCTTGCCGCAAGCAATGTATCGCAAAAGTGCACGTTTAACAGTGCTGCTAACACAGGCACAATGTATGTTGCGGGCGGTAAAGTGAGAGGTGACTTTAGCGCGCATGTAGGCGGCAACGCAATAGTCGGGCACATGATTATGGCCGACAACACAAGTTACGTGTGGATGGATGGCATGAGCCAGGGCTTTAAAAACTCGTTTGAGGCCAGTGCGCAAGCTACCAGCAGCGCGCAGTCACAAGGAGTTGGCCCCGATGAGCGCGTAAGCTACTCATGCGAGCCGTGGGCGGCCGACCAGAGTCTCTTTGCCCTGCCGCAAAACATCACGTTTACCGCGATAGGCGCGGCGCAGGTGCAGTCGGGTGCCGGCGCAGTGGGTGTATCGTGCAGCCAGTGCGACCTTATACCCGATGCCACAGCTAAGCAGCAGTGCCGGGCGGCCCTGCAGTGCTAAACGGGTGTTAAAATAAGGGCAAATGCCCTTAGCGGAAGAACTGCGCAAAATTGTACGCGGAGAGGTTTTGAATGATGCTAAGACCTTGGACGCATACTCGCGCGACGCGAGCCTCTTTAGAGTACTGCCAAGCATGGTTGTGCGGCCGCTAGATGCCGCCGATGTATCGGCCTTGGTAAAATTTGTCGCGGCAAACAAGCAGGCCAACCACAAGCTTGACCTGCACATTACGCCGCGCGCGGCGGGTACCGACATGTCCGGTGGGCCCTTAAACACCTCGATAATTCTTGATGTTACCGCGCACTTAAACCGACTCCACGAGTTGGGAGATGACTATGCTGTTGTGGAGCCGGGGATGTATTTCCGCGACTTTGACAAAGAGACAAAGAAAAAGGGGCTTGAGCTGCCCAGCTACACCGCGAGCCGCGAGATAAACACGGTGGGTGGCATGGTGGGCAACAACAGCGGCGGGGAAAAAAACCTAAAGTACGGCAAGACCGACCGCTACGTAGAGGAGCTCGAGATGATTCTGGCCGACGGACAGGCCTACACCTTTAAAAACCTCGAGGGCGCCGAGCTTGCCAAAAAGCTCGGGGAGCCGGGGTTTGAGGGCGAATTGTACCGCCAAGTGTCGGCGCTTGTGTCGACCTCTGCGTACGCAAAAGTAATCGAGGCGCACAAGCCCAAGGTGGAAAAAAACTCGACCGGCTACCCGCTGTGGGCCATAGGCAACGGCAAAGACTCTTTAAACTTGGCGGAACTTATGGTTGGCTCGCAAGGGACGCTTGGCATTATCACCAAAATAAAGTTTGGGCTTGTACACCCAAAGCCTTACTCGTCGATGGTGGTGATGTTTGTAAACGACCTGGCACAGCTGGGCGAGCTGGTGCCCGAGGTGCTGCGATACAAGCCCGACAGTTTTGAGTCGTACGACGACCACACGTTCCGTATTGCTATGAAGTATCTCCCCGAGCTGGGCCGCCAGATGAAGGCGGGCCTGCTTTCGATGGCGTTGTCGTTCCTCCCCGAGTTGTGGATGGCAGTTACGGGTGGCGTACCCAAGCTGGTTTTGCTCGCGGAGTTTAGAGGAGACACGCAGGAAGAGGCGCTGAGTAAAGCTCAGCACTTGGCGGAGGAGGTCGCGCATAATAAGTCGTACGTGTCGGTGCGCGTTGCCAAGACAGAGAAACAAGCGCGCAAGTACTGGGCGGTGCGCCGCGAAAGTTTTGCCTTGTTGCGCAAAAAAGTGCGCGGAAAGCGCACGGCGCCGTTTATAGACGACTTTGTCGTGCCGCCCAGCTGCCTGCCGGAGTTTTTGCCAAAATTGCAGGCGCTGATGGCCCAGTACCCCCAGCTTGTTTATACGGTGGCAGCGCACGTGGGCGACGGCAACTTCCACATTATCCCGCTTATAGACCCAAAGGACCCGACTATTGGCAAGGTTATAGATGAGCTGAGCCACAAAGTGTACGACCTTGTACTTGCGTACGAGGGCTCGATAAGCGGCGAGCACAACGACGGCCTGGTGCGCACGCCGTATGTAGAGAAGCAGTTTGGCCGGGAGATGATGGCGTTGTTTATACAGGTTAAAAAGATATTTGACCCGCACGGTATTTTTAACCCCGGCAAAAAGGTGGGGCTAACCTACTCGCAAGCCTTGGCCAAACTCGACTTGCCCGGAGCTCCAAAATGAAACCGCGCGGCTCGTAAGCCGCGCGGTCTGACCGTCAGGAGAGGTTCTTGTTCTGCCCGTTCTGGCTTGAGCCAGGCGGAGCAATTACCCTTTTAGAGAGCCTTGCGGCCCAACCTTTCCGGTCTTATCCGCGGGCCAGTTCCTTGCGAATGTGGCCCACGAATATGTATTCCAACAGATCGAGAACATCGATCGTCGGCAATCCCAAGGCTTGCGCGACCATGCCTGCAGCGCGACTTGCTGAGGACAGATTGATCTGCTGTTGCCGGAATATCCAGTAACGCAGTACGTTGAGGCCGGTCTCCAGCGCCTGGTCAGATCCGAAACACGGAGTTGGGGGATAGACATAAGGCGTGTGAAGAGGGAAGGTGACTAAATCAGCAGTCACATTCAGATTGAGCAAGAACTCTTCTAGTGCGTTGCTGCCGTATCGTCGCACCATTCCGAATCGGCCGTTCATGGCGTCAGTCTCGATATCGCTAACGAGACCTGAGAACTGGGTGTCGTCTTGGTTGAGCCAAGCCCACCCGGGTTTCTTTAGCAGGTAGTAAAGCCAGAGAACGGCGATTCTGCCCCTGACCCTATTCACTTCACTGAGCTCTAAGCTCATGGGGTACCTCTCTAAGTACGATGCCCGGGATGGGCACCGTTTTAGTTGTACTCCTGTCAGATACGGGGGTCAATTTGTTATACTGGAAGTGTGAAGATAACTAAGTTAGGCCACTGCGCTTTGGTTATAGAGATGGAGGCCCCGGCGGGCGGGACTTTGCGGATTTTGACCGACCCGGGGAGCTTTACGGTTAACCATAACCTACAGGACAACATCGATATTATCCTTATTACCCACGAGCACGGCGACCACTTGCACGTGGACTCGCTTAAAGCCTTAGTGGCGCAAAACCCCAATGCCGCCATTATTACCAACCAGGCTGTTGCCAACATTATTAAACAAGAGGGGATAGGCGCGGTAGTAAGCATTGTAGGAGACGGCCAAGCGATGGACGCTAACGGTATACGGATTGAAGGCTTTGGTAAACTCCACGAGGAAATTTACAAAGAGCTTGGGCAGGTGGAAAACACCGGCTACATGATAGGCGAGAGGTTTTACTACCCGGGCGATGCATTTCATGCGCCCGGCAGACCTGTAGATATTTTGGCTTTGCCGGTTGCGGGGCCTTGGGCGCGCGTAAGAGACGTGGTCAATTTTGCGCAAGAAGTAAAAGCCCGCGTGGCCTTTGGCGTGCACGACGGGATGATACTCCCTACGGCGCGTAGCGGCTCGCTGGTAAACGCTTTAGCAAAGTTTGTCCCCGAGACAACATACCTAACAATGCAAGACGGCGAAACCCGGGAGTTTTAGAAACGAAATCCCGCGCCAGAAGGCGCGGGATCGAACCGTCGGGATTGGGCAGAGAGATTAGTAAACTTCGCGCTCCTAGGTGGAAGCCCAGAGCAGGAAGCCTAGCGGCCCCAGGTGGACAACCGCCACGACCACAATTGCGGTCGCGACCCAGGCGTACTCCGCAGCGACTTTCAGTTCGTTGAGCGGGATATCAACGCCAAGAACGTTCATGGGCTCCTCCGTGTGCTTGTCACGGAATACAATACTCTCTTTATCCAGGTTGTCAAGTCTAAGGAAAGTGGCCAATAATTTTGGTCAGGTTTTTTTGTGTACCGCTCTAGGGCCAAAGGGGCTAGAATGGGGACATGGAGCCTGTTTCTATCATCATTGTTATTTTGCTTGTGGCCGTACTTGCCTTTTTGCTGTACAGCCACATTGCCAAAAAAGAGGCGCCGCAAGATACGCAAGCAATGGTCTTGCTCCAAAACCAGCTCGCGGAGCTGACCCGCACGCTCGACACCCGCATGACAGAGTCGTCTAAGCAGGTGCACGAAACGGTACGTACCCAGCTTGGCGAGTCGGCCAAGCTTATTAAGGACGTTACCGAAGGATTGACCAAACTCGATGAGACCAACCGCCAGGTTGTCTCCTTTGCCGACCAGTTGCAGAGCCTGCAAGACATTCTTAAAAACCCAAAGCAGCGCGGGATACTCGGGGAGTACTTTTTAGAGACCGTGCTTAAGGGTGTCATGCCCCCGGGCGGCTACCAAACGCAGTATAAATTTGCCGACGGCAATATTGTTGATGCTGTGGTGTTTGTAAAAGACAAAATAATCCCTGTAGATTCTAAGTTTAGTCTTGAGAATTACAATCGTTTAATAGTGGAGAAAGAGCCTACCGAGCGCGCGCGCTTGGAAAAGGTGTTTGTTAACGACTTAAAAAACCGCATTGTCGAAACGGCCAAGTACATATTGCCCGCGGAGGGGACAATGGACTTTGCTTTTATGTTTATCCCGCACGAGGCTATTTACTACGACCTTTTGATGAACTCGGTCGGGGCGCTAAGGGACGAGGAAGAGAACTTGATACAACGTGCGGCCTCCAAATATAAGGTCATTATCGTCTCGCCCACATCGTTTTTGGCGTACTTGCAGACAGTGTTGCAGGGTCTGCGCGGCATGGAGATAGAGGAGAAAGCCAAAGAGATACAAAAGTGGGTCGGCGAGCTAGGCAAGCACCTTAAAGCGTACGAGGACTACAACACGGGGCTTGGCACAGCACTGGGCACGGTGGTAAACAAATACAACTTTGCGAGCAAGGAGTTTAAAAAGATAGACAAAGACGTGTACAAAATAAGCGGGGCAGCGCCGGGCCTCGAGGCGCCATTGTTGGAAAAGCCATCGCTCGAGGAATAAAAAAGGGCGGCGCAGGCCCCCCAGCCAAATCGCGCCGTCCTCTCTTCGCCCCCGCGCCGTATTGAAACTCTAGCTGAGCACCCATCGGCCGTTTTCGAACCGCCAGACCGGGATGCCCATGAGCTTGCGGTAGGCTTCGACCATCGTTATGTAGCCGACGAATCCGAGCATGAGCACCTCCGGGTACAGCTCTATAATTCCAATCATCCCCTGCGCGGGGCAATTGACCTAGCAAAGTTACACACAAGACTGAAGCCGGCATGTGTGTCGTAATATCGGTTGCAAGCCCGGGGGTTTTGGGGTAGTATCTTTTTACGAGCCCAGGGCTCGTTTTCATATCCAAGCATGGCTACCAAGGTAAAAAACACTCCAAGCGAGGGCGCATTTTCGGTCATTCAGACCGGGGGCAAGCAGTATATGGTTGCTGCGGGCGACACTGTAAAGATTGAGGCCATGAAAGGCGAGCTCAAAAAGGAAGGACGTGAGGTCTACAAGGTGGGTGACAAGATTACTTTTGGCGAGGTGTTGCTGAGCGACAATGGCAAGGATGCTACGACCATTGGCGCGCCTTTTATTGACGGCGCCAAGGTAGAGGCTGAGATAACCAAGATTGCCCGCGCCAAAAAGGTGGTGGTCATTAAATACAAAGCCAAGTCCAACTATTTTAAAAAGCGCGGCCATCGCCAACCTTTCTTTGAGGTAAAAATCACCAAGTTGGCATAACGAGAACCCCGGCCGCCAGGCCGGGATGTTCAGCTGTGTTCCACAGTGGCGCTCATAAGCATTAAGATCCCAAACTCTTTCTCATGGTCTAGCTTATCTTTGTACTTTTCCAAGTGCTCCGCGATTTGAGATCGGATTAATAGGTTGAGCGGCTGCCGCGTCGACTTTTCCTGCATCTCCCTTAAACGATGAGGATCTGCTTCAAAGAACGCTCGATAACCCGTACTCAAGGATGGTAGAAGTTCGATTCCGGCCTGGTACATAACCATGAGATACGCAAATTTGTCGCACCACCACTCCCACTCCCAATCATCTGGATGGTACTCTTGGCCTTTCAGTGTGGGGAGATTACTATCTGATTGCGCTCCGGCAACGTGAAGCAGGTCATGCGCCAATTCGTGCCAAAACACAAACTCACGACACACATCAGGGCCAGCAGCGGGGATATATACCACCTTGCGCAATGAGGTGGAAGCTCCGTGTCGTCTCATTGTGGCTAGCTTATCTGCGCTCGTGATACTCCCGGCTAAGACAATCCCCGGTATGCTAACAATTTGCAGGTCTCGTCCGGTAGCTACCGTATATATACCGTGGTGTCTATAACGGCAATATCCAGTGAAAAGTGCTCGGGCTGCGGCCGAGCGGCGCTTTGTAGAAAGCATGCTCGGTCTCCGGTTTGTGTGGAACTCCAAGAGCAGAGCTTATCAAACTTCCTATCCAGTAGCTATAGCCTAGTGCCTATTGCCTAACGCCTGAGAAATGGTGTCTGGGTCGGCGTACTCGAGCTCGCTGCCTGTGGAGAGCCCGCGGCCTAGGCTCGAGATTTTAAAGTTAAGACCCTCGCCAAGCGGCCGGAGCTTTTCCATCAAAATCTCGCGGGTGTGGTCGCCCTCGGTCGTAGCCGAAAGACCCAAAATAAGCTCGTTGAGCTTTAGGGCCGAGGCGTCCCCTTCGACCCGATTTAGGAGCTCGCGCAATCGGATGTGCTTTATAGGCTCGTCAGCCGCAAGCGGGATGGTGCCGCCCAACACAAAGTACAACCCGCGGAAGCCCGAGCGCTCCACACTTTCAATATCGGCATCTTTTTCCACTACGAAAACAATAGCGTGCTCGCGATGGGAGTCACTGCATATCTTGCAGGTGCTTGCCCCGTTGGAAGCTTGCTTTCCAATGGGGTACCAGCGGTAGCAGTGGCTGCACTGCTTACTTTCGGCCCCCAGGCGCTTAATAAGGTCGCTAAGCTCGCTGCGCGTGCCGGGCTGGGAGCTTAAAAGGTACTGCACAAAGCGCCGTGCCTGGCGCGGGCCAATGCCGGGGAACTTTTCGAACAAAGCTGTCAGACGATCTATAGAGTCCATGTCTAAAATGCCTCGGCAGAGGCGTCGTCAAATGCGGCTAAATCGGCCTTTTCGAGCGATTTAAAGGTAGTGCGCTTTTCGTCAAAGTAGAGCTCGACCCTGCCCACGGGGCCGTTGCGATGCTTTTCTATTAGTATCTCGGCAATGTTGGGCCGCTCGCTTTCTTTATTAATTTTATCGTCGCGGTGGATAAACATAACCACGTCGGCATCTTGCTCAATGGAGCCCGAGTCGCGCAGGTCGCTAAGCCTGGGCTTCCCGCCGCGCTGCTCCACGGCGCGGCTAAGCTGCGAGAGCGCCAAGACCGGCACATCTAACTCGCGCGCCAGGTGCTTAAGCGAGCGGGATATCTCAGTTACTTGCTGCACCATGTTGTCGCTGGCCCGTGAGTTGGTGGGGACCATGAGCTGGAGATAGTCGACAATAAGGAGCCCCAAGCCGTTTTCTTTTTTAAGCCGGCGGGCGGTGGCGCGCATTTTTAAAATGCTGTTTGCCGGCTCGTCGCTAATGTAGATGGGCGCTTGGCCTAGGCGCTCGTAGGCCTCGCGGATGCGGCCCCAGTCCTCTTGGTCGCTAATGTGGCCAGTACGCAAGTTCCACGAGTTGACCTGCGCCTCGGCGGCAACCATGCGGTCAATAAGCTGCTGCGCCGACATTTCTAAAGAAAATATGCCGACCGTCGTGCCATGGTGTACGGCGCTTTGGCGCGCAATGTCGAGCGCCAAAGCAGTTTTACCCACCGAGGGGCGCGCCGCCAAAATGATAAGGTCTGACTTTTGAAAGCCGGCGAGCATGTTGTCTAGGTCTTTAAAGCCGGTGCGCACGCCGCGCATCTCGTCTTTGTGCTCGTGCAGGTGCTCGAGCCTTGTCCAGGCCTCTTTTAGCGAGTCGCCGAGCGCAGTAAAGCGCGAGAGTGTGGGGGTCGAGGTTACTTCGTAGATTTTCTTTTCGGCCTTGTCTAGGGTCTCGTCGAGCTCGCCGGCCTCGTCGTAGCCAAGCTCGGCCACAAACTCGCCCGCGTCTATGAGGCTGCGCAGCATGTGCTTTTTTTGCACCTGGCTGGCGTAGTGGCGGGCGTTGCTGGCGGCCGGCACATCGGCGGCAAGCTCGCTTAAGTAGCTGACACCGCCCACACCCTCGAGCTGTTGCGCATCGGCAAGCTTGGCGCGCACCGACTCAATGTCGATGGGCTCGTTTTTGGCGTAGAGCGCCAGCATTGCGCGGTAAATAATCCGGTGCTTTTCGGCATAAAAAGCGTCGGGCGACACCAGGTCGCTGCTCTCCACCATGCCCTCGGGGCGTATCATAAGCGCGCCCAAGAAAGCTTTTTCCGACTCCAGAGTCTGCGGAGGCACCCGCAGTTTGTCTTTTTTACCCCCGGCCATGTACCAATGGTACCCCGCAGAGCCCCCAGCCCAAAACTGGGGAGAAGGGGACAAATTGGGGGTAGTGGGGTACAGTGGTCGCGGAGGCCCGTGGGGGCCGCGACTCCTGGGAGTGGATCATGCTGGACATGCAGACTTTGGGCCTTGCTCGCCGGATGGCGGACTTGTACGAGAACAGATTTCTTCTCGTGCCTCGTATGATGATCGACTACTTTGCCGACGAGCACGGACGGGAAAGAGACCAGATCAAGGTCATCGACTCCGCAGGTCATGCGTGGCGCAGCGAGGCTTTGAGCCGGCTCGGGACGTCAGGAGGAGAGCCACCTTTATTTATGCTCCTTCACGAAACGCCTAACATCGGCCCGAGAATCTCCGCGACCGTGTCCCTCGTGACCATGAAGCCGTCACTAAGGGA
>Ga0190272_10001298_pt1 | contig 11997 bp, 8 predicted proteins | sample Popmic504T_FD_133746 | JGI IMG/M metagenome (GOLD analysis project Ga0190272, IMG submission 133746) | Populus adjacent soil microbial communities from riparian zone of Shoshone River, Wyoming, USA - 504 T | ecosystem: Environmental > Terrestrial > Soil > Riparian zone | place: USA: Wyoming...
ATCAAAGCCGTCCATCCCGGGCATGTCAATATCCAGAAAAACCAGGTCAGGCTGATGTTGAATGATAGCCTGCACGCCTGCTTTACCATTTTCGCAGACTGCAACCAGAGAAATATCCGGCAGCCGGGAAAGCAGCTTCTGCATCAGCTCGCGTGCATCCTTTTCGTCGTCGATTATGATGGTTGTAAGCATACGTGGGTTAGTCATGGGCTAATATAACAAAAATAGCTTCCTGAAATTTTATTAATCAATAATAGCAGGATTGTACAGACGCCCAATAAGAATCTCAGGCGCCCATAACCTAAACCCGATGAACCGAAAAGGGATGTGCAAGCATATCCTTTGAGGGCCAGCGGGACTGCAGACAAATTGAAATACGAACGCTGGTTTTCAAATCAATAAAAATATTGTGGGCTGAAACAGGATGATGAATTGGAAAACTGGTCAAGCCTGCTTTGCTGCTGAATGATCCATGCACATGTTTGCGCATTTAAGGCATTCGTTGGCGCACATCTGGCAATGTTCATGGTCATGCTTCTGGCATTCTTCGGCGCATGCAACACAGATATCGGCACACAGTTTAAGGTATGCGCCGGTGAATTCAGTATTTTTTTCAAGGGCTTTTCCAGCCAATGTGCAGGCTTCATAACATTCCTGCGTCAGATCCATGCATCGCCTGAGCATTTTGTGATTTTCTTCACTCAGGCATTCCTTATAACAGGTATCGGATTGTGCAGCGCAAAGATAAAGCTCATCTATCAGCTCTTTATTTTCATTTGTTACATTTTCCATTCTTCTGATGTGAAATCATGATGGGATGATCCGCCGGGTCTGATTCCTGGTATTGGTCTTATACCATGCCGCACTCCGCTCTTAAGCAAGGATGCAATACCCTTAGGTTGTCGTGAAGCAAATTTAAGATTTTACTGATGATTTCGACATTGTTTGCCTTTCATCAATCTTCGGTGGCTGGGGCATCGGCGGATCATCAATACGCGTAGGATCTACCTTGCCCGGCTCATCGATCCTTGTGGGATCATTCTTCTCAGGTTCGTTGCCACCGGGCCTTGGACGGGTGGGATCCGGATTTTTGTCAGGCCTTGCCGGGATGTCTTTTTCGGGTATAACGGGAGGTTTTTGCTTTTCTCTGAATACATAGGTTTTCATATAATAAAAGGGAAAAAAAATGTGCCATGAAAGGTTTTTAAAAATTTAATTTTTTTTAGAAAACAAAAGGCCAGTCAGCTACACAAAAGGTTGTTTTATTGAATGGTTTGATGATATTTTTTTTATTTTTAACAAAAAAACCCCATGAAACAGATCTACCTGATGGTGCTGATGTTATTTGCCGGAAATGCAGCATATTCACAGCAAGCGGCAGTTGCCTGCATTCAGAATACATTTTATGGTTTGAATGCAAATAATGAAGTTATTTCACTTTCTCTCAGCGGCGGAACGATAACCAATAATGGCGTGATCGTAAGTGCAGGCAGCATGGTAAATTCCCTGGCTGCTGCTGATGATTTTATCAATGGGACGCCTCAGCAGGTGTTTTACTCCAGCACAATGGACAGTCTTTCATATTATGATGGAAGCAACTGGCAGGCGTATGCAGCCGACCCGGTAACCAGTCACAATGCCGGGGGTGCAGGGGCTTTTTTATACTACCAGACAAACGGAGGAGGTTATCCTGCCATTATCAAACGGTTTATCGGTACTTCGCTTACCACCATATTTACAGACAGCACGCTTAATTTCACGGTTGCTGATATCGGGGTGACTAATACAGGAAATATTTTCTTTTTCACAGGCACGGGGGCTTCCACGCAATTCCTGCATGAGATATCAGCCGCCGGCACAATGCTCAACACGTATCCGCTTACACTTTACACTGCGGGGGCTTATGGCTGTTTTGTAATGAATAACACGATTTACATCGGCATCGGTGCAGCCGGTGGAAACCCGAATACGCTTATACCGGTTACTGTTTCAGGAGGTGTGGCCACAGCAGGTACTGGCATTCAGATGCCTGCAGTGATTTTCAAGGACCTTGCGGGATGTTCGGATGAAGCAACCGGAATTTTTTCTGAAAACGAAAAATCACTGATCCGAATTTTTCCAAACCCGGTTTCAGATTTAATGCATTTTGAGATCGGGGGAACGGAGCCATGCGATATGAAACTGACCGATCGGGCCGGGCGGGACGTACTCGTAAACAAATTTGAGCCGGGTGAATGTACGGTCAGCGTGGCTGGATTGCCTGCAGGCATTTATTTTGCAAGGTTTATGATGAGCGATCGGGTATTCAATTACAAAATATTAAAACTGTAACCCGACTGTCAATCAGGATTTCATATATGCTCCGTTATCAGGGTTAAGTTCAATGATATCATACCTTGTATAATTTTGCTATTTTTACTTGCCGAATCATTGTAAAGTGGTAATTCTTATTCATTCAGGTCTTTAATTTCTAGTCTCAATTCTTGTCATTCCATTTGAATGGTCAAATGATAGTTTTACCCGGCACAATCCATGGGTGAAACATCACCATTTTTAAATACTCACTAAATTAATGCAATCCGTTTTGCATGGAAACATCAAACCTCTATTATTCAGATGAGTATTGTGATATAGGCTACAACAGCATGCTTGGCGCAGTGCAGAGCCGGTGGAAAGGCCTTTTTGTAAGTGGTGAAAGGTTTCGCCTTATCCTTGACAAATTAATCGAGCTGCTGGGTATCAAGCAATCCTACTTCATAATTGCCGATGCCAGGGAAATGAAAGAGATCATACCTGAAGATCAGCAATGGATCGTGAACAGCTGGTATCCAAGGGCGGTGAGGGCCGGTTTTAAGTATGAAATAATCATCGTTTCAAAAGCATCCTACAGTGAACTGGCTATAAAAGATATTGTGAAAAACCATTATGACGACAAGCTTGTCAAAACAGTTTACTTAACCGACCCTGAATCTGTGAATCTATGGGTGGGTCATTTTTCGGGGGATGTGGCGTAGGGATGAAACATAAAAAAATAACACAAGGAAGGGTTCCGTTGGTTCCCAGATAAACAGTCTAAGTTAATTCTATCTTTTAACAAATTTTTCTTCCCATGCTTTCATGCCATCTTTAGTCTGAGCTTGAATAAAATAGACTCCTGTAGCCAATTCATTTATGGAAAGTCTAAAATCATCATTACTATAGCTGCCAGTCACTTTTTGACGCACTCCTAAAACATTAAAAACATTAATTGTTAAGCCATCCATTTTTTCATTTTCAATTGAAAGCGTAATACTTGAACTTGAAGGATTTGGAAAAATCTGAAAGGTATTTCCAGAAGTACTCTTTTCTGAAATTCCGGACGGAAAAACTATTTGGGTATGAGTAATATTGGTCTGAATCGGAGCATTAAAATCAAAATATATGTACGCTGTATTACTCATTATTGTACCCGGTTGTAAATTACTGAATGGACGTACTGTATACATGACAAGTCCATGGCTCAGAATTTCGTTGGTATTACTGTCGGGTAACATGATGTTTTCGAACCGGACATATAATACACGGTTTTCAATTTTCCAGGTATATTTATGACTTGCGCCTATTATACGAAAGGTAGTTAAATCAAAATGCGCTGAAAGTGAATCTGCAATTACTACATTGATAGCCGGAGCAGTGCCCGTATTCTGAAAATGTATGCAATATTCCATAACATCACCATTCGACAATTGTGTTGTTGTAAATTCAATTTCAGGTAAAGCAATTTTAACATTTGGATCTATAGGACCAACAGTAGTATCATTTTCAAAATCAAAATTATTACCAGGTGTTGTATCTGAAAGTGTGGAAATAATGCCGGCATATTCTGAAACAGGCAGCCCTATAGGAACATTTGTGGGAGTAAATAGCTGTACACTATAAATTTCATTTAGTGTTAATGGAGAAATATTGGAAAAGTTCCAGAAAATTGTATCCCCAGAAACAGAAGATTGAGCTGGATTGGCGTATGCAAAATTAGTGACAGCAGGTTTTACAAAGTATAGTTGACCCGATTGAAATGTTGTACCAGTGTTTTCAAAGGTGATGAAAGAAAAATGGTTTAGACCTGGTGTAAATACTCCTGATGATATTGAAACAATGAGATCATTCACGCCGGGTATTTCATATAAGCCAATGTCGTTTAGTGAATCAATAAATCCATAATTTGAAAAAAAGTGATTTGCTTGCGGTGTAGTGATAACCCGGTAAGGAAAGGGTTCTACATCTGCAAAAAAATTAATTCCTGTATCTGCCGTTAGAAAATATACACCGTTTGAATCAGTGGGACAAACATAATTTCCATTGCTGGAAAATACATTTATTTTTGATTTGCCAGTTTCAATTCCATTAAATAAACCATCATTACTCAGATCACCAAATAAAGTTCCAGTGACGTAAGAGAGATTTTTGCAATCGTATGCAGGCGAACAAAAACTGTAAGTTTGACAACAATTTCCTGGTTTATTAAATACACAATCATCAACGTCTGTATTGAATTGATCTAGGCCTGCAGGTAATACAGGAATACATGTTATCGGATTATTTTGCAGGTAAAGTTCAATCAGTGTGGGTGGGAAGGGCGGTTGTATAAAGCTGATATTATTGTTTTGAGCCCCTAATATCTCTAAATGTGGTGGTAATGTTGTAAGTTCCGTAATTAAATTATTGACTATACTCAGGCTTGAAAGAAATTGCGGTAAAGGTGGTAATGTAAGAAGTGGAGGAATCATTGAGCAAATGCCAAGTTGACCAAGATATACTGGAAATGCTGTTATATTTGATGAAGGTGTGCCGGAAATATCCAAATCTGTTAACGAGGAAGGAAATATAGCAGGGCAACTAAGATTTGGATTGAACCCACAATAAAGTAGATCAAGTGAGCCAGGTAAAGCAGGCAGATTGATCAATAAATTATTTTCACAATACAATTGAGTTAAGGAAGCAGGTAATGCCGGTAATATAGTAAGTGAATTATTTGAACAGTTTAGGTAAGTCAATGAATTAGGTAAAATACCTAAAGATGATAGGTTGTTATTTTGGCATACCAGCGTATTTAATCCGGAAGGTAAATTAGAAGGAATCAAACCGATATTTTGAGAACAGTCTAACGTTCTGAGAGTAGCAGGAAGAGGGGGCAAAACTGTTAAATTATTACCACCGCAATCCAGTTCATCAAGCATAACAAAAGCTGCAATTCCAGTCAGGTCCGTTATTCCGGAATTACCTAAAAACAGTGATCCATTTGAAATAACAGCGGTATCATTTTGATTCAGGCTGTCTGGATAAAGCATGGCTGATGGAAAATATAATTGCAATTTAGCTGCAAATGCCGGATCCGGAATATAGGTTAGCTGGGCAGATGATTTTTCCGGTAGGAAGAAAATCAAAAAATAAAAAGCAAAAAACGTTTTTGGGAATGTGAAGATTTTTAACATGGAAAAGATTTTATCACTTATAATTGATTATTTTAGTAAATATAACATTTTTTTCCAATTAATGGACAGCAGGAATTTAAAATACCAGAAATAACAATACCAATTGGCTTTAGATAGAAAATTGGGTATCGCTTCGCGAAATTTCAATTGACTTATCTGCGGAGAGGGTTGGATTACCCGAAAAAACGGGGTGATCCCAATGTACTCCCATCTTGAAATTCAATTGAAGTGCATCGCATTTTTTAGTCATAAAAAAATCATTCTAAAGTTTTGCTTTGCCTTTTTTTATGACTAAAAAATCCCGATTCGCGGGACTTCATTTGATGCATTCTGCGGAGAGGGTGGGATTACTGGCGTGATCCCGTGGGGGTGGGCTAAACCCAAAACCAACCGCCCTGGAGGGCTCCTTTTTCACCGTCGATAAAAAAATGAAATGGAAAGATTTCATTTTTTTCCCTCCAGTGAAAAAAGCTTCGCTTTGGTTTTGGGTTGCGGAGAGGGTGGGATTACTGGCGTGATCCCGTTGGGGGAGGCTAAACCCAAAACCAATCGCCCTGGCGGGCTACTTTTTCACCGTCGATAAAAAAATGAAATGGAAAGATTTCATTTTTTTCCCTCCAGTGAAAAAAGCTTCGCTTTGGTTTTGGGTTGCGGAGAGGGTGGGATTCGAACCCACGGTACCCTTTCAGGTACACAAACTTTCCAAGCTTGTACGTTCGGCCACTCTGACACCTCTCCGTTTAATTTTCAGGGATGCAAATATAGGAAATAGTTTTATTACCCTGTTATCCTGTTGCTGCATCTGTCGATCCCTGTTTCACATGGAATAAGCCCGGAGGTTTTTTATCTTCACGGGAAGATCATACTTTTGGATTTTAATCCCAATCCCATGAAGAAGATATTATTCCTGATCCCGTTGTTTATAGGTGCATCAGTCTATGCCCAAGGTCCCGAGGTCACCTCCTGGAAGCTCAATACCAATGGGGCAACCGGATACGCCAACATTCCTTCCAACATCCAGCAGGTTCAGTATTCGGTCAATAATGTGTACATCAGCGCCACATGCATTCCCGATTATTCCATCGGTCCCTGGAATATGAACCCGAACGTCCCTTCAAATCAGAATTTTGTTTACAAGATCACCCGCAACCCGGTTCAGAATACAGGAACACCGGTTGTCGTGGGCCTGGGGCATATCGGCGTATGGAGCAACGGGGTTTCCATTTTCAACGCCAAAGATGCAATGAGCTATAACGGTCAGGGTATATGGAATCAGAATGCCTATTTTTTTGAGGGAGCAAGCTTTGACAATTGCCTCGGGCATCCGGCTCCGAATGGCGAATACCATCACCACGTAAATCCAACCTGCCTGTATAACGACACCGACAGCCTGGTTCATGCGCCGATCATCGGCTATGCTTTTGACGGGTTCCCGGTCTATGGCGCTTATGGATTTGCAAATCCAAACGGCACGGGGGGTATACGAAGAATGCGGACCAGCTTTGCATTAAATACAGGGTCAACAAGGAACAACGGTCCTGCTGTTAGTGCGACGTATCCCCTTGGCTGTTACATTGAAGACCATACGTTTATACAGGGTTCCGGTGACCTGGATGAACATAACGGCAGATTTTGTGTGACGCCGGACTATCCTGCAGGTATCTATGCTTATTTTGTAACCATTGACTCCCTGCTCGATCCTGTTTTTCCGTATACGCTTGGCGCGACTTATTATGGTACGGTTCAGGCTGGGAATACAGGGCCTAACGGCGGTCACAATACGATCAGTGAGCCTGTCATTACGTATTCACCTTCAGGGATCAGCTCATTGGAAAATGATTTATTCATTGTTGATGTTTTTCCAAACCCTGCAAATCATTTCATCACCATACACATCAATCCTGTCGTGTCAAATAATTTTACCGCAGTCCTGTATGACATGCATGGAAAGGAATTGATGAGGACTGAGAATCTTCAGCCTTCAGTTTTTTATAAACTTGAGCTCCCTTATTTATTGCCGGGAATTTATTTTCTGATAATCCTGAATGACACGCACCTGGAGGTTAAGAAAATTCAGGTGAGGTAAGATGCAGTTATGGTGTGAATACGATCTTTTTCGAATCTGTTTTTTTGCCATCTGTAAATAACGTGCACCAGAATGTTCCCGATGCATGGAAGCCATGGTTGTATAGAACTTCATTCAATCCCTGTTTCAGGATTACAGGTATTCTTTTTACTTCACGCCCGGAGACATCTGTAATGCTGATAAAAGTTCCTGTGCTGTTGCTGGTACGGTCGGAGAAAATGGAGATCAGCGTTTGCTCATCCGCAGGATTAGGAATATTGGGCATCATCTTTATTCCTTTCTGTACATCACCTGCATCTTCCACGCTTACCACATTCACCAGCACTTCATTTGAAAATAGGCTTTCGATTCCGTTGGTGTCTACACTTGCAACGCTGAATATCCGGTTGCCGGCATTGGGGAAATAAATGGTATCAACCAGCTGGCTTGTCGTATATACCGAATCCCAGTCGTTGGTAACCGTTCTTACTCCGATCCGGTATTGCTGGTATTGCGTCTGCTGGGTCACTGTAATTTCTGCAGCGCTGCCACCGATGGCATTTACAGTAAGTGACGGCGTAAGCGGACCAATTGCCGCCATGGCTATCCCGCCTCCGTTGATCACGGTGTTTCGTGAAAGATAATTGAAGTCAACAAAAAAACTGTCAAGCTCCGGGTCGGCATCCGTGTTTATTCCTAAAATGTCTTCACTTGTATGTTGCCTGTCGTGGTATGATGTATCTGCAACATTAGCATTTCCATGTTCATTTGCAGCTGTCAGACGGATGGCAGTGTAGCCTGCCTGCCTGAAAGGAATATGATCACCGCCCCGGCCTGTACGGTCCTCAGCCGACATGATCATGATGTCCATAGGCACTTCAACTGTTGGTAGGATCTCTTCCTTGTACTGCAATTTTACAAACCGTGCATATTGCTTGTGAAGTGAGTTGAATCCCCCGAATGAAAAAAGCCTCACATGCGTGCTGTCTATATGGCCAAATCCGGGACATGATGGGGGTGAAGATGTTGTACCGCAGAGGATGCCTCCCACCACGTCGTTATTCAGGACAGCATGGATGGGGATCTGCTGCTGCTGAGCATAAGTCACAAATGCATAGGCACCGTACAATCCCTGCTCTTCAGCCGTTAAGAGCATGAAAACGACCGTACGATTAAAAACACATTTGCTCATCACCCTTGCAAGCTCCAGTACAAGCGCGGTGCCGCTGCCGTTATCCTCCATGCCCAGAGCAAGGCAGGTATCACCGCATAGCGACTCACACCTGCTGTCGATATGTGCTTCAATAATAACCACCGACTTGTCTGTAGTATCTGCACCGGGAAGCACGGCCAAAATATTACGGTGCTGCACCACGCCGCAGATAAGGGAGTTGTCGAACTGGAGGAAAGCCGGAAGCAACCGGTTGTTGTTGGCTGCGCTGATGGCAGCGAATTTCTGGAAGGCCCAGTTTCTTGCAGCTCCGATCCCGGTTGTGGTTGAGACGGTATCAGACCCTGCGTTGCGGTTGTAATAGGCAGAAAGCTCTTCCAGAGTGGCATGCACCGAATCGGGTGAAACCTGTTGCATGATCAACTGCATGACCGAATCCGGATGTACGATCGCTGAGGTTGGCAAAAAATTCTGCGGATCATAATGGCCCTTTAATACTGAATCGGCGACAGGGTTTGTGCATATGATGTTGGTCTGAGCATTCAGACCTGAAAAAAACAACAGCACCGGGATAATGAGTATGATTTTTTTCATGTCCGGTTTTTTTTGTGAAGATAAACCAAATCAGTAAATCATGATGCCTGGGTAAAATAATTGTTGCCTTGCAGGAATTAAGAACAGCCTAAAGAAATGGCGGCTATCATATGGCGCCTTCCACAAAATACATGTCGATCTCTCCCTTGTTCTTGGCCTGGATCTTCCCGCGATGAACACATTTAAACAGGCTCCTGACCTTTTCGTATGTAGCGCCCGAGATATTTACCTTTCCGATCTCTCCGCTGCTTTCCATCCTTGAAGCTGTATTAACCGTATCTCCCCAGATGTCGTATGCGAATTTTTTGATCCCTACGATGCCTGCCACAACGGGACCCGTATGTATGCCAAGCCGAAGCTCAAAAAACGGCTGGCCTTTCGCTTCCCTTTCTGCTTTGTTCTTTGAAATGAATTGCTGCATTTCAATGCCGGCTTTCACAACATCTACCGGGTGGGTAGTATTGCTTACCGGCAAACCCCCTGCACACATGTAGGCATCACCGATGGTTTTGATCTTTTCAATGCCGAGCCTGGTTACGATCTTGTCAAATTCACTGTAGCAATAATTTATTTCCTGTACGAGCTCCTCTGCTGTCAGGCGTTCGCTAGCCTGGGTGAAATTTTTAAAATCCGTAAAAAGAACAGTTACCTCATCAAAGCTTTTAGCCTTTGCAGTTCCGGTTGCTTTCAGCTCTTCTGCAGTTTCTTCAGGCAGGATGTTCAGAAGCAATTCGTCGCTTCTTTTCTTTTCCTTTGAGATTCTGTTTCGCTGCCGGAAAAATACTCCGGCAAACAGAAGCACTACGGTAAAACCGCCTATGAAGCCGTTTTTCACAAGCCGTTGTCTTTTGATCTCCTGGTCTTTGATCTCTTTGTCTTTTGTAAGAAGGGTTACCTCTCCTTCTTTCTTTGCAATGTCGAAATTGAATTGCAGCAGTCCGAGTTTTTTGTCTGTATTGTTGTTGTAGATCGTGTCTTTGATTGAAATGAGCAGGGTCTGATATTTGAAAGCGTTCCCGTAATCTCCCATTTCGCCTGCCGCGTCGGTAAGACCTTTATAAGCCTCTTCCAGCTGATAGGTGGCGCCAATCTCCTTTGCAATCTCTTCTGCCGTGGCAAAAGCACGGTAGGATGATTTAATATCTCCTTTGTCATAATAGGTCCTCCCAAGACCTAGCTGTGACTTTACCATATCAAGCTTCGAATCCAGCTTTTTTGCCATTTCAAATGCTTCCTGCTGGTATGAAATGGCCTTGCTGTAATCGCCGCGCTGTGAATAAACTTTGCCTATGTCGTTGAGCGCATACGGTGCGCCTTCTGTACCTTCAAATGCGATACGGGCTTTTTCAAAATAATAAAGCGCGGAGTCAAAAAGCCTGTCTTCCAGGTAAATTTCACCGATGTTCACAGTGGCTGTTCCGATGGCATCATTGTCACCGATCGCTTCAGCCAATGGCAGGCAGCTGTGGTAAAAGTCAAGGGCTTTTTTACGTGTCGAAGGCTTATGTGAATATACAGCGCCGATATTCACATATGCCGTTAGTATACGAAGAGTGTCTTTTATCTCTTCGGATGTCTTTAAAGACTGGAGGTAATAGTCAAGCGCTTTTGGGTCATCACCCTGGTTCGACCAGATGGCGCCGAGGTTGCTTTGAATGTTTGCAACGCCTGACTTGTCCCCGCTTTTGCGGAATACTTCCATCGATTCTTCCCAGTAATTGACTGCATCCACATATTCGTCCTGGTTATAATATGCAATGCCTATGTTTTTTAGTGCAAGTGCGATTCCTTTCTGGTATCCGAGTTTTTCTGAAAGGGCTTTGGCCTCATTGCTGTACCGTATGGCTGATCTGGGTTCCAGGCCAAAGTATGCCTTGCTTAAATTAAGCAGGGCGTTTACCTTGTTAGTATCTTCCTTTAAATTCTCAACAGCAGCTTTGAGGCTGTCCGTTTTTGCATCCTGAGCTATGGAGTCAACAATGCAAAACAGAAGTGCAAGATAAAGCAGGGATTTGAGCCGGGTCATGGTAAGAGGGTTTGGTAATACCGCTCAAAATACAAATCTTTTAATAAAAAATTAGAAATGTATGTGCGGCATTACCTTACCCGGATTCCTTAACTCCGACAACTCTCCTGTTAATCGGTTATCACAAGGCGTGTAGTGGTTACCTGGTCGCCTATGATCAGCCTGATGAAATATATGCCGGCGGTCATTTCTGAGGCATTTATGTCGGCTGTGTAGGCTCCTCCATGGTATACATTTTCACTGCAAACATGCGATACGAGCGTACCGTTTATGTTAAACACTTCCATCGACGCTTTTCCGTCGGAGGGAGCAGTAAAGGTTACGGTTGCAGTTTCTTTTGCAGGATTCGGGAAAACGGTCAGATCAGGCTTGAATTCCAAAATACCCGGTGTTTCCAATTCATCCCTGTATCCTGATGATGAGCTGGTGAAGCCTGCAAGAATGCGGCAATGATCAAACCCGTTTACGATTGCACATACTGCTGTATTAATGTCAGTCATCGAAGGGTTGGTGCATGCTCCTCCCAGCGACTGGTTTGCAAGTGCAAGCAGGTTGGATATTTTATTGCTGGAGCCCAGGTAAGAAGTTACCGATGAAGGTATTGAATATACCTGCTTGGTACCGGGGATGGCCTTACCGTTGGTACATGTTGTAGCTGCATAGGTTGTCA
>Ga0190272_10001299_pt1 | contig 11993 bp, 12 predicted proteins | sample Popmic504T_FD_133746 | JGI IMG/M metagenome (GOLD analysis project Ga0190272, IMG submission 133746) | Populus adjacent soil microbial communities from riparian zone of Shoshone River, Wyoming, USA - 504 T | ecosystem: Environmental > Terrestrial > Soil > Riparian zone | place: USA: Wyoming...
CTGCGAATCGCAGCCTACTCACCAGCCATGCGGGTTCTGGCCGGCACCCCGGCTTCGCCCGCCCTCAGGCGGCGTTCCTCGCGCAGCATGTAGTCCCGCGTGATCGGAAGCACATCGAATCGCTTGGTCAGCTGAAGCTGGAAGACGGTCAGCCCGCTGTGCCGGAAACCGGCCTCGCAGGCGAGCAGGTAGAATTCCCACATGCGGCAGAAGCGGTCATCGTGCCGGGCCGGATCGAGTTGGCGCACGCGCTCGCGGTTGCGTTGGAAGCGCCGGTTCCACTCGCTGAGCGTATAGGCGTAATGCAGCCGCAGGTTCTCGAAGTCGGCGAGACAATAGGATTGCTTCTCCAGCACCGGGGCAAGCTGCGATAGGCTCGGAAGGTAGGCGCCCGGGAAGATGTTCTCGCGCATCCAGACGTTGATCGGGCTCGGTGGCGTCTCGCGGCCGATCGTGTGAATGAGCGCCACGCCGTCATCGGCCAATAGCTTGCCCAGGCGCGAGAAGAACCGCCGGTAGTGCGGACGGCCCACATGCTCGAACATTCCGACCGAAACGATGCGATCGAACGTCCCCCGCGTATATCGGTAATCCTCGAGGCGAAAATCGACGAGGCGGGAGAGCCCCTGTTTCGAGGCCCGCTCTTTCGCAATCTTTAGCTGCTCCGTACTGAGGGTGACGCCGGTGACATGTACTCCGTAGTTTCGTGCCAGGAAGAGGGCCATCCCGCCGAAGCCGCAGCCGATATCCAGCACGCGATGCCCGCTGCGCAAGTCGAGCTTGGCTGCGATGTGACGCTTCTTGGCTTCCTGTGCCTCTTCGAGGGAGATGTCCTCGTTGTAGAAGTAGGCGCAGGAATACTGCATGTCCTCGTCGAGGAAGCAGCGATAGAAGTCGGCCGTGTGGTCGTAGTGGTGGCTGACGTTGCGCCGGGAGCGGCCGGGCAGATTGATAACGGCGGCAAGGCGCGCCGCTTCGTCGAGTCGCCTCTTCAATTCACCGCTGCGCGTGCTGGAAGCGAGCCGTTCGTTGATGAGGATGACGTTCAAGAAGTCCGAAAGCGTACCTTCCTCGACAGTAAGCGTTCCGTCTACGTACGCCCTGCCGACATAGAGGGAGGGATGGAACGTCAGCCGCCTGTACAAGCGGGGGTCGTGAAGTCTGATGGTTGCGCTGGGTAGGACGCCTGACGTTCCGAAGTCGTGCCTGGCGCCCGTATGGTCAATGACGCTCAACTGCCCACGGCGAATGAACCGGTGGAGGAGCAAACGCAGCGAAAACACGGCTCTCTACTCCGTATTAGCTGCATCTATGTTAGCGCGTGATTTGAGGTTCGTTCAACCCGGTATGTGACGGGAATTTTGCCGGAAAGTGGCCTATGCAAGACAAGGCCACGGGCGTGCCGATTGTAGTCAACCGGCGCGCCCTGACGACCGACTGTTTTTCAAGATTCCTCGGGCTGAGACCCTTCCTCGGAAGACTCGTCCCGCTGGGCCAAGGCTCCCTCTTCGAAGATGGCGTCAGGATTGAAGGTCTCGAGAGTGCTTGCCTCCTCCCGGATCACAGTGACGTCTTCGCCGCGGTCCTGCCGTTCCGCTTCGTCCTCCGTGCGGGCGACGTTAAGCGAGACCTGAACAATGACTTCGGGGTGCAGTGCAACCTTGGTGGCGTGTACGCCGAGCGTCTTGATCGGCCGATCCAGGACGATCTGGCGCCGGTCCACGGTGAAGCCACCGCCGGTGATTACCTCAGCGATATCGCGCGACGTAACTGAGCCGTAGAGCTGCCCAGTGTCGCCAGCTTGGCGGATCGCGACGAACTTCACTCCGTTGAGCTTCGCCGCGACAGCCTCGGCCTCCTTCTTGAGCTCCAGATCGCGAGCTTCAAGCTGAGTCCGCTCCTTCTCGAAGCGCGCAAGGTTGTCCTTGGTTGCGCGCAGGGCTTTCTTCTGCGGGAGCAGAAAGTTCCGCGCATAGCCGTTCTTGACGTTCACGACGTCGCCCATCTGGCCCAAGCGACCAATGCGCTCCAGCAGTATAACTTGCATGTCTACGTCTCCTGTTTCGAATGGGTTGCGATGTTCATGTTGAGGCTGCGGTCCAGCCGAGCCGGCGCTTCAGCTGCAAGGTGGATTCGAGTAGCCCTGCGAGGACAACCGCGGGCATGAAGAAGGGCCATAGGAAGAACAGGCCGAGATAGACGAGCCAGACTACCCACATCGCGCCACGCCGGCCTACGGAGTGGGCAAGCGCGAGGCCGGCCAACATGTACGCTGCGAGGAATGCTCCAAAGAAGCTCGTACCCGCGACAGCGAATATCCCGCTCGTGTTCGCGGCCACCAGGGCAAGCGCCAGGGCTAGGCCAAACGTCGGCGGAAAAGACATCGCCGCGATGTCGGGCCAATCGCGGGCGAGCCTTCCCGAGGCCAGGATGATCCGGCCCGCGAGATAAAGGTTGATCGCGCAGACCATAAGCCATTGGACGGCGAGGCCGGCTGGGAGGAGGAACAGTGCCCAATCGGTCTGCTCGGCCAGCGCCTGCTCGGTCAGTGCTTCGCCCGGAGGCATCCAGCGTCTGGAGAACTGCTGCAGCACCTCGATCATGATCGGCCGCATGGCTTCGTAGCTGCCGCCGACCAATGGAAGCAGCATCACGGGCAGGGAGCCTGCGTAGATCGCCATGGCCGCAAGGAGCCGCCCGACCGGATACCATTCTCGCGTGTTGGGGTCGTCAGGGTGAGGGCGGCTCAGGTAGGCGAGATAGGCGACAATGGCACTCGGAATTCCCAGCGTCAGGATGTATCCGACCGCAATCGGTCCGCCGACGACAAAGGAAACGACCAGACCGCTCGCCAGAGCCGCCACCCCAGCCGACAGCCAGCCCCAGCCGAGACCGGCCACCAGCGGCGGCAATGGAATGACGAACAAGAGCAGCGGCCGCAGCAGCGGCCCGCCGCGCGCTGCCGAATAGAACAGCAGCGCGGAAACGAGTCCCGATATCAAACCGACAATCAGGCTACCTGGCATGTCCTTGCTGTCCCGCCTTGGCGGTTAGAGACGGACGACCGTCCCAACACGTCGACACAACTCACGTCGGCGTTGCGGCCCAAGCTCCCGTTGCTGCTAGTCGATCAGGTAGGGAAGCAGCCCGAGGAAGCGTGCGCGCTTGATGGCGTTGGCCAGCTCGCGCTGCTTCTTGGCTGATACCGCCGTTATCCGGCTGGGCACGATCTTGCCACGCTCGGACATATAGCGGCCGAGGAGGCGCGAGTCCTTGTAGTCGATCTTTGGCGCGTGTTCGCCAGAGAACGGACACGTCTTGCGCCGCCGATGAAAGGGCCGCCGAGCTGGGATGGTTGCTACGTCAGCCATGGCTATGCAGTCTCCCCAGACTCGGTCTCGCTCGGACGATCATCGCGAGGCCGCGGTGGGCGCGGACCCTCAGGCTTGTCCCGATCCCGGCGAAAGCCGCCGCCGCCGCCCCGATCGCTCCTGAAGCCTCCGCCGCCGCCTCCACGGAAGCCACCGCGATCGCCGCCGCGGAAGCCGCCCCGATCGCCGTCACGCCTGTCGTCGCGGTCGCTCTTGCGCATCTGGATCGACGGCTCGGTCTCGTGCGCGTCGACGCGAATGGTCATGAACCGGAGAACATCGGGGGAGAGGCCCATGCGGCGCTCCATCTCCGCCACCGCGGTTGGAGCGGCATCGATATTCACAAGTGTGTAGTGCGCCTTGCGGTTCTTCTTGATCTTGAAAGCCAGTGGCTTCACGCCCCAGTATTCCGTTTTTCCGATCCTGCCGCCGGCTTCCGTGATGATGTCCGAGTATTCCTTTGTCAAAGCTTCGACCTGCGCCTGGGAGATGTCCTGGCGCGCAAGGAATACATGCTCATAGAGTGGCATGGTGTGGCCCTTCCTGCATTGGCGCCCCGGCGCAAAGCCCCTTTGGGCCGTGCGCATAGCGCGGAAAGGCCCAAAAGACCCGAAGAGCGAAGACACGGGGAGCTAGGCACTCCCGCCCGCCCTCAGAGAGAGCGGCTCCCTTTCAGCCTTCGACCGGAGCAATTGCGGGGAGTTATACGCATAAAGCGCATTGCGGCAAGTGCGAAATACCCCATGGTCTGGCCTTGACAGGGTGGGTGGCGCTGTGGCTTAGCCGCCAAGAACAGGCAACTTGAGCACGCGATGGCAGTCGCATTCCTCTTTCCGGGCCAGGGCAGTCAGGCAGTCGGCATGGGGGCCGATCTGGCGCAGTCCTATCCAGCGGCCAAGGCGGTCTTCGACGAGGTTGACGGCGCGCTTGGCCAGAACCTGTCGGAGCTCATGTTTTCGGGTCCGGCCGACGCGCTGACGCTGACCGAGAACGCACAGCCCGCCCTGATGGCAGTCTCGCTCGCAGTCGTTCGTGTGCTGGAGGAAAAAGGGGTGCGCATAGCGGACCGGGTCCGCTATGTCGCCGGCCATTCACTCGGTGAGTATTCGGCGCTGGCCGCCGCCGGTTCCCTCAGCATTTCCGATGCTGCGCGTCTCTTGAAGATTCGCGGGAAGGCCATGCAGGCCGCCGTGCCCGTCGGGCAGGGTGCGATGGCCGCGTTGCTTGGCGTCGGGAAGGATGTCGCCGAGAAACTCGCGGCCGAATCTGCTCAAGGCGAGGTGTGCCAGCTCGCCAACGACAACGAGCCCACGCAGGCAGTCATTTCAGGCGCAAAGACTGCGATCGATCGCGCAGCGGGATTGGCGAAGGCGCACGGTGTTCGTCGCTTCGTGCCGCTCAACGTGAGCGCGCCATTCCATTGCGCGCTTATGCAGCCGGCGGCCGAGGCCATGGCGGAGGCGCTTTCGAAGGTGGAGATTAAAGAGCCGGTCGTTCCGCTTGTCGCAAACGTCCTTGCAGCCCCGATCTCCGATCCTGCCGAGATCAGGAAGAGGCTCGTCGAGCAAGTCACAGGTACGGTGCGCTGGCGCGAGAGCATGCTGGCCATGGCCGCGCAAGGGGTGTCGGAGTTCTATGAGATCGGCTCCGGCAAGGTCCTGGCTGGGTTGGTGAAGCGCATCGCTGCCACAGCGAACGCATCTTCCGTCGGGGCACCCAAAGAACTTGATGCCGCCGTTCAGGCGCTCGCACGATAGGAACCCCATGTTCGAGCTGACGGACAAGACTGCATTGGTGACCGGCGCCACCGGCGGCATCGGCGGGGCAATTGCGCGTTCCCTTCACAAGCAGGGCGCGACCGTCGCAATCAGCGGCCGCCAGAAGGAAAAGCTGGAGCAGGTCGCCTCGGAGCTAGGCGCACGCGTGCACGTGCTGCCGTGCGATCTTGGAGATAGGGCCGCCGTATCGCGCCTGGTCGACGAGGCCATCGGCAAGCTCGGACGTCTCGACATTCTCGTAAACAACGCGGGCATCACTAAGGACAATCTGTTCATGGTGATGAAGGACGAGCAGTGGGATGAGGTAATCGCCGTCAACCTCACGTCGACCTTTGTGCTTATGCGCGCTGGCGCCCGGGCAATGATGCGCGCGAAGACCGGTTACGGGCGCATCATCAACATTTCCTCGGTGAGCGGGATCATCGGCAACCCGGGACAGGGAAACTACGCAGCCACCAAGGCAGGCATTATCGGGATGTCGAAATCGCTTGCGCGCGAAGTCGCCTCGCGCGGTATCACGGTAAACTGCGTCGCTCCAGGCTTTATCTCGACCCCCATGACCGACGTTTTGAACGAAAAGCAGGTCGGGATGATCAAAGACGCCATCCCGGCCCAGAGGTTCGGGTCACCGGCGGATGTCGCAACCGCATGCATCTATTTGGCCTCGACTGAGGCCGCCTATGTGACGGGCCAGACCCTGCACATAAACGGTGGCATGGTGATGCCGTGACGAGCCTCGAACCCAGCAAATCCAAGGTTTGACAAGGCTTTTGGGGGCGCTGGTCAAGGCGTATGAAGTGTGTTAACGAGCCCGTGATTTGTACTCAACCGAGGAAAAGCCGAGGCGTCGGGGAGGTGGCGGTCAGCCGCTGCAGCGCGGTGACCGGCACTTTTGGTTCACGGTTGATTTGAGGTCGACGAAAGAGACTCTTGGATCAGGCTAGCCGAGGATTACCGATGAGCGACGTCGCAGAGCGCGTGAAGAAGATCGTGGTCGAGCACCTGGGTGTGGAGGCCGAGAAGGTTACCGAGAACGCGAGCTTCATCGACGATCTCGGCGCCGACAGTCTCGACACCGTCGAGCTCGTGATGGCGTTCGAGGAAGAATTCGGGTGCGAGATCCCCGATGACGCTGCGGAGCAAATCCAGACCGTCGGCGATGCCGTGAAGTTCCTGGAGCAGCATGCAAGCGCAGCCGGTACGCCGCCTGCCGCATCCTGATGGCAATAAGGCTATTCAACGCTCACCTCCCCAAACGCCCCCGCACCTTTTTTGTATCTTGGGTGCTTGAGCGCGCCCGCGGGCTAGCGAACTGAACCTGGAGCAAAGGTCTTGCGCCGCGTTGTTATAACGGGCCTCGGACTTGTGACGCCGCTCGGATGCGGCGTCGATGCAAGCTGGTCTCGTCTGCTGACCGGACAGAGCGGGGCGCGCCGGATAGAGGAGTTTCCGGTCGAGGATATCTCCTGCCAGATTGCGTGCTTTGTTCCGCGCGGCGCCACGGCGGATGGTAAGTTCAACGCCGATGATTGGATGGAGCCGAAGGAGCAGCGGAAGGTCGACGACTTCATCATCTTCGCGATGGCGGCTGCAGAGCAGGCGCTGACGGATTCGGGCTGGAAGACGGATACGACCGATAAGCAGGTGCGCACCGGAGTGCTCATCGGTTCCGGCATTGGCGGGCTCGACGGTATCGCCGAGACATCGCTGCTGCTGCGCGACAAGGGCCCACGCCGCGTCAGCCCGTTCTTCATACCCGGTCGTCTGATCAATCTCGCTTCCGGCTACGTTTCGATCCGGCATGGTCTCAAGGGACCAAATCACGCGGTTGTCACGGCTTGTTCGACCGGCGCTCATGCGATCGGCGATGCCGCCCGGCTGATCGCGCTGGATGATGCGGATGTGATGGTCGCCGGCGGCACTGAGAGCCCGATCTGCAGGCTCGCCATGGCCGGGTTCGCGGCCTGCCGTGCGCTCTCGACCAACTTCAACGACAAACCGACGCAAGCATCCCGCCCATACGACAAGGATCGTGATGGGTTCGTTATGGGAGAAGGCGCCGGCGTCGTGGTCCTTGAGGAATTGGAGCACGCACGCGCACGCGGCGCTCGCATCCATGCTGAAGTGGTCGGCTATGGGCTCTCGGGCGACGCCTATCACATCACCGCACCGGCCGAAGATGGCGATGGTGCGTACCGCTGCATGCGGGCGGCTCTCAAGCGCGCCGACGTTGGTGCAAGCGACATCGACTATGTGAATGCTCACGGCACGTCGACGCCGATGGGCGATGAGATTGAGCTAGGGGCTGTTGAGCGGCTGTTCGGCAATGCTGCTGGCGGTCTCGCAATGTCGTCGACAAAGTCCGCCGTCGGGCATTTGCTCGGCGCGGCGGGGGCCGTTGAGGCCATATTCTCGACGCTGGCGATTCGCGACAATGTCGCGCCTCCGACGCTCAATCTCGACAATCCCTCGGTAGCCACGGCAATCGACCTCGTTCCCCACGCGGCCAAGAAGCGCAAGATCGATACGGTTCTTTCGAATTCTTTCGGCTTCGGCGGTACCAATGCTTCGTTGGTGCTGCGCCGCGTAGCGGCCTAGATGCCACACATGGCGGGGCGAGCCGGGGCAACCGACCCGTGTTTCCTGTAAAGTTTGCGCGCGGCCCGTGCTTTCGCCACATTTGGTTAGAAGCTGTGAGTTGAATGCAGGCGCGGTGAATTTGGTGCGGCCGCTGCTTTTTGGATGCGCGTGGCCCGCATAAGGAGGTGGCGATGAGCAACCGCCCGCCGGCGGACTCCTACGCGACAGGCCGCACAGGCGCGTTCGCGCGAAGCCCATCCGAAAGGCTGGAGCCGACGCGTCCCGCAGGCCGGCAGCGGCGGCAACGCTTTAGCCGCGGTGACTCGGGACCGTCGCGGCCGATCGTCAGGCTGCTGAGCGGAGTGCTGACACTACTGTTGATCATGATGCTTGTTGCCGGTGGTGCCGCGGTTGCTCTCCAGAGCCGGCTGAACGCCGCGGGACCTCTCGGCAGTAGCAAGATCGTCGTTATTCCCAAAGGCGAGGGGTCCCATGAAATCGCGACCCGCCTGGAGCGGGACGGCATCGTTTCCGACCGCCGGTTGTTTGTTGCAGGTTACCTCTTCGCCAAGATCGCCGCATGGGCGGATGGGACGGGGCCTTACCAGCTCAAGGCCGGCGACTATCAGGTCCCGCAGGCTGCAAGCATGCACCAGGTGATGGACATCATCGCGGAGGGAAAGACGATTACCTACCGCGTGACGATTCCCGAGGGGCTGACGAGCCACCAGATTGTGGAGCGGCTCAAAGCCGACGTGAACCTGAGCGGCGAGATAGACGATGTTCCGCCGGAAGGCTCACTGCTGCCCGAGACGTTCATCCTCCAGCGCGGCGCTTCGCGGCAATCCATTATCGATAATATGCGCGCCGAACTGCGGAAGGTATATGATCGCGCCTGGGCGCAGCGAAAGAAGGAACTGCCGTTCAAGACCTGGGACGAGGCGCTCGTGCTGGCGTCGATCGTGGAGAAGGAGACGGGCCGGGGCGACGAGCGTGAGCGCGTGGCCGCGGTCTTCGTCAATCGGCTTCGGCAGAACATGCGGCTGCAGTCAGATCCGACAATTCTTTACGGGATCAGCGGTGGCAAGGCCGTCTGGAGCCGGCCCATCCTGAGAAGCGAAATCTCCCAGAAGACAACGCACAACACCTATCAGATCGACGGACTTCCCCCGACGCCGATATGCAACCCGGGCAAGGCGGCGATCGAAGCTGTCCTCAATCCCGCCAACACGAAGGATATCTATTTCGTGGCGGATGGTTCCGGCGGCCACGTGTTCTCGGAGACGCTAAAGGAGCACAACACCAGCGTGCAGAAATGGCGCGCGCTGGAAAAGGATGCGAAGGCCAAGGCCGCTGTCCCCGCGAGTACGCCAAGCGATACCCCGACGACGGCGCCGCCGCCGCCCAAGACCCGGGCTGTCGTCCGAACGCCCCCGCCGACGAAGGACAAAGCCAAGGAAGCCGCTCCGCCGGAACAGAAGAAGGCGCCGCCAGCAAAGGGAGCGTCCAAGGAGACGCCATCCTGGGCTCCCACCACGCAAGCGGCGCCGCCCAAATAGCATCGCGCCGCCCCCAATACCTCACCTTGTTGGCGTTGCACACGCGGGTTAGATTTCTCGCGGTGTTAAGATTCGAGTTTGGCTTCGCTTTCGCGCGCTTCCGGTGAGATTTCATGGCCGTCAAGAGCATGACCGGGTTTGCTCGCGCGGACGGCGTGTCGTCGTCTTTCACTTGGCATTGGGAAGTTCGCTCCGTGAACGGTCGCGGCCTCGACATCCGGATGCGCCTCCCGCCGGGTTTCGAGGGATTGGAACCTCGAGTCCGAGAGGCTGTCGGAAGGTGGGTCACGCGCGGGAGTGTAAACATCACGCTGAACGCCAAGCGTACCCAGGGTCTCACCGAGATTCGGCTCAACGAAAAGGCTTTGGATCAGGTGCTGGCCGCAGTCGAGCACCTGAAGACCAAGGTCGCTATAGGACCGCCGTCCGCCGAAGCCCTGCTGAATATCAAGGGCCTCATCGAAGTTGCGGAGATCGAGGAGACCGAGGCCGATGCGCTCGCGCGAACCGAGGCGATGCTGGGCACTCTTGAGGCGGCCTTGAGCGGCATGGTGCGCTCGCGCTCTGAAGAAGGAACGCGACTCGGCGCGATACTCAACGAGCAACTTGCCACCATCGAGACATTGGTCGACAGGATAGAGCAAATGCCGGCGCGTTCGCCAGAGGCCATTCGGCTGAAGCTCAAGCAGCAGATTGACCGCCTTCTGGAGACAGGCAGCGGGATGGATGAAGGACGCCTCCACCAAGAGGCCGCGCTGATAGCTGTGCGGGCAGATATCGAAGAAGAGCTTAAGCGGCTGCGCACTCACCTATCAGCGGCGCGTGAGCTGCTGGGCTCCAGCGAGCCTTCCGGACGGCGGCTTGATTTCCTTGCCCAGGAGTTCAATCGCGAAGCCAACACCGTGTGCTCCAAATCGAACGATGCCGATGTCACGCGGGCGGGAATCGACCTGAAGGCAGTTATCGACCAGATGCGGGAGCAGGTGCAGAACATTGAGTAGGCCTGCCACCAAGGATGCTCCCGACGTTGCGCGGCGCGGGCTGCTGCTGGTGCTTTCCTCGCCATCGGGAGCCGGCAAGACGACGCTCGCGCGCCGCCTCCTGGCCGCGGACCCCGCCATCCGGATGTCGGTCTCAGTTACAACGCGCAAGCCGAGGCGCGGCGAGATCGACGGAACAGACTACACTTTCGTCGAGAAAACAGAGTTCGAACGTCTGAAGCGGGGCCGGAAACTCTTGGAATGGGCGGAGGTGTTCGGACAATTCTACGCCACGCCGCGTGCTCCGATTCTGGAGGCCTTGGAGTCCGGTGGCGATGTGCTGTTCGACATAGATTGGCAGGGGGCGCGGCAGCTCAAGAAGCGGCTCCCCCGCGACGTGGTCCGCGTCTTCATTCTTCCGCCGAACGGTGAAACCCTCGAACGGCGTCTCAAGACCCGCAACCAGGATTCGGAAGCGACGGTTGCGCGCCGCATGGCTGCGGCGGCCGGCGAAATCTCGCATTGGAACGAGTACGACTATGCGATCATCAATCACGACGTGGAGACCAGCCTTGCCGGGCTGACTGCGATCGTGGCCGCCGAACGGCTGAAGCGCGTGCGCCAAGTGGGTCTCAGAGCGTTCGTCGCGAGTCTACAGGCAAGTCTCTAATGGCCGCTTGCCCCTGCCGCGCAGCGCTGGATGCTCAGCGGCCGGGCCACCGCTCCAATACATAGGCCAGCCTCCCGAAATCACTTACGCTCAGCATCTCGCCTCGCAACGTCGGATCGAGGCCGGCCGCTGATAGAAGCGGTTCCGGGTGGGCGATCAAAGTGCGCAGACTCTGCCGCAGCATCTTCCGCCTTTGACCGAACGCGGCAGCAGTGATCTTGGCCAACGTCTTTACGGAGCACGGCGGGGCTGGGTTCTCAATCGGTGCAAAATCCACCACGGCAGAGGCAACCGCTGGCGGCGGTGTGAACGCTTCAGGTTTGAGGCTGAACACCAACCGCGGGCGTGAGCGCCATTGCGAGAGCACGGCGAGCCGGCCATAGGCCTTGGTTCCTGGCGAGGCGACGATCCGCTCCGCGACTTCCTTCTGAAACATCAGAACCATGCGCGTCCACCAGGGTGGCCACGGTTCCGTTTCGAGCCATCCGGCCAGCAGGACGGTGGCGATGTTATAGGGAAGGTTGGCGACAATCCGGGCGTGGCCCGATCCGCGACCGACCAGGGAAGGCCAATCGACGTCGAGTGCGTCTGCAAAATGGATCTCTACAAGGCCCGGATAGCGATCACGGATAGCTTCCAGGGCCGGACGGGTGCGTTCGTCACGCTCGATGACGATCACCCTGCCTGCGCCTTCGGAGAGGAGAGCGCGCGTCAAGCCGCCCGGCCCCGGACCGACCTCAACGACAGTCGCACCGGCCAGCGGACCCGCGCTGCGGGCAATGCGGCGCGTCAGGTTCTGATCATGCAGGAAATGCTGCCCCAGGCTTTTGCGCGGTGCCAATCCCAGCTCACGCACAACGGAGCCAATGGGCGGCAAGCCATCAGAACTGGTGCGATCCTCGCCAGGAGAGCTCATGTTGCTTCGGAGCGAACCGACGCCCGGCGAGCGCCAAGCGATGCGGCCAGTCTCAAGGCCGCGATCAAACTGTTCGGTCGTGCTCTTCCAGTGCCGGCGAGTGCGTAAGCGGTACCGTGATCGGGCGATGTGCGCACAA
>Ga0190272_10001300_pt1 | contig 11990 bp, 11 predicted proteins | sample Popmic504T_FD_133746 | JGI IMG/M metagenome (GOLD analysis project Ga0190272, IMG submission 133746) | Populus adjacent soil microbial communities from riparian zone of Shoshone River, Wyoming, USA - 504 T | ecosystem: Environmental > Terrestrial > Soil > Riparian zone | place: USA: Wyoming...
CGTGATGTCGAGCAGCAACATGAACGTCGCCGTCGAGATCAGGACCAGGGTCCACCACTTGCGCTCCACGCGGATCAGCCTAGAGAACGACCCAGCCCGGCTTTAGACGGCCAAATGCCCGAACTTCTCGCGAATTCGCTGGTAGAAGCTGGTGCCGGGCAGTTGGGCGAGGCGGCTGACGCCGTCGGCGAAGCTGACGTCGAGGGCTTCTCCAGGGGCCAACTCGGCGGCGAAGACGCCGTCGATCGCGACGTCCACCGGCTCGCGCCCGGTCGCGTTGCCGACGTGCAGCACGTCGGTCGGGGCGACGACGAGGGCGCGGGCGGTGAGCGAGTGCGGCGAGATGTAGCTGACCGCGTATCCCTTCACGCCCCAGGCCAGGATCGGGCCCTGGTTGGCGAGGTTGTACCCGGTCGAGCCGACCGGGGTGGCGGCGACCAGGCCGTCGCAGCGGACGTGGCCGACCTCGCGGCCGCCGATCTCGTAGGTCAGCTCGGCGACCCGGTCGTGCGGGCGGCGCGAGAAGGTGACGTCGTTGAGGCCGACCCGGCGCTCGCCGCCGAGCTCGATCTCCAGGGCCGGCAGCTCGATCGTCTCGATCTCGCCGGCGAAGGCGCGGCGGATGCCTTCCGGCGCATCGTCGCGCTCGACCGCGGCAAGAAAGCCGACGGTGCCGAAGTTGACGCCGAACACCGGCACGCCGGTGCCGGCGAAGTGACGCAGCCCGTAGAGGATCGAGCCGTCGCCACCAAGGACCAGACAGAGGTCGGGGGTGGGGTCGTCGGTACCGGTCGGATCGACGCCCCGGGCGGCGTCGCCGTGCTTGGCCAGCTCGGCCTCGGTGGCGACCAGGCGCCAACCCGCCTCGCGGGCGAGGGTGACCGCGGCGGCGAGGGCCTCGGTGGCGGCGGGCGGGTGCGAGTGGGTGATCAGCGCTGCGGTGCTCATCGGTCGGGCTCCGCGACCAGGATCGCCGCCTCGAGGTCGTCGATCGCCTCTCCCCCGCCACAGTGGACGAAGGTCTCGCGGTTGCCCTTCGGGCCGGGCAGCTGGGAGGAAGCGAAGCCGCGCACCGGCAGGCCGAGGTCGCGGGCGGCGCAGGCGACCGCGAGGATCGCCTCGCGCCGGTCGGCGGCGTCGCGCACCACGCCGCGGCCGACCCGGGCACGGCCCAGCTCGAACTGCGGCTTCACCATTGCCAGGACCTCGCCGCCCGGCGCCAGGCAGCGGGTCACGGCCGGCAGCACCTTGGCGAGGGAGATGAAGGAAACGTCGACGACGGCCAGGGAGGGCTCGAAGGGCAGGTCGGCGGGCTCCAGCGCGCGGGCGTTGAGGCGCTCGATCACGGCGACGCGGGGATCCTCGCGCAGGCTCAGATCGAGCTGGCCGTAGGCGACGTCGACCGCGGCGACCCGGGTCGCGCCGCGCTGCAGCAGGCAGTCGGTGAAGCCGCCGGTCGAGGCGCCGACGTCGAGGCAGTCGCGGCCGGAGACGTCGACCCCCAACTCCTCCAGGGCGTTCTCTAGCTTGATCCCGCCGCGCGAGACGTAGCGCGGCCCCGAGTCGACCACGAAGGCCGCGCCGGGCTCGACCAGCTGGCTCGGGCGCAGCGCCACCGGCCCGTCGGCGCCGACCCGGACCTCGCCGGCGCGCACGGCTCCCGCCGCCGCCGAGCGCGAGGGGAACAGCCCCCGTTCCGCCAATACAGCGTCTATCCGGGCCTTTTTCATCGCCCGAACGGTACAGCGGCCCCCAAAATCTGGCCATGCGTCCGAGCCTCCGGGCAGGCCGCTACAAATTTTTAACCGGTCACGGTGTTCGATCCGGTCTGATCCGGGGTAGCGCTGACCGGAGAGAGCAGCGATTCCGCCATTTGCGGGGCCTCTGTGATCCGTCTCACACACAAAGCGCACATATGTTCGTACGCTGTTCAAGGATTCAAGTGGAGATGCCGATGCAGGTCAACAACAAAAACTTCCTGGTCGGGTCCCCCGCCGTTTTCATGGCCCCCGTTGCTTCCCACAACAGGCGCCTACGGCATTCCGGGGCTCACCTACCTCCCACGGATCCACATATATAGAGATACATATCTCTCCTCCCTGTAGTAACCCCAGAAGCGCCCCGCCTCCCCGGCGGGGCGTTTTCTGTTGTGGGGGCCTTGGCAAGCGGAATCTGCGCCTAGGCGACTGGCAACCGGAGGCGGGCGGATCAAGCTGAGGACTCCCGTGCCGCAGTCAGTGCCACAGTCGCGCAGCAGCGCCGCAGTTAGTCGCGCCCCAAGCGCTGCCTCGCCTTTCGGTGGGCACGGAGACCGGCACGTGGCGCGACGGTCAGCCACCGGCACTCGGCAGGGGCGCCATCGGTGGGCTCGTTGCGGTAGATCAGGCGGAAGCGAGGCTTGCCGGCGTAAGAGGGAATGTCGAATCGAACCCGGCGGCAGTTGACCAGCTCAGGATGTAGCCCTGGCCCCATCAACTCGCCGAGGAATGGGTTGCCCTTGCACTCGACCAGCAGCTCGGCGATGCGCTGCTTCAGGGCCTCCGCCTCGGCCGCGTAGTCCCGATCGTCCCCTGGGGAGGTCGCCGTAAGTTCACGCACGTCATCGAGAACGCCCGCTGCAAAGGTGACGGGCACCCCGCCGGCTGCGTCGGCGCTCATCCCTTGGGAAGCGTGATGCCGAGACTCGCCAACGCCTCGGCGCCGTCTTCCGTGTGATCGGCGGCGCCGCTGCGAATCCGCTCTGCTGCGATGGCAGCGGCCTCGTCATCGGCGCGGCGCGACTCGAAGGTCTCGGCCATCGCGTCGATCTTCGAATCCATCGCGCGCATCTGCTCTTCGAGCCGGCGCACTCGTCCAGACCTCATCCGCGAAATCAAAGGCATCCCGACGAGGATAGCTGCGCCATCCGACCCACCCATCATGCGCCATCACCACGCAGGTAGGCGTCCATACGCTTACGAACCTCGTCATGGCTGCCCGGCAGAAGGTGCCCATAGACGTCGAAGGTCGTTTGGATTTTCGCGTGACCCATGAACTGCTGAATCGCCTTCGGATTGGCGCCGGAGTCGATCAGCATGGAGGCAAAGGTGTGGCGGCACTCGTGCAGGGTGATCGGCTCCACCTGCTTGGCCTCGCCCCCACCCTGCTCCGTTTCGTCGCCGGCCTGCTTGTTCACGGCTGCCCAAGTGCGCTTTGCCCGGCCGTCCACCGTCGAGGGGTAGAACGCATCGCGCGCCGTCCGCCCGAACACCAGGTCTTCGCCTGCACGGCCGGCACGCCGTAGCCATGCTCTACGGCGATTAGGTTCTCCTCAAAGTCGATGTCACAGGCACGCAAAGCCTGCAACTCGCCGCGTCTCAGCCCGGCGTAGAAGGCAGCCGCCCATACGCCGCGATCCGCTAGGTCAAGGGTCGCCAAAAGCGCGGTTGCTTCCCGGGGAGAGGCGATCCGCTTCGCCAGCAGGTCACCGCGCTACAAAAGATCATCGACGGGCTGGGGTAAGCCTCGCCCGAAAGAGAGGTATCGCCGATGCACCCGACCTCTCAATCTCAACCTCGCACTACTACTGGGCTAGCGAGTTTCGCTAGACCCTCCTAGTGGAAGGGGGTATCTGAAAAGACGTCGTAGCGCTCGACCCGCTCGAGAAAGACCGGCTGGGCATAGCGCAGGGGGTCGTGATTGGAGCAGTTGTAGAACATCCCCTCGTTCTCGCCCTTGACGCAAACGTCGCGGATCTCGCTCGGATCGTGGAACCGCTCCATTCTGGTCCGGTCGTTGTCGAGATCGCAGATCGAGCACAGGACTCGCACCTGGGCTTCTCCCTCGTGCCGAGAGATCATCAGCCGCAGGCCGACGTCGGCGGTGAGCGCACGGCAACCGCACCGATCTCCCTCGGTCTCCTCAAAGACATCGGAGTCGAAGATCTCCTTGTTGAGGCTGAACGCGATCTTCCCACGCAGGCTGCCGAGCTCCTCACGTAGCTCGCCGATCAGGAAGAGCCCAGATTTATTCGCGCTCTCGCGCTGAGCCTGGTAGGCGCGGGCGAATTCGAGCAGCCCGATGAGGTACAGGTGACCCTTCGGCCAACCGCTTGACCCCTGGATCTCCTCCAGAGGCAGCGAGGCGATCCCGTGCTCGTCTTCCGGCAGCCAGAAGGCGAAGCCGACCTGCTTCCTCGCGTTGTCATCCAGCCCGTTCCAGACCTCGGAGAGCAGCGCCGAGAGCTGCGGATCCCGGTCCTCGAAAGTAGAGCGGCCCTCGTTCGCCAGTACCAAAAGCTGCGACAACGGCAAACCGCTGACATGCGGGATCAGGACATCGGCGTCGAGGACGTCGGCCCAGTGGTCACGCCAGCTACTGGCGCCGGTCAGCTTCATCGTGCCGTGGGCGTCGTGGGGCTCCACCCGCCACAGCGAGGGGTCCACTGCGTCATTACGTTCGAGGATGAAGCCACCGGTGTCTCCGGTGAAGCCGATCGACGGCCCGGCATCGCCCAGTGAGAGGCGAAAGCCGTAGGCGAGCATCCCGAAGCCATCGGGATGGCGAATGCTGACCACCGGCTTGAGCCGTAATTCGCGCGGAATCGCGACCTCGGGCTGGATGTATGCCTCCCGCGCCCGACCCATCTCCTTGCGGAACGCGTCGAATTCGTCAAAGCTGACGACCTGAACGGCGTCGGGCCGCTGTCGCTTCGGGTTGCCAGCGCCTGGCTGAGAGTAGTGCGGTTTATTGAAGAAGCCGAGACGCTGCGCGACGCTCTCGTTGCCGACGATCAGCAGCCGCCTGGCCTGAGCATCGACGTTCTCCGCCCGCGGCGGTGGAACGAAGGTGGAATCTCCCTGCTTCATCCGGTAGCCCATCAGCGAGAGAATCGGATCGAGGTCGACAGAGTGGTCGGGGTGATCGTGAGTCAGCACGATCATGTTGATGTCACCCAGTCCGAACCCGCAGCGATAGAGATTCTCGATGAAGTCGGGACCGGGATCGATCGCGATCCCGAACGGCTGTGGACAGCCCTCGTCCTGATGGTGAAGCCGCAACAGGTAACCGCCCCCGAGCGAGCGGAAGGCCGACGGCCGGGGGACGAAGGGGAAAAACGAACTGTAGCGGCGCAGGCAGATGAACTCGATGGCGGGATCGGCGTCGTCCTCTTCCCCACCCGGGGCGCCCCAGCCCTCCGCCGGTCCTATGCGGCGCGGTGGCTGCTTCGGCTGCATCAGGTACCGGTACACCTGCGACTGCCTGACATTGATGCTGTCGGTGTGAGTGAGCAGGCCGGCGATCAGACGGCGTGCGACTTCACGGTTCTGCTTGAGAACCTCGGCTTCCTCCGGGGCGCGGCCCCGAACTTCCTCCGTCTGCGCATGAATACCGCTCACCGCCAGCCACCAAAGCAGGTGGTACTCGATCATGCGGATGATCTGATCCGGGTTCCCGCGTCCGAAGGGCCATTGTTTCTGGTTTGAAAGCGCCGGTTTGCGACTTGCCTTCTCGTCGAACTGCCGGAGTTCGTATTCGATCTTCAGGCGGTCCGCGGCGATCAGGGTGCTGTGTCGGTCAAGGGACCTGGCGTGATCGAAGCAGCGGCTCGCGAGTTCGTGTTTACCGGTGGGGCTATCCGGGCCGAGACGGAGGACGTAGAGAACGTGGCCAAGCCTCAAGAGGATCTCAGCGGCGATCGCCCTAACGTTGGCGGGCACAAACGTCGTTTCGATCCGATCCATGATCGGATCGACCTTGCTTGCGAGCTCGTCCTTGCTGAAATCGGGATCGTTCTTGATTTCCCGGAGCATCTCGACTGCCCTCGAGAGTCCCTCGAATACCTCGGCCCGCTCCTTGGGAGTCAAGTGCGTCAGCGCATTTTCGCTGGTGCCACTATCGAGGCCGTCGTTCTGATAATCGATCAGGACCAGCAGGGCAGACCAACTTTTCAGCAACCACTTGACACTGCGCTTCAGGTTGCCGGCCTCGTAGAAGCCCTTCCCCTTGCTCATCATCAGATGGACGCGCCATCTCGAATCCCGCAACTCCTCCGCGACCGCGTCGGGGCCCTCCCTCTTCGAGCCCGGTGCCGGCACTGGCAAGACCTCCGGCGGAACCCCGTCCGCGGCCTTCTCTTCGAGCAGCCTCTCGGATAGCTGCTCGAGCCGATCCTGGGCGTCGCAGAAGTGCTCGAGCGCGACGGGATGTGCGTGGTCGGAGCGATATAGGTCACCGATGTGGGTCTCAGCGAGTGCACCCATCCCCGCGACGAAGACATGCGGAGAGATCGCGGCGCGATCCCCGGCGTCGAGCACGGACATCTCTTCGGCTCGAAGGTGGATCCGTCTCTGGACCCGTAGCTGGCGCTGCAGCTTGTGGTAATCCTTGAAAGCGACGTCGTTGAAGGACTCTTCGACCAGGACATCGCGTAGCGCGTGACCGAAGGCACGGCGATGCAGAGCCAGGAAGGCGATGCGTTGCGCCCGCCAGAGCGCATTGAAGACATCCGACTTCGCCTCACGGGGCCGATTCCTATCCCCGCCTTCCGCGCCAGCCCCGAAGCCAACCCGGCACTCGCCGATCACGACCTCCATTTCCTCCTTGCCCTTGGCAAAGATCCAGGGCAGGCTTCGGCAAACCGCGTAGACAAAGGTGTTCAGTGCTTCGGATTCGCGTAGGGTCCGAAGGACGTCGCCCCGCTCAACCTCGTTCCTCTTCATCGCCTGCCGGAACGGCAACGAGAGGACATACTCGACGTGATGGAGCCGCAAGTGAGCGGCGACCAAACACTGCAGGACGAACCCCGGTGAGACGACGCCGTCGCTCGGCGTGGAGAGGTTGGTCTTGGCAAGCTTCGCCGCGGTCGCGGGGGCGTGCATGGCTTCCCATTCCCGCTGATGGGTCAGCCGCGGTTTCAAGGCATCCTCGACCGCCCTGCGGCGCTCTATGAAGCGCTGTCGCTTGGCTTCGATCCGCTGCTCGATTGGCCGCTCCCTACCGATGGACGAGGCCGAAGCCCTGCCTTCGCGAACTTCCCCTAGCTTGTTTTGCCGATCTTGGAAGATCCTGTTGACACCATGAGCAGAACTGCTCGGGTCCCGATCCCAGAACAGGCATGCCCCAAGTTGCTCCAACTCCGCTAGCTGTGGAATCTTCCCGTTGGGTGTTGCTTTACCAGCGTTCCGCAGACAGTCCAGCGCCGCGATGCCGGTGCTGTAGAAATCGGTAATCAGCTGCAAGCGCTCTCGCGATCCTCTCGCAAGCAACAATCCTTTTTCGTGCTCTTTGCGCTTAGCTCGCCTCGATCTCCGTTTCGCGGCCGGCAAAGACTTGCACGGGTCGGGGTGCCGCGACGGCTTGCCGGGGTCGTCTCTCTCGGCCCGCAGAAGTTCGTTCAGTTCCTGGGTGCGCCGTAGAGCACCACCGGCGTCCGCAATCGACCGCTTGGCAATTTCATCCATCTTGCTCGTCGCGTTCGTGTAACACCCAAGTGAGTGCAGAAACTCGACATCGAGGAATGCGTCGACAATCCCATCTGGGTCGGTGATCTTCGCTCGCGGCATTACTTTTCCCCTGCCAACTGACTACCGAACCGAGCGTTTGTAGTTTTTGACAGCTTGAGTATCAAGATATTTATTGAGCATACCTTGAAGGCTCTTTAGTACCTCCTCCCCGCAGAAGCCCAGAAGCGCCCTCCGGAGAGGAGGGCGCTTCTGCCGAGGGGCTCCGCCTACGCCGCCAGCAGCTCTTCGAGGCGGGAGTAGGTTTCGTTGAGGCCGCGCTCCATGCCGGACTCGATCATGCCGTCGCGCTCCTCGATGGTGTGGAAGACCGAGGTCGAGACGATCCTGGTGCGACCGTCGCCGAGGTCCTCGAACTCGGCGGTCTCGACCGAGACGTAGCCCGGCATCCCGTCCCATTCGAAGGTCTGGACGATCCGCTCCGGTGGGGTGACCTCGCGGTAGATGCCCCGGAAGACGATCCTGCCGTTCTCCGGATCCTCCATCGCGAAACGCCAGGCCCCGCCGGTCTTCGCGTCCATCTCCTCGACGATCGTGGTCGTCCCGCGCGGTCCCCACCACTTGGGGATCGACTCCGGGTCGGTATGGGCCGCGAAGACCCGGTCCCGGGGCGCGTCGAAGACGCGCTCGATGTGGATCTCGCGCTCGGCCGGCGTCGTCACGGTCGCTTTGCGTTCGGTTGCCTGCTCACTCATCGTGAATCTCCTTTCGTGCGTTCGAGCAGCTCCTCGAGCCGGTCGAACCGTTCCTCCAGCATCGATCGATAGGAGTCCATCCACGCCTGCAGATCCTCCAGCCGCTTCGGACCGAGGCTGCAGTGGCGCGTCCTCCCCACCTTCTCGGTGGCGACAAGACCTGCCTCCTCCAGTACCCGCAGGTGCTTCTTCATACCCGTCAGGCTCATGCCCGCCGGCTTGGCCAACTCGCTGACCGTCGCCGTGCCACCACGGCCGAGCCGCTCGAGGACCCCCCGCCGGGTCGGATCCGCCAGGGCCGAAAGCGTCTTGTCCACCGTTTGATACTGAACCATATAGTTCAGTATAGCAGCACGCGAAGGGAGCTCCCCTGGGCCAGAGGATCAAAGGCTTAGCCAGCCGTCGCCAGCGGCAGTTGAGCGGCGCCCTGCTCCAGGTCCAACAGGGCGCGCTTGCGCTCCAGGCCGCCGCCATAGCCTGTCAGGCTGCCGTCGGCGCCGATCACGCGGTGGCAGGGAACGACGATCGGGACCGGCGTGCGGCCGATCTCGGCGGCGGCGGCGCGCACCCGCTCGTAGGGCTCGAGCCCGTCCGGGAAGACCGACTCGTCGAGGTCGCCGGTCAACTCGCCGTAGCTGACCGTGGCCCCGTAGGGAATCTCGCGCAGCCGCTCCCAGACGCCGATCTGCAGGGGCGTGCCGTCGAGATCGACGGGCAGGTCGAAGCCCTGCCTCTCGCCCGCGAAGTACTGGTCGAGCTGGGCGGTGACCTCGTCGAGCGGACGCCGAGCGGCCTGGTCGAGGGACGATCCCCGGCCGGGGAAGCGCAGCCCGCTGATGCCGCCGGAGCCGGCGACGATCGTCAGCGTCCCCAGCGGACTCTCGTATGTCGTCCAGTGGCTCATATTCATAGAACGATGCCAGCAGGGCAGGCGTGAGATTCAAGAAGCGCCCCTTCTCCGGCTAGGCTGCCGCTCCGATGGGCACGATCGACGACCTGCTCGCCAACAACGAGGCGTTCGCGGCCTCGCTCTCCGAGCGGCACCTCGACGTGCGCCCGAGCCGGGCGCTGGCGATCGTCACCTGCATGGACTCGCGGCTGGACGTCTTCGCCGCGCTCGGGCTCGCCGACGGCGAGGCGCATGTGCTGCGCAACGCCGGCGGGGTGATTACCGACGACGTGATCCGCTCGCTGGCGATCTCCCAGCGGTTGCTGGGAACGCGCGAGGTGATGCTGATCCACCACAGCGACTGCGGCATGCAGAAGGTCAGCGACGACGGCTTCCGCGCCGAACTGCAGGAGGCGACCGGGGTGGCGCCCGCCTTCGCGATCGAGTCCTTCTCCGACCTCGATGCCGACGTCCGGCAGTCGGTCCTGCGGGTGCGCCGCTCCGCCTTCCTCCCCCGCCGCGACCAGGTGCGTGGCTTCGTCTACGACGTCGACAGCCACCGGTTGCGCGAGGTGGTCGTCGATGGCGGCTGAGCCGGCACCCCAGAAGGGCGGCGGCGAGTGGCGGCCGGTGGTGACGCTCGACCGCCGTGCCCTGATCGCGATCCTGGTCGGCGTCTGCATCCTCAGCTCCACGGTCGGCGCCGGGATCGGGCTGCTCGCCGAGACCGGGCCGGCCGGCACTCCCGGCCAGCGCGGCCCGGCCGGGCCCGAAGGGCCGGAAGGGCCCGAAGGGCCGTCCGGAGCGGCGGAGGTGGATGGCCTGGAAGCCGAAGTCGAGGAACTGCGCGAACAGGTCGAAGACGCCGAAGGACTGGCGGGCACGGTTGAAAACCTCGAAGCCGAAATCGAGGAACTCGGGGGAGTCGCCACCGAACTCTGCTCCCAGCTCGACGACTTCTGCTGACCCGTCCGCCGGGCACGGCGTCGTTGCAGAGCCGCGGGCGCGCCTCGCGACCCGGTCGCCTTAGGCGCCCGGTTCGCGAGAGATCCACTCCCCCTGAACGGATCCACATACAGAGATACGCATCCCTCCTCCCTGTGGTGAATCCCCAGAAGCGGTTCCGATTCGGTCCCGACTTCTTCCTCTCACCGGAGAGACTTGCGCAGGCTAATCGATTGCGCGGTTTGAATCAATCCCAAAATCGACTAGGCGAAGAAACAACTTGACTTAGCCCAAAACGGCCTGCGGAGACCGCAGCGCCGCCAGCACGCGCTCCGCCACCGACTCGCCGGTTAGGCCGACCTCGGCGCGCAGCAGCGAGGGCTTGCCGTGGGTCACGTAGCGGTCCGGGATGCCGATCCGGATGACCCGGCCGCGCTCGCCGGGGCTGTCGAAGGCGTCCTCGAGGTGCTCCAAGACGGCCGAGCCGAAGCCGCCCGGCAGCACGTTCTCCTCGATCGTCACGACCAGGTCGTGGTCGCGGGCCAGCCGCTCGACCAACTCGCCGTCGAGCGGCTTGGCGAAGCGGGCGTCGGCGACGGTCGGCTTCAGGTCGTGGGCGGCGAGCAGGTCGCTGGCCTCCAGCGCCACGCTGACCCCGAAGCCGAAGCCGAGCAGGGCCACCCTCTCCCCCTCGGCCAGCACCTCGCCACGGCCGATCGGCAGCAGCTCCGGCACCGCCGGCAGCGGCGTGCCCTCGGCCGCCCCGCGCGGGTAGCGCAGCGCCGCCGGCCCGTCGTGGGCGATCGCGGTGTGCAGCATGTGGACCAGCATCGCCTCGTCGCGCGGTGCCATCACCGCCACGTTGGGGATCGGGCGGAAGTAGGAGACGTCGAAGACGCCGTGGTGGGTCGGGCCGTCGTCGCCGACCAGGCCGGCGCGGTCCATCGCGAAGACGACGTCGAGCTCCTGCAGGCAGACGTCGTGGATGATCTGGTCGAAGGCGCGCTGCAGGAAGGTCGAGTAGATCGCGCAGACCGGCTTCCCCCCCTGCAGGGCCAGCCCGGAGGCGAGCAGGACCGCGTTCTGCTCGGCGATGCCGACGTCGTAGTACTGCTCGGACCGCTCGTCGGCCAGTTTCTGCAACCCGGTCCCGCCCGCCATCGCGGCGGTGATCCCGATCACCCGATCGTCGCGCTCGGCCTCGGCGACGATCGCGTCGGCGAAGACCTGGGTGTACTGGGGGGCCGCCCCGGCCGCGGGGGGCCGCTCGAGCCGCTCGATCCCCTCCGGCGAGTCGGTTTCGGTGACCGGCACCGGCTTCGACGCGGCGGGCTTGCCGTCGACGATCGAGTTGGGCTTGGCGGCGTGCCATTTCTCCATCGACTCGAGGCCGCCCTCTTCGGCCGGCGTGAAGCCCTTGCCCTTGACCGTGTGGATGTGGACGACGACCGGCCGGTCGGCCTCGAAGGCCTCGCGCAGGGCCTCGCGCAGGGCGTGCACGTCGTGGCCGTCGATCACCCCCATGTAGGCGAGGTCGAGCTCCTCGAAGAAGAGCCCCGGCGCCCAGTAGGCCTTGATCGCCGACTTGATCTCCGGCCCGAGCCGCTCGATCCTCCGGCCCAGCCCGAGCGGCAGCTTGGTGAGCCGGTCCTCGACCCCCTCGCGGGCGTGAAAGAGGCGCGGGTTGAGGCGGATCCGGTTGAAGTAGCGGGAGAGAGCGCCGACGTTGGGGGAGATCGACATCCCGTTGTCGTTGAGGACGATCACGATCGGCGTCTGCAGGCCGCCGGCCGCGTGCAGCGCCTCGTAGGCGACGCCACCGGTCAGTGCCCCGTCGCCGATCACCGCGGCGACCTTGCCGTCGGCGCCGATCCCCTTGCGCATCGCCTCCTTCAGCCCGACCGCGTAGCCGATCGAGGTCGAGGCGTGGCCGGCGCCCATGATGTCGTGCTCGGACTC
>Ga0190272_10001301_pt1 | contig 11988 bp, 13 predicted proteins | sample Popmic504T_FD_133746 | JGI IMG/M metagenome (GOLD analysis project Ga0190272, IMG submission 133746) | Populus adjacent soil microbial communities from riparian zone of Shoshone River, Wyoming, USA - 504 T | ecosystem: Environmental > Terrestrial > Soil > Riparian zone | place: USA: Wyoming...
TCCAGCCCGGCCGGGGCCGCCAGGCGGACCGTGCCCGCGGCGGGATCGGTCTCGAACGCGGTCGCGACGCTCATCGGGAAGCCGTCATCCTCGACCCAGCTGACGACGACGTGGGCATACGTCGCGAGGCGCTCGAAGTCCGCCTCCGTCGGGGCGTGGGCCGGGATCGCGCCCGAGCGCATGGGTGCTCGCGTGGCCATCTACGCGGCCTCCTGGCGCGGGGCGCGCGTCACGACGGGGGCGCGATCGGTCCTGCCATCTGCCCAGTAGAGGGCACGTTCCGGCGTTAGCTCGATGACCGCGCGCTCGAAGAAGAGCGGCAGCGCCACGCGGACCTTGAGAAAGTCGTCGATGGAGGGTTCCTTCTCGCGCCAGAGGCGCAGGATCAGGCGCTCCCAGTCGGAGTGCGGATCCTCCTCGATCAGCCGCGCCGTCCCCTGGATCGTCACGCGGTCGTGATTTCCCCTCGTCGCCACCGGGTCGGTGATGGCGAGCGAGACGCGCGGGTCGCGCTTGATGTGCTCGAGCTTCTTGCTGAACAACGTCGACGAGTGGAGGTAGATCTTCCCCTCGTGGTGGAGCGGTATCAGCGGGTGGGTGACCGGCCGGCCCTTGTGGCCGACAACCGTCAGCTCACCCACGAGCGCAACGTCGAGGAGCCGCTCAACCGGGTCAGGTAGCCATCCCATCGGCTTCTCCATCGTCGCTGCGAAACGTGTTACCGCAGTCTAGCACATTAGTGCTGCGCGGCACACGCACTGGGCTACACTGCGCGCGCCATGGCCGACCTCACCGAGCAGTCGCTCGTCATCCTTGCCCGTCATCCGGACGGCTCCATCGAAGAGCTGGCGCCCGAACGCATCGACGAGATCGACCGGCTGACCGATCGCGAGGGCACCCTGGTTTGGGTCAGCGCGATCGCTCCCGACGAGGCAGCGATCGACGGCGTGGGTCGGGAGTTCCGACTCCATCCGCTCGCGCTCGAGGACCTTCGGAAGCAACACCAGCGCCCGAAGATCGACACCTACGAGCAGCAGCACATGATCGTCGCCTACGAGGCGGTGGCCGATGCGCCCGATGGCCTGTCGGAGATCCACATCTTCGTCGGCGCCGGATGGTTGTTGAGCGTCACGTGGACGCCCACACCGATGAGCAACGCGGTGCGCCACGCGTTTGCCAGGCGGCAGAAGAGCGCGATCGACACGACCGGCGAGCTGCTCTACGCCCTGCTCGACGCGGCCGTCGACAGCTACTTCCCAGTGCTCGACGGCATCTCCGAGCGGATCGATGCGCTCGAGGACCGCGTGCTCGAGGGGGACGCCGACCGCGAGGGGCTCGCCGAGATCCTCTTCCTCAAGCGTCGCCTGCTCGAGTTGCGACGCGTACTGGCGCCCATGCGCGACGTCGCGAATGCCCTGCTGCGCCGGGACCTCGAGATCGTGGACGCCTCCTCGGTCCCGTACTACCAGGACCTGTACGACCACCTGGTCCGCGTCCTCGACCAGGTGGACATCTACCGCGACCTGCTGGCAGCTGTGCTCGATGCTCGGCTGACCGTCGCGAGCAACAGCCTCAACGCGATCATGAAGCGACTCACGGCCTTCACCGTGGTGCTCATGGTGCCCACGCTCATCGCCGGTATCTACGGCATGAACTTCGACCAGATGCCCGAGCTCCGGTGGCCGCTGGGATACCCGGTCGCCCTCCTCCTCATGGCGGCGGCGGTCGCCATCGCCGTGGCGTTCTTCCGACGCAGGGGCTGGTTCTAGGACACGGCACGGAGACTGCATCGGTTCTGACATGACCATCCAGCAGCCACCCGACGACGAGATGCCGGCGCCCCGCCCGGACGAGCCGCCGGACGAGACGCCGATCGATACCCCGCCAGAGCCGGAGCAGCGCGCTCCCGGACAGGAGCACGCCCCGATGGGTGCTCCGCGCGACGAGCCCGACCCCGATATGGCCTGACGGCACCCATCGCCCACGGCACTCAATGGATGAGAGATGCGTCATGCGGTGGTGATGCACACTGAACGTATGAGATACCGCGCGCTCCTCGGCGCCATTGCGACCATCGGCGTGCTGGCCGCGTGCGCTGCGCCGGCCAGCCCTACCCGTTCCCCGACACCGCAACCGGAGCCAACCGTGTCAGACCTCAGCCCCGACCCCACGCCGAGCTTTCGGTTGACGACCCCGAAGCCGTCCGCGCCGGCGCAGCTGGGCGGCAGCGAGCTTCGCGGCACGCTCGGCTTCGACGACATCGAGGGTGGATGCGCGTACCTGCTGGCCGATGACGGAACGCGATTCGAGGTCATCTACCCCGATGGCTGGGAGCTCCGACGCGCTCCACTTCAGCTCGTGTCACCGGACGGCGAGGTGGTTGCGCGGGCGGGCGACGAGGTCGTAGTCCGCGGCCGGGAAGCGGGCGACATGGCATCGATCTGCCAGATCGGGCCGATCTTCCGCGCGACCGAGGTGCTCGCACCCTAGCGAACGGACAGCAAGAGACCCCGCCGGCGGACCGGCGAGGCCTCTCCATCCTCTTCGATCGAGGTCGTCAGTCCGTATCGATGCGGATGACGGTCTGCTCGAGGTCGCCACCGTTGTAGGCGACGGCACCGAGGAACTTGGTGCCGGCGGCCAGGTCGGTCCACGTGACCTCGATCGTTGCCGTACCGGCGATGGTCGCGGTATCGGTCGAGCTGGTCGCGGTCATGTTGCCCGCTCCCGTCCCGGGCACGTTCCAGTTGAACAGCGAGTAGTTGGCATCGGGTCCGTCCGTCTGCCAGCCGTGGACCACGACGACGTACGTCCCCTCCGCCGGCCCGTCGATGTCAACCTCTTCCTCCGATGTGCCCGAGCCACTGCTCCCCGCAAGCGGGAAATCAGGACCAGGCCCGAAGACGTAGAGATCGAGGTCGTCTGCCCCATCGGTGTAGTCATCGAAGAGGGAGAACCGTGCGTACTCGGTCCCCGCGGGAATCTCGACGTCGTGGAAGGTGACCCCCACCTCGGTGGCCAACGCGGTGTTGATGTCGTTCGACGGGTCGTCGACGACGTTACCGGGCGTCACCGTGGCTGCCACGAGACCCCACGGTGAGACGGTGAACGGTCCGGAGTAGCCGAACGTCACGTCGTACGTGAGCTCCCCGGACGTGCCCGTCCCCGACTGCTCATCAGGAGCAGAGAGGGCGGTCGGGATGATCGCGATCGGACTGCGAGCACTGTGCGCGCCGTCACTCCAGGTCAACGAGCCGAAGGTCCACTCATCGAACGTCGCGGTGTCGTTCGTGGTGAACGTCACCTCGTACGTGGCCGTCGCGCCGGCCGTGAGAGTCAGCGCCGGCGGGTTGACCTCCACGTCGATTCCAGTCGGAGCGGATACCGACACGTTATAGGTGGCCGCCGCGCCCACGTTCGTCACCCGACGCGTGACGGTCTGGCTGCCGGCAAGCTCGGCGATGCCGATCGAAGGCAGGTTCAGGTCGCTCGCATCGAACGAGTAGCCCTCACCCTCCAGGAACGCGCAGTCGTCCGGGTGCACGCCCGACGTCGAGCCGCACAGGAATGCGAAGTAGTCGAACACGTCGGCGTCGTACACGAGTCCCGGATCCACTGCGGAGTTCGGAACGACGTGGCCGGCCCCCATGTCGAGGGGATCCGCGTCCGTTGACCCGTCCTCCTTCTCGACGTCCTGGCGAGCGGTCGTCATGAGCGCCGACTTGATCATCGCCGGCGTCCACTCCGGGTGCGCCTGCCGCAGCAGGGCGCCCAGGCCAGCGACGTGCGGACTCGCCATCGACGTGCCGCTGATCGCCTGGAACAGCTGGCCCGGAGCTCCGAGCTCCGGCGTCGGCGTATTGCCGGCCAGGATGTTCACACCAGGGGCCGTGACGTCCGGCTTGATCAGGTCCGGAGCCGCGCGGTCCGGACCGCGCGACGAGAAGTCGGCCATGACACTGCCCTGTGCGTCCGTCTGCTGCGATGGCGTGATCGTCGCGACCGCAGCAGCGGGCGCGGCGGTGATATATGCCTTGATCGCGGTGCCGTCGGTCAGTGAAACGTGGCTCGTGGGGACGTAGTGGTTGTCCGTGACGAGGCCTTCGCTGGCGGCCGCGTTGTAGAGCACCATGCCGGCACCACCCGCCTGGAAGACGGCGAGACCCTTCTCCACCCGCCCGTTCGTCCCGCGCTTGCAGAGGACGATCTTGCCGCTCACGGCCGCAGGGTCGAGGGACCCGACGATGCACAGCTCCGCGTTGGCAGCCGTTGCACCGGCAGCCGGGGCGGTCGCAGCGTCGACGATCGGCAGGGGCCCGACGCCACCGGTGACCGATGCCCCGGGGAAGGTCGCGCCACTCCCGAGCACCACCTGGTTCGCGAACGTGCGGTCCTTGGTGCTGGCCCCGACCGTGGTGATCCACGGCACGGATGCCGGCGAGCCGACGGTGGCGGCACCGGGGCCGTCATTACCGGCCGAGGTGGCGACGTAGACGCCGTTGAGTCCCGCGTTGAGGAACGCAACATCATCCTCGCCCAGCAGCGTCGAAGCGCTGGAGCCGATGGAGTAGTTGATCACGTCCACCCCGTCGGCCACCGCGGCGTCGATGGCCGCGACGAGATCAGAGGTGGCACAGCCGGAGCGCCAGCAAGCCTTGTAGGCGGCGATACGGGCGCGCGGCGCCATGCCGCTGATCGTTCCGAGGTCGGCACCGAGGATCGATGCCTGGACTCCGGCGTTGCCACCGGCGGTCGAGGCCGTGTGCGTGCCGTGGCCGTCCGAGTCTCGAGCGGACTTGTAGTCCTCGGTGAGGATGCCCGAGTGGCCGTGGCCGGCGAGGAAGTAGCGGGCCCCGATCAGCTTGTTGTTGCAGTCCTGCTGGCTCCACTGCTCGCCCGATTGGCAGGTGCCGAACCAGTCGGCCGGTGGCGGACCGTAAGCGAGGTTTCGCTTCCCGCTGTTGCCCGGTCGATCCGCAAGGTCGCGCTGGTCTGAGAAGCTGGGATGCTCCGGCCAGATGCCGGTGTCGATGACACCGATGATGATGTCCTCGCCGGCCTTCTCCTGGCCGCCGACTACGCTCCAGAGACCACCCGCGGCGCTCAGGCCAAGGAAGTCCGGAGTGCGATTCGTGGTGAGCTGTCGAAGCTCGTCCCTGACCACTGCCTGGACGCCTTCGACGCCACGGAGCGTCGCAGCCTCGGTCGCCGTCATGACGGCGGCGAGGCCGTTATAGCTGTAGACGTAGTCAGCGATCTTCGTCGCCCCCGGCGCCGCAGCCAGCACGGCGGCGTGCTGATTCATCAGGTGAGCGGCGTAGCTCCGCACCTGGGGACTGTTGGGATTGACCTTCTCGCCCTTCTTGGGCTTCGTTGCAGCGAGCCCACTGGTCTCACCTTCGTATGCAACGACGGGGGCGGCGTCGAGTCGAACGAGGTACACCCCGGACTGTTTCGCCTGGCTGATCTCGCGGCGCACATCGTCGGGGACGCTGAGGCCGGGGCCTTGGGCCGCAACCGGCGTCGCGGCGAGGAGCGTCAGGACGCTCAGGAGTGCAATGAGTCGTCGTACCACGAAGTGGCAAACCTCCGCTCGGGCGTACGGGAGCTGACGACCGCTAGGCGCGGCCGGTTCGATGGGGCGTTTCGAATCCGGCTCAGGTCGATAGGCGGCTCCCCCGACGGGCAGGCTCTGCCAGCGGATTGGGCGAGGTGTGAGGCCGCAAGGCTAGTACCGCGGTGTTGCCTCCGTCAAATGGCAGTGTACCGGCGGAAGCGCCAACCTGTTGCCGATCAGGCCACCTGAGAGGCCCCCACGACGAGCCGTGCAAGAACGAGGGCGGATAGCTCGTTGCGGTCCAACGCCGGCACGAACTCCGTGAATACGGCGCCGACTAGACGGGGGCCAATGCCCTGGATGAGATCGAGAGCCTCGACGTAGCTCAGGCCACCGGGCGCCAGCGCCGAAACGGCCGGAAAGACCGATGGATCCAGCCCGTCGCAGTCGAAGCTGACGAAGACCGACGCGTCCGGGGGCAGCTGTGCCAGCAACCACTGGACGCCGCGCTCTCGGAGCTCGCGCGCGGTGATGAGCAGGTTGCCGGCAGCGCGAGCATCGGCCACGTCGGAAGCACGGGCGGAGCCCACGCCCCGCAGGCCGACCTGCACGATGCGCCCGACGTGCGGCATCTCCGAGGCACGGCGCATCGGGCTCGAGTAGCCCTCCCGCACGCCGTCGACCTCGTCGCGGAAGTCGAGATGCGCGTCGACCTGGAGGACCGTGATCGGGCCTCGACTCTCGTACGCGCGGAGGATCGGGATCGGCACGGAGTCGTCGCCGCCGATGCAGATCGGCACTGCGCCACGCGCCAGGATGGCGGCCACGGCCTCGGTCGTGCGGGTCGCATTGCCCGCTCCATCGGCCGACTCGCCGGGGACGTCGCCGGCGTCGAGGATCCGCGGCATGCGCATCGGTCGGTCGAGGTCGAAGTCCCAGTGGTCGACGAAGCGCGCCATTCGCTGCGAGCGTCGCCGGACGGCGGCGGGGGCATCCGAGCAGCCCGCTGTCGCGCCGGGACGCGGGTAGGGCCAGCCATGCGGGACGCCCAGGATGGCCACCTCGGCGTCGATTCGTGCCAGGTCGATCTCGATCGGCGCATCCAGGAAGCCTGTTTCGGGGGCTATCGTCCGCACGTCGGGCAGACTACCAGCGCCTCAGCCGCCGCTTGCTGCGCACTCGCGACAGCGGCCCACGAGGGTGACGTGGCCGATGTCGACCTCGAAGCCGTCCCCCGCCCGCAGGGCTTCAGCGACGGCCGCCCCGCGAGCAGCGCCGATCTCCCACGTTGCGCCGCATCCGGCGCAGCTCAGGTGGCCGTGGTCCTGCGCCGGGAGGACGTGGAACTCCTCGCGGCCATCGGCGGCGTGGCCGTGCCGAACCAGCCCGAGCTCCTCGAGCACGTCAAGCGTGCGATAGACGGTCGACGGAATGGTCGATGGCTGGCGCGATCGACAGCGCTCGACGAGATCCGCACCCGTGATGTGATCGTCGATCCCGGCAAGGATCTCGATGACCGTGCGCCGTTGCGGCGTCCAGCGGAGGCCACGCTCACGCAGCCGGTCGGCGACGGAGTCCCACGGGGAGGGGAGCACGTTGACGGTCATCGCGGATAGTCTACTATTGCAACTCGTTGCAGTAACGTTCACGGAGACCCGATGTCCCAGCTGCTCGCACTCGCCGGCTTCGGATTCTTGCTCGGCATGCGCCATGCCACCGATGCGGACCACGTGATCGCCGTCACGACCATCCTCAACCGCAGCCGTCGCTTCGCGCACACCACGCTGATCGGGGCGCTCTGGGGACTCGGCCACACGATCACCGTCGTCATCGTCGGCGTGCTGATCATCGCGTTCAACGTGGTCATCGCGCCGGCGGTGGGCCTGGCAATGGAGTTCGCTGTCGCCCTCATGCTGATCGGCCTCGGCATCCTGAACCTGACCGGCGGCCTTCGCGGCATCACCGAGCGCCTGACACCACCCACGCCACTGCACGGCCACGATCACGAGCACCGGCACGCTCACGACGACTCCGCTGAGGACCATGCCCACGGGCATGCGCACCTGCATGGGCATGGGACCGACCCCCACCTCGGCGGCGTGGCGGGCGTCGTCGCCACGTTCGGCTGGTACCAGCTGCTGCGGCCGGTGGCTGTCGGCCTCGTCCATGGGCTGGCGGGCAGCGCGGCGGTGGCCCTGCTGGTCCTGGCCACGATCCAGGACACCGGCACGGCACTCGCCTATCTCGTCATCTTCTGCGTGGGCGTGGCCGCCGGCATGGCGGTGCTCACGACGGTCATCGGTCTGCCCTTCTGGGTCGCGCGCGCGCGATCGGCCCAGATCAACCGATGGCTGACCATCGGATCCGGGTTGCTCTCACTCGTGTTCGGCCTCTACCTCGGCTACCAGATCGGCTTCGTCGACGGGCTCTTCACCGGCGATTTCCACTGGGAGCCGGCGTAGCTCCAGCCTACGAACCGTCCCTCAGGCGGTGCCGGCTTCGGCCGAGTCCTCGAGCTCGTCATCGGGGACGTCATCGTTCCGCCACACGACGGCGTGCAGCTCAGCCGCCAGACGCTCCCACTCGCGGCTGGCCTCCGCCCGATCGGTGGCGGCCCGAGCCCGATCGGCGGCAGCTCGCGCTCGATCCGCCGCGGCGCGTTCACGGATCTGCTCGAGCATCTCCGTGAGGCTCGAGTTGGAGTCGGCGAGGCGCCGCTCGATCTCCTCGGTCCGATGGTCCCTGGCTTCCGCCGCCTCATCGCGGGTCGTGGCGGTCGCGTCGCGATCGGTGGCCGTATCTGCGCGCCCGCGCGTCGTCGCGGCCCGCGCTGCACGCGTCTCGCGACGCCGGTCCGTGCTTTGTTGACGAGCTCGGCGCGCCGCACCGGACGTGGGATCCGAGTCGGTTGGATCCCCTCGATCCTCGCTCGCCTGGTCGCGATCGGAGGCCCGCTGGTCGCGCTCCGCGTCAGCCTCGTCGCGCTCCGAGAACGTCTGGTCCTCGTCCGACGAGCTCTGATCTGCGTCCGCGGAGCCCTGGTCCCGGCCCGAGGCATGTCGTTCAGCGTCCACGGCCCAGTAGTCGGACAGTCGGGGGTCGTCCGGCTCCTCGGGCTTGCGTGGGAATTCGATTCTCATGATTCCTCCGACGCGCACGGATCGCGGGTGCGACCGTCGCACGTCGGCGGATTCTCAGGGGAGTGACGGCTGCCGGGATTACGCAATCGTCACGGGGCGGCGGGCGGGTCAGACGAAGCGCAGGCCGTCGGCTTCGGGCTCGTCGACCGTGCGGGCGCAGGTCGGGCACCACAGCCGTGCCTCGACGGGCGTGCCGCAGGGACCATGGCGCATCGGCTCGGCGTGAGCGGAGCCTCGTGAGCCCCAGTCGGCAAGCAGACGGAGCACCCCGGCGAGCTCGAGACCCTCGTCGGTCAGGGAGTAGCTGAAGCGCGGCGGACGGTCCGAATAGGGAGTCACGCCGACGATGCGCTCCCCCTCCAGGCGCTTGAGGCGCTCCGAGAGGATGTTCGGCGCGATGCCGGCCACCTCTGCCGACAGCTCGCCGAATCGCCGAGGACCGGCAAGCAGCGCCTCGATGATCAGGAGGCTCCATCGGTCGCCGACGCGCTCGAGCGCCGCGGCAAGGGGGGTCTGGGCGGCCATGGACCGATCGTAGGGCATCGGCCTTGACATGGACCGTCGGAGGAGTAACTTGTGCATTGCAAGTCACATCCTACCCTGCGGAGGCAAGCAAGACACCATGACAGCCCTGGCGGACCTGGGCCGGGAGATCGGCGAGATCGCGGAGCGCGTTGGACCATCGGTGGTCGGGATCGGCAACAGATGGCGCGGCGGTTCCGGGGTGGTCATCGGCGAGAACCGGATCCTGACCAATGCCCACAACCTGCACGGCGACGAGGTGACCGTCACCTTTGCCGATGGACGCGACGCCGATGCCAAGGTCGTCGGCGTGGACGCCGACGGCGACCTCGCGGTCCTCGAGGCATCCACGGAGGACGCGCCGGCGCTCGAGATCACCGGTGGCGAAGCACCCGGTGTCGGTGGCGCGGTCGTCGCCCTGGGGAATCCGAACGGGCATGGCCCGCGCGTCACCTTCGGCTTCGTGAGCGGAACGGGCCGTTCGTTCCGCGGACCGCGCGGACGGCGCGTGGCGGGAGCGGTCGAGCATACCGCCCCGCTGATGCCCGGATCCTCGGGCGGCCCGGTGGTCGACCTCGAGGGACGGCTGCTCGGCATCAACACCAACCGGCTCGGCAATGGCTTCTACCTCGCGATTGCGGCCGATGCGTCACTTCGCGATCGCGTCACCGCCCTCGGGCGTGGAGAGTCGCCGAAGCGGCGCCGCCTCGGCGTCGGCCTCGCGCCATCACACGTGGCCCGTCAGCTGCGCCGATCGGTCGGACTGCCGGAGCGCGACGGCCTCCTGGTGCGAGAGGTGGAGGACGACTCCCCCGCGGCGAAGGCCGGGATCGCGGAGGGCGACCTGCTGGTGGCGGTCGGAGGCAAGGCCATCGGCAGTGCCGACGATCTGTTCGATGTGCTGGCCGGCGAGGGAGGGCTCGAGATCACGCTCGTGCGCGGCAACGACGAGCGAACCGTGACGGTGGAGGCGTGACCGCCGCGGTGGCCACCCCCGCCGACGCCCGCGTGCGGAGGGCCCTCGAGAAGGGCCACCGCATCGATATCACCACGACCGGTCGAACGTCGGGCCAGCCTAGGCGCATCGAGCTCGTCTTCCACAACATCGATGGGCGGATCTACATCAGCGGCCGGCCCGGATGGCCGCGCAGCTGGATCGCCAACCTGCGAGCCGATCCCCACATGACGTTCCACCTCAAGGGCGTCGTCGCGGCGGACCTGGCCGCGACGGCGAGAGTCATCACCGAGCGCGCTGAGCGCGAGCGCGTTTTCGCGCACATCGCTCCGGGGTGGAGCTACGACCCGACGCTGATGGTCGCGTCCTCGCCGCTCATCGAGGTCACCTTCGACTGAGGCGCGCGATGCCATCGGCTCGATGACCGTTCGCCTCGCCGCCGATCTATCGGGCAGTCCCGCACACGAGCCGGCCTTACCGTGCACCTTCGCCTTCTCCATCATGCACGGTGACACTTCAGGGTGCCGCCGCGTGCGCCAGTGCCTCATGAATCGGCAGCCGCCAACCCCGAACCCGGTCGTTGTCGCCGCGTAGACTGCGGACCATGTTCGAGGCCGTCCACATCATCGGCACGGGCCGAGCCGGCGGCGCCATTCGCGCGCGCCTGGCGGAGCGCAGACTGCGCGTCACCGACGGACACGAACCGGACCCCGCGGCCGAGCTCGTCGTCCTGTGCGTCCCGGACCAGGCGATCGGCGAGGTCGCCATGAGGGTCCCGATCGGTCCGTGGGTGGCCCACGTCAGCGGCGCGACCCGGCTCACGGCGCTGGATCCGCATACGCGACGATTCAGCGTCCACCCCCTCCAGACGCTGACGCGAGAGCGTGGCGCGGAGCAGCTTGACGAGGCGTGGGGCGCCACCAGCGGCGAGACCGATGAGGCGCTGGCGCGCGCCCGATGGTTTGCCGAGGCGCTCGGCCTGCGCCCGTTCGAGGTAGCCGATGCCGACCGCACCCTGTACCACGCGGCCGCCGTCATCGGCGGCAACTTCCTCGTCACGCTGCATGACGTCGCGACAAGGCTGCTCGGGCAGGTCGGAGCGCCGGCGGAGGCGATCGAACCGCTGATGCGCCGCACGATCGAGAATCGGTTCGACCGGACCGGCCCCATCGCTCGAGGCGACTGGGCCACCGTGGAGGCGCACCTGGCCGTCCTGGCAGAGCGGGCGCCCGAGCTGGTTCCACTGTATCGGGCGCTGGCAGAAGCGACGCGCCCGTGAGAACGCTTCGCACCGTTGCCGAGGTGCGCGAGGCGCTGGCCGGGCCGCGTGGGCGAGGCGAACGGATCGGCCTCGTGCCGACCATGGGCGCCTTCCACGAGGGCCACCTCGCCCTGATGCGCGCCGCGCGCGACGCATCCGACGTGGTCGTGGTCAGCCTCTTCGTGAACCCGACCCAGTTCACCGGCGCCGACGACCTGGCGCGCTATCCGCGTAACGAGGCACATGATGAGGCGGCGGCCGAGGCGGAGGGCGTCGACGTGCTCTTCGCGCCATCGGTCGACGAGCTCTTTCCCGACGGGTTCGACACCTCGGTCGACCCCGGCGAGCTCGCGACGGTGCTGGAAGGCACCTTTCGGCCCGGCCACTTCCGGGCGGTTGCCACGGTCTGCACGAAGCTCTTCGGCATCGCCCAGCCACGGGTCGCCTGGTTCGGGCAGAAGGACGCGCAGCAGGTGGCCGTCGTCCGGCGCATCATCGCGGACCTGAACCTGCCGCTCCAGATCGTTGCCCAGCCGACGGTTCGCGACCACGA